>Ga0190265_10003031_pt1 | contig 11427 bp, 10 predicted proteins | sample Popmic124T_FD_133135 | JGI IMG/M metagenome (GOLD analysis project Ga0190265, IMG submission 133135) | Populus adjacent soil microbial communities from riparian zone of Indian Creek, Utah, USA - 124 T | ecosystem: Environmental > Terrestrial > Soil > Riparian zone | place: USA: Utah | collected...
CGGAGTCGCGCGTATGTCGCAGGTGCTCGACGATCCGCTCGACGGCGTCGAGATCGACCCTTTGCAGGAGCTCGGCGAACTGCGCCAGATAGCTCGCCGCGATCAGCTTCGCCTCGAAGGGTCTCCCGCCTCCCATGGCTCGTTCAGCTCCCTCCTCCCGCCGGGGGACTCAATATAGGCCCAGCTATCGTTCGTCGGGACGTTGTCGAGGATCTCATTGTCGAACACCCTCACGTCCTGGAGGGGTGCTGCCGGCGTTAGCGGCGCCAGTCGCGCCTGCCGGAGATCGCCCGGCGGCCGACTGGCCCGATGAAAGGAGAAGTTCAACATGCGCGCGCGCTCGTCGCCCGCGCGCTCGTGACTACGCGAGCGCAAGGTGTCGGGACAGCGGCGCTGAAGGGTTTCCGCTACCCATTCAAGCCCTTCTTCGTTCCAGCCGCGGTAAGGGCGCTCCAGAGTGGGCGCGCGCAGGTCGGCGGCCTGGACGACCTCTTCGACTTCGTGAGCGGCTTCAACCATCGCGGAATCGCGATCACGTCCTGGCAGAAGAAGGACGAAATTCTCGGACTGCTACGACTCGTCGAGCCGTTGCGCGCACGAACGGTCGTGGAGATCGGAACCGCGAGCGGCGGGACGCTCTTCATGCTGACGCACGTTGCTGCGTCCGACGCGACGCTCGTCTCCGTCGATCTTCCCGGCGGCAGGCTCGGCGGCGAAAGGGGCGCCTCGCGCCATCGGTACCCGCTCTGGCGAACCCGGCTCTACAGGGGCTTCGGCCGTGACGGCCAACGCGTCCGTGCACTTCGGGCCGATTCCCACGACCTCGCGACCGTTGACGAGGTGCGACGCCATCTGGGCGACGCAAAGATCGACTTCCTCTTCATCGACGGCGACCACAGCTACGAGGGTGTTCGCAGAGACTTCGAGCTCTACTCACCCCTCGTCCGAGCAGGTGGCCTCGTAGCATTCCACGACATCGTTCCGGGCGGCCCAGAGAAGCACGGAGACCCGGGAGACGTCCCGGTTTACTGGCGCGAGTTGCGCAACCGTCACGAAATCGAGGCCGAGCTCGTCGAGGACTGGGAATGGGGCTCGTGCGGGATAGGGGTGCTTCGGCTCTAAACGTTCGCCGAGGTCAGACCGCGAAAGCAAACGCTGCATCCAAGCGATTCCGCGTCCAGCGGTCGCGGCCAGGCGAAGGCCGACCGTACGATCTCCGCATGAGAGCCGGCGCGTGCCGAACCCCATCTTCGCGGTTGGCGTCCGGCCGCCAAGGGCCGCGCCGCGGATACGCAGCGTCGGGGCGTTCGCGGTGAACCTCCCGAGCGACCAACCGCTCGTCAGCGTCGTCACCCCGGTCTACAACACGGCGCAGTACTTGCCTGAGTGCATCGAGAGCGATCTGGGCCAGACGTATGAGAACTGGGAGCACGTGATCGTCGACAACTGCAGCACCGACGGCTCCGTCGACATTGCCCGGGCCTACAAGGCACGCGACGCACGTATCCGTGTCATCGCCGCCGACGAGTTCGTGGGCGTCACCGAGAGCGCCAACCGTGCACTGCGGGAGGTGTCGCCCAATGCGCGGTATTGCAAGGTCGTGCATGCCGACGACTGGCTCTTCGCCGAGTGCCTCGAGCGCATGGTCGAGCTCGCCGCGAAGCATCCGAGCGTCGGCATCGTAAGTGCCTATCGACTGGAGGAGACCAGGGTCACGCTGGACGGGATCCCGCACGCCGTCTCCGTCGTCTCCGGCCGCGAGATCGCCCGTTCGACGCTGCTCGGTGGTCGGCCGTACCCATATCTCTTCGGCTCCCCGACCTCACTCCTGGTACGCGGCGACCTGATCAGGAAGCGCGATCGGTTCTACAACGTCGCGAACACGTTCCAGCACGACCAGGAGGCCTGTTACGAGCTTCTCCAAGAGTGCGACTTCGGCTTCGTCCACCAGGTGCTCACCTTCACCCGCCGGCCCGAGTCTGCGGGCTTCGTCTACTGGACGCGTGTGGGCGCGGAGTTACCCGGCCAGATCGACCTCCTGCTGAAGTACGGTCCCGTCTACCTGGAAGAGTCGGAGTATCAACGCCGGCTCGCCGTGCTACTGGCCAATTACGGTTTGCTTGCACTCAAGAGCCTTCCGAAGATCGCGGACGCCGACTACAGAACGTTCCAGAGAGGCGCCGCGATGAGGCTGTTCGGACGAATCGCGGCGAAGGACGTCAGAGCCGGTGTGCGTCTTCAGGTACAGCGGATGGCAAGCAGGCGCCGCAGGCGCCAATTTCGTTAGCGGGCGACTCGAAGGGAGAGCTACGCCAGCTGCTCAGCGGAGATCCTTCCGGGCGATCCGGTTGAGGCCGTCAGGCTCCGCGTACAGCGGGTGATCGAGAATGTGGGCGAGGAAGATCTTGCTCACCCACAGGTCGTTGGCAAAACGGCTCGGCACATAGTGCGCGCCCGCGTAGAGAGGCGAGATCTTCCGTCGTTCGGAACGTTCATTGAGCTCGCGAATTGCCAGCCGCGCGCCGTTGAACTCGGCATACGTGAAGCCCGTCACGTCGTCGAAGTGACAGTGGACGCGCGGGAGCAGAACGTCAGCCTCGCCTTCGAGGACCATCAGCGCGCTGACGGTCGAGGTGTAGAGATCGAGATCGAAGGAGACGAAGGCGACGGGTGGCGGCCGGCGCGCGAGAAACGGGCCCACCGTCTCGCTCACGTCCCCGAGAATCAGCTCGGTACCTCGAAGGCGATCTCGGAGCTTCTCGACGTCCATCGGATAGTCGCCGCCGGCGAACAGGTTGGGAAGGTCGCGCACGTCGGTCGGAGGGGGCAAACCGTGCCCGGTGTCGAAGCCCCAGACGGCCGTGTCGATACCTAGGTGATCCTCGAGCGATCGCCCGACTCGCTCGAGCTCGACCAGGCCGTTCCCGCCCGCGACCCCGAACTCGACCAGAGAAACCGCGTCGATTCCCAGCCTCTTGGCCAGATGCGCACCGTGAAGCGATCCCCAGAGGTACTCGGGTCGTACGCCGGTCTCGCGGATGATCCGCAGAAAGAGCGCATTGATCTCGGCGTACGCCGTTGTCGAGGGCTCGCGAGCAGCACGAAGGTCGGCCCGGTCGCGCAGCTGCCCCCTCGTGCTACGCGCCAGACGGCTCAGTCGCGCGAGCATCGAGCGAGCCTAGCAACGGCATCGTCGCGACTCTTCCGCATAAGCGAGCACGAATCGTCGCTAGGCAGGCTCTGCCTCCTCGCCGCGGCCGGAGCGCACGGCCATCGGCACCGTCATCAAGACCCAGAAGACGATGAGCAGCTCGGGCGACGTGAGGATGACACCGCTCGCGCTGTTGACTACGAAGACGAACCAGAGCATGACCGCCCACAGCAGAAGTCGGCGCTCTTCTGCGGTTCCCCGACGAAAGCGCCGCTGAGCATCCACGAGATAGACCGCGAGCAGTAGAACGAAGCTCAGGAGGAGAAGGAGACCGCCTCCCGCCCAGAGGTAAAGGTATTGGTTGTGAGGGTCCTGGAAGATCGTCACCCGTTCGCTCTGGTCGTTGATGATGACGACCTCGCGCCCGAAGCCCACACCGAGCAGAGGCTCCTCGCGTACTTGCTCCCAGACGGCTTCGGAAGCCACCTGTCGGAAGCGAAAGCTCGTATCTTCGCTCGGAGTCGTCGCAATCCGGTCGCTCAGCGTCGGATACAGATCCGGATCGATTCGCGGGATGAGCAAGGCCGCCAGCACGAGAAATGGAACGCACAACGGCAGAAGTGCCAGCATGCGTGAGCCGAGTCGCCGGTAGACGATCAAGAGCACAGGGACGAGCACCGCCACGATCGCGAACGTCGTGCGTTGGAACGTGTAGAAGAGGGCGAAGGTCGCCAGTGCCGCGATCGTCAGGTGGAGCGCGGACCTCCTTGCCCCTCGGTCCGCCTCGAGGTTGAGGAGGGCGAGCAGAAGGGCGCCAGTCATGTACATCGACGTGCTGCCGGCGAGCACCCGCTCGCCGCCCGTCGACAGGAAGACCTCGCTGGTCGCGGACGTATCCGTGGATATCCCGTAGAGCGCGACCAGCACCTGCCAGACGGTTCCGGCGTAGAAGAGGACAACGAGACTCTTGTAGGCATCACGCGGCTTGAGATCGGTCATCGCAAACGCGATTCCCGCATAGACAACGAGACGGAACGAGGGGCCGATCAGCGGAACCCCGCGGTCGAGATCTCCGCGCAGCGTCGCCGCGGAGAGCGCGATCGTGAACAAGAGCAGCGGCAGCCCGAGTACCGGTGTCGCGACCCAGCGTGGGCGCCGCTCCGGCGGATTAATGAGCCACGCCGCCAGCCACGAGCCTACGGCCAACGCGACGAAGAGGTCGGAAGGGTAGACGCCGCCCATGGGCAGGGGGCCGTTCAACGGAAGCGGCGAGAAGAGATCGAAGGCGATCGCCAGGTACACGAGAATCGCCCGGTTGCTGGCGATCAGGGCCCCGACGGCAAGGGCGAGCACGGGCAGCAGCACGAGCGCCACTCCCAGCCTCGGTGCCGTCAAGAGCGTTGCGCCCAACCAGACATTGGTCGCGGCCACCGTGGCGAAGGCACCAACGGCGAGCGGAGAACGGAGCACGTAGCCCTGCACGGGCGCCTAGTAGAGCTCCCCCGTCAGCGCCCCCTCCTGATTCAGCACCAGGCCGAGCACGCTCGCCTCTGTGAGGGCGAGCTTGCGAAGGGCACCGATGAGGTGGCGTCTCTTGCCCGAGCTGTTCACCACCAAGAGGACGTCCGTTCCGGGATGAGAGGCGAGCCCGGAGGCATCGGCGCCTGCCAACACGGCTGGCGCGTCGATCACCACCGACTGGAAGTCCTCTTGGGCCCGCTCGAGAAGCTCGCCCATAGCCGGGGACGCCGCAACGTCTCCGGGCCAGGCAAGCGGCGTGCCCGCGGTGAGCAGGTGTAGCCCGCCCAGCGACTGGAAGCTGTGCACGACCTCCCACGGATCGATGCGGTCGCGCAAGGCGTCGATCAAGCCGGGTGCGCGCGGTCGACCGAAGACCTCGTGCAAGCGTGGGTTACGCATGTCCGCGTCGATCAAGAGAACGGGTCTCTGAACGAGGCTCGTCACCACTGCGAGATTGGCGGCGATCGTCGTGCGGCCGTCGCGTCGGCGCGGACTCGTGATGACCAGGCCTTTCGTCTTCCTTGTCCCGAGCCTCGCCTCGACGGCCAGACGGAGCGTCCGGATGGGCTCGGCTGACGCGGAGTCTGGCTCGATCAGGAACCGCTGCTTCCCCGCCGTCATCGGTCCGACCTACGATCCCTCGGAGCGGCGTGGCGGTCACCCGGCGGACCGGTCAAGACCCCGTCCCCCTGACTGCTCGCCTTCAGGTCGTCCGTGGCGAGGCGGCGCAACCGAAGTGCCGGCACGGTCGCCAAAATGGGCTGCCCGGCAAGCTGTTCGAGCTCGTCAGGCTCCGGCAATCGGTCGCGAAAGACCTCGAGGAACAGTGCGAGCGCACTGTTGAAGATGAGTGCCAGAAGGGCCGCGAGGACGATGGTGAGTCCGATCCTTGGCGCAACGGGAGACGTCGGCAGAGTCGCAGCTCTCAGGACAACGATCGATCCCCGTGACGCCTCGGTGTCCCGGACAAGCTCGCGCAGCGCTTGCGGCACCGCGTTCGCGGCGACGGCGGCCGTGGCCGGATCGCTGCTTTGTGCAGCAACGCGAAGCATCTCGAGCCCCTCCACCTCGCTCGCGGAGAGCTCGACGCTCGACGCTCCAGGCCCCGAGAGTCTCGGGACGGCGGCCGCGACGCGGCGGTCGAGTGCGCCCGACTCGATGACGTTCGCGTATGCGAGCGCAAGCCGCTCGCCGGCTTCGAGCGCTTCGAGTTCCGAGCCGGGATCCGCTGTGGATGGGTATTGGAGTCGCAGAAGCGTCGCTGCCTCATACGTCTTCGTCTGTTGCGAGGCGACGTACCACGTGGTGACGACACAGGCGGCGGTGAGCGCCAGGATGAGAGCGCCGTAACGCCAGAGCGCTCGATAGACGTCGCCAACAGTCAACCCTGGCTGAGGATAGTTCGACTGAGAGAGCCTCGCCAGAGGTCGCAACCGGCAACCTGCGTCGTGTCGGCACTGGGATCTCGGCGCGTAGCGCCGACATCGTCCGAGGTGGTCAGCGACATCGACCGCCCGGTCCTACTCGCTGGGCGACAAGCCGTGTTGCCGGCCGGGTCGCAGCATGGACATGACGATGCTGCGCGCGAAGAGAGCGGTCGCGGCTACATAGACGAGGAGGCCCGCTGAGACCAGCAACACGAGCGCGGCAGCCGGCGGCAGGGTACTGCTCGGAACGAGAAGCACACCGAGCGTAGCCGCGAGGAGCGACGCGCAGAGAAGCGAAGGAGCAAGTGCTTTGGCCACCTCGCCGGCGGGCAGCTCGAGCGCGCGCCAGGTGACGGCCAGAGACGGAAGAGCTGAGGCGGCTACCGCGATCAACATCGCAGCGGCGGCGCCACTCATCCCGAACCGCGGCGTCAGGACGACGAGAGCCGGTATGACAACCACCGCGTACACGACTCCGAACGCGAGATTCCACTGCGGTTTGCCCATACCTTTCAGGGCTTCCGAGGTCACGCCGCCGAACGACCTGACAAGGCCGTAAACCGCAAGGATGTGAAGAGCGGATACGCCGGCCAACCACTTCTCCCCGAGGAGCGCTTCAACGGTGGGTTCGGCCGCCACCGCCAGGCCGACGCTGACGGGGACAGCGACCAAGGCGACCCGCTGAAGGTTCCGAACGTACGCATGGCGAAACGACACGAGGTCGTCCTGGAGCGTCGAGTACACCGAGAACATCGGTCGCCCCAAGATGTGGCTCAGCACCGTGTTCGGGAAGCTCGCCAGCCGGTAGACGACCGAATAGACGCCGAGAGAAGCCGTCCCGAGCACGCGTCCGACCACAACGTCGTCGACCGTGTTGCTGACGACGGTCAGAATGTTGAACGCGCCGATGTAGCGCCCGTAGCTCATGAGCTCCCGAAGGATTCGGGAGTCCACCTTCTGCAGCGATGGACGCCACGGGACGAGGAGCCAGTAGAACGTCGTCTGAACGACACCGCCGGCGAGATGGCCGAAGACGAGGCTCCAGACGCCGGCCCCGGAGAACGCGAGGACGAGACTGACGGCAACCTGCGCGGCCGTCGCTCCGAGCTCCGCGATCGATTTCGAGCGGAAGTCCAGGTCGCGCTCGAGAATGGCTGCGGGTACGACCCCGACGCCGCGGAGCACCAGTACCAGGGCCATCACGCGGAGGACGTCGACGAGATCTGGCGCATCGAAGAGGCGCGCGATGAACGGCGCGATCGCAAACACGACTCCGTAGATCAACACGCTGACGGTGGGGCTGAACGCGGCCGCCGATGCCGCCGCCCTGTCGATGTTGGTTCGACGGTGAATGAGCGCTTGCCCGACCCCCGTCTCCTGAACCTGCTCCGCGTACGCTAGGACGACCCAGGCGAGGGCGACCAGGCCGAAGTCCCTGGGGTCGAGCAGGCGCACAAGGACGAGGAGCGTGAGAAACGTCGCCAGTTGCCTCCCGCCGTGGCCGAGCGCGACCCATCCGGTGCTGCCGAGGATTCTCCGTTCCAGCTCGAGCGACGTGAGCGGCGGATCCGACTCCTGTGCGTCGGAAGGCGGCCGCGTGCTCATGCGCCGACGGCGGGCCGCCGGTATCCCTTGCAGGACGTCGCTCCCGGAGCGGTGGGCGCGAACGTCGTCCCTCGTACGCACGTACCGACGGGTCCCCGGAAGCTCGTGCGGGACGACGGCGGCTCGACGTTGGCGATTCCGGAATCCCCGTACCCACCGGCCGGCAGCACCAAGAGCGTGGTCACACGGTGCCAGTCTCGCAGTTCGAGCCAGACGTCAGGCTCGGCGTGATCGTCCGTGTCGCGCGCCAGCCCCGGCTCGGGCCGTCGATGACATATGCTCGGCCCTGCTTCGCGAGCCGCGAAAGGGGAGACGTCTCGTCGCACGCTGAGGTCGGGTCGGACAGAACCGAGGATGTCGCGGTCTGTCCCGCGTGCCGGGGCCGGCTCACCTGGGGAAGCGTGAGCGTGCAATGCGTCGACTGCGCGCGCGTGTACCCGCTGGCTCAGACCGGAGCGCCGGTCCTCCTCGTGGGAGACGCTCCTGTCATCGACGACGCCTGGTACCCCGGTGCGCTCCGTCTCGTACCGTCGGCGGGTCGCGGCTTCGTCGAGCGCCATAGGCGCGTCCTCTGTCCGACTCTGACGTATCGATCGCCGAACAGGCGCGGGCTCGTCGCCCGGTACATAGCCGCCTTTCCCTCAGCGGCGACAGTCGCCAACGTCGGAGGCGGCACTCGGCGCTACGGGTCGAACGTGGTCAACATCGACGTCGAGCCACTTCCCGGAGTCGACATCGTCGGCGTCGCCGAGCAGCTCCCGCTCGGGGATGCTTCCTGTGACGGTGCGGTTCTCCAGGCGGTCCTCGAGCACGTCCGCAGCGCCGATCTGACGCTTCGAGAGCTGAACCGAGTGCTCCGGCCGGACGGGTCACTCTTCGTCGAGGTGCCGTTCATGCAGGGGTACCACCCGAGTCCTGCCGATTACCGGCGCTATACAGAGCAAGGACTCCGAGCCGAACTCGCCGACCATGGCTTCGATGTCGAGGAGAGTGGCGTGGCCGTGGGCCCTGCCTCGGCAATGGCCTGGGTCGCTGCCGAATTTCTCGCGTTCCTCGTCTCTGGCCGCAGCGAGAAGGTCTACCGGCTTGCCCGCCCGGTGTCCCGCTGGGTCACCCTCCCCATCAAGTACGCGGACCGTTGGCTCGACGTGCATCCTATGGCCCACACGATCCCGAGCGGCGTCTGGGCCCGCGCCCGCCGCCGCCCGTAGGAGGGACGGAGCAGTCGCCAGACATGGCTGTAGGACCGGTCAACGACGCGCCGTACAGGATCTTCGACGAGGTCGTCTTCGGGGAAGACGTCGTCGTTCGGCCGTTCGCAAACCTTTACGGCTGCACCATCGGCGATGGCACCCAGATAGGGCCATTCGTCGAAATCCAGCGAGACGTTCGTATTGGAGCAAACTGCAAGATTCAGAGCCATGCCTTCATCTGCAGCGGAGTTACCCTCGAGGACGGCGTGTTCGTCGGACATGGCGTCGTTTTCGTCAACGACAAGTTTCCACAGGCAACTGTCGGAGGCAGGCTCCAGCGCGAAGACGACTGGGAGCAGCTTCCGACGACGGTCGAGCGCGATGCCACGCTCGGCTCGGGCGCTCTCGTACTCGGCGGCATCCATATCGGGCGCGGAGCGCTCGTGGGTGCCGGTGCCGTAGTGACCCGCGACGTGGAGGCGGGCGTGACGGTCGTCGGATCGCCGGCACGGCCGCTCGAACGCGCGTAGACGCCGCCGCCTACTTCAGCCGTGCACTTTGCCGACCATCCGCTCCTTCTGGAGTCTGCCGTGAGCGAAACGAGAAGGTCGTGACACTTCCCCTCGTCGATCTGTCGCGCCAGTACCTGTCGATAAAGGAGGCGATCGACGCGGTGCTGCTCCAAACGGTTGCCTCCGCGGAGTACATCCTCGGTGAAGAGGTGAAGCGGTTCGAGGAGGAGTACGCCGACTATTGCGGCACCCGCCACTGCGTCGGCGTCGGATCCGGAACCGCGGCGGTTGGGCTCGCGCTTCAAGCCCTCGGCATCTCCCACGGCGACGAGGTCATCGTCCCGGCCAATACCTTCATCGCGAGCGTGACACCGGTCCTCAGGCTCGGTGCGACTCCGATACTCGTCGACTGCGACGAGCGGACCGCAACGATCGACGTCGCGCGGGCAGCGGCCACCGTCGGCTCACGGACGAAGGCCGTGCTCGCCGTGCATCTCTACGGGCAGCCGGCCGATGTCGATCCCCTGCAGGAGCTGTGCGCGAGCCACGGCCTCGTTCTTGTCGAGGACGCATGCCAGGCCCACGGAGCGCGGTACCGCGGCCGGCGTGTCGGCAGCTTGGGGAGGATCGCTGCCTTCAGCTTCTATCCCGCAAAGAACCTGGGCGCCTACGGGGACGCGGGTGCGGTGACGACCGACGACGATGAGCTCGCCGAGCGCATTCGGCTTCTCCGCGACCACGGGCAGTCCAGCCGATACACGCATGTCGTGGAAGGTTGGAACGACCGCCTGGACGCCATCCAGGCGGCTGTTCTGCGGGTAAAGCTGCGGCACCTGGATCGCTGGAACGCGCTTCGCCGTCGACACGCCGCGACGTACGAACGGGAGCTTGCGGCAACCGGCGTCCGGACGCCGCAGGAGGCTTCCTGGGCCGAGCACGTCTGGCATCTCTATGTCGTGCGCGCGCACATGCGCGAGGGCCTGCGTGCGAACCTCGCCGCTCTTGGCATCGCGTCGGGTATGCACTATCCGATCGCGCTACACCTTCAGCCTGCGCTCTCGCACTTGGGATACGCGGAGGGCGACTTCCCGGTCACGGAGGCGTGGTCACGAGAACTTCTCTCACTGCCGATGTTCCCGGAGCTCGAACCCGAGGAGATCGAGAGAGTCGCGAACGCAATCGGCGGCTTCGACTCCGCTTGACCGACACAGGAGCGGCACGCTCCTCGACTCCAGGAGGGGAGTCGCCGCACTTGCGGTCCCTCACTCAGAGGTGCGCTCGTCGCTCCCTCGGCCGGACGCGACTTTCGCTCCGGCCCTGAACCCCACCTCGGTCAGCCTGCTGCAGAGGATCGCCGTGAGCGCGCCGCCGATCAGGATCCACCCCGCCAACTCCAGACTCTCCTCCGCCATCGCGATGACGACGTCGGCGCTCTCCCGGAAGGTAATCAGTCCCATCGTGTCGAGAACACCGCTCGTGAGCTCGAGAACGACAGCCGCAGCGAGACACCCGAGTGCGACGACGATGAGACGCGCCGCCCGACGGGGCGCCCTGGTCGCTTGGAGAAGAAGGAGTATCAGCGTCCCGGCGAGGAGCGGAAAGTAGACCACCGCGGACAACCGGCCACCGATGCTCGGTGGGAGGTCGACAACGCTGACGAAGAGCTTCTTGGTCAGTCGCTCATGTACGACAAGCATGTCGTCGACCGAGTAGAACGCGGTCAGGGCGGCGAGGACGAGGAGCTGTATGCGCCCTGACCGCCCCATGGCCGCGAGGAGGAACGCTGCCAGCGCGGCGGAGAAGGTCGCGACCGAGCTTGCCCACGCGAATATCGTGAACTCGGCGTCCGGATCGAGAGAATAGCGATGGTCGAGAAGGAGGCCGTTTGCCAGTCCGACGGCTGCCTGGACGACGGCAGCCACCACGGCGGCCACGACTGTGATCGAAGCGAGCCGGTCTAGGGTGAAGGCGCTCGCGGCGGAGCGACACGAGTCGTCACCGAACCACGCGGACTCGGC
>Ga0190265_10003032_pt1 | contig 11427 bp, 10 predicted proteins | sample Popmic124T_FD_133135 | JGI IMG/M metagenome (GOLD analysis project Ga0190265, IMG submission 133135) | Populus adjacent soil microbial communities from riparian zone of Indian Creek, Utah, USA - 124 T | ecosystem: Environmental > Terrestrial > Soil > Riparian zone | place: USA: Utah | collected...
GTTGAACAGGTTGGTCGGATCGGGGGCCGAGAGATCCTTGATCCAGCCATAGAACGGCGCGTGGCGCATTTCGATGGTGACGAACAGCACCTTGTAGAGCGAGAAGAACACCGGGATCTGCAGCGCGATGGGAAGACAACCGGCGACAGGGTTGATCTTCTCCTTGCGGTAGATCTCCATCATCTCCTGCTGCTGCTTCTGGCGGTCGTCCGGATAACGCTCCTTCAGCGCCGCCAGTTGCGGCTGCACCGACTTCATCTTCGCCATCGAGGCGTAGGATTTGTTGGCGAGCGGGAAGAACACCAGCTTGATCACCACGGTCACCAGCAGAATGGAGACGCCGAAATTGCCGAACAGGTGGAAGAAATAGTCGAGCAGCACGAACATCGGCTTGGTGATGAAGTAGAACCAGCCCCAGTCGATCAGGAGATCGAAATGGTTCAGGTCGAGCTGCTTGTTGTAGCCGCCATGGCCGGCCAGCGGGAAGTTGATGCCGACGACACCGGCTTCCTTGGCGCCGGCAAACAGCCGCGCATTGGTGGTGCCGGTGCCGCCGATCGCAATGGTCTGCGGATCTTGCAGGTAATCGGCCTGATAACGAACCTTGGCGCCCGGTTCGGCGAGGAAGCGGGCCTTGAGGCGTGCCGTCGTCTCGGGCAACAGCGCCGCAGCCCAATATTTGTCGGTAATGCCGAGCCAGCCATTCGTGACATTGAACTCAAAACCCCGCCCGCCATTGCCCAGGACGGGCGCCTCGGCGACGGCCTTGTAGCCGTGCTCCTGCAGGCCCTTGTCGCCGAGATAGCCGATCAGGCCTTCATGCAGGATGTAGTAGCCCGAGACCTCAGGCGTGCCGTGGCGGGAGATGAGGGCGAACGGATAGAGCGTGACCGGCGCACTGCCGACATTGGTGACGTCGTCCTTGACGGTGAAGAGATAGCGGTCGTCGATCGCAATGGTGCGGCGGAAGGTGAGGCCTTCGCCATTGTCCCATTTCAGCGTCACCGGATTGCTTGGCGACAGCGCGCCCGAGCCCTCCTGCTGCCACACCGTCTCGCGGTCGGGAAGCCGCGCCGTCGAGCCCGAGGCCCCGACCCAGCCGAACTCGGCATAATAGGGATGAGCCGTGTTCGAAGGCGAGAACAGCACGATCGCGGGCGACTTCGGATCGACGGTGTCGCGGAATTTCTCCAGCGACAGGTCGTCGATGCGCGCGCCCTTCAGCGCGATGCTGCCGGAAACCCGCGGTGTCTCGATCTTGATGCGGGACGAGGCCGCGATCGCGGCGTCACGGCTGACGACGGGCGCCGGCGCGCCCGGCTGGCCGGCGGGCGTGGCGGCGGATGGCGCCGAGCCCGGTTGTGGCGTGGTCGATCCCGGCGCCGTCTGCGGCGACGGCTTGGCGAGTTCGGTCTGGGTCTGGGTTTGCGCGCGCTGCCGTTCCATCTGCGGCATGTTGTAGAAATACTGCCACGCGATCAGCACAAGGCCGGACAGAATGACGGCGAGGATGGTGTTGCGGTTGTCAGTCATCGTTCTGGGGTCTCGCCATTCAATTCGGACTGCGGGTCCTTTCGGTTCCGACTGATGTCGGACCCGAGGCCCTCACGTTTCGTTTGGACGCGTTTTCTTCGCGCGAACCGGTATCCACTTCGCTCGCTTTGGTGCCGCCGAATGGTTTCGGCTGCCGGTCGAGGCGATGCAGCGCCGAACGGAGATCGTCGAGCATGGTTGCGAAGTCGCGGGTGAGCGCGGTCCGGCGGCCTACCAGCACATAATCATGGTGTGGTCGCATGGATATGACGTCCAGCCGCTTCACGAGTTCGCGAAGCCGGCGCCGGATCCGATTGCGCTCGGTGGCGGTACCGTTCTTTTTGGTAACGGTGAAACCGATCCGGATCGGGCCATCATCGTCGCGGAGGCGGCCCTGCACCACGAAGGCAGCGCTGTTCGCCCGCGTGCCATTGGCAACGGCGAGAAAGTCCGCCCGCTGCCTCAGCCGATCCATGAATGAAATCTCCGGAAGATCCGGCTCAGGCGCTCAGACGCTTGCGGCCACGCGCACGTCGGGCGGCGAGAACCTTGCGACCGCCGGCAGTGGCGAGACGGGCGCGGAAGCCGTGACGGCGCTTGCGCACCAGTTTGCTTGGTTGATAAGTCCGCTTCACGGGTAGTTCTCCGCTGACCGGGCAATTTGCCTGTTGAATTGAGATCAAGTCCGGTGATGCGGGCCAGCCCGAAAAAAGGCCATTTACGGCCCAAACGAGCCGCCCCCGGTGGAACCGGGCCATCGCGGACAGTTGGCGCGGCTTATACGGGAGCGACCTGTTTTCGTCAATGTCGGGGGGCGCCGCGGCAGCCGTTCTTTGAAACGTCGCAATTGGGGCGAATATATCTGTTTTCGCGGGGTTTTTAGGGGCGAGACGGCGGCATGCCCGGACCATCGGAACATCAGGACATTAGCGATCGGTAATTTGACCGATCGGGAGCCGAAACGCATCCTCGGAATCAGCGTACGGGTAAGGGCCAACGCCGGCCTCGTGTCCGGCGGGCTCCAAACGCAAAGATATCAAGGCGGATATTCGTGTCAGCTACCGACGACCAGCCGACCCCTCCAGCGCCGCGGCCCTGTGGCCCGCGTCGGCTCGGCCTGTCCGGCAAGCTGCTGCTGCTGACGATCCCGCTCGTGATGATCGCCCTCCTGATGATCTACGTGCCTTCGATCGCGAATTTCTGGACCAACCGGCTGAACGACCGCCTCGCGGCGGCCAACACGGCCGCTCTGGTGCTGGATGCCGCGCCGCTCGGCATGGTGCCGGATTCGCTGGCGCGGCAGATCCTGACCAGCGTCGGTGCCCGCGCGGTCGCCATCAAGATGGGACAGCAGCGCCGGCTGCTCGCCAGCGCCGACCTGCCGGCGGCGATCGACCGCGATATCGATATGCGGACACTGACGGTGTGGTCTGCCATCGTCGAGTCCTTCGAGATCATGCTGGAGACCGGCAACCAGACCATCCGCGTGGTCGGGCCCGCGCCCGGGGCTGCGCAATTCATCGAGGTGGTGATCGATGAAAAGCCGTTGCGGCTGGCGATGTACCGTTTTTCCCGCAATTTGCTGGTGGTTTCGCTGGGGATCGCGATGCTCGCCGCGGGGCTGGTCTACCTCGCGCTGCATTTTCTGTTCGTCCGGCCGATGCGGCGGCTGACTGCAAATCTCGTCGGCTTCCACGAAAACCCGGAAAGTGCGGCGCGCATCATCGTGCCGAGCCAGCGCGGCGACGAGATCGGGGTCGCCGAGCGCGAATTGTCCGACATGCAGCGCGACCTCGTCTCGATGCTCTCCCAGAAGAGCCGGCTCGCCGCGCTCGGGCTCGCGGTGTCGAAGATCAACCACGATCTGCGCAATCTTCTCGCGTCCTCGCAATTGCTGTCGGATCAGCTCGCCAGCGTGCCGGATCCGCGCGTGCAGCGCTTTGCGCCGAAACTGATGCGTTCGCTGGAGCGCGCTATCGATTTCTGCCAGTCGACCCTTTCTTACGGCCGCGCGCAGGAAGCCGAGCCCGACCGCCGCATGATCCTGGTCGAGCCCGTGGTATCAGAGGTGCGCGAATCCGCCGGCCTCGCCGCCGATGCCTCGATCACCTGGATCAGCGCGATCGAGCGCTCCCTCTCGATCGACGCCGATCCGGACCAGCTGTTTCGCGTGCTGCTCAACCTGGTGCGCAACGCGGCCCAGGCGCTGGAAAGCGCCAAGGGCGATGCCGCGACCCTGCAGATCCGCATCACCGGCCGCCGCGAAGGCTCGGTCGCGATCATCGAGGTTTCCGACACCGGCCCCGGCGTGCCGGCGAGGGCGCGCGAGCATCTGTTCGAGGCGTTCCAGACCTCCGGCCGTCCCGGCGGCAGCGGGCTTGGGCTGGCGATCGCCGCCGAACTGGTCCGCGCCCATGGCGGCGACATCCATTTGGTCGAAGGCACCATTGGCGCCACCTTCCGGATTTCGATCCCCGACCGCCCGGTGGAACTGCAGAGCGTCCGCAACGAGCGGGCGCGGGCGTAATCACTGCAGCTTGACGCCCCCCGCCTTGCCGACCTGCGCCCACTTCTCCATCTCGGCCTTCACATGTGCCGAAAATTGTTCGCCCGTGCTGCCGATCGTGGTTGCCCCCTGAAGGGCGAGCTTGTCCTTGACCTCGGTCGAGTTCAGCGCCTCGACAGCCGCTGAAGTGATCCTGGCGGCGACGTCGGCTGGAATGCCGCTCGGCGCCACGAGCCCATACCAGTTGTTGGCGAGCACCTGCGGCATGCCGAGCTCGGCCGTCGTCGGCACATCTGGCACGCTCGGGGCACGCCTGGCGCTGCCGATGGCGAGCGCACGGAGTTTGCCGGCCGTCACGTTGCCGAGCAGCACGGGGATGTCGGCGAACATCATGTTGACGTGACCGCCGAGCAGGTCGTTCACGGCGGGTGCGGCGCCGCGATACGGCACGTGCTCGATGTCGATGCCTGCCGACACCTTGAGCAATTCCCCTGCCATGTGCGGCACGCCGCCGATGCCGGTCGAGGCGAAATTGAGCTTGCCCGGTTTCGACTTGGCGAGTGCGATGAGTTCGCCGAACGTCTTGGCCGGGACATTGTCGGCGACAACAAGCAATTCGGGAACCTCGACGACCTGCGTCAGGAGCTTGAGGTCCTTGTGCACGTCGTACGGCATCGTCTCGGAAAGCACCGGCGTGATCGCGAGCGGACCGGCGCTCGAAATGCCGATGGTGTAGCCGTCGGGCTCTGCTTTCGCGACCGCGCCTATTCCCGTCACGCCGCCGGCGCCGCCACGGTTCTCGAGGATGATCGGCTGGCCCAGCAGGGGCGCCATCTTCTCCGTCAGCACACGGGCGATCGTGTCGGCCGGACCGCCCGCCGGAAACGGCACGATCAGCTTGATCGGTTTGTTGGGATAAGACTGCGCTTGCGCCAATTGCGGCCAGACAAGAAGCGCGGCCACGATCATCCCGCGAACAAGACTTCGCATCATTACTTTCCTCCCGTGTGCGGGGCGCTCGTTGGCGCCCGTTTTTCATTGATCGGTGCGTTACAGTTTCGCGATCCACGCCACGATGGCGTCGACGACGGCGCCCGGCTGCTCCGGGATCAGTGCGTGGCTGGCATTCGCAATGACGACGACGGACACGCGCTCGCCGAACTCCTCGCGGCTTTCGTTCCACTTCTCCTTCGGTTTGAACGGGTCGCGGTCGGGAACCAGATCGAGCATCGGAACTGTGCCGGCCTGCCAGTATTCAGCCTGCTTCGTCGCGGATGCAGCCACGCCCTGCGCCTTGTTCGCGGCCGGTGCCCAGCCGCGAAGCCACACGGAGGCGTCATGGGCCGGAAGGAAGAAGCCCTTGCGCAAGGCCGCGAGGCGCTGTTCGTCCGGCAGGCTCGCATCGGCGGATTGCTGCACGGCGGCTCGCAGTTCGTCCGGGAACGTCCTGGCGGCGGCCGCCATCAGAACGATGCCGCGCACGAGCGCGGGATGGTCGGTGGCGGTCATGCGCGCAACCCAGTTGCCGTAGGCATGACCGGCGATCACGGCCGGGCCCGCCTTCTCGCGGGCGATGACATGTGCGACGTCGCGCGCGAGATCCTGCATGCGGATGCCTTCGAGCGGGCCCGTGCTCTTGCCGGCGCCACGCGGCTGCGGCCGCAGAACGCGATAGCCGGCCTGTGCAAGCCGGGACGCGACATCGTCGAAATCCTCGGAGTCGCGGCCGCGCGATGGCAGCATGACGACCAGCGGCCCGCGCCCTTCGGCGATGAGATCGATTTCGACGTTGTCATAGCGCACGATTTCGCGGCTGCGCGCCTCCTCGGCGGACGCAGTCCGGCCGAGCGGCTGCAGCGCTGACCACATCACGGCGAAGGCGACGATGGTCCGGGAGCTCCGCAAGCGGCGGCATATGACGTTACGCATCCGCCTGCCCATAAAGTCTATATTTATGATCTATGCGGCCCATGCCGGTCATTTGACGTCCATGTCGACGCGCACGACGTCGCCGCGGTATATGCCCTTCGACACCAGCACCAGCCGTCCCCGCTGATCCACCGCCGAACGATCGACGAAGCAGATCGGCGCATTCAGCGGCAATCCGAGCAGTTCCGAGACTTCCAGATCCGAACTGCCGATCGTCATGGTCTGACGCGCGCTTTCGATGTGCACGCCGGGAATGCTCGCGGCGAGGCGCATCGCGGTCAGCGTGTTGATGGCGCGCTTCGGCAGGCGGCTCGCCAGCCCTGCGTCGATAAAGACCTCGGCGATCAGGAACGCCCGCCCGTCGCGGACGTGGCGGCGCCGCAGCCGCCGGTAGGTCCGCGATATCGTGCCGATATCGTGCGGCCATCGCTCGGGCGCAGCAACCAGCGTGTCCTCAAGCACCTCGATCGTCGCGCCGTCGCGGGTGTTCAACATGCCGCGGAGGTCGGTCGTCACATCGAGCCAGACATGGGCACGGGGTTTGTCCGTGACGAACGTGCCTTTGGCGCGATAGCGCGAGACGAGGCCTTCGTCCTCGAGCAGGCCGAGCGCCTGGCGGATCGTTGCACGCGCGACACCGCATTCGGCCATCAGCTGTTCGATGGTCGGGATCTGCGCGCCGGCCGGCCACTGGCCGGACATGATGCGGCTGCGGAACAGGGTCGCGAGCTGGATGTAGCGCGCCACGGCGCTACGGCTCAAAGGTACTCCGGCGTCGGTCAGGCTCGCCACGGTTTCCCCCGTTTGGCAGTTCGAATTGACAAAAGTCCGTATATATGACCTTTGGCGCAAAGGGAAGGCCTGACGCGGCCTGCATTCTCGATGGGCGAAAGCATGAAGCTGCACTGGTCTCCACGGTCGCCGTTCGTACGAAAGGTGATGGTCGCCGCGCATGAACTCGGCCTGGCCGGAAAAATCGAATGCGTGCGCAGTGTCGCGGCGATGGGTAAACCCAACCCCGCAATCATGCTGGACAATCCGTTGAGCAAGATCCCGGCGCTGGTTCTCGGGGACGGCACGGTGCTGGTCGATTCAGCCGTCATCGTCGAATATCTCGACAGCCTCGCCGGAGGCGGCCGGCTGCTCGCGCCGGCGGGTCGGCTGCGCTGGCTGGTGCTGAGCCGTCAGGCGCTTGCCGACGGCCTGCTCGACCTGCTCGTGCTCTGGCGCAACGAACGCGAAAAGCCGGCCGGCCGGCAGACGCACGAGTGGCTTGACGCCTTCGCCATCAAGGCAGCCGCCACGCTCGACCGCCTGGAGGCGGAGGCCGGCGCACTGGAAAGCGAACCGTTCGGGATCGGGCACATTGCGGTCGGCTGTGCGCTCTCCTATCTGGACTTTCGCTTTGCCGACCTCACGTGGCGCGAGGGCCGGCCCCGGTTGACCGCGTGGCACGCCACGTTTGCCGAGCGCCCGTCGGCCAGGGCGACGGAGATCGTCGATGGCTGAGGCGGCGCATCCACGCAACGGTCCATTGACGCACATCCGCGTGCTCGACCTCGGGCGCATCATGGCGGCGCCGTGGGCGACGCAGATTCTCGCCGACCTCGGCGCCGACGTCATCAAGCTCGAGCGGCCTGGCGCAGGCGATGATACGCGCGCCTGGGGTCCGCCGTTTCTCGAGGACCGGGAGGGCAACGCCACCGGGGAGAGCGGCTACTTTCTCTCGGTCAATCGCGGCAAGCGATCCGTCGCCGTCGACATTGCGACCGTCGAGGGCCAGCAATTGATCCGCGCGATGGCGCAGCAATGCGATGTCGTGATCGAGAATTTCAAGGTCGGCGCGCTGGCGAAGTACTGTCTCGATGCGGTGTCGCTGCGCGGGCTGAAGCCGTCGCTGGTCTACTGTTCGGTCACCGGCTTCGGCCAGGACGGTCCGAAGTGCCAGAACGCCGCGTACGACTTCGCCATCCAGGCCATGGGCGGCCTCATGAGCGTGACCGGCGGGCGCGACGGCGAGCCGGGCGGCGGGCCGCAGAAGGTCGGCGTTCCCGTTGTCGATCTGATGACAGGCATGTACGCGGCGGTCGCCATTCTCGCCGCACTCGCACGACGCGCCGAGACCGGGCAGGGCGAGACCATCGACCTCGCCATGCTCGATGTCGCGGCGGCGTTCCTCGCCAACCAGGCGATGAATCATCTCGTCTCCGGCAAAACGCCGCAGCGCGGCGGCAACCGTCATCCCAACATCCAGCCACAGGACGTGTTTGCCGCGTCCGACGGACATTTCGTGCTCGCGGTCGGCAATGACGGCCAGTTCGCAAGGCTGTGCGAGGTGATCGGCGACGCCGGTCTGGCGCGCGACCCGCGCTTCGCGACCAACGCGGCCCGCGTCCGTGCCAATGTCGATCTGACGACGCTGTTGTCAGGGGTCTTCGCCGCGTGGAAGCGGGACACGCTCGTTGCGGCCCTGGACGCCGCCGGCGTGCCGGCCGCGCCGATCAACACGATCCCGCAGGTCTTCGCCGATCCCCAACTGCAGCATCGCGCGATGCTGTGGCACCTGCCGCATCCGCTCGCCGGCAGCGTCCCCCAGGTCGTCAGCCCGATCAAGCTCGCCGACGCGCCGTTGCGCTTCGACCGGGCTCCGCCCCTGCTCGGTCAACACACGCAGGAGGTGCTGCGCGAACTCGGACTGCTCGCGGAAGGCGCGTCGTGACCGGCGTCGAGGATCTGCGCCCGCGCATTCCACTGCTCGACGTCGACGACATGAACGCCGAGCAGCGCCGTCTCCACGACTCCGTCGTGTCGGGTCCGCGCGGGCAGATGATTGGTCCGTTGCGCGCGGCGATCCATAGCCCGGAGCTTGCGTCGGCATGGTCGGTGCTCGGCGAGTTTCTGCGCTACCGCACCTGTTTGCCGCCACGCCTCAACGAACTCGCGATCATCGTGACGGGACGGCGCTGGACGGCGCAGGTCGAGTGGTGGGTGCACGCGCGCGCCACGGTAGCGGCGGGCGTGAGCCAGGAGATCGTCGATGCCATCGCGGCACTCGAAAGCCCGGTGTTCGACGACGCGGCTGAGTTCGAGGTTTACGAGTTCGCTCGCGCATTGCAGCAGACGGGTCGCGTGCCGGCGGACACGTACGACGCCGTGCTGAGCCGCTGGGGCGCGCGCGGCGCGGTCGAACTGACGGCCGTGATCGGCTATTACACGATGGTGGCGCAGACATTGAATGCGCACCAATTGCCGTTGCCCGAGGGGGCGACGGGCCTCGCGCCCGAGACGATTTTGGTCACTCTGCCGCCGGGCCGCCACGGGAGCGCGTCGTGACGGCCGCCGACTTTGCGACCGTTGCGGCGCCGGGCACAGGCGTCCCGGGTTGGACGCTGCCGCCCGACGCGTGCGATGCGCATTTTCACGTGTTCGGCCCACATGATCGCTTTCGTCCGACGGCCCGGCCGGTTTACGCGCTTCCCGAGGCGACGCCGCAGGTCGCGGCCACCCTGCGCAGGACGCTTGGTCTGACGCGCGGCGTGCTGGTTCAGCCGGCGCCCTACGGCAGCAATCCCGATGCCATGCTGAGCGCCATCGCGGACGCGCCGGACACGCTCCGCGGCATTGCGGTCGCAGATCCCGGCATCGACACCGGCACACTCCAGAGCTGGCGCGCCGCGGGCATCGTCGGGCTCCGCTTCGTCGAGATGCGCGCACCGGATGGCAGCCGCTATCCCGGCAGCGTCGGCTTCGATGCCATCGGGGTGTTGGCGCCGCGGATGCGGGCGGTTGGCCTTCACGCCCAGCTATGGGGCAGGGCGGATGATCTCGCGGCGTGGCTGCCGCATTTGCTGCGGTCGAACGTGCCGCTGGTGCTGGACCACATGGCGTGTCCTGACCCGCTGCATGGGTCTACCGCCGCTGCTTTGAAATCCATTCTCGCGCGCCTCGCCGACAGCGACGTCTGGGCCAAGCTGACGGTTTGCCGTGTGTCGCAACGACCCGGGCATGACGATGCGCACGCCTTCCATGACGCCCTGATCGCCGCCGCGCCGGAACGTGTCGTGTGGGGATCTGACTGGCCCTATGTGCGCATGAACCCGGCGCCGGATGCCGGTCAAATGCTCGATCTCCTGCGCTCCTGGGTGCCTGATCCGGCGCAGCGCACCCGCATCCTCGTCGACAATCCAGCTCGCCTCTACGGCTTCGAAAGGACTATCCCATGAAAGGTCTCGAAACGCTCGAACGCTTCCGCATCGACGTCATCGATCACGTCGCGACGCTGACGATCACAGCGCCGCCGGTGAACACGCAGGATCGCAAGTTTCGCGAAGAGATCATCAAAATTTTCGACGTGCTCGGCGCCGAGACCGACGTGCGCGCCATCGTGCTGACCGGCGACGGCAAGATTTTCTCGGCGGGGGCGGACCTGTCGGAGCGTCCCGCGCTGCTGCAGGAGCCGGGCGGCTATTCGCGCCACAACCGTCTCGTGCGCGCCTCGTTCGATTGCGTGATGGAATGCCCGAAGCCGGTGATCGCGGCCGTCAATGGCGCGGCGATCGGGGCCGGTTGCGTGCTCGCGCTCGTCTCCGACATTCTCGTGATCGCCGAGGAAGCCTACATGTCCATGACCGAGGTCGACTACGGGCTCGCAGGCGGCGTCCGCCACGTATTGCGCTCGTTCAGCCCGTCGGATGCGCGCCTGATGATTTATACGGCCAGGCGCATGTCGGGCGCCGAGCTCTACCGCATGAACGTCGCGTCCGTCTGCGTGCCGCGCGAGCGTGTCGCTGCCGAGGCGCAGGCGATCGGCAAGACGATCGCGGAGAAGGTGCCGCTCGCCGTCGTTGCGGCCAAGCGTTCGTTCGGATTGACCGAGGAACTGCCGCTGCGCGACGGCTATCGCTACGAGCAGAGCCAGACGGCAACCCTGGCCGAAACCGAGGACACCAAGGAAGCGCTCGCCGCTTTTCGCGAGAAGCGCAAGCCGGTGTTCAAGGGGCGGTGAGGCGCCGGCGGTGGTCCACGGGCCCCGCTTGCTACCCGGCTGTACCGATGGCAATCGGGGTGGGACCACGTCGCCCGCACATGAAAACCTGCGATCGGCTGGAAATCCCGCGTCGCGGGCGGTGCACTCCGGTCGGGCGGCCTCGTGACGCGCCGTGCCGGAATAGCCTGTAATTGCTGGGAAATTTCGGGTGTACCTCCACCGGCGTCCGGAACTGGCGTAAAATTGACGGCCTCCGATTCGCCCCTCAAATCGCGCACCAAGCGGACCTTGCAAAGCGGGGCCGGAGCGGGTAGCTAAAGCGCTCTTTCGCGACCGTCCGGACCTGATCCGGACGCATCCGGGCCCCTTAAAGCCCAAATGCACAAGCGAAAACGCGCCCGTAGCTCAGCTGGATAGAGCACCAGACTACGAATCTGGGGGTCAGGAGTTCGAATCTCTTCGGGCGCGCCAA
>Ga0190265_10003033_pt1 | contig 11425 bp, 12 predicted proteins | sample Popmic124T_FD_133135 | JGI IMG/M metagenome (GOLD analysis project Ga0190265, IMG submission 133135) | Populus adjacent soil microbial communities from riparian zone of Indian Creek, Utah, USA - 124 T | ecosystem: Environmental > Terrestrial > Soil > Riparian zone | place: USA: Utah | collected...
GAAGATCGTCGCCTTCCAGACCCGCAACCCGATCCACCGCGCCCACGAGTACCTGACCAAGGCGGCGCTGGAGACCTGCGACGGGCTCTTCATCCACCCGCTGATCGGCAAGACCAAGGCCGGCGACATCCCCGCCGACGTGCGGATGCGCTGCTACGAGGTGCTGATGGAGAAGTACTACCCGAACGACCGGGTCGTGCTCGGGGTGAAGCCGGCGAAGATGCACTACGCCGGCCCGCGCGAGGCCGTCCTGCACGCGATCGTCCGCCGCAACTACGGTGCCACCCACTTCATCGTTGGCCGCGACCACGCCGGTGCCGGCGACTACTACGGCACCTACGACGCGCAGAAGATCTTCGACGAGATCGACATCGACGAGCTCGGGATCGAGCCGCTGATGTTCGAGCACACCTTCTGGTGCAACGAGTGCGAGGGCCTCGCCTCCGGCAAGACCTGCCCGCATGACCAGGAGTCGCATCTGTTTCTCTCCGGGACCAAGGTCCGCGAGATGCTCGGCAACGGCGAAAGGCCGCCGCACGAGTTCTCCCGCGACGAGGTCGCCGACATCCTTATCGACGCTTACAAGGAGGACTGAACGAGCATGGCTGGCGAGAAGGGCTTCACCCTCTGGTTCACCGGGCTTTCCGGTGCCGGCAAGACGACCATCTCCGGGCTGCTGGAGACCCAACTGCGCGAGCGCGGCTCGAAGCTGGAGATCCTCGATGGCGACATCGTGCGCGAAAACCTCTCCAAGGGCCTCGGCTTCTCGAAGGAGGACCGCGACACGAACATCCGCCGGATCGCCTTCGTCGCCGACCTGCTCAGCCGCAACGGCGTGCCGGTGATCACCGCGGCGATCTCCCCCTACGCGGAGATCCGCGACGAGGCGCACGAGCTGATGGGCGACCGCTTCATCGAGGTCTACGTCAAGGCGTCGGTCGACACCTGCGCCGAGCGCGACGTCAAGGGCCTCTACGCGAAGGCCTTCGCGGGCGAGATCAAGGAATTCACCGGCGTGTCGGACCCTTACGAGATCCCGGAGAACCCGGCCTGGGTCTGCGACACCGAAAACGAGTCGCCGGAGGAGTCGGCGCAGAAGCTGCTCGAGTACTTGGAGTCGCGGGAGTTGATTCCGGCGGCTGCTGTTACTGCTTAGTAGTAGGGGAGGCGGGGGACCTCTCCGCCGGACAAGCGCCGGGCTTATTAGCCCGGCGCTTTGAGTATCCGCCCGTCGGAGACGTCCCCCGCCTCCCTTCTCGAAAGCACTCGCTGCAGTCCCGACAAAGGCCCGCGACTCGAGCCTGGTCTCGCTAGCGGGTTGTGTTCCGCACGATTACCGTGCGGCCGTCGCTTAGGCGGTAGACGGTGCCGATCGGCTCGCCTCGGCCCACTACTCGCTCGCCTGGTTTGAGGTCCACCTGTTTGACGCTCTGGTCTTTGTTCGCGACCACTGCGTTGGCTGGGCGGGTGGCCTCGGTCTGGGATTTCTTCGTCAGCTCCTCGGTGAGGTTGAGGGAGGAGAGGGCGGCTAGTAGGAAGGCTACGGAGAGGACTATGCCTAGGTCGAATAGGTTGACCAGGCCGTCCAGGGGGTCGCCGGCGCGGTCGTCGCGGCTGCGGGCGCGGGCAGTGACCTTCATGGGGCTACCGCCCAGTGGGAGTGGTGGCCGACCGGGAGGCCGTTGCCGCTGCCGGCGGTGAGGCAGGCGGCGACGTACTCGACGTCGGAGTAGTCCTGGGCGTAGAGGCGGTCGCGGATCAGGGAGACCGAGAAGGCGATCGCGCCTACCAGGAGGCCGGCGACGGTGACGCCGAAGGCGACGCGGAGGTTCTCGGTCAGGGTCGCGACGTCGCCGTCGGCGAGGCCGGCGAGGGCGGGGGAGAGCGGGATCAGCGTTCCCATCAGTCCCAGGGCGGGGCCCATGCGGACGAGGATGCGGGTGCGCTCGAGGCGGCGCAGGGAGAGGTAGTCGTACTCGGCGAGGCGCTTGGCGATCCGGGCTTCGGCGTCGGGCCTGCCGACCTGTTCGAGCACGCCGGCGAGCGCTTCCTCCATCGTGCGGTTGCGGGCAAGCGGCATCAGGGCCACCAGCGCCTCCGCCTGCTGGCCTGCGGTGAGCCGGCCTTGGCACTCCGCGACCGCGTTCTCCAGCTGCCAGACGCTGCGGCCGCGGCGCCGCCTCAGCTCGGCCAGGAGCGCTCCCAGCTCGACCACGACGACCACCAGGGCGAGCAGGGCGAGGACCAGGACCGGGACCCGCAGCGCTTCGGAGACGTCGAAAAGGATCTGCTCGACGCTCATAGGACGCCCCCGCGTTCGCTGTTTGTTGCGCCAGGCCAGACAAAAGACGAACGCAGCTCGACGAGAGCGCCGAGGCCGAGCAGGCCGGCGGTGACGAGGATGCCGAGGGCTGCCCCAGGGAGGCCGGGGCCGTCGCCCTCACCGCTGAGCTTGCCGGTCCGGGCCGCCACGGCCGGCTTCGCTGCATCGATTGGCGCTGTGGCGCTGACGAGTTCGCCGACGACAGGTTCTCCTGCCGCGGCCTCACGCAGAGCGGTGCCGGTATTACTCCGCCGGACACGCGGCCTGCGGCCGCGTTGAGCGTCCGTCGGAGCAACACCGGCACCGCTCCCAGGCGACGCAACAGCCGGACCAGGAGCCACAGTGCCGCGCGTGCCAGTTGCGGCGCCATGATCGGGAGCGTCCGCGTCGCGGTCGTTCCCACCCCCCTTGCGGTCCGGCCCGGAGAGCGGCGCGCCAACCTGGACCGTCACCACGGCCGAGGCGCCCGCGCTGTCGCCTGGGGTCGTCACTCCGACTACGACGTCGTAGCTGCCACGCCGAGCGAAGCTGTGGCTGACGCTGGCTCCCGCGGCGGAGTGGCCGTCGTCGAAGTACCAGGAGTAGGTCAGCTGCTCGCCGGCCCCGGCGCGCTCGACTACGGCGCTGAAGGAGACCGGCTGCCCCGGCTTTGCCTGCTGGGGCGAAACCTCTGCCTTGACCTGCAGCGGCGACCCCTTGCGGAGGACGAGCGTGATGCCCTGGGGCGCTTCGAAGGAGTCGGTGGCGTTGAGGTCCTCGGCGCCGCTGCTGGGGCGGAGGAAGCCCGTCCCGGCCGCGGTCGCGTAGACGACCGGCGGTCCTTCGGCGAAGGCGCCGGGGTCGAGCGCCTGGTGGCGGCTGAGCAGGACCGCGCCGCCGGCCGGGCGCTGGACCTCGAGATAGGAGAAGCCATACGGGTCGGCGCCGGCTGCTTCAAGCACCCTTTCCAGCGAGAACCCGGTCACCGCATGGGTGCTTTCCCCGGCGGTGGAGCGCAGCACGTAGGAGCGGTCCCGCACGTCCTCCTGCCCGCCGAGGGCGTCGAGCGAGAGCGCCTGCTGCGTACCGCCGGGGGCGACGACGGTGACCTGAGCGACGTCAGCCCGCGCAGCCTCCAGCCAGGGCGCCGCCGGCGAGCAGGCGGCGAGCGCCGCCGCCACGATCAGCGCTCTGCTCAGGAAGTCGCGTACCTGACCGTGAAGCATCCAAACTCCGTTCCGGGGGCGTAGAAGCCGGCGAAGACCGAGGAGGCCGTTCCCGACGGGACCGCCCCCGGCACGCGTTCGTAGGCGTAGGAGCTGCCGTTCGCGGAGATCGCCGCGGCCCGGCTCAGGTCGAGGTTGACCAGCGCCTGCCGTTTGGCCGGGTCCGCTCCCTCCTGGACCGAGAAGATCGCCCGGGAGCCACCCCCCGCGATCTCGATCTCGGGCTCGGCGGTCGTCAGGTCGATTTCGTGGCCGCTGTAGAGGAAGCGGACGGCGCCACCGAAGTAGATCGCCGCCCTGTCGTCGGCCGGATCTGCGGAGTTGGCCCCGGCGTCGTGCCAGCCTTCGGCGAAGGGAAAGTGGAAGTCGTAGGTGAGCGGGGCCGAGGCACCCGAAAGCAGAACCGGAGGATCGGCGGTCGCGCCGCCGGAGACGCTGGTTCCCTCGCCCGTGTTGATGTAGCGGATGAACGACTCGCGGACGTGCCAGTCGATCGTCGCCGAGACGATGTCGACGGCGCCGGGTGGCCGGGTCGCGACCGGCAGCGGGTCCTCAGGCGCAGGTCCGGCGCCGCTCGGCAGCGGGCAGCCGCTCGGCTGCAGGGCATCGTTGTCCAGCGGCGCCGGGCTTCCTCCTGTGGTGAGGCCGGAGGCGCGGGTTGAGAGGCCGCCGAAGTGCCCGGGCTCGACCGCCGGCGAAGTTTGGGCCTGGGCGCTGCTCGAGGCTCTGCGGCCGGAGGCCGGCACCAGTTGCGTGGCGATCGCCCTGGCTCCGGCGCCGGTCAGCTTCAAGCGCGATCCGCTCAGGCTGACCGTGCCCGCGAGCGGGTCGACGGAGCGATTGCGGCCGCTCGGCAGCGCGAAGACGTCGATGTTGCGACCTCCCAGCTTGGCGCTCAGCCGCGAGCGTTTACCGAGCACCAGGCGCAGCGTGGAGAGGCGGGCCGACCTGCCGCGGTAGCGCAGGGAGATCGCGCCGCGGTGGGTGAGGACGGTCGTGCTGGCCCCAGCGAGGCCGCCCCGGACCGGCAGCACGATCCGCTGCGCGTTGCCTTTGGCCGGTTTCACCGGCGCGATCTGGACCCCGGCTGCCCGCAGCGACTTCGCCGCCGCCCCGCTCAGGATCAGGGTCGTGGCGCCGCTGGCCCCGTGCGCCGCCGGCGCCATGGCGGTCCCAGCGACCACGCTGGCGGCGATTGCCGCCAGCGTGGTCAGGGCACGCGTCCCCTGTGCCGGGACAGACCTCACCCAATTCCCACCGTGATCGTCACCGGGTCGAGGGGCTGGCCCGCTTTGTAGGTCGGAGCGAAGGGAACCGCTCCGGCGGCGGTCAGGGTCGCCGGGACGTTCGCCCAGGTGACCGTCTTGCCGTCAGCCGAGTAGCTCGGGGTGACGGCGCTCGGGTCGAGGGTCGCGAACTTGGTGTCCTGTTCGAGCACGCCCGGCAGGTCTGCGCAGGATTTCCCAGTGAATTTGTCGATGTCGTAGCTGTAGTCGCCGACGACGATCGACGAGCTGGTCCCATCCAGTGTCAGCGTCAGGTCGGTGAGCTCGATTTCCTGGATGCAGTGCATCGGCTTGGCGAACTTGAGGCTGCCCTGGGTATGCAGCACCAGCTTGTCGGTGGCGCCGTATAGGCCCTTCTGGAGGCTGCCGCCGACAGCGGGGAAGGCGTAGGTGGTCGCCGGGTCGTTGGGCGGTCCGGTTGCCGTCGCCCCGCCGGAGACTTCGATCGTCCCATTCGTCGGGGGAGCGGGCGGCGGCGGCCCTTGATGGCCAAGGACGTAGGCGCGCCAGGAGGCGAGCATGCCCCAGGCCGTGCTGCCTGAGACGACCGGCTTGGCCGCCTCCAGGGCCGGATTCGCCTTGGCCGAGAGCCAGGCCATGCCGACGCCGTCGCGGCGCAGGGCACGCTCGAGGCCGAGCTTCTGCTGCAGGGTGCCGGCGGCGTCGGCGGTGAGGCGCAGCTTGGCGTCCTGGAGCGAGACGGCACCGCTGGAGGCGTTGAGGCTCGCCGCCACGCCGAGCTTGAAGATGGCGGTCTCCTCCTCACCGAGCTTCCCCACCAGCGCGCCGGCGGCGAAGTCGAAGCGCAGCGCGCTCACGACCACTCCTCTTTTGCCGCGCTTGAAGCGGAGCCAGCCGTCGACGGTCGCGGATGCGCCGGCGCCCGGCTCGACAGCGGTGATCGGCAGGGAGAGCGTCCGCCCGCCCTTCGTCGCGGGACTGCCGGCCTGGACCGCCACGCCCTGCCCGCTCAGCGTGCGTCCTTTGGCGTGGTTGGCGAGGATGATCGCGGTCGACCCCCCGGCCGTCGCCGCGCCGACGGGGGCAGCGGTCGTTGTCGCGATGCCCGCGATCGCTGCCACTGCAATCAGCCCTCGGCCGATCGAGCGTCTCTTGGTCCTCTGCTTTCTCATCTGCTCAGGCGCCTCCTTGCCTGTTCCTGGCGCGCCCTGGCGCGCACTCTCGGTGTCTGGGACCCTCGTTAGGGCACCCTAAGAAATTCAAACTAACACAGTCGGGATTAGGTGCCCTAATGCTTCTTGGGCTGCTCTAGCCAGGCGACGTGCAGGGCGGTGCGGCCGTCGTGCTCGGTCAGCCTCGCGTCCGCGCCCCAGACCTCGGCGAGCCGGGCAGGGTCGAGCACCTCGGCGGGCCTGCCGGTGGCAACCGTGCGGCCGGCGGAGACGACCACCGCCGTGTCAGCGACCGCCGCCGCGAGGGCCAGGTCGTGGACGACCAGCAGCACGGTCAGCCCGTCGTCGACCAGCTGCCTGAGCAGGGTCGCGACGCCGACCGTGGCGCCGAGGTCGAGCTGCGAGGTTGGCTCGTCGGCGATCAGGACCGGCGCCTCCTGGGCGAGGCCGATCGCGATCTGGACTCGCTGCAGCTCGCCTCCCGAAAGGGTGGTCAGCGCTCGCTCGGCGAAGCGGGTGACGCCCGCCCGCTCCATCGCCCCTCCGATCGCGTCGCGATCGGTGCCGGTGAGGCGGCGCAGCGGCCGCAGGTGGGAGGAGCGGCCGATCGTCACCGCTTCCCGCACGCTGACCCCCGCTGGCACGGACATCCGCTGCGGGACGAAGGCGCGCACCCGGGCGAGGTCGCGGCCCCGCATCTCGCCGATCTCGCGGCCGGACCAGTGGACGGCGCCGCCGCAGGTTCCCTGCAGTCCCGAGACCGCCCGCACCAGCGTCGACTTGCCGGCGCCGTTGGGCCCGACGATGGCGACGAGCCGGCCGTGATCGAGGCGCAGGTCGGCGCCACGCAGGATCGGCACGCCGCCGATCTCCACTTCGACGCCCCGCCCCTCCAGCGGCGGCGCGGCCAGCTGAGTGGCAGCCTCCATCACACCGCCTTCCGCAGCAGCCAGAGGAAGAGCGGCACGCCGAGCACGACCATGAAGGGTCCGACCGGCATCTCGATCGGCGCCCGCAGCGTGCGCGCCAGGGTGTCGCCCGCCGCCAGCAGGGCGGCGCCGCCGATCGCCGAGGCGGGGACGACGAAGGTGTGGCTAGAGGTGCCGCCGGCCATCCGCACCACGTGCGGCACGACCAGGCCGAGGAACCCGAGCAGGCCTGCGATCGCCGCCGAGGCGGCGGCCAGCAGGGCGGCGGAGACCGCGGCGCCGAGCCGGATCAGGTGCGGACGGGAGCCGAGCGAGGCGGCGACGTCGTCGCCCAGGGCCAGCCGATCGAGCGGCCGGATCAGCAGCAGGGCGCAGGCGAAGCCGGCGGCGAAGTAGGGCCAGATCGTCTGCATCTCGTCCCAGCCGCTCGAGGTGAGGCCGCCGGCGATGAAGAAGATCGCGGAGGGCGCTCGCTCCGGATAGGCGGCAAGCAGCCCGGTGGTCGCGGCGGTGAAGAGGGAGAGGACAGCGATGCCGGCGAGGATCACCTTGCCGACGCTGCCGCGGTTGGCACCCGACCAGGCGAAGGCGAAGACCAGCGCTGCGGCGAGCAGGCCGAAGAAGAGGGCGCCGACCGGCAGCAGCGCGATCGAGCCGGGGAAGGCGATGATGATCAGGATCGCGCCGAAGCCGGCCCCGCCGGTGACCCCGATCACGTCTGGCGAGGCGAGCGGGTTGGCGAGCGCTCCCTGCAGGATCGCCCCGGCGATGCCGAGCGCGGCGCCGACCACGAGCGCCTCCACCGTGCGTGGCAGCCGCAGGGTCTCGACGATCTGCTGCTCGGGCCCGCCGCTGCCGTTGCCGAGCAGCACGTCGATCACCTCGGAGAAGGGGACCTTGACCGCGCCCAGCGCCAGCGAGGCGACGACCGCCGCGGCGAGCGCGGCGAGCAGCGCCGCGAAGACGAGGGTGCGGCGGGCCAAAGGGCGCTCAGTTCTCGAGGTAGACGCGACGAACCTTGCGGATCGTCCGGGCGACTTCGGTGCCGGCCTGCAGCAGCGAGTTGTCGACCGAGATGTGGATGCGGCCGCCCCGCACCGCCGAGGTGGTCGCCCAGGCGGGGTTGGTTCGCAGGTACTCGGTGAGGCTGGGGATGTCGTCCTCGTTGGCGTGGGGGACGGCGACGATCACGTCGGGGTCTTCGGCGACCACGACCTCGTCGGAGATCCGCTCGAAGCCGGAGCTCGACTCGACCCCGCCGGTCAGCAGGCGCCCGCCCGCCTTGGTCACCAGGTCGCCTCCCCAACTGTTGGGCAGGAAGGTGAAGGGGGTGCGGCCGACGCCGAGGATCAGCATCACCGTCGGGCGCCGCTCGATCCCCCGGCGCGCTTTCGCCACGTCCTTCTTCATCGCTTTGACCAGCCGCTCGGCCTGCGAGCGCTTGCCGACCAGGCCGCCGATCGCCAGCGTTTGGGCGAACGAGGAGTTGACGTTGCGCGGCTCGCGGACGAGGACGCGAATGCCGAGGTCGCCCATCGAGTCGTTCCCCTTCGCCCAGGTTGGTGAGGAGAGGACCAGGTCGGGGTCGAGCGCGGCGAGCTGCTCCAGGTTGGGGCCGTTCGGGTGGGAGAGGGGGAGGACCTCGACGTCCTCGAGCTTGGGGGAGAAGCGTTCCTGGCCGCCGAGGGTCTGGCTGATGCCCACCGGCTCGACGCCGAGCTTGACCAGCGTGTTGGCGCCGAACGGAGTCAGCGCGACGATCCGCTTCGGCGGTGCTGCCTGCGCGGCGGAGGGCGGGCAGAGCAGCGCGACGAGCAGCAGCGCCGCCAGCGGGGTGCTTTGCTCGCGCATACGCCGAATGAAGCGCCTCATCGCTAGGCGGGGACCTTGGCGTCGATCACCGTGTAGTGGCGCACCTCGCTGCCGTGGGCGAGCTCGCCGTCGGCGTGGCGGTGGCTCATCTTGAAGAGGTCGCTGTTGACCCAGCCCTTGAACGCCTCGTCGCTCTCCCAGCGGCTGAGGACGACGTACTCGCCGGACCCCTCGCCCTCGCGGCGCAGCAGCTCGAAGCCGACGAAGCCCTCGGCCTTGTGGACGTGGCTCTCGCGCTCGAGGAAGGCGCGCTCGAATGCCTCCCGCCGCTCCTCGTGCACCTGCACCACATTCATCACCGTTACCAAGGCCCCGCTCCTTTCGAGGGGCGCCCAGGACGGTTTCTCGGCCGTCTTCGTTTAGGGCACCCTAATTAGGTTGACCTAATTAGGGTAGCCAAATAACCGCCGCCGCGGCGTCGCGTGGATCCGCGTGGTCAGGAGGCGGTCTCTTGGCCCAGCTTTGCCCGAGCGCGGTGGGCGAGCGTGACTGTTGCCTTGCGCAAGTCCTCGGGCCCGTCGATCGGCTCGTCGTAAGGCACCCGCACGCCGACCTCGCCGTCTGACGTCTCGGCCATCAGGTCGAGTCCCGCTCGATCGGCGTCGACGCACCGTGCCGCCGTTGCCTCAGGACAACCACCGATCGCCCGCGCCATGTCGAGCAGCGCGTCGTCATGGTCCTCGTTCAGGTGCTCGATCGCGCGCGCGGCGCCTTCGCTGACCGGGTCTCCGGACTTCATAGTTAGGGCATCCTAATAGATCTAGGGACGAGGGGGGACCTGCGGCTCCCCGAGCCCGTAGGTCTCGTAGGCCCCGAACTCCGAGAAGGTCTTGTGCGTCGGCCCGTGGTAGTCGGAGGAGGCCGTGGGGATCAGGCTCAGCTCCGCGCAGAGCTCGAGCAGGTGGGCGGTCTGCTCCTTGCTGTGCGTCGGGTAGAAGGTCTCGACGCCGTCGGCCCCCAGGGAGCGGATCAGGTCGTCGACCTCGTCGGCGGCGTCGATGTCCCAGTAGGGGTGGGCGATCACGGCGACTCCGCCGGCGTCGTGGATCAGCTCGATTGCCTGCGCGGCCGTGGGCCAGCGGCGCGGCACGAAGGCCTTGGCGCCGGGCACCAGGTACTCCTCGAAGAAGGGGCCGAGGTCTCCTTCGGCGCCTGCGGCGCGAGCGATATGAGGCCGGCCGATCGAGAGCGCGTCGCCGGCCTCCCTGACCGCGTCCTCCAAGTGCAGGTCGAACCCCCATTTCCGCAGCCTCTCGACGATCTCCCCGGCCCGCGTCACCCGCTCATGCTGCGCTTTCTCGCAGGCCCCGGCGATCTTCCCCAGCTCGACCCAGTACCCGCAGATATGAAGGTCTTCCGCGTACTCATGCACGCAGGACATCTCAATCGCCGGCACCAGCTCAATCCCCAACCGCTTAGCCGCATCTTCCGCCTCGGCAACCCCAGCAATCGCATCGTGATCGGTCAAAGCCAGGGTCTTGACCCCAGCTTCCCAGGCCTTAGCCACGACTTCAGCCGGCGCCAGCTGCCCGTCGGAGACGGTTGAGTGCGATTGGAGCTCGATCATCAGACGAGGCAGCCTATTGCGGCTCCAGGGGTTGCGGTGGTGTGAGCTATCGCGTCGGCTGGCGGGTGGTGGGGATGACCCCCCGAACGGGCGGATACTCAAAGCGTCGGGCTAATTTAGCCCGACGCTTGTCCGGGCGGGGGTCATCCTCACCACCCGCCTCCCACCTAAATAGACTGCGCCGCCGTGTTCGAGAAGGTGCTGATAGCCAACCGCGGCGAGATAGCCATCCGCGTCGCGCGGACGCTGAAGGAGATGGGGATCGGCTCGGTTGCGGTCTACTCGGAGATCGACCGCGACGCGCCGCACGTGCGCGAGGCCGACGAGGCGTTCCTGATCGGCCCGGCGGTGCCCGCTGAGAGCTACCTGAACATCCCGAAGATCATCGAGACCGCCAAGGAGGCAGGAGCCGAGGCGATCCATCCCGGCTACGGCTTCCTCGCCGAGAACTCAGACTTCGCCAAGGCCTGCGCCGAGGCCGACATTGTTTTCATCGGCCCGCCGCCGGAGGCGATCGAAGCTATGGGCTCGAAGACGCGGGCGCGCGAGATCATGGCCGAGGCGGGGGTGCCGATCGTCCCGGGGGCGACTGAGCCGGCCGCGGACCTGGCGGCGGCGAAGAAGCAGGCCGAGGACGCCGGCTACCCGGTCGCCTGCAAGGCCGCCGGCGGCGGCGGCGGCAAGGGCTTCCGCGTCGCGCTGACCCCGGACGAGCTCGAGGAGGCCTTCGAGGGGGCCGCGCGTGAAGGCGAGAAGTTCTTCTCCGACGACCGCGTCTACGTCGAGCGCTACCTGGAGGACCCACGGCACGTCGAGGTTCAGGTGCTGGCCGACTCGCACGGCAACGTGATCCACCTCGGCGAGAGCGACTGCTCGATCCAGCGTCGCCACCAGAAGGTGATCGAGGAGGCGCCCGGCCCGCAGGTCGACGAGGAGATGCGCGAGCGAATCGGCAAGATCGCCACCGACGCGGCTGCCGCGGTCGGCTACCGCGGCGCCGGCACGGTCGAGGGGATGCAGGTCGGCGACGAGTACTTCTTCCTCGAGATGAACACGCGGGTGCAGGTCGAGCACTGCGTGACCGAGATGGTCACCGGCGTCGACATCGTC
>Ga0190265_10003034_pt1 | contig 11425 bp, 14 predicted proteins | sample Popmic124T_FD_133135 | JGI IMG/M metagenome (GOLD analysis project Ga0190265, IMG submission 133135) | Populus adjacent soil microbial communities from riparian zone of Indian Creek, Utah, USA - 124 T | ecosystem: Environmental > Terrestrial > Soil > Riparian zone | place: USA: Utah | collected...
AGCCCCCTGCATGAGTGGCGATCGAGGTGCTAGACTGCGCCCATGCCGAAGCTCGACCAGAACCGGCCCTTCATTCCGGTCCGCATCGCCGTCCTCACGGTTTCCGACACGCGCAGCCTGTCCAACGACAGGTCGGGCGATACGCTGAGCGAGTTGATCGGCACCGCGGGTCACGAGCTGGCGCAGCGTGCCATCGTCGAGGACGACATCGCCTCGATCCGCGCACAGGTGAACGCCTGGATCGATGATGCGAACGTGGATGTCGTCATCAGCACCGGCGGCACCGGCTTCACCGGACGCGACGTCACGCCCGAAGCGGTGCGTCCGCTGTTCGAGAAGGAGATCGACGGCTTCTCCACCGTCTTCCACATGATCTCGTTCGAGAAGGTCGGCACATCGACGATCCAATCGCGCGCGTGCGGGGGGCTGACGCGCGGCACCTATATCTTCTGCCTGCCCGGCTCGCCCGGCGCCTGCCGCGACGCGTGGAACGGCATCCTCGTGCACCAGCTCGACAACCGGCACCGCCCCTGCAATTTCGTCGAGATCATGCCGCGACTCGAGGAGCATCGGCGCGGTAAGCCTTGAGCGCCGAGCCATCTCAGCTCTCGACGATCGGCCTGCACGTCAATCGCCGTACTTGGCGCGCTCGAGTGCGACGAGGTCGCGCGTGGCGTTGGCCTGGTCGAAGACGGCGCGCGCGACCTGCCCCGAGAACACGACGGCCAAGCCCGTCATCACAGCCGCGACCGAAGAGCCGAGCACCGGCAGTATCTCGAAGTGCAGCAGCGGACTGCCGGGCAGGAAATACAGGCCGGCGGCCAGGACGCCGGCGAGCACGATCAGCCACCCGAGCGCGCTGAAGGCGCGCGCCATGAAGCGGCCGGCGCGATAGTGATCGCGTGGCGCAACCGGACGGCGCCGGGTTGCGCGCGCAGGCCGGGGCGCCCGGTAGCCGGCGTGGGCGATAGGCGCGTTTCCGTTCGCGTAGGCACTCCCGCCATTGAGATGGGCGCCGCCGTTGACGTGAACGCCGCCGTTGGGCGGACCGATCGGCGGCGCGTGCGAGCCACCGTTGATATGGCCGTTGACGTGTCCATTGCCGTTCGAATATCCGCCGTTGCCGACTGGCTGCCAGATCTGGGCCTGCACCGCGCCGACGCGGCCAAGACCGTTGCGCGCCTCGGCCGCCTCAGCCGTGTAGGCATGATGATCCGTCAGATGCCGGTAGAATTGCGCCGCGAGGTCGACCTTGCCTTCGGTCTCGGCACGCCGGCCCGATTCCAGCAGTTGGGCCGGTGAAAATTGCGGCGAAGCGTTCGCCATTGGTCCTTCAAATCCCGCAATACGAGGACCCAGGGACCTTCAGTCTACAACATGAAATTGACGTTGTCGCGCCACGATTTGGCCGCAAAACGATTTTCTCGCGGACGTTACCCGACCACGCGCCCAGCTCGTCCACCGCAGCGCTCAAGGTCGGATGCGGAATCGATGTCGTCGAGCACGGGAAGGAAAGCGACTCTGCGGCCGGAGAGATTGGCGAGAGTGTCCGACAACGCGGCGGAACTCGACCAGCGCACCCCCGAAAATGGCCGCAGCAAGCGAGGCCGCCGGCGCAGCCCCACCAGCCAATAGCCGCCGTCCGACGCGGGGCCGAAGACGGCGTCGTGACCGCCAAGCAGCCGGAACGCCCCGGCGATTTGGGCGCGCGTGATACCCGGAATATCCGTACCGACAATTACGAGGGGACCTTGACCGGCACGGGCCATGATCCGCTGCATGCGGGCGCCGAGATCGCCCCTGCCCTGCGCCGCGCGCCGCACATCGCCGCCCCACCTTCCCGCCCCCACACCCCAGTCCGGCGTAACGGCGAAGATCGTCTCCCAAGGGCCATGACGAGCCACGCGGTGGAGCAGACACGCCGTGGCATGGCGGGCAAATCGCGTGGCGGCAGCCACGCCCGCTTCCTGTGCCAGCCGCGTCTTGACCAGCCCCGCGACGGGAACCTTCGCCATCACCACGAGGCGCAAGCGAAAGGGCGCCGCCTTCTTCGGCGACGCCCTTCTTGATGCAGAAGCTCGGGGCACGAACGTGCCCCTTAGGCCCGCAACGCGCTACGACGCCGCCACCGGCGTGAATCCATAGCCGTTGCCCTGCTTGGACAGCTTCCCGGCGCCGGGGAAGCCCCAGTGGTATCCGGTGAGCGTGATGTTCTCCGCGATCGCGCGCTCGAAAATCTTGCGCCGCCCGGCCTCCGCGAGGTTCGGATCGGCATCGAACACAAGGTGCCAACCCGGGTGGGTCACGTTCAGCGCGCGGATGTTGGTCACGTCGCCGAGCACGATCAGTTGCTGGCCGCCTGAGGCCAGGTGATAGCTGGTGTGGCCCGCCGTATGGCCTGGCGTGGAGATGGCGCGAACACCCGGCAGCACTTCGATCTCGCCGTCGAACTGGCGGATGTTTTTCCATCCCGGAAACACGCTCTGGATGCGCTTGGCCGCTCCCGCCGTAACGGCCGGATTGGTCCAGAACTTGTACTCCGCCGCCGAGCAATGGATCTGCGCATTCGGGAAGATGGCCTGGTTGGTGTCCTTGGCCATTAGCCCCGAGATGTGATCGCCGTGGAAGTGCGTGAGGACGATGTTCGTCACCTGGGCCGGATCGATGCCCGCCGCCTTCCAGAGATTGTTCTTGGTGATGTTGCCGGCCGTGGGTGCGAGTTGCGCACCAGTGCCGGAGTCGAACAGCACGAGGCCTGCAGGCGACCTCACAGCCGTGACGGTGAACGTAATCGGCACATGTGCATCGGTGACCCCGCCCGCCCTCAGCGCCGCCTTGGTCTCGTCGAGCGTGGCGTTGCGGATGAATTTTTCGTCGTGCGCCTTCTCCCAGACGCCGTCGTACATCTGGATGACTTCAATATCGCCCACCTTGAACTTGACGACCTCGCCGCCCGCCGGGGCCTGCGCAAACGCCTTGCCGACGAACTCCAGCGGGCCGTCAAGCCCGAAGGCTGCGCCGGCTGCCGCCGCGGAAAGCACGAAGCTGCGACGTGAGATACTTTGCATGATGATCCTCTCCCTAGATCAGACTTTACGAGACGCAATAACGTCATTTCTGTAGACGATACTATGACGCCAGCCATCCGCTCTCACGGAGAGTTGATGCCGGCGCGGCGACTGTAGATGCGGTCGATCCTGCCGGTCGAGATCCCCATAAAATAAAGGCTCAGGCACGACAGGTTGCTGGCCGACCTGCGGAGGTATCCCACCTCGCTGAACTTGCGCGCGTCGGTGACTGCTCGCGACCGCAGCATCGAAAGCCGCCGCCGCTTCAGCCGCCGTACGATGTCCACGTCCTCCATGACCGGGTGCGGGCTGAAACCTCCGATCTGGTCATAGAGCAGCCTCGGGATCAGCAGCCCCTGGTCTCCGTAGGGCAGCCGGAACAGCGCGCATCGCAGCGCAACAAGGCGTTCGAGCATGCGTGCCCTCGCGCCGGTGTCGTCGAGCCCGAAGCGAAAGGCCGCGGCGCCGAGGGTGCGCTTTCCGGCATCGACAGCTGCCATGAAGCCGGCCGCCTCGCGCTCCCATCCTCGTTCCAGCACCGTGTCTGCGTGCAGGAACAGCAGCCAGGAAAATTTCGCCCTGCGCGCTCCGGCAGCAAGCTGATGGCCGCGCCCGCCGGTTCTGACAATGAAGGTCGCGCCTGCGTCGTCCGCGATGGCTGCCGTCCGGTCGGCCGATCCCCCGTCGATGATGATGACTTCGCGGATCAGCCCATCCACGGCCGCTGAAACGAGCGCACCCAGCGTCTCCGCCAGGCCCATCTCGGCATCGAGCGTCGGAATGATGACTGAGATCACGGAAGGCGCCCGGTTGAAATCGCGGCGGACTATAGGGACAGCGGCCGGCAAGACGCCACGGTATAGTGAATGTTTGTTCTTGTTTCGTTCTTGGGAACGGGTTAGGCTCCGGCTGGCTGATCCAGGAGGTAACCAGCCGTCGGATGACTGACGACACGACATTGGTGGACCCGGAACGGCGCCGCGGCCGCGGCTCGCGCTCGAACCGGGCCGGCCGTTACGAGACCGAGGAGCGCGAGGTCTTCGACGACGGCTGGGAGTCGATTGCAAGTCTCGATGCCTTCCGCACCGAGGTTCGTCCGGAGACGGCAAAGAGCATCATCTCCACCAACGACAGCCCCGACATCAGCTTCGACCAGTCGATCAACCCCTACCGGGGCTGCGAGCACGGCTGCATCTACTGCTTCGCGCGACCTACGCATGCCTACCTCGGGCATTCGCCGGGCCTCGACTTCGAGACCATTCTCTACGCCAAGACCAACGCGGCCGAGCTGCTGACGCGCGAACTGGCGCATCCGCGCTACGTGCCCAAGGTGATCGCGATCGGCGCCGTCACCGATCCCTATCAGCCGATCGAGCGCGAGCACCGCATCACCCGTTCGATCCTCGAGGTGCTCGAAGCCGCCGACCATCCCGTCGGCGTGGTGACCAAGTCCGCACTGATCGTCCGCGATGCCGACATTCTCTCGCGCATGGCCGAGCGCGGCCTGGCGAAAGTCGCAATATCCGTGACGACCCTCGACCGCGGCGTCGCGCGCAAAATGGAGCCGCGCGCCGCAACGCCGCCCAGGCGCCTGGAGGCCATCAGGCAGCTTGCCGAAGCCGGCATTCCCGTCAGCGTCCTGACCGCGCCCATCATCCCGGCTCTCAACGACAGCGAGATCGAAGCCATCCTCGAGGCGGCGCGCGATGCCGGAGCGAGCGAGGCCGGCTACGTCCTGTTGCGCCTGCCACTGGAACTCAAGGAACTGTTCCGCGAGTGGCTCGCAACCGAGTTCCCCGACAGGGCCGCCCGCGTGATCGCCATCCTCAGGTCGATGCACGGCGGCAAGGACTACGTTTCGCAGTTCGGCCTGAGGCAACGGGGCAACGGCCCCTACGCCGAGCAGATCGGCCTGCGATTCCGCTTGGCTGCGAAGCGCTTAGGTCTCAACGAGCGCAACCTGCGCCTACGCACGGACCTCTTCCGCCGCCCCGTTCCGCAAGGAGGCCAGTTCTCCCTGCTTTGACACCGCCTTGTCCTGACGCGAAGCTTCTCCCAAGAGGGAGAATTGATTCGCGCCATGAAGGCGAGCTTCGAGCTGGAAGCGATCGAGCTTGCCATCCACGGCGGCCCCATCGTCGGCGTGGACGAGGCGGGCAGGGGTCCGTTGGCAGGCCCCGTCGTGGCCGCCGCGGTCGTGCTCGACCCGCGCAACATCCCAGATGGCATCGCCGACTCCAAGCTACTCGAGGCCGACATCCGCCGCCAGCTCTGCCGGGAGATCATGGCCACCGCCCGCGTCGGAATCGGCGTGGCCGACGTCGACCGGATCGACACCGAAAACATCCTCAATGCCGCGCTCTGGGCCATGGCCGCCGCGGTCGACGACCTCCATCTCGAGCCCAAGCTGATCCTCGTCGACGGCAACAAGGTGCCGCCGCGGCTGCCGTGCTCGTCCCGCGCGATCGTGCAAGGCGATGCCAAGTGCCTGTCGATCGCGGCGGCTTCCATCGTCGCCAAGGTGACCCGCGACCGCATGATGGTCGATCTGGCGCGCAGCTACCCCCACCACGGTTTCGAGCGTCACAAAGGCTATGGCACGGCCGAGCACCACGCCGCCATCGAGCGCTTCGGCGTGACGCCGCATCACCGCCGCTCCTTCCGGCCCGTGCAGCTCGCCCTCGGGCTCGCTGCCGCGGACGCCTAGCGGTCTCAGCTCCACGTCCCCGCCCTGAGCCTGTCGAAGGGCGCTGGCAGACCGGTCGCCTCAGACGATGCCGCGGTTCGACAAGCTCACCGCTGGGTTGGAATCCGTGGCCACCTAACCTGACAACCCCCCCCGGGCACGCTATAGGCATTCGCCATGATGCAGCGCGTCTATGACTGGACCATGCGCATGGCCGCCCACGAGAAGGCGCCGATTGCGCTCTTCTGGGTCGCCTTCGCGGAAAGCTCGTTCTTTCCGATCCCGCCCGACGTGATGCTCATCCCGATGGTGCTTGCCAGGCGCGACAAGGCCTGGGTGTACGCTGCGATCTGCACCGCCGGCTCCGTGATCGGCGGCATGCTGGGGTACGCGATCGGCTACTTCCTATACGAGACGCTCGGCCAGTGGGTGATCTCGGTCTACGGCCTCGGCTCGCAATTCGAAGCCTATCGCGCCGCCTACAATGAATGGGGCCTGTGGATCATTCTCATCAAGGGCTTGACGCCGATCCCCTACAAGCTCGTGACCATCGCCAGCGGAGCCGCGGCCTTCGATTTCTGGGTGTTTCTCGCCGCCTCCATCGTCACGCGCGGCGGGCGCTTTCTCATGGTTGCCGGGCTGCTCTACTGGCTCGGCGAGCCCATTCGCACCTTCATCGAGCGGCGCCTCACGCTCTTGACCACGCTCTTCGTGGTCGCCCTGGTTGGCGGCTTCGTCTCGATCAAGTATCTGTTCTGAAGCACAGTTTGCGCGAGCGCCGATGCCATACGCCCTTCCCGGCCTGCAACGCTGTTCGCCACTGCATCTCGCCGGCGCGGTGCTGGCGGGTGCCGTCGCGGTGATCGTCGCTGCGCACGGCTTCGAGGAGATCGGCGGGTACATTCCCTGCCCCCTCTGCCTCCAGCAGGGCTACGCCTACTACGCGGCGATCCCGGCGCTCGTGATCGCCGTAGGTCTCATCATTGCGGAGCGGCGCGTTTGGGCCACCGTCGCGCTTGCCGTGGTGGCCGTGATGTTCGTCGCCAACGCGGGGCTCGGCACCTATCAGGCCGGCGCGGAATGGAAGATGTGGGATCCGCCCGCAACCTGCGCGGCCCCCTCTGAGCTGCCGACTCTCCAGCTCGACGCCAAGGGCCTGAACCGCCGCCCGGTCAGCTGCGGCGTCGCCTCCTGGCGCTTCCTCGGCCTTTCCTTCGCCGGCTGGAACATCGTGGCCTCCGCTGCGCTCGCACTCGGTTCCATGGCCGCTGCCGCCGCTATCCGCAAGCAGCCGCCGTCTTCAGCGGTCTAGAAGTCAGGGGACGACACGTGAACCGGCTCACCCTCGCGATCTCGCTCGTTGCCTTCGCCACCCTCGCTGGCGCAGCCGTCTCGCTCGCCCAGACCACGGAGTCGCCACCACCCGCAACCGTTGTTGCCGAGGAGCCCAAGCCCGCGCCTAAGAAGCGCTTCAAGCTGCTCAAGAAGCCGCCGACGCCCGCCAAGCAGCTTTTCGGCGCCGCCAAGACGCCGGCGCCGATGGCGGCCCAGGCCATCGGCTTCTACGCCAAGGGCTGTCTCGCGGGCGGCATGGAGATGCCGGTCGACGGCCCGGCCTGGCAGGCGATGCGCCTCTCCCGCAACCGCAACTGGGCCCACCCCGAGATGGTGGCGCTGCTCAAGAAGCTCGCCACCGAGGCCCAGAAGCATGACGGCTGGCCCGGTCTGCTGGTCGGCGATCTGGCCCAACCGCGCGGCGGCCCGATGCTGACGGGGCACGCCAGCCACCAAGTGGGGCTCGACGCGGATGTCTGGTTCACGCCGATGCCGGACCGGCGGCTCACCGAGAAGGAGCGCGAAGATCTCTCCGCCACCTCGATGCTCTCGGACGATCCCACCGCCGTCAATCCGAAGCTATGGACGGAGGCGCATTTGCGCCTGCTGAAGCGCGCCGCGTCCTACGCGCAGGTGGAGCGCGTACTGGTCCATCCCGCGATCAAGAAGGCCGTCTGCGATGCCAGCAAGGACGAGAAGAACCGCGCCTGGCTCGCCAAGATCCGGCCGATCTGGGGCCACTACTATCACTTCCACATCCGCATGGCCTGCCCCAAGGGCAGCAGCAACTGCGAGTCCCAGCCTTCCGCCGGTCCCGAAGACGGCTGCGGCCCGGAGCTGAAACGCTGGCTCGCGCTCGTGAAGAACCCGCCCAAGCCCGGGCCCATCCGCGAGCGGACACCGATCACGCTTGCCCAGCTCCCCACCGACTGCAGCACCGTGCTCGCCGGCGGGCCGCCTCAGGCCGCCGTCGCCAAGAAGGCCGACAAGAAGGGCAAGCCGGCCGTGGCGAAGAAGGCCACCCTGGCCAAGTAGCGGCCATGCTCATGCCCAATTGCGCCTACCCGATAGGCGTCCGCATGGGGCGCTAGACGGGAGTGCCGGCTGGAAACCGGCCAGGGGCAATGACGATCCTCGTTACCGGAGGCACCGGCCCTATCGGCCGCGCCGTCATCCAGACGCTGCTCGATCAGGGCGTGCATCCGCGTGTCGTCACGCGCCGCCCGCATCGCGCGCTCGAATACTTCGACAGCCGTGTCACCGCCTTCGAGTGGCACCCGCGCACCGAGCCGCTGCCTGCGCCTGCGCTCGAAGGCGTCGAGCGCATCGTGCATCTGATGGGCGAACCCCTTTACGGACGCCTTTCGCGAGACCGGCGCACGCGTATCGCCGCATCCCGGCGCGAGGGTACGCGCGCACTGATCGAGGCGCTGGGACGCGCCCGCGTCCATCTCATCGCCGCCTCGAGCATCGCCGTCTACGGCAACGGCGAAGGCCCGCCGCTCACCGAGACGAGCAGCATCAAGCCGCCGAAGAACAAGCTCGCGCTCTCGCTCCTTGCCTGCGAGGAAGCGGCCGACCAGCTCCGCGAGAACGGCTCGACCGTGACCCTCGTGCGCTTCGGCCACGTCATCGCGCAGGATGCCGGCTTCCTCGAACCCTTGCGATCCATGCACCGCAAAGGTGTCACCTGGCGCGACACGCATCCGGACGCGGGTCTCTCGGCAATCGACCACGAGGACGCAGCTTCCATGCTCGCGTGGCTCGCCCTGTCGCGACCGTTGCCGGGGCCCATCCATGCCGTCGCGCCCGAATCGCTGCGCGTCGCCGACCTGAAGAAGATGCTGGCCGAGACCTCCCCGCGGCGGCCGCTGGCGGCGTTCCCCGCTCTGTTGCTGCGGCCGAGCCTAGGGCTGGTCGCTGATGCGCTCAGCAACCGCCGGCAGATCGTGCCGCGGCGCGCGCTCGATGCGGGCTTCGTGTTCAGCAGGCCCGATCCCGTGGAAAGCCTGCGCGCCGTCCTCGCTGAGGTCGCAGCGCCGCCAGCCAAGAGCAAGCGCCCTTCGCTTCTCGGCTCCGTCCTGCAGCGCACCTGACGCAGGCTATTGCCCTTCCGGATAAGGTCGCCTTCCTGACAGCGCGCGCCGACCCAGTGGTGAGCTTGTCGAACCACGGCATTGGTGCATGCAGACCGTCCTTCGACTGGCTCAGGACGAGGACGAGTCCGTGGCGCGGTGATTCAATCAAAGACGGAAGGACTCTACGCTTCCACCTTGGCGACGCCGACCGGACAGCTCAGGCCCGTGCCGCCAAGCCCGCAATAGCCGTGCGGAACCTTCGCGAGGTACTGCTGGTGGTAGTCCTCCGCGAAGTAGAACTCCGGCGCGTCCACGATCTCGGTCGTGATCGGGCCGTAGCCGTTGGCCGACAGTACCCGCTGGTAGGCCGCCTTGGAAGCCTCGGCAGCACCGCGCTGCGCCTGCGACGTCGCGTAGATGCCGGAACGATACTGTGTGCCCGCGTCGTTGCCCTGGCGCATACCTTGCGTCGGGTCGTGGCTCTCCCAGAACGTCTTGAGCAGCACCTCGAAGCTCACCTTCTTGGGATCGTAGACGACCAGCACGACCTCGTTGTGCCCGGTCCGTCCGGAGCACACCTCCTCGTAGGTCGGGTTCGGCGTCATTCCTGCCGCATACCCCACCGCCGTCACCCAGACGCCGTCACCCAGTTCCCAGAACTTGCGTTCCGCACCCCAGAAACAGCCGAGACCAAAAATCGCCGTCTCCATGCCCTCGGGGTAGGGGCCTTTCAGCGCCCGCTTGTTGATGAAGTGCGTCGTCGCGGTCGGCATCGCTTCGGCGCGGCCCTTGAGGGCTGTGTCAGCGGTCGGCATCTCGGGCTTCCTGCGGGCAAAGAACATGGGGACCATCCTCGCTTCCAAGCTGCCCTAATATAGTATCTCGCGCCGTCTCGCGCAGCGCCTGCCGGGGCCTTCAAGCGAAAGTCAGTGGCCGTGAACGAGCACCGGCGTCCTCAGTTGGCGTAAATGTTGACCCGGCGCTTGCGGCGGCCCGCATAGGCCAGCACCAGCCCGACCAGGCCGAACAAAGCCCAGGTCGGCAGCTGCAGCACACCGCGCACCCCATAGTCCCACACCGCGGGGTGCGTGCTCCGCTGCACGGCCGCCTTGGCGTTGCTGAACGTCGCCGGCGCGAGCCTGGCCCAATGGTCGAAAGCCGGGGTGACGATCGCGTGGCCCGCCGTGCGCGCCCGCGTGACATCGTCGACCGCAGCAATCACGGCCACGAGCAGCAGACACGCGGCCAGGAAACGGAGGGAGGCACCCATCGCAAACCGTCGAATCCAGCGGAATCCAGGACACGACTGTGCACCCCAAATGCGGCATCGGCAACGCCGCCGTGAGGGTTGCACGGGGGGCGAACCCCTCTATAGTCCGCGCGCTCCGGAGGGATGGCCGAGTGGCTGAAGGCGCTCGCTTGGAAAGCGTGTATACGGGCAACCGTATCGTGGGTTCGAATCCCACTCCCTCCGCCACAAATAGCGATAAATAATTGTAATATAAGAATATTTCTAGAAGCTTGAGGCTGCACCCATCCTTTGACCCATCCGGTGCATTTAGATCGGTAGGTCTCCGCTTCGATCAGTTTATCGGGTCGCGGCCATGTCCATTACTGTACTTGCGCTCAGCAAGCTGTTGCAGTTCGTCGAGCTTCGCCGTGAGACAGCGCGACTAGTAGGAACAGCTGCTGCCGACAATCACGAACACCCGGCAAACGCTTGGAAGCCAGCGGTCCGCACCACACGCCATCGGCAATGGCCAGCGAAGCGCACGACGAGGATCTGAGACGACAGACGCGGCATTACTCGGGAGCAATAGGAGCAAATAGGCGTACCCTTCAAATGGTCGCCAGGGTCCAAGCGATCGATGAAAATAGGCATATTCCAGCGGCTCTAGCGCACCTGGCAACCTGCCAGCTCCCGCTAAGGGCGCCAGATCAGCATGCGTCACTCAAACCGCTCGTCGGTATCCCTGTCCTCCCGCGTTTCGCGCTCCCGTATCCGCGTGACGTCTTCCATCATGTTTGCTCTTTCCCTGCGCGCCGCTTCAGCGAGCGTTAGATCGGGATGGCTTTCCAGGCTGGTGAGCAATTTGGCATTCGCTTCCATTGCGGCCGCAAGCGAACCGGTCCAACTCGAAGGCGAGTGCCCGCTCGCGCCGTGAGGAGGTTCTGGAGGCGAAGATCAAGTCGAGCTTTCAGGCGAGCGATCGCACCTACGGCGCGCGGCGGGTGTGGCACGATGTGCTGGCTGCCGG
>Ga0190265_10003035_pt1 | contig 11422 bp, 13 predicted proteins | sample Popmic124T_FD_133135 | JGI IMG/M metagenome (GOLD analysis project Ga0190265, IMG submission 133135) | Populus adjacent soil microbial communities from riparian zone of Indian Creek, Utah, USA - 124 T | ecosystem: Environmental > Terrestrial > Soil > Riparian zone | place: USA: Utah | collected...
CACGGACTCGGCATCGACGGTGAGCGGTTGCACGACTGGCTGCGCCCGGGCGGCGCTGATCCGCTTTCGTACCGGCCGGTCGACGGACCCGGCGCAACCGTGTTCGACGAGCTGATGGCGACCGGAGCGGTGGTCGCCGGTCGGCGGACGTTCGACCATGCGGGCGGCTGGGCCGGCGACCACCACGACGGGGTCCCGATCTTCGTGCTGACCCGGGCCGCACCCGACGAGCCCGCACCGGGACATGCGCGCTACGTCACCGACGGCATCGAGTCCTGCGTCGCCCAGGCCAAGGCCGCCGCCGGGAGCCGCGACGTCCTGCTGCACGGGGCCGCGACCGCGCAGGAGTGCCTTCGTGCCGGCCTGCTGGACGAGATGGAGTTGCAGCTGATGCCCGTGCTGCTCGGGCAGGGCCGTCGGCTGTTCGAGGACATGCCGCCCGACCACATCGAGCTCGAGCTGGTCCGCGCCCTGGACGGGCCGGGTGTGTTGCACCTGCGCTACCGCGTGCGGTCGGGGGGCTGAGGAGATGGCGGTGATCCGGCTGTACATGACCATGTCCCTGGACGGCTACGTCTGTGGGCCGCAGGACAGTGTGGACGCGCCGTTGGGCATCGGCGGGTTCCGCCTCTTCAACTGGCTCGACCGGCGCAACGACCCGGGACCGAGCGGCCAGGTGTTCGCCGAGGCGATGGCCACCCGCGCCGTCATCGCCGGCCGCCGTACCTACGAACTCGCCGGCCGCTGGCAGGGCGATCACCACGACGGCGTACCGGTCTTCGTCCTGACCCACGACGTCCCGGACGACCCGCCGCCGGGCAGCGTCCGCTACGTCACCGATGTGCGCGAGTGCGTCGCGCAGGCCCGCGCCGTGGCCGGGGACGGCGACGTGATGGTGCACGGGGCCGGGGCGGCGCAGGCGCTGCTGCGGGCCGGGCTGCTCGACGAGCTGGAACTGCACGTCGTGCCGGTCCTGCTCGGGCAGGGGCGACGGCTGTTCGACAACCTACCGGCGGGGCACATCGAGCTCGACCTGGTCCGCCGGTTGTCCACATCGGAGGTCGAGCCCGCGCAGCACGTCACGCACCTGCGCTACCGCGTCCGCCATCCGTGACCCGTGGTCGCTCCCCGGTCGGTCGGGTGGACGGCGCGGCACCCAGCCGCCGTCACCAGGGCTCGAACTGGCCCCCGTGGATACGGCGCCGTGATCACTGGCCCTGGAGGCGGGCCCGCTCGGCTCGTGGGAGCCGATCGACGATGAGCTGGTAGGAGTGGTCGATCATCTCGGGGAGCTCGCCGTCGTCCAGGGAGCCGTCGAGATCGACCGTGTTCCAGTGGCGCTTGTTCGCGTGATAGCCGGGACGCACGGCTGCATGCCGAGCTGGCCAGTGGAGCGCGAGTTCGGGATCGCACGTGAGGTTCACGAAGCCTGGGCTGCCCTCGAGAGAGACGAGGGCGAACATCCGGCCCCCGACCTTGAACACATCAGCTCGGGCTCGCTCAGTGCGCTGCCGACGACTGCACTTCCCTGGTACGCGGCGAGCAACTCGACAGCCAGCTCGCGCGCGTCATCTCGTCCCAGCGCCCGGAACTGCTGCTCGGCTACGTCCAGTTAGTCAACCAACGCTGGGGTTGGTGCTGGCGGGCGGAGCGCGTCGTCGCAGTCACCGGCTCAGGACGGCGCCGATGGTGCGCAGCCGCGGCGCGTGCGCGCGGGTGTGATGTCCGCAGAACAGCAGTTCAGCCCCGGTCGGCAGGTTCACCCGGGTCTGCGCCGCCGCACCGCAGCGGTCACAGCGGTCGAGGCGGGTCAGCGGAGCGGATGCGGTCTCGGAGACGGTGGTGGCGTTCATGGCGGTCACGCCGCAGCCAGCAGGGCCTGGCCGGACGGGGTCAGCCGGGCTCGACCGGCCTCAGCGGCGATCAGGCCGGCCGCGGTCAGCCGCAGCCCCGCGAACTGGTCGGAGAAGGACAGCCCGTCGACGGTGAGGGTGCCCACGGAACCGGCGGGGATCGCGCAGCGGCCCGCGGCCACCGCCCGCAGGACGGCCCGGTCGCGGTGGTTGAGGATGGTGGTCGTCTGCATCGTCGTTGTCCTTCCGGTCCGTGCTGGTGACCGTTGAAGAATGCGCCGCCGCGCGCCGCCGACCCATGACGCCAACCCCCCAAGCGGCAGGCCGAACCCGCCGAACCGGGTGGGGCAAACCCCCGTGCGTGAGCGCTGATCCAGAGCGGGCCTTGACAACGTACAACTGATCGGTTGTATATTTGTCGGGTGACCGAGCGGGACGAGGACCGGGCGGACGCCCTGTTCCACGCGCTCGCCGACCGGACCCGGCGTGACATCATGCGCCGGGTGTTGGCCGGGGAGCACTCGGTCACCGCGCTCGCGGCGCGGTACGGAATGAGCTTCGCCGCGGTGCAGAAACACGTCGCGGTGTTGGAGCGCGCCGGTCTGCTCACCAAGCGACGCAGCGGCCGCGAGCAACTGGCCAGCGGCGACGTGGCGGCGGTGCGGTCGGTGGCGTCCATGCTCGCCGAACTGGAGCAGGTCTGGCGTGGCCGCATCGCGCGTATCGACGAACTTCTCGCGGCCGATCCAGGGGATCGGCCGCCCGACCAGGAGGACTGAACATGCCCGTGACCGACGTCCAGCACGATCTCGACGCGCTGACCCTGACCATCACCGCCGCCTTCGCCGCGCCGGTGACGCGCGTCTGGCAGGTCTACGCCGACCCACGCCAGCTGGAGAAGGTGTGGGGGCCGCCGACCTACCCGGCGACCGTGGTCGACCACGACCTCAAGCCCGGCGGTCGGATGACCTACTTCATGACCGGCCCGGAGGGCGACAAGCACGCCGGCTACTGGCAGATCACGGCCGTCGACGAGCCGACGAGCCTGTCCTTCGAGGACGGCTTCGCCGACCTGGACTTCAACCCGAACCCGGAACTGCCGGTCTCCAGGAACGTCTACACGTTCACCGAGCACGACGGCGGCACCCGCGCGGTCTATGTCAGCACCTTCGCCTCCGCCGAGGCGCTGCAGCAGGTGCTGGACATGGGCGTGGTCGAGGGCGCCACATCGGCGATCAACCAGATCGACGACCTGCTGGCCACCTGAGGTCGCCGGCCGGGTGCCGCGTCGGGGCGGCCGTCACGGGGTGAGCACGGCCTGGATGACGTGCCGGCGGCGCTCGGCCAGCTCGGTGAGCAGCGTCGGGCCGTCATCGAGGGCGACGATGTCGGTGATGATGTGCTGCCGGACGGCCTGGCCGTGCCGAGCCAGCATGGAGATCGTCTCCGCCGAGAGCCGTTCGCGGTCCCAGACGTGGGCGGTGCCGCGCGGGACCCGCCCGATCTGGGCGCACCGGATGGACAGGCCGTTGTGGTGGAACTCGGATCCCAGCTCCAACGGGGCACCGTTGTCGGTGTAGAAGGCCAGATCGATGACCGTTCCTTGCGGGCGGAGCAGGCGCAGCGCCAGGGCCAGGGACGCGGTCCGCCCGCGGCACTGGAAGACCACATCCGCACCCCGGTCCCCGGCGGCGTGCCGCCAGCGGCTCTTGAGGACGACGGCGGGGTCACCATCGTCGGGATCGAGTGCGCGGAGCTCGAGCCGCTCCGCGGCGGCGCGACGTTGCGGGGTGGGATCGACCACCACGACCTCGGCGGCACCGTGGTGGGTGGCGAACAGGGCGGTGAGCAGGCCGATGACCCCACCGCCCACCACCACGACGCGCAGCCCGCGCACACCGTCGCCGAGGGAGCGGACGTCGGTGCCGCAGACCTCGACCGCGGCGTGCAGCAGGCCGTTGGCGCAGATGGGGCCCATGTGCGCGACGTAGATGCCCAGCACCGGGTCCAGCTCGGCGGGAAGCTCGACGATGCGGTCGCGCAGTGGATCGGCGGCATAGCCGGTGCGGTGCCCGTAGGTCATGGCGACGAGCGCGCCGACCGGCGGCCCGGTGCCGTCCGCGGGAGTCGCCTCGACCTGGGCGACCTCCATGTAGCCCAGTCGGGTGACGGGGTAGGCGGCGGCGGGTCGTCCGGGTCGGAACAAGCCGAGCTCCGGGTCGAACGAGCTGTGCAGAGCCGGGTTCGTCCCGTTCAGGAAGGTCAGCTCGGTGCCCGCGGAGACGCCGCTGTACAGCGTGCGCACGACCACCGGTCCGTCCGACCTGGGTACCGACCGGACCGCGGGGACCCCGACGGACTCGATCACGAGAGCGCGGTCGGTCACTGCAGTCGCTCCACGGCCCGGGTCTCGGTCGAACGGAGCAGGGCACAGGCGAGCCGGTGGGTCCGCATCGCCTCGGCGTAGTCGGGTGGCGCCGCATCGGTGTCACCGATGCGGCCGTGCAGCGCGTCGACGAAGCGGCGGTCGGCAGCCACCCGAGCGGTCCAGGGGTCGAAGGTGGTCCGCTCCACGGGACCGGTGCCGTCCCCGACCTCCAGCCAGTCCTCGCCGACCCCGATGACCAGTCCGTCCGCGACGATCTCCAGCCCGGCCCGGTGTTTGCCGCGCAGCACGCAGCTGGTGGCCATCGTTCCGACCGCGCCGCCGCGGAAACCCAGGACCGAGGCGGTGGCGGTCTCGACGCCGCCCGGGGTCAGCGCCGTTGCGCCGAGCGCGCACACCTGCTCGACCTCACCGACCAGGAACCGCGCGAGATCGAGAACGTGCACCGCCTGCTCGATGATCGGTCCGCCGGACAGGGCCCGGTCGGTCCACCACGGCACCGGGGGCACCTTGTCCAGCCACCAGCCGCTGACCAGCCGTACCGGCCGGTCCCTGAGCAGCTCCCGCGCCCGCGCCACGGGTTCGGCGCAGCGCCAGTGATGCCCGACCCGGCACAGCGCGCCGGACTCGGTGACCCGCTCGGCGACCGCCGCGGCGGCCTTCTCGTCCGCGGCGAGCGGCTTCTCCACGAACAGTGCCACCCCCGCGTCGAGCAGCGCCAGCTCGGGGGGGCCGTGGGCGAAGGGCGGCACGCAGACGTAGACCGCGTCCAGCTCGAGCGCCAGCAGCTGATCGACGTCCGCCGCCGCCACCATGCCGTGGTCCGCCGCGAAACGGGCGGCGCGATCCGGGTCGATGTCGGTGGCCGCCACCAGGCGCACGTCCTCGAACTGAGCGAGGACTTTTGCATGGCGTAACGCGACACCCCCCGTTCCGACGAAGCCAATACGACAAATGGATTGGCCGGGATCCGGCAGCGAGTGCATATCGGTGAGTACCGAGTTTCGCCCGGGGGGAAACAGGGCATCGGCAAGGACGTGAAGCTGACCGTGCTGATGAATTGCGGCCCGTGGCTGTCCGTGCCGCCTCCCGGTTACGGGGGGATCGAGAACGTCATCGCCGCGCTGGTTCCCGAGTTGCGCCGGCGCGGGGTCCGCGTGGTGCTGGTCAGCGTGGGCGACAGCACTCTGGAGGCCGACGAGCACGTCTCGGTGTTCCCCACCGGGCAGTTCGCGCACCTGCAACGGCCCTACAACCAGGTGATGGGCATCGCCGCGGCGCATCTCAACCGCCTGGTGTCCGAGCTGCGCGGCCGGGACGACGTCGTGCTGGTCCACGATCACCAGGAGGCCTTCGGGCTCACGGTTCTGGGTGCCCTCGGGCCGGACATGCCGCCGGTCCTGCACACCCTGCACTGGGACCTGCGCAAGCATCCCGAGCTCTACGGCAACATCGACGGCGACGGCCGGCTCCGGGTCAACGGGGTCTCGTTCGCGCAACTGACCACCGCGCCGGCCGCGTTGCGGGCGGTCAGCGTCGGACATGTGCATCTGGCCACGCCGCTGGCCGTGCAGGCCGACCGGCGACCGGCCGCCACGAAGGCCGGGCACCTGGTCGTACTGGGCCGCATCACCCGCTACAAGGGTCAGGACGTGGCCGCCCGGATCGCGCACCGGCTCGGGCGAACCCTCGTACTGGCCGGTCCCGTCGGACCCTGCCACAACCCGGCCGAGCTGGCCGCGGCCGACGACTCCAACCCCGACGTCCGTTACTGGCGGGAATCGGTGCAACCGCTGGTCGACGGCCGCCGTGTCCGGTGGGTCGGCACCGTTCTCGGCGAGGAACGGGACACCCTGGTGGCCGCGGCCGACGCGACGCTGTTCCCCATCGACTGGGAGGAGCCCGGCGGCACCGCCGTCACCGAGTCGCTCGCCCTCGGTACGCCGGTCGTGGGGTTCGGTCGCGGGTGCCTGCCCGAGCTCGTCGAATCCGGTCGCACCGGAGTGCTGGTCACCCCGGGCGACGAGGACGCGCTCGCCGGGGCCGTCACCGCTGCTGCCGCCATCGATCCACAGGAGTGTCGGCGGGAAGCCGCCCGCCGGTTCACCCCCGCCCGGATGGCCGAGAAGTATCTGCGGCTCTACAGCCGCGTCCTCGACCGGGACAGCCGCGTCACGGCGCTGCGGCCGGCCCTCGACATCTGACCCGCACGTCGGGCTGACCGCTCGTGCGGTGTGCCTAGCGGGCCGTGGGCACCCGCCAGACGGACTGCGTGTCGTGGGCCGTGATCCACAGCGAGCCGTCGGCCACCGCGAGGCTGCCGCTTCCCGCCGGCGGGCCGAGGCGTTCGGTGACGGTGTTCGTCTGCGGATCGATCCGTACGGCGAGGACGTCGGTCGCCCTGACCCACACCGCGTCGACCGCCGCGACGATGTCGCCGCCCTTGATCGGACCGGCCGACACGGTGATCGTCGCCGCGACCGTCCCGGATCGCGGGTCGATGCGGGAGACCGTCCCGTCGAGCTTGTTCAGCACCCACACCGCGTCCGCTCCGACCGCGAGGAAGTGCGGAGCCTGCCCGACGGCGACCGTCGCGGCGACCGTGCCGCTTCGGGGATCGAGGCGGAGCACGTTCCCGGTGCCGCCGACGGTCACCCAGATCGCCCCGAGCCCGGCACGTACGGCGGTCGCGCCGTCGGGCGCGGGAAACGTGCTGGTGATGGCGTTGCTGCCCGGATCGATGCCCACGAGCTTCCGGTCGGACCCCGAGGTCAGCACCCATACCGCGCCCTCCCCGGCTCCGATGGAGGATTCGGCCGGTAGGCGGGCCGGCATCGGGATCTCGGCCGTCGTCCGTCCGGTCGTCGTGTCGATGCGCAGCACGCTCGGCGACTCGTACGAACACGATGCCGCCCACACCGACTCGAAGCCGTGGTCCATGGCCATGCACACCGAGTAGATCGGCACCTCGCCGGTCGGTTCGCCGGTCAGGACGTCGTAGCGCTTCAGCCCGGGATCGACGCCGGACACCCACACACCGCCCGGGGTCGCCACCGCCCAGTCGGGGTTCGGCGTCGCCTTGATCACGACCGCGCCCCTGGTCAGGACGTCCGCAGCCGCCGGCAGGGCGGGCGTGGCGGCGGTCGGCGCCGGCGCGCCCGGAGGCGGAGCGGGCTCGGCGGCGCACGACACGGACGTCAGGACGGCGATCGCGGCGGTCGCCACCCGGATTCGGCACATCGAGAGAGCACCCACTGCTACCTCGCACGGGCACGTCGGCTGGGGGAAGCAGTGTGCACCCGGCACGCCGCCCGGCGGCAGGTCCATGCGGTCTGCTCGGCCTCGATGATCAACGGGACCGTGTGGCTCGTCGATCCTCCAGCGACGACCGTGCTGTCCCGCTCGCGGTCCGGCCAGGGTTACGGCGGGGTGGTGACGGCCAGCAGTTCGAACTCCCGCAGCCAGCCCGGTGCGGTGGCGGCGCAGGTGAGCGGGCGCCCGGCAGCGACCCGCCGCTCGGTCAGTTCGACCACGCACTCCGGGTCGGCGAGCGCCACCCGCCACCGCGCCGGCGCGATCTCGACCACGGAGGTGGCGCGCAGCGCGTCCACGCCGAACGCCCGGCTGCTGGCCCGGGCGTGGTGCTGGGCGGCCTGCACGACCGGCGGACAGCAGGTCCGGCCGCGCAGCCAGCGCGGATCGAGCAGGCCGGCGTCGTAGTGCTTGATCACGCCGGCCGCGTCGTCCGGTGGCACGTTGCCGAACATGTAGCCGTGCGGAAGCAGCACGAGCGTGGGGGCGAAGCGGCAGCCGCCGAGGTGCGAGCACTCCCAGGTGGGCGTCGGGTCGATGGCTTCGAGCGCGGCGACGAGCGGGCGCCCGCGCACCGCGCAGCAGGTGTCGTGCCGTCCGTGGCTGCAGACCAGGTGCAACGGTCCGTCGTAGGGCTGGCCCGGGCTGCGCACCGCGGCGGCCAGTTCGTGCTCGTGATCGATCCTACCGGTGCGGATGGCCTCCCGGCCGGGACGGGAGTCGACGCGGAACCAGCGCCGCGGGGCCATCGGCCGAGCGGACCGGCCGGGGCGACGGATGAGCAGCGCCCGCCCGCGATTCTCCGCGGCCCAGGTGCCGATCGCCGCGACCGCCTGCGCGTCGATGCCGGACTGCGTCAGCGGGACCCGGCCCCACGGCCCCGGATGCTCGAGCAGGAACCACTGGTCGGCGGGCGGCGCGGTGCCCTCCCGGGAGTCACCGGCGGCCTCGGCGACGAAGGAGCAGAGCGGCGGCCGGCCGCCCGTCATGTCCGGGACGCAGGCAGCAGCACAGCTTCCCGGAGCAGGCGACGGATCAGCACGAGCTGATCGGCCTGGTCCATACCGGGCAGGCTACCCACCGTCTGGCCGTCCGGGCCCAGCAGCGCCCGCAGCGCCGGCTCGACCGCCGGCGGGAACGTGATCTCCCGGTCGGGAAGCTCGAGCCGGAGCCGGTCCCCGTCCGTGACCAGCCGGTGGTGCAGCCCGGTCCGGCGGCGCACGCGGTCCCCGACGGCCAGCCCGTCGGCGAAGGTGGCCGCGCTGACCGGCCCGATCGGCTCGGGGCGGGTCCCGGCCCACACCCGGCCACGCACCCGCCGCGCCACGTCCTCGGGGCGCACCCGGTGCAGGGCCGCGCCGAGGGCGTCGCGGACGGCGTCGAGGTGGGGCCGCAACGCCGCCGGGTCGGCCACGTCGATGCCCAGCGGCAGCGCGGCCCGCAGCTCGGGCTGCTCGGCCACCGCCGCCAGCAGGGCCTCCACCAGCGCAAACCGGGTGACGACGTGCACGCCGACGGTCAGGTGGGCGGAGACCCCGCCGAGCGCGGTGGCGGCGTGCAGCCACCCGCGCGGTAGGTACATCACGTCGCCAGGGCCCAGCACGGCGTCCAGGGCGGGTGGATCGGCGTCGGCCCGGGCGGCGACGGCCTGCGCGTGGTCGTTCCAGGGCTGGTTCCGCAGCGGATCGACGTGCACCGGTTCGTGCACCGTCCAGTGCTTCCGGCCGACGAGCTGCAGGACGAACACGTCGTGCACGTCGTAGTGGGCGGAGAACCCACGCGCCGACGGCGGCGTCACGTACGCGTTGGCCTGCACCGGATGGCCGAGCTCGGCGGCCAGCCGGGTACTGAATTCGATCACGGCCGGCCAGGTCCGGTGCAGGGCCTGCAGAACGACGGTGTGCCCGTCGGCGAACAGCGCTGCCACCCGGTCATCGCGCACCTGGTCGGAGATCTCGGCGCCGACCCCGCCGCTGCCGGTGAAGGACGCCGAGTCGACCACGGTTCCGTTGCGGGCCAGCCGGATGAAGGGGGTGCGCAGCCCGCGGCGGGACAGCAGCTCGTCCACGCCGTCGAGGTCGAGCAGGTCGCGGAATCCGTCCGGGTCGGCGCCGCGGGTCAGCAGCGGGCCGCGCGCCCAGTAGCGGTCGCCGAACTCCGCGGCCGCCATCCCGGTGAGCCGCGGCAGCACGGCCGCACCACTGTCGGCAGCCGGCACCGGGCGGTCCGAAGGGGACCGCCCGGCGCTGCTCACCGCAGAGGTGAGATCAGCTGGCACCGCTGTCCGCGCCCCCGTCCGCCCCGCCGTCGGAGACACCGGGGGTACCTCCTCCGGCGCCGGAGTCGGCGGGACCTTCGGCGCCACCGTCGGCTCCGCCGTCCTCCTCGCCCGGGACTCCGGGAGCGGCGCCGGAGTCGGCCGGGCCCTCGGCGCCGCCGTCGTGCTCACCCGGTACCCCGGGAGCAGCACCCGAGTCGGCGGGTCCCTCGGGGTCGCCACCTGCGGTGGTCGTCATGTCCTCGTCGTTGAGCGCCATCGACTCCTCCTCGTTCCGATCGCCGCACACCGGCGACGCCTGTTGATCTACCCATTTACGCAGAAGTAGGCCGGCGGCGCGCGTTGTGCCCGCGGCGTCGCCGGGCGCTCGGGGAGGTCAGCGGCGGCCGATGCCGGCGAGCGCCGGGTCGATCCTATCGGCGGTGAACCGGGGCCGGGTCCCGACCGTGTACCAGTCAGGACAGCGAGAGCAGGCGAGACGTGATGACCAGCGCGCGAATCGCGATACCGAGACTGACGGCGAGAAGTGCCCGGAAGTGGTACGCGGGAACGTGTCTGGTCGCCGTCGTGGTGATCGGATACCAGGTGCTGGGAGATCCGACGCTGTGGACCTGGATCGGGCTGCCCGTTTCTCGCGCTGGCCCTGCCGCTGCTGCTCGCCGCCACCCAGCGGCTCGAGGTGGACCCGCACACCGGGACGTTCTCGAGCCGGAACCTGCGGTTCTGGAGGCGGTCGGTCACCGTCTCGGCGGATCCGGTCGTGTCGACCGTCGACGCCGCCAACGGCACCGCTGGACCGGTCTCCGCTGGCCGCCCTGCTCGCCAGCCGCACCGCCATGCCCCTCCCCGGCCGGGCTCGACGCCACGTCAAGCCGCGATGTTCCGCGCGGCCGCGCCGAGCCCGCCGTAGGGCTCAGCCGCCGGTCAGCACCGCGCGGATCCGGGCGGGCGGAACCTTCGGTACGCGGTCGGCGGTGAGCAGGCCGTTGGTCTCCTGCTCGACGTCGGTCAGCTGGGTGTAGCAGTAGCCGGCGATCCCGGGGCTGTCCCGCAGCGCCGCCACGAGACCGGCGAACCGGGCCAGCAGCTCCTCAGTCGTGGCCACGGTGGCGTAGCCGAACCACTTCTGGCCGTCGGCCGGAGCCACCGAGAGCCCGCCGAACTCGCTGATGACCACGGGTTGCCCATGGTGGGTGTCGTCGATCAGCAGCAGCCGGCGTCCCCCGGGCCGGCCATGACGGAGGGTGTGCCGGATCGCCTCCGGGCTCCCGTACCGCTGCGTCAGTTCCGCCGCCGAGCCGTAGTCGTGCACGCCCACGATGTCGCTGCGGGTGTGCTCCCAGCCGTCGTTGCTGATCACCGGGCGGGTGGGGTCGACGGCCTTCGTCAGGTGGTAGAGGGCGGTGATCAGGTGGGCCTGTGCCGGATCGTGCTCGACATCGTCCACGCCCCAGCTCTCGTTCACCGGGACCCACGTGACGATGCACGGGTGGCTGCGGTCGCGGCGCAGCACCTCCAGCCATTCCCGGGTCAGCCGCTCGACGGCCGTGGTGTCGAACGCGTAGCCGTTGGCCATCTCGCCCCACACCAGCA
>Ga0190265_10003036_pt1 | contig 11421 bp, 12 predicted proteins | sample Popmic124T_FD_133135 | JGI IMG/M metagenome (GOLD analysis project Ga0190265, IMG submission 133135) | Populus adjacent soil microbial communities from riparian zone of Indian Creek, Utah, USA - 124 T | ecosystem: Environmental > Terrestrial > Soil > Riparian zone | place: USA: Utah | collected...
GCTGGTCGGACTCTTCGCCGTTGTAGTACTCGTCGCGGTAGATGAACATGACGATGTCGGCGTCCTGCTCGATCGAGCCGCTCTCGCGCAGGTCGGAGAGGATCGGCCGCTTGTCGTGGCGCTGCTCGACGGCGCGCGAAAGCTGGGACAGCGCGATGATCGGCACGTCGAGGTCGCGGGCGAGCACCTTGAGCGACCGGGAGATCTGCGAGACCTCCTGGACGCGGTTCTCGGCGTTCGTCCCCGAGGTCATCAGCTGGAGGTAGTCGACGATGATGAGCCCGAGGTCCGGTTGCTTCGACTTCAGGCGCCGCGCCTTGGAGCGGATCTCCATCATCGTGATCGAGCCTGTGTCGTCCACGTAGATCGGCGCCTTGGCGAGCTTGTCGCAGGAGGCCGTCAGCCGGGGCCAGTCATCCGCGGACAGCTTTCCGGTACGCAGGCGCTGTGACTCGACCTTGGCCTCGCTGCACATGAGGCGCTGGGTCACCTCCGACTTCGACATCTCGAGCGTGAAGAGGGCGACCGGGACGTTCTTGCGCACCGCGAGGTTGGCGGCGACCCCGAGCCCGAGGGCGGACTTGCCCATGCTCGGGCGCGCGGCCATCACGATCAGGTTCCCTTCCTGGAAGCCGGACGTGATGCGGTCGAGGTCGCGGAAGCCAGACGGCACGCCGGTGACGTCGGCGCCGGACTCGTAGAGCTGGGTGATCCGCTCGAAGCTCTCCTTCAGCAGGGCCTCGATATGGCTGAACTCGGAGGTAGCCTTCTCCTGCGAGAGGTCGAAGAGGATCTGCTCCGCGCGGTCGACCAGCTCGGGGGTCTCCCCGGGGCGCTCCCAGCCCAGTCGCGCGATCTCGCCGCCGACGCGGATGAGCCCGCGAAGCGTCGCCGTCTCCTTGACGATCTGCGCGTAGTGGCCGGCGTTCGCGCTCGCCGGGACGAGCGCCGCCAGCTCGTGGACGCGGACCTTGCCGCCGACGTCCTCGAGCTCGCCCCGCTCGTCGAGCTCGTCGACGAGCGTGATCGCGTCGACCGGCTCGCCCTTCGCGTAGAGGGCGAGCGCGCCGCGGTAGACCTTCGCGTGGCTCTCCCGGTAGAACTCGTGGCCGTCGTGGGACAGGACGTCGCTGACCGCCGCGATCGCCCCCGTAGAGAGCATCATCGCGCCGAGGACCGATTCCTCCGCATCGAGGTTCTGCGGGGGAACCTGGGGGTCCTGGACGGCCGCTGTCCGGGCTCCGTTCGTCGCCATCGGACGTGACTCTATGTGGCCTGTTGATCGTGAATCCACAGTCAGGAAATCCCCCCGGTGCAGGCAAAGAGAACAGATGTTCCCATACCTGGCGGACGACAGTGCCCAAGGGAACCCACAGGCCCTGTGCACGAGAATCCCGCACTACGCGCGAACTTTCGCCGAACGCTCCACACCCGGGTGTGGACGATCGTCCCGCCCCCGCCCGGGTCACTAAGCTCCAGTTGATGCCCGCCACCGTGATCGTCGGGGCCCAGTGGGGCGACGAGGGCAAGGGGAAGATCGTCGACCTGCTCGCGCGCGACTCGGACGTCGTGTGCCGCTACCAGGGCGGCCCGAACGCCGGGCACACGATCGTGATCGACGGCCAGCGCTTCGCGCTCCACCACGTGCCGTCCGGGATCCTCTCCGGCAAGCTCTGCGTCGTCGGGGCCGGCTGCGTCGTCGACCCCGGGCTGCTCGTCGACGAGCTCGACGAGCTCGAGGGCCGCGGGATCTCGACCGAGACCGTCCGGATCTCGGGCAACGCGCACCTGATCATGCCCTGGCACGTCGCCGTCGACTCCGCCAGCGAGCGCAAGCTCGGCCGTCTCCAGATCGGGACGACCCGTCGGGGGATCGGCCCGGCCTACGCGGACAAGGCCGCGCGCATCGGCATCCGCGTCCAGGACATCCTCGACCCCAAGATCCTGCGCCAGAAGTTCGAGACAGCGCTCGCCGAGACGAACCTCGTGCTCGAGCGGATCCACGGGGTCCCGCCCCTCGAGGTCGAGGAGCTCGCCACGCGCATGGAGACCTACGCGGTGCGCCTGCGGCCGTACGTCGCGGACACGTCGCTGCTGGTCGACCGGGCCTTGAAGGACGGGAAGCGCGTGCTCCTCGAAGGCGCGCAGGGAACGCTGCTCGACCTCGACCACGGCACGTATCCGTTCGTCACCTCGTCGAATCCGATCGCCGGCGCCGCGGCCACCGGCGTCGGCATCGGCCCGACGCGGATCGACCGCGTACTCGGCGTTGCCAAGGCCTACGTCACCCGCGTAGGCGAAGGCCCGTTCCCGACCGAGATCGAGGGTGAGCAGTCCGCGCGCGTCCGCGAGCTCGGCGCCGAGTACGGGACGACGACCGGGCGAGAGCGCCGCTGCGGCTGGCTCGACCTCGTCGCGCTGCGCTTCGCGGTGCGCGTCAACGGCATGACGAGCCTCGTGCTGACGAAGCTCGACGTCCTCTCCGCGTTCGACGAGATCCCCGTCTGCACGCGCTACCGGCTGCCCGACGGCACCGAGACGGACGAGTTCCCGGCGCACCAGAGCGACTTCCACCACGCGCAGCCGGTGTACGAGACGCTCGCGGGCTGGAGCGCCTCGCTCGAAGAGGCCGAGTCGCTGGCCGACCTACCCGAGGCCGCCCGGGCCTACGTGGCCTTCGTCGAGGAGCAGCTCGGCGTCGAGGTCTGCCTCATCAGCGTCGGGGCAGAACGCGAGCGCGTCGTCGCGCCGCGAGGCCTCGCCGGCGTCGCCGGCTGAAACTAGCCGGAAAACCAGGTATTCAGCCGGCACGACCTGGTCTAGACTCATTGCCCTGGCGACTGGCAGGGTCGAAGGGTCTGCGGCCAAGTTCAGACCCTTCGGCCCACATAGGGCAGAGGAGGGTCTATGCCTGATCGAGTCACTCTGCGGGTTCCCGACCCAGAAGCGGCGGCGCGCGCCCTCTGGGCCGACAACGAGGCGACGTCCCGCGAACGCTTGATCCAGCGGGCGATCGCCGCGGGCGCGACGCTCGTCGCGGGCGGTGTGGTCATCGCGGGCCTCCCCAGGCTGGCCGCGTCGGCGCAGTCGCCCGAGCAGGACGTCGAGATCTTCAACTTCGCGCTCCTGCTCGAGTACACGCAGGCTGCGTTCTACGCCGAGACGGTGGAGCGCGCCGAGCTCACGGGCGAGCTGTTCGAGTTCGCCAAGGTGGTGGCCAATCACGAACGGGCCCACGTCGACTACTTGTTGGAAGCTCTGGGGAGCGACGCACGGGACGAGCCGGTTACGGACTTCGGCAACGCGACCGGCGACCCGGACGCATTCGGGCCGGCGGCGGCGACGCTCGAGGACGTGGCTGTGGCCGCGTATAACGGCCAGGCCGCCAACCTGACGAAGGGCGCGCTCCAGGCGGCCGCCACGATCATCTCGGTCGACGCAAGACACGCGGCCTGGATCCGCTCGATCATCGGCGAGCCGCCCGCGGCGGACGCGGTAGACGCACCGCTCACCGCCGAGGAGGCAACGTCGAGGCTCGCCGAGACGGGCTTCCTCCCGGAGGAGCAGCTATGACCTTGCACGACTTCGACGATCTCCGCCTCGACCATCTCGACCGCGACGGCGCCCTGCGCCAGGCGGCGGACAACCTGGAGCGAACCTCCCGCGCCGGCTTCCTCGCGGTCGCGGCCGGGAGCGTGGCCGCAGCGGCGGCGCTCGCGCGTCCGCAGGCGGCCTCGGCCCAGCTCGCCACGAGCGATGTGGCGATCCTGAACTACGCACTGACGCTCGAGTACCTGCAGGACGCCTTCTACACCGAAGCCGAGCGGAAAGGCGCCCTCTCCGGGCCGGCCGCGCAGCTGGCCCGCGTCGTCGGCGCCGTGGAACGCGCGCACGTGAAGGCTCTGCGCAACGTCCTCGGCAAGAAGGCCGTCAAGCGCCCGTTCTTCGACTTCCGCGGCGTCACGGAGGATCCGCCCCAGTTCACACGTACGGCCGTCGCGTTCGAGGACTTGGGCACGGCCGCGTACAAGGGGCAGGCACACCGGATCAAGTCGCCGGAGGTTCTCGCCGCAGCGGTGGGGATCCACTCTGTCGAGGCACGCCATGCGGCGTGGATCCGCTACATCGCCGGCACTCCGCCGGCGGCCGAGCCGTTCGACGAGGGCAAGGCGATGCCCGAGACGCTCCGGCTCGTCCGCGCGACGGGCTTCGTCGTAGGACGTCCACGGACCGGAGCTAGGGGAGCACCCCGCTTCACGGGATGACGAGCCGGAGAGCACGCCGGTTCCTGCTCGCCGCCGCCGCGGCTGCGACGGGGGCATCCCTGGCGTCGCTCGCGGCCAGTGGTGGTCACGACCCTGCAGGCGAGAGCCCGAGCCGCGCACCCGGCCCGGCCGTCGCCCTCGCCCCGCCTGCCGAGCCCGCCTTCAGCGTCCCGGCACCGGAGACGCTGCAGCCGTCCCGCTTCGAGTCCACCTGGGCGTCGGTGCGCTCGGCTGCCGTGGTCCGCGCCGCCCCGCGGCGCGGGGCGGCGGTCGTCGGCCATCTCGATCGCCGGACCCCCGAAGGGACCACCAACATCGTCCTCACGCGCCACCGCGCGAAAGACAGTCAGGGCTCGCTCTGGGTTCGCGTGAGCGTCCCCGCCCTGCCGGCCAGCGTCACCGGATGGGTGCCCCGTGCTGCGCTCGGGGGATACGGGGTCGTGCGGACGCAGCTCGTGGTCGACCTCGGCGACCTGCAACTGACGCTCTACCGCGCCGGCAAGGCGATCTTCCGCGCTCCGGTCGGCATCGGCACGGCGCAGTTCCCGACGCCCAAGGGGGACTTCTATGTCCGCAACAAGCTCGCGCGATACCGAAACGCGTTCTACGGCCCGCTCGCATTTGGGACGAGCGCCCGGTCGGCCACGCTGACCGACTGGCCGGCCGGAGGCTTCGTCGGCATCCACGGGACGAACCGGCCCGACCTGCTCCCTGGGCGCGTCTCCCACGGGTGCATCCGACTTCGGAACGAGGACATCGTGCGGCTCGCCCGCCTGCTGCCGATCGGGACACCGCTGAGGATCCGCGCATGATGCGCGCGCTCGTCGCTCTGGCCGTCCTTGCCGCGCTCCTCGCCGCACCGCCCGCGCCCGGCCAGCAGCAGAAGGACGACCTCTCGCAACTCTGGGGCGAGTACCCGCTCGACCAGAGTCAGGACGGACTCCAACGCCCCCAGATCCGCGAGCGGGATGGGTCGATCTCGGGCCCGCCGCCGAAGGGCCCGTCGCCCGGCGGGCCGATCGCGCTCGCGATCCTCTACCTGGCGCTTGCGCTCGGCGTGCTCGGGGTCGCCGGAGCCGTCCGCCGCTTCCCAGGGCTCCAGCTCTGGCGGAAGCCGCCAAGCGGCCACGCTCCCTAACCGGCGCCTGCGGGATAATCCCCGCGTGCGCCGCGTCAACCTCTTCTCCACTCAGCTCGAGGACGCGTCCGACCGGCCGGACGGATTCGGCTTCTCCTTCGCCCGCCTCGCGCCGGAGCTCGGCGCGAAGCTCGTGGGCGCCACGATCTACGAGCTCCCGCCGGGCCAGACCACCTTCCCCTACCACTACGAGTACGGCTGCGAGGAGTGGCTCCTCGTCGTCACCGGACGGCCGACGCTCCGCGACCCCGAGGGCGAGCACGAGCTCGAGCCGGGTGACGTCGTCTGCTTCCCGGAGGGGCCCGAGGGCGCCCACGCCGTCACCAACAAGACGGAGGAGCCGGCGCGGATCGTGTTCCTCTCGACGAAGGGCTTCCCCGCCGTCGCCGTCTATCCGGACAGCGACAAGATCGGGCTCTGGACGGGGAACGAGAGCGACGACGTCATGGTCCGGCGCGAGAGCGGGGTCGACTACTGGGACCGCGAGACCTGAGCGTCCGGCTCGACCACGTCGTGATCGCAGTGAGCGACTGGGAGCGCTCGAACGCGTTCTACGGCGACGTGCTGGGCGCCGAGGTCGTCCCGATCGGGGCCGGGCGGCACGCGTATGCCTTCGGCGACCAGCGCCTGAACGTCCACGGCCTCGACACCGACGTCGGGACCCTCGTCGCGACGGAGCCCGTGCGGCCGGGCAATGCCGACCTCTGCTTCGTCTGGCCCGGTCCGATCGAGGAGGCGGTGGAGCATCTGCGCGCCCACCAGGTCGAGCTCGAGGCCGGGCCCGTCGACCGGGCCGGGGGGCGTGGCCCAGGTCGAAGCGTCTACTTCCGCGACCCCGACGGGTCACTGCTCGAGCTCATCTCCTACGCCTGACCCTCAGCGCAGGATCGTCGTCACGACGCCCGTCTCCGGGTCGACGCGGCGCACGGCCGGCTCGGGCTGGGATTGCGTGAAGAGCAGAGCGCCGTCGGGCGCGAACTCGATGTCGCTCGGCAGGATGCCGATCTCCGTGGCCCGCATCCCGTCGTCGCTCGCCCCGAGCGAGCCCGTGCCGACGACGACCTCCAGTGACCCGTCCTCGGCGACGCGCCTGACCTGGCCGCCCGAGGGGTCGCCCGAGATCAGGTAGAGCGTCCCGTCCGGAGCGAAGAGAACCTTGAAGGCGCCGCCCACCAGCCCGTCCACGGCCGTCTCGATGCGTCCGCTTCCGGCGAGGACCCGCCGGATCAGGCTCTGGCCGTCCGGGAAGTACAGGTTGCCGTCCTCGTCGTAGGCCGCGCCGTGCGGGGACTCGACGCTCGCTTCGGTCGCCGGTCCGCCATCCCCAGTCGTCCGCTGCTCCCCGTCGCCGGCGACCGTCTCGATGCGCCCGCTCTCTAGCTCGATGCGGCGCACGACGTTCCCGAGCGTCGGGACGGCAACATAGCGCCCGGTCGGGTCGACGGCGACGTGGGCGGGGAGACCGAGGTCGGGGCCGGTCCAGCCTTCGCGGCCGGTGCCGGCGAGGGTCGAGATCGTCCCGTCGGCCATCACCTTCCGGATCCGGTTCGCGGCGAAGTCGGCGATGAGCAGGCTCCCGTCGGGAGCGAACGAGATGCCGACCGGCTCCTGGATCGTCGCCTCGACCGCCGGACCTCCGTCACCGTCCGAGCCCGCCTCGCCGGTGCCGGCGAACACCTGGCTCTCGCCCGTGTCCGGGTCGACGCGCAGCACCTGGTGCAGAAGGCCGTCCGCCACATAGACGAAGCCCCTTTCGTCGACGGCGAGGTCGTACGGGAGCTCGAGCACAGGCGCCGGCGCCTCGACCGCGGCGGTCGTCTGGCGCGCGGCGTCTTCGTCGTCCCCGCCGCAGCCCGCAACGAGAAGGAGCAGGACGAGAAGGGCGGCATGCCGGCGCATCGTCGCTGGTACACCGAGGAGAAGGCGGGCGTTACTAGCCGAGCTCGGCTGCGAGCTGCAGCGCGCGCTCGAGACCCACGCCGGCCTCGAGCCGGTAGCCGACGTCGCCCTCCTGCCAGACGAGGACGTTCCCGGCGAGAGCACCCTGGGCGGCCCGCTCCTGGAAGTCCTGGCCCAGATAGAAGACGACGTGCTGGTTGCCGCTGATCCAGAGGCCCCGCGCGTCGCGAACGTCCACGAGCTCGGCCTGCGTGACCGGTCCGAGCAGCTTGTGGAAGAGGATGTCCTCGGTCGTCCACTGGGTGAGGACGAGGCGGGCGTCGCGCGCGTCCCCGTAAACCGCCGTGGCGACGAAGCCGCCTGACGGATCCCGGTAGCGGTAGACGAGGTCAGGCTCTCCCTGCGACTCCGGCAGCAGGAGGTCGAACGGAGCGAGGCGCTCGGCCTCGGCGAGCGTTACCTCCTCGCCGTAGACGCCCGTCCAGGACGCGAGCGGCATGCTCGGGAGCTCGTCCACCCTCTCCACCCTGACGCCGGGCAGGAAGTCGAGCCAGTCGGCGAGCGCGCCTCGGGCGCCCGGCGAGGCGGCGAGCACTCCCGCGAACGCCGCGACGAGCGCGGCCAGGGCGAGGACGAGCCTGCTCGGCCGCCGACCGCCCCTCTTGAGGCCCAGCTGCCCGCGCGCCGCCATGGCCAGGTCCGGCGTGGGCGGGAACGGATAGTCGGGCGCGAGCCCTGCAAGCCTGCGCTCCAGGTCGTTCATGCGACCTCCTCCCCCAGCTCGCGCCGCAACTTGCCGAGCGCGCGCCAGACTCGCACCCGGACCGCCACCGGCTTGATCCCGAGGACCGACGCAGACTCCTCGTCGGACAGCTCCAGGATGTAGCGGCCCACGATCGCCAGGCGGTCACCGTCGGGGAGCCGGGCGATCGCCTCCAGCAGATGGGCGCGGTCCTCGGCGGCGAGAACGTCGGCCTCGGCGGAGCGGGCCGTGCTGTCGAAGGCGGCTTCGACGGCCGCCCGCGAAGCCAACGCCCCCCGGCGCCAGGTCGAGCGCCGGTAGTTCCTCGCCTCGTTGGCCACGATGCGGAGGAGCCAGGGCCGGAAGGGCCTGCCCGTCTCGAACCGGTTCAACGCGCCGTAGGCCTTCACGAACGCCTCCTGGGTCGCGTCCTCCGCCCCTTCCGCCGAGCCGAGGATGACGTAGGCGGTGCGGAAGGCCACGGACTCGTGCGGCCGGAGCAGCGCAACGTAGGCGTCGCCGTCCCCACGGCGCGCGCGCTCGACGAGCTCAGCTTCCCCGTGCTGCAGGGCCGCCACCACCTCGTTGTACACCGCCCGGCGCTCGCCCGTTACGAAGGACCGGCCCCGAAGGGCCGGTCCTCGCCGCATCCGGTGCTGCCGAAGCCGCCTTCAGCAGCTCCGAAGGGTGTCCCGCCCGGGGCCGCCCGAGCATCGATCGCGTCCAGGCCCGCCGTGGACGAAGTCGTTCCCGGCCTGGCCGGAGAGGCCGTCGTTCCCGGCCTGGCCGAACATCCGGTCGGGCCCCGTCCCGCCACGCAGCGCGTCCGCGCCGGGTCCGCCGCGCATGAGGTCGCCGCCGGCGCCTCCGAGAAGGAGGTCGTTGCCACCCCTGCCAGTGAGCGTGTCCGCTCCGCCAAGCCCGCAGATGATGTCCCTGCCCGACGTCCCGCTGAGCGTATCGGGCCCCGGCGTCCCGATGACGTCGTTGCGGGGGTCGCCCTCGCGGCCCGGGCACTCGCGGGCCTGCACCTTCCCCCGGATCAGGTCGAGCCCGAAGAAACAGTTGTTCGCACACGAGTCGGCGGACGTGACGTCCGAGTCGCCGTTGAGGTCGACGAGACCGTTGTCGGCCGTGTTCGGAGGCGTTCCGAAGCCGCATTCGTTCGCGCCCGGATTGCCCAGCACGTCGGCGCCGTCGGTGGGATCGCCGAGCCCGGCGTCGACGAGGGCGCCGACCAGCCCGAAGTGGCATTCCTCGCCGTTGATCGCCTCATCTCCGTTGGCATCCACACGGCCGTCGATCGCAGACCACGCGAAATCCGAGTCTCCGACGTCGGGGTTGTCCCGGTCATCCACGTTGAAGACGGTCGGAAGCGGGCCGTTCGCAACCTGGAACACGCCGTCGACCACCTCGATCGTCACGCCGTCCGGCGTGCCGTCGTACCCGACGAGCGAGCAGTCGTCGGCGGCGGTAATGGAGTTGTCTCCGGCGTCGCCGTCGTTGGCGACGAATCCCCAGGCGTCACAGTCGAGCTTGCCGTCGATGATGTGCGTATCGCCGTAGAAGGCGTTTGCGTCATCCCGGCCCGACGCGACACGGTCGCCGTTCAGGTCAGCTCGGCCCGCGACGATGGTCGGCGAGAAGCCGCCGGTCAGCGGCGATGCCGCCAGAGGCATCGCCACCAGAAGCTGGACGCAGGCCACCATCAGCGCGAGCGCGCCGATCGTTGCCGGGCGCCGGGGGGTTGTGCGCGGTCGTGCCCTGCTGCGAGATGCATCCATCGGCACTCCTTTCGCGCGGAGGAAGGCAGACGCGGGTAAAAACGGCCCCGCGCGAGGACGACGCGTTCTCCGACCGCGCCGGAGCACCCGACCCAGAAAGGACGACCCCCCGGTACGCAAACCTCCGTTGGCCGCCGGCACCGGCTGCCTCCCACCACGCCTTGGATTGGAACCTGGGCCGAGGGTACGACACCAAACAGCAGGTGTCAACTGTCACAAAATGGCTTTGCAAAGCCCCGCAAACGCGCTTGTACACTGCGAACAGGCCGGCGGAGGCCTCCCTGGATTGGAACCTAGGGTCGAACCCGCCGGCCGCCCACTAGCGGTCGCCGGCCAAGTCCTCGCGCACGTTCACATTGCAAAGCAAAGCCTCGTCCTGCTTGATGACGCGCACCCGGAGCTCCGCGAGCGCTCGATGTAGGGCGAAGTCCCCCGAGCCAACCCTGTGCTCGAGGACCGGGAGCGACGAGCGGCGATAGGCGCCGGGTAGGGCGCCGGTCTGCGGGACGGCGACGTCGTAGCCCTCCGCGGCGTCCGCCAGCTCGCGAAGCAGGTCGGCCGTCACCTGCGGCATGTCGGTCGGGACGACGACGACGAGCTCTGTCCCCGCGAGCCGCAGGGCGGCGGCGACGCCGACCATCGACGCGCGGACATCGCTTCCATCGTCGAGGATCTCGAAAGGAAGCTCGAGCCCATCTGCGGCCTTGCCGACGACGATCACCTCGTCGAAGGCCTCCTGGAGCACGCGGTGCGCGCGCTCGGCGAGCGTCTCGCCCTCGAAGCGGGCGAGCGCCTTCGGCGAGCCGAAGCGCGTGCTCGCACCGCCGACGAGCAGGGCGCCGGCTACGCCCGGCCGGTCGCGTACCACGCGCGCGCGCTGAGGCTGAAGGGGCCTTCGGGAGCCTCGAGCCGCTCGCGATAGAGCGCCTTCAGAGCCTCCTGCCGGTCGGGGGGAAGCGAGGCGGCATAGGCGCCCGCGGGGCCTACCCCTGCCGTGTAGGGCTCCCAGAGATCCTCGAAAGACTCGTACTCGGCGGACACGACGATCGCGCCGTCCTCGACGTCCTCGAGGCCCGCGTCGCGCAGCAGCCCCGCAAGCTCGCCCTCCCGTCGGTACGGCATGCGGGAGCGCTCGTCGGCGTTCCCGGAGCCCATCGGGTCGAGCTCCTCGGCGGCGTCCCAGAACCTCCCCAGGAGCTGCATCTCGCCCCCGTAGTCCCAGACGCACGCGGCCACCGTGCCGCCGGGCCGTGTGACGCGTCGCATCTCCGCGACGCCGGCCTCGGGGTCGGCCATGAAGTTGACGACGAGCAGGGCGAGCGTGGCGTCGAACGAGTCGTCCTCGAACGGCAGCGACTCGGCGGCGCCCTGCCGGACGTCGGCCTCTGGGAAGCGCTCGCGGAGCGCGGCGACGAACGGCTCTGATGGGTCGACGGCGGCCACCCGCCCCGGCCCGGCGAGCTCGACGAGCCGGCGCGTCCCGACGCCGGAGCCGGCGCCGACGTCCAGCGCCGACATCCCGGGGGCCAGGGCCGCGCGCTCGGCGAGCGCGTCGCACAATGCGTAGCTGTAGCGGCCGACGAAGCGGTCGTA
>Ga0190265_10003038_pt1 | contig 11421 bp, 9 predicted proteins | sample Popmic124T_FD_133135 | JGI IMG/M metagenome (GOLD analysis project Ga0190265, IMG submission 133135) | Populus adjacent soil microbial communities from riparian zone of Indian Creek, Utah, USA - 124 T | ecosystem: Environmental > Terrestrial > Soil > Riparian zone | place: USA: Utah | collected...
AGCACGGCATCAACCCGCAGACGATCCGCAAGGCCGTCGGCGACATCTTGTCGTTGCTGCGGCCCGACGACACGTCGCCGGTGCCCGGCAAGGACCGCCGCCGTCAGCGCGAGCGCGACAAGGTTCAGCGCGAGCTGCGCACGTTGCCGCAGCAGGAGCTCGGGCGCCTGATCCTCACGCTCGAGCTCGAGATGAACGAAGCCTCGGCTGAGCTCCGTTTCGAGTACGCCGCCCGGCTGCGCGACGAGATCAACGATCTTCGCCGCGAACTTCGCGACGCCCAGTAGCGCTCAAGCCGATCCATCTTCCTCCACGCGGCCGCGGACGATCAGCGCGATGACGGCGAGGGCGGTCGTGCCGCCGGCAGCCAGCGCCCGCACCTCGAACGTGTCGAGCTGAGCGAAGGCGACGACGATCGCACCGGCGATCGCCGAGGCGGCCACGATGGCCGCGACCGCGGGCGGATCGTGCACGGTCGACGACACCGGCGCGGCCGTGTCGAGTCGACGCGTCACGACCGCACACTCGATCGCCACCAACACGGCGATCGCGGTCGGCAAGGCGACGACAGCGCGGTCGACCCACGCCGTGTCGGGCACGGTGAACACCGACATGAGGGCGAGCACGACCGGGATCTCGAGCGTCCAGCGATGACGGGCGGCGAACCTGAACCCGATGATCGTCACGATCGCCATCACGACGCGCAACCACGCGCCAGGTCCGCCGGCGACCACCGGGATCGTGCCCGCCACAGCGGCGGCCCCGAGGGTCGCGGTGAGCCACCGCCGCCCGAGCTCGGCCGTCTGGGCCGGCACGACGACCGACGTCATGCCGCGCTCCGTGTCCCGTTGCGCACGCGGCCGAGCAGCCGCACCGCGCGTCCCAGGTCGTCACTTGGACGCCATTCGACGACCGGGACGCCCTGGCGCCGCAGTGTCGCGATCCGCTCCTCGAACGTGAGCTGGGCGAGTCGGCGGGCGCCTTCCGGGAGCTCGGTGCCGTGCTCCGTGAGCCAGTCCTCCGTGAGCCAGTCGATGGTGTCGATCGCCATCACCGCCACGGAGCGCCCTGCGCCGCGGAGGCCGATCATCATCCGCATCGTTCGCTCGCGCCCGAGCGGGCTGATCGCGATCACGAGCGCCGCGGGCGGCACCTGGAAGCGACGGACGGACCGGATCTCGCGTTGTGCGGCGGTCGACGTGCTGAACGCGTCGAGCAAGGCCTGGAGCAACGCGTACCGGGCGCGCCGACCGGCGCGGGGGGAGAGCCACACCGGGTTGGCACCCTCGGCCACGAAGCCGACCCGGTCGTTGGCGTCGAGGTGCTCGCGGGCGATCGCCCAGGCCGCCCGCCCCGCGCGCAGGATGAGGTCCTCACCGACCTCGGTCTGGCCGCGCAGCGAATCGGGGAACGCATCGAGCACGATCACCACATCGCCGGCGCGCTCCGGATGGCGCCGGTTCACGTGCGGCTCGCCCCGGCGCAACGTGGCGCGCCAGTTGAGATCGCGCACCCGGTCGCCGGGTTGGTAGGCACGGATCTCGGCGAAGTCGTAGCCGTCGCCGGTGCGACGCCGAGCGGGGTGGGCACCGAGCGCGGCATGCGCGGCGGCGGGCGGGAGCAGCTGATCGAGGTGGCGGGCGATCGGCAGCACCATCACGTCGGGCAGATCCATGACATGTGCACGCCGATCGAAGAGCGAGCCGTGGTCGACGACGCGAACGAGGAGCGCCCCGAGCGCGAACCGTCCCCAGCGGTTGGTCTCGATCGTCAACGGCAGTCCGACCGGTGTCGCCACGTCGGCTGCGATGTGCCACGCCCACGGGTCGTCGTGCGGCGCGGTCAGGGCGGTCGTCGGGCATTCGATGGCGACCTCGATCGTGGTCCCCGGCGGACCGGTGACGTCGATGCGACCCCCGACGGTGTCGCCCTCCAGGCATCGCTGGGTGTCGAGCGTGAGGCGCACGCGGATCACCGCGTCGTCGCGGCGGCGCATCCCCAGCGCAAGGGCGATCGCGAACGGCGTGACGAGGAGCATCGCCGCGAGCCCGCCGCCGAACGCCGCGATCGCGGTCCCGAAGACGACAATGACGAGGTACAGCGCGATCCGCTCGTCGCGCGTCGGCTCGATCGTGGTGGAGCTGCTGACCTCCACCACCGCCTACTTCCAACTGGGCGCGGCGACCGAGTCGACCACCGCCCGCATCACGTCGTGGGCGCGAGTTCCACGCGCCCACGCCTCGTCGCTCAGCACGACGCGGTGCGTCAACGCCGGCAGCGCGATCGCGCGGACGTCGTCCGGCGTGACGAAGTCGCGCGCCTGGAGCACGGCACGGGCGCGAGCCACCTTGATGACGGCGAGGCTGCCACGTGGGCTGGCGCCCAGTGAGAGCTCGCGGTGCTTGCGGCTGGCGTTGATGATGTCGACGACGTAGGCCACGAGCACCGGCTCGACGTGCACCTGCTCGATCGCGATCCGTACCGCGTTGAGCTGGGACGTGTTGGTGACCTGCCGGATCACGACCTCGTCGGTGCCGCGGGCGAGCCGTCTGGCGACCATCTCGACCTCGTCGGCGTGGGCCGGGTAACCGAGGTGGGCGCGCACGATGAAGCGGTCGAGCTGGGCTTCGGGCAGCGGATACGTCCCCTCGGACTCGACCGGGTTCTCGGTGGCGATCACGAAGAACGGGTCCGGCAGCCGGTGGGTGGTGCCGTCGATCGTGACCTGAGACTCCTGCATCGCCTCGAGCAGCGCGGCCTGCGTCTTGGCCGGGGCTCGGTTGATCTCGTCGGCGAGCACGAGCTCGGCGAACACCGGCCCGCGCCGGAACGTGGGATGGCCGGTGCTCAGGTCGATCACGGTCGCGCCCGTGATGTCGCTCGGCAACACGTCGGGTGTGAACTGGATCCTCGAGAAGCTGAGACCGGCCGCCGTGGCGATCGAGCGGGCGGCGAGCGTCTTGGCGACACCCGGCACGTCGTCGAGCAGCACGTGACCACCGGCGAGCAGGGCGGCGACGATGAGCTCCAACTCCTCACGCTTGCCCACGACCGCCCGCTCGACCTCGTCGATGACTGCCGAGACCGTCGCCGCGGCGCGTTCGCACGTGATGGCGGTCGGTGCGACCGGTGGGGGGTACTGCCGGTCCCGGTCGGCCGTCACAGGCGCTCCAACTCGTCGAGCAGCCGGTCGAGTTCGTCGAACGAAATGGTCGGCAACGTCAATGCCGTGGTCGACCCCGATTGCGCCGGTCGCACGAGGGCCCACAGCGTCGGCGAGACGAGCTGTCGGATCTCGGCCTGATCGTCGACGTCGGCGATGTGCAAGTGGTGATGGTCGACGATGCGGCCGGTCGCGACCGCCGTGATCCGACGCAACAGGTGGGGTGGCACGAACTCGCCGTTGACGCCGGCGCGCGTGCGATTCGTGAACGCGTCGACGATCTGAGCCATCTGGTTCGGCATTGTCGCGCGGGGCGTGCGCGGTGGAGTGGGAACGAATGGCTCGGCCCGCCGTTGCTCGATCTTGGCGAAGAAGGGTTGCACGGCGACCACGGCGATCGCCAGCCCGATCGTGATCAACAACAGATGGCCCGAACGGCCCGCGACGCGCGGGCTGCTGATGCCGATCACGGTGAGCACGACGGCGACGGTGACGATCCAGGCCCTCATCCCACGACCTCGAGCCGGCGGACGCTGGTGATCGCCGCGTCGAGGGCGGCGACCGCCCGGTTGCGGTGGTCCTCGGTGATCGGGTGCGAGCTGAAGCGGGCGAGAGTGAACAACCGGAGCAGCTCGCGGATGGGACCGGCCGGAAGGTCGGCGGCGCGCAGGCAGCGCTCCATGTGCTCGTCGGGGCCCTCCTCCGGGCGGCGGGCGAGCCCGACGCCGGCGAGCCCGTCGAGCAGGGTGCCGTACGCGACGCGGATCGCGATCCGCGGGTCGGTCCCGGTGAGCACGCCGTCGAGCGAGGCTTGGAGCAGGTCGGCGACCTTGTCGACGTCGACCGGCTCATCGGGCTTTGTCATGAGTGCCGTCGACAGCGGGACGAACTCACGGTCGAGAGGACGTTCGAGGAGCGCCATCTGGGAGAGGAAGTAGCCGAGCGCGACCAACAGCGCCAGCAACATGACGACGAGGCCGATCGTGATCCACGTGCCGGCGTGGATCCCGCTGTTGTCCTCAGCAACGACCGCCTCCGGCACGACGGCGGAGAGCAACCGGCCCTCGTCGTACGGCAGATACTCCTCGACGTCGCTGTCGCACTTGAGATCGATGGCGAGGTACCCCGCCCGCTCCTCGACGAGGGGGTCGGGCTCGCCACTGCAGCGGCGAAGGAACCCGTCGACGACGTCATCGTCGTCGACGTCGAATCCGAGGATCAGCTCGCCCTCGAACGTGTCGGGCTCGCCGTCGGCATTGCGGTCGACCGGCACGACGACGCCGTCGGCCGCAAGCGATCCGGTCGGGACTGCGGTGACTGCCCCGCCCGCTGGGGCGAGCACCTCGACGAACTCCTCCGTCGGCGCCGTGCTGGCTCCGGCGAGCGCGCCGAGGCCGAGGGCGGCGACGATCGCGGTGATCGCGAACGGGCGCACCAGCCGCCAGTGCCGCGTCATCCAGATCCGGATCACACCCAGACACACTCCACAGAAGGCGGCCCCGACGAGAGCGCCGACGATCGCCGGTGCGGCCGCCTCGCTCACCGACGCCGTGGTTCCCGACCCGCCGAACACCGACCCGGACGCGACGGTGAGGCCGAGACCGATGGCGATGACGACGGCCCCGCTGAGCAGCGGATCGGGGCGGCGACGCGGGCCCGGTTGCGGACGATTCGCCTCGGGCTCGGGCATGCCAACGACGCTAGTGGTTTGCCTCGCGCGCCGAGTGGGCGCTCGCCGCGGCGAGACGTGAGTCACCCAGACGGAACAGGCGTTCGGTGGTATCGTGTGGGGGAATGGCCGCCCGAAAGCGTGCGGGCCTCGCCGATGAGCCCGCGATCGTCGTCCGAGGTGCCCGCGAACACAACCTGAGGAACGTCAACGTCGAACTGCCGCGCGACAAGTTGGTCGTGTTCACCGGCATCTCGGGCTCCGGCAAGTCGAGCCTCGCCTTCGACACGATCTACGCCGAGGGCCAGCGGCGTTACGTCGAGTCGCTGTCGGCCTACGCCCGGCAGTTCCTCGGACAGATGGACAAGCCCGACGTCGACGTGATCGAAGGCCTCTCGCCGGCGATCTCGATCGACCAGAAGTCGGCGAGCAAGAACCCCCGTTCGACGGTGGGCACCATCACCGAGGTGTACGACTACCTGCGCCTGCTCTACGCGCGCATCGGAGTGCAGCACTGCCCCAACGACGGCACCAAGCTGCAGCGCCAGACCCCGCAACAGATCGTCGACCGCATCCTGCAGCTCCCGGAGGGCACCCGCTTCCAGGTGCTGGCACCGGTCGTGCGGGGCCGCAAGGGCGAGTACGACACGTTGCTGGAAGACCTCTCTGGCCAGGGCTACGTCCGGGCCCGCATCGACGGCGAGACCGTCCAGATCGACGAGTTCCTCCAGCGCGACGAACGTCTGGCGCGGTACGAGCAGCACAAGATCGAAGTCGTCGTCGACCGGCTGGTGCTCCGCGAAGGCCTCGAGCGACGGCTCACCGACTCGTTGGAGACAGCCCTCGGTCTCGCCGACGGCGTCGCCGAGGTCGAGTTGATCGCCAGGGAAGGCGCCGAGCCGCCCGAGACGCTCACGTTCTCACAGCACCTGGCGTGCCCGGTGTGCGGCACCAGCTACGACGAACCGGCGCCGCGCAACTTCTCGTTCAACTCACCGTACGGGGCGTGCGAGAAGTGCGACGGGCTCGGAACGACGTTCGAGGTCGATCCAGAACTCGTCGTCCCCGATCCCGACCAGTCGTTGAACGACGGCGCGATCTCACCGTGGCGCAGCGCCCACACCCAGTACTTCACGCGCATGCTCGAATCGGTCGCCGACGCCAACGACATCGACCTCGATGCGCCGTGGGGCTCGCTCACCGCCAAGCAGCAAAAGGTCGTCCTGTTCGGAACCACCGGCAAGCTGACGGTGAAGTACAAGAACCGCTACGGCCGCAACCGGTCGTACTCCACCGAGTACGAGGGTGTGATCCCGTGGATCAAGCGTCGACACGAGGGATCTGACAGCGACTGGGCCCGCGAGCAGTACGAGGGATACATGCGCCAGGTGCCATGCGGCGCGTGCAATGGCGCACGACTCAAGCCGGCGTCGCTGGCGGTCACCATCAACGACAAGACCATCGCCGAGGTCTGCGAGCTGTCGATCGGCGAATCGGCGAAGTTCCTCGCCGCCCTCGAGCTCAGCGAGCGTGATCGGATGATCGCCGAGCGGGTCACCAAGGAGGTCAACGCCCGACTCGGGTTCCTCCTCGACGTCGGGCTCGACTACCTCACGCTGTCGCGCTCGGCAGGCACGCTCGCCGGCGGCGAGGCGCAGCGCATCCGCCTCGCCAGCCAGATCGGCTCGGGGCTGGTTGGCACGCTCTACGTGCTCGACGAACCGTCGGTCGGGCTCCACCAGCGCGATAACCGGCGCCTCATCGACACGCTCACGCGGCTTCGCGATCTCGGCAACACGGTCATCGTCGTCGAGCACGACGAGGAGACCATCCGCGAGAGCGACTGGGTCGTCGACATCGGCCCGGGCGCCGGTGAGCACGGTGGCGAGGTCGTCTACAGCGGTCCGTTCCCGGGTCTCCTGAAGGTCAAGGAGTCGATCACCGGCCAGTACCTGTCGGGTCGCAAGTCGATCCCGGTGCCATCGATCCGGCGCATGCCCACGCTCGAGAAGCTCACCGTCCACAACGCTCGCGAGCACAACCTCGTCGACCTCACGGTCGACATCCCGCTCGGGTGCTTCGTGGCGGTCACCGGCGTGTCCGGCTCCGGCAAGTCGACGCTCGTGCGCGACATCCTGCTGCCCGTGTTGATGCAGCGCATCTACAAGTCGAAGATGTCGGCCGGACGCCATCGCCGCATCGACGGTGTCGAGTACCTCGACAAGGTCATCGACATGGACCAGTCGCCGATCGGGCGCACGCCGCGGTCGAACCCGGCCACCTACACCGGCGTGTTCGACAGCGTGCGCAAGCTGTTCGCATCGACGAACGAGGCCAAGGTGCGCGGCTACATGCCGGGCCGCTTCAGCTTCAACGTCAAGGGTGGGCGCTGCGAGGCGTGCGCCGGCGACGGCACCATCAAGATCGAGATGCACTTCCTGCCCGACGTCTACGTGCCGTGCGAGGTCTGCAAGGGCGCCCGCTACAACCGCGACACGCTCGACATCGAGTTCAAGGGGCACAACATCGCCCAGGTCCTCGACATGCCGGTCGCCGAGGCGGTCGACTTCTTCGCCAACCAGCCGTCGATCTCGAGATACATGACAACGCTCATGGACGTCGGTCTCGGGTACGTGCGCCTCGGCCAGCCGGCGCCGACGCTGTCGGGCGGCGAGGCGCAGCGTGTGAAGCTCGCCACCGAACTGGCCAAGCGCCAGACCGGCCACACGATCTACCTGCTCGACGAGCCGACGACCGGCCTGCACTTCGACGATGTGCGCCGCCTGCTCACGGTGCTCTCGCGCCTGGTCGAGCAGGGGAACACGGTGCTCGTCATCGAGCACAACCTCGACGTGATCAAGACGGCAGATTGGATCATCGATCTCGGGCCCGAGGGCGGCAGCGGCGGCGGCACCGTCATTGGTGAGGGCTCACCCGAGCACATCGCCACACTCGAGGGCTCCCACACCGGCCGCTTCCTCCGGGCCTTGCTCTCCTCCTGACGCGGGAGCGCAGGAACTGTCGTGGTCAACGCCGAACCCGCAGCGTCGAGCGTGGCCGCGATCGCCGCCGACGATCTCCAGGTGCTGCACCGGCGCACACTGAACGCGCTCCGGCTGGCGCAGGTTCCGGGCCAAGCCGCCGTCGCTTCGTCGGTCGCGGTCGTCACGCTGCTCGCCAGCGATCTGCTCGGAAGCGATCGCCTCGCCGGCCTCGCGAGCGCGGCGTTCACCCTCGGCGCCGCGATCACGTCGATCCCGTTGTCGGCGCACATGCGTCGCCACGGTCGTCGCCCCGGACTCGTCGCCGCGCTCCTCGTCGGATCGCTGGGTTCGGCGGTGGCCGGCGCGGGCGGGCAGGTGCGCGTCTTCCCGTTGTTCGTGTTCGGGATGCTGTTGTTCGGCGCCGGCCAGTCGGCGACGCTGCAGAGTCGCTACGTCGGTGCCGACCTCGCCGCCCCCGACCAGCGGGCGAAGTCGATCGCGGCGATCGTCTGGGTGGGAACGCTCGGCGCGGTGTTCGGCCCCATCTTCACGCCGTTCGAGAAGGATTTCGCCCGCGTCGTCGGTCTCGACGAGCTGGTCGGGCCCTACGTGTTCGGCACCACCCTGTTCTTGGTGAGCGCGGCGGTGATGTTCACGTGCCTGCGTCCCGATCCATTGGTCGTGCTCGGTGCCACCAACCCGCACGCCGAGCGGCCGCGGCCGTTGCGCCAGGTGCAGGCGTCGTACGGCGTGATCCGCCGGTCGCCGGGTGCGGTCCTCGGCCTGGCATCGATGGCCGGCGCCCAGGCTGCGATGGTGGCGGTGATGGCGATGACGCCGGCCCACATGAAAGATCACGGGCACGCCGATCTGTCGGCGTTCGTGATCGCCGCGCACATCCTCGGAATGTTCGGTCTGGCGCCTGTCGTCGGTCGGTTCGTCGACCGCGTCGGCACCGCTCCCGCCATCGCCTGCGGCGCAGTCGTGCTCGCTTCGGGCACGGTCTCTACGGTCGCGGCCGGCTACGTCCCGGTGCTGATGTTCGTGGGTCTGTTCCTGCTCGGTCTCGGTTGGAGCGTGTGCCTGATCGCCGGCACGACGCTGCTCACCGGATCGGTTCCAGCCGAGTCGCGGGTCGAGGCCCAGGGCACGGGCGATCTGACACTCAGCCTGTGCGGTGCGGTGGCCGCCTTCGGGTCGGGCTTCGTGAAGCAGTCGCTCGGCTTCCACCTGCTCGCCCACGCGGCGACGGTGATCATGGCCGCCCTGCTCGCGGCAACGTGGCTGTCGATCGCCCGTCGGGTGCAACTCCAGTCGCCATGAGGCGGAATCATGCGATGGGCGCTGGCGATCCTCCCTACATTTCCTGGATGCGCTGGAAACCTCGCTCCCAAGCGACCGCTGTCTTCCTGTCGGTCGTGCTCGTGCTGACGCTCGGCGCGTGCGGCGACAGCGACGACGATGCGGGCGGTGCGACGACGTCGGCGGAGGTGGAGGTCGCCGATCCGCCGGTCCCCACCGATCCGGCCGGCGTCACGGACCAAACCGAGTCCACCACGGGCGGGACGTTCCCCACTGGGACGGCGACGGAGCAGCCGCCGGCCGCGGACGCCGACTGCGGGCTGACGGACGAGCAGGTGTCGTCGGTGATGGGCATCGACATGGTTGCGATCGACGGAATCTGTGGGTGGGAGGCGCCGGGGTTTTCGGGTGCGGTGGTCGAGGTCTACGTGTCGGGCGGCGACGCCGCGATGTTCAGCGGCGCTGACGGCGAGGAGGTCGCCGACGTCGGTGACGAGGCCCGCTTCGACTTCCTCGACGTCCTCAACTTCCGGATCGGTGACAGCTTCTACTACGTCCAGGTGCTCAACATGGGCGGTGCATCGGCGATCTCGTCGCAAGACGCGTCGGTGGCGCTGGCGAAGTTGTGGGTCGAGACGCTCACGTGACACTCGGCACGTGACGTCGAGTGGGTGGTCGCCGATCAGCGTTTGCGGAGCTTCTTCGACAGATCGTTGAGTCGCCGCTTCTCGTCGCCCGACAGCGAGTCCATTCCCGTCGCGGCGATCTTGTCGAGGAGCGAGTCGAGCTCGGCCTGATCCGCCAGTGATGTCGGGTTGGGGACCGCCGAGGCGATCCCCCACGGACCTTCGACGACGGTCGGTCGGCCCGGCCTGGCACGCCGTGGCGGACGCGGCGTGCGCGCCGGTTTGGCCCGGATGCCGTCGCCGATGGGCACCCGCGGGATCCACGGGTATGCCGCGAGCAGGCCGATCGAACGGGCTGCGACGGCTGCGATGGCGAGCGAGATCACGTAGAAGAGCAGCCGGTCGCCGGCGCGTGACCCGGTCAGCTGGAGGATGTCGGTCACGACGTAGATGAGACCGAGCGCCCACGCCGGGATGCCGAAGAAGAACCGCACGTTGGGGTACTCGGCGATGTAGACGAGCAGCACGACGAGCTGGATCGGCCGGCAGCCCGCTTGGGGCAGGTCGAGCAGGGTCCCGACGATGCCCGGCAGGACGATGACGGCGGCGAGGAAGATCCCGAACTTGGTGCGGCCGGCTTGCGCCTCGAGCCGGCCTCCGAAGTACCAGAGCAGGGCGATGGTGACGGCGATCCACAGCAGGCGGTCGTCGAATCCGTTGGCCAACGGCCACGTCACGATGCGCCAGATCTGGCCGTCGAAGATCTTGTCGGGGATCAGGGCAAGTGAGGTGAGGAACGGTTTGTCGACCGGCTCGAGGCCGTAGATCAGCAGCGAGACGGCGCACACGGCGGCGAACACGGCCGCCGTGCCGAACTCGATCTCGCCGATGCGGAACCACGGATCATTCGGGCCGCGCCGGTCCGGCTTGGAGAACGAGAATCGGTCGGCCACGCCCGCCACGGTACCGGCCGCGGCCCCCGTAGTCTGAACATGATGACGGTTCGTTTCGGGTCTCGGCCTTCGTTCACGTGCTGCCCAGGCCGCACGCGGCCGTTGGGGCTTCCATCGCCGCGATGGTGAAGCGCCCACCCGCCGGCACGATCCCCGACGCACCCGGGTCGTACCAGTTCAAGGACGTGCAGGGCCGCGTCATCTACGTCGGCAAGGCATCGAGCCTCCGCCAACGCCTGTCGAACTACTTCCAGGCACCCCAGAACCTTCATCCGCGAACCCGTCAGATGGTCGAGACGGCGGAGTCGGTCGAGTGGACCACGGTTCGCAACGAGGTCGAAGCGCTGATGCTCGAGTTCTCGTTGATCAAGCAGCACAACCCGCGGTTCAACGTGCGGCTGCGCGACGACAAGAGCTATCCGTTCCTCGCCGTGACGGTCGACGAGGAGTGGCCGCGGGCGCTCGTGATGCGCGGCCGCAAGCGCAAGGGCACGCGGTACTTCGGGCCCTACGCCCACGCCTACGCGATCCGCGACACGCTCGATCTGCTGTTGCGCAGCTTCCCGATCCGGACGTGCAGCCCGGCGAAGTTCAACCAGCACCACCGGCTCGGCCGGCCGTGCCTGTTGTTCCACATCGAGAAGTGCAGTGGGCCGTGTGTCGGCGAGATCGACAAAGCGGCGTACGACCGCCTGGTCGAAGAGCTGATCGAGTTCCTCGACGG
>Ga0190265_10003039_pt1 | contig 11421 bp, 12 predicted proteins | sample Popmic124T_FD_133135 | JGI IMG/M metagenome (GOLD analysis project Ga0190265, IMG submission 133135) | Populus adjacent soil microbial communities from riparian zone of Indian Creek, Utah, USA - 124 T | ecosystem: Environmental > Terrestrial > Soil > Riparian zone | place: USA: Utah | collected...
CATCGAAGTCGAGCGTCTGCGCGTTGACACGCCGGTAGCGCTCAATCATGTGGAGCTTCTCGGTCGAGGGATGGCCCTGCTGCGAGAGCCACGCCCGGCCGTTGGTGCCAATCGTGTCGATCACCAGCGTGTCGCCGTTCTCGTACCAGCCGATCGAATCCCCCCACCATGTCGGGTCGAGGTCCTCGAGCGGCGGATGCGTGCTGTTCAACCGGATGATCCGGAACTGCTGCATCACCTCGTGCAGCATGAGCACCCGGTCTGGAAGCTGGAGGAACGCCGTCCGTCCGGGGTGCGCGTAAATCCGCGCCAGGCCGTTTGGCTCGCAGTACTGCGTCCACGGGTCCGTCGTGCGATGCGGTTCGGCAAAGGGGCCGGTCGGCGGCACTTCTGACAGCTTCTTCTGCAGCGCCCATGGCTGATAGGGAACGTCGGGTTCCTTCCCGCGCAGCGTTGCGCCCGTATCCGAGTTACTGATGCTCTGGAGCGGGCCGCCGCGCACCCAGGCGCCCGAGAGATCGGGCACCGCAGACGGCGTGAGGCCGGCCGGCGGCCCGAGCGGCAGGAAGTTCTTCAAGGCGCGGACGTCTGCCGGCGGCGCTGCAGGCGTCTGTGCAATCGGCCCGGCCGACAACAGAACGACGGCCGCGATTGTGCAGATGAGAAAATAGGAATGAGGCGGCATGGCGCGTAGTCTATACCTCAGCAGGCGGATCCTATGAAGGTGGATGACCGCGGTGTTCTGACGTCCTGTCCTTCGTGCGCCAGCACGAATCGATTGCCCTACCGGGCGCTTGACCGCCGCACGCGCTGCGGCAAATGTCAGACGCCTCTCCCGGCGCCCTCGTCACCGATCGAGGTGCCGGGTGCGTTCTTCGATGCGCTGATCGGTGCGGCCTCCGTTCCCGTCGTCGTGGACTTCTGGGCGCCGTGGTGCGGCCCCTGTCGCGCGATGACGCCTGAATTCCAGAAGGCCGCGCAACGCCTGGCAGGCGAGGCGCTCCTCGTAAAGATCAACACCGAAGCCGAACTGGCGCTGGGCGAACGATTCGGTATCCGGTCGATCCCGACGATCGCCGTCTTTCGTGATGGCAAAGAGATCACACGCGTCGCGGGCGCGCGGCCGGCGGCGGATATCGAACGGCTGGTCTCCGGCCTCTCGGCGAACCGTTAAATCGGCTTCATGAGGACGTAGTGTCCGGCTTTAGCCGGACGGGCCTGGTCCGCCTGAAGGCGGACACTACGTACGAGTGTCTACGCGTCTACCGCCACAGCGCGCCTAGCGCATTGAACGCGTAGAAGACGATCCGGCCGGCAGCCGCAAGCAGACCGATAAGCAGCAGCAGCCCGAATGCGTTCGGAAGGATCTTCCGGCGGAAGACCGCGAATGATGCGTGGTAGTACGGGTGCTGTCTCGCGCGATACAGAAGGCCCCATGGCTGCGGCAGCTGCAGATCGGCTTGTCGAACGGGCGCGATGGCATAACGCCAGATCTGGTGCATGCAGTCGCCGATCCGTGCGCTCAGCCCACGGCCCCACACCACCATCAGGCCGAGCACACCCAATCCGATGCCCAGCTCCACCGGCTGCGCCGCGTAATAGTTCAGCCACGGCGCTGCCATGTCGGGCAGGAAGCCGCCGACGAATGTGAAGATGGGTGACGCTCCGCGTCGTTCGGCAATCGCGCCGATCCCGGCGGCGCCTTCGCGCATCGGCCAGATAACGATCGCCAGCGAGATAATCACCGCGGTGAAGTAGGCAACCCGCCGCCACCAGACAAGGTTCCAGGCGGCTTCCTGCGCCCGCGTGCGCGCGGCACTCTTATCCGGCGTTTCAAACCCGTACCGCGACGCGTATTCGGGCCCCGACAGAATCCGGCCGTCGTCCGCCTTGACGACCGCGTAGTGCTCGGGCAGTCCGATTGGCGCGTAAAAGTCCGGGGCTGACTTGACGCGGGTCACGACGCTTTCATGGATCTTCGGCCGCCTGATCGTGACGGTCGGACGTGGTCTGGGCCACGTTCCACCGCCGAAGCCCTGCTCGTGGACCTGCCCATTGGTCATGTACAGGATTTTGCGCGGGTTGTAGCGGTAATACCCGCCGAGACCGCGGCGCGAGTCATACATCGCGCCCAGCGGGTCCCGCTTATCGGTGGCATGCTCGAGCTGCTCGCGGAGGAATCGGACTTCTTTTTTGGCAGCTTCCGTGGCGATCCATTCCAGCGACACGGCCGACAGCGCGTCGTTCGGATAGCCGCCGCCAACATTGGCATGCACCCCGGCAAACCACACCTGCGAGACGCGCTCCTCGTCCAGGTGCGCCGCGTCCTGCCGTTCGTCGGTTTCGTCCCACAGCACCGGGTGGAACGTATGGCGCTCGTCGTCTATCGAGACCGCGTGACAGGCTTTCGCGACCTTGTCGGACAGCCTGAGGTCGGAAAACGACAGCGGCCAGATCCATTTGTTGACGCCCTGCGTGAGCTCGTCGATCGGCAGGCCGTACGCGTCCACCGTATCCCACAATCCCACGAACGCGATGCCGCCTTTCTTGACCTCGTAATTCTTTTCCGGGTCGTAGCGACGACGACCCCGATCGCTGAAATTGATATACCCGTTGCGGATCGCTCGGGCAACCCTGACGATCGGAAGCGTCTGATCGAACTTATTGTCACGAAATGTCTCGTAGGCGCGCTTCGACAGACGACGCAGTTCGCCTCCGCTCATCGTGGTGCGCGTTGCCGTCTCAACCGCGGTCGCGTCAGCAATGACATGCGTGGTGGGCTCGTCAGGCCGGGCGAACACCCTGGCCCGGTCGCCGATGCTGCGCGCGGCGGCCGCCGCGGCAGGACTGACGTACTTGTTGGCGCGGACCCGGAGGATGCCTTGATTGGCAATCAGGCCCACGAGTGTTCTGATGGTGAAGGCGCCGCGGCTGAAGCCGAACGCATAGATCCGGTCCCCGGGCTCGTACTGCTCGCACAGGAACCGATAGAGGCGCAGGACGTTCCGTTTCAGGCCGAACCCGATGGCGCCCCCGAGCGCCGCGAGCGGAAGGAACGTCGACGTCCCGACGCCGTCGTCATAGCAGGCGACCTGCTGGTCTGGATTCCTGAGGTCCAGGCAGTCGTAAATTCTCCAGACGTTCGTTTTGAACAGTTTCGCCGCACTGTTTCCGGTGCCGTCCGACAGCAACACGATGTTCTTCGGCATAGCCCTGCGCGGATGTCCTTGTTGTAATAACGCGTCTGTGGGGCCGAGCGAACGCCGGGGGGAGGCGCCGCGACTAATTTCCCCACCGCAGCACTTCAAGCCGAACGCGCGTGAGGCCCTCCTGTATGAAGTCCAGCGCCTGTGCCGCGCCATACGACAGATCGATGAGGACGCCAGCGGCTCGAGGACCTTGCGCCGGGCCACGATCGAGGATGCGCACCTCGACCACCCGGCGGTTCGTCAGGTTCGTGACACGGACCACCGTGCCGAACGGGTAGGTTGGATGCGCGGCGACCATGGCGTTCATGTCGAACCGAACGCCGCTCGCCGTGGTCTTGCCATCGAATCCAGGCCCGTAATACGAGGCGAGCCCCTCGCGAACTTCGAGAATCCCCGGCCGCCCGGCGGTTGGTGGCGGTGCGGTCGCCCGGGCCGCGCAACCGGGAAGCGCCAGCACCAGTGCTGGAACCACCATCCACGCGATCCGGTGCATCGGTCTCACCGTTCCGGCTTCCTACTCCGTCACCCGGACGCTGGGCTTCGGCTCCCACGGAAACTCGTCGAGCCGGGTCGGCCCCAGCTGCTCGACCAGCCGCAGCGTGGAAGCGGCGAGCTCGATCAGCGACGCGACGTCAATCCGCTGACAGGCAGGGGCAAACGGCTGGAGATATGCCGACCCGCGGGTGAGCATGTAGACGACCCCGTGATGATTGCGCCGCTGAAGGTGGTAGAAGGCCACGCCGATCTGGAGAATGCCCTGGTACAGTCGTCGTACGGGGCGAGTCTCGGCGCGCCAAAGTAGCTCGAGTGTCTCGTGTTGCTCGAAGTATTCTCCACGATTGAACTGATCGACACCTTCCAGGAGCTGCGGTGGCGGCAGCTCGTGGCACCAGGGTTCAGTCAAGGGCTGGCCTCCGCGGTATCTCCCGTGGGGCAGCTTACAACGTCACGACAGAAAGTCGGGTGACTGCCATGCGCCTCGTTGCGACGCTCATCGACCTGTACTCGCTCGTCGTGCTGGCGGCGGTCGTCATGTCATGGGTGCGAATGGATCGGCGACATCCCGTGGCGAGGATCGTGTACAGGCTCACTGAGCCCGTCTTGGCGCCCATCCGCAGGGCACTCCCACTCGTTGGCGGGCTGGACTTCTCGCCCATGGTGCTGCTGATCGCGCTGCGAGTGCTGAGAAGACTCTGGTAGGCGCTTTCGCCCCACAGTAGCGAGACTTCGCGCCTGGACATTGCTGCCCAGGCGCCGTTTACGTTCTGTAGGTGCGTGCTCAGCCGAGGATGCTGAGGATCCGATTGAGCAGAGTGGCGAGACCGCCCGGGTCGTCCAGCAATCCCGCCACGGCGCACAGCAGATTGCCGAGGAGGTTGCCGGCCCCGGCCACCGCCGTTATGTCGAGCACGATCTGGTTGAGATCGACGTTCAAACCCAGCAGGTCCAGATGGAGTGGCCCAAGGACGAGATGCAGGATGTCGCAGGTCGCCTGCGTTGCGCCCAGGTCAAGCGGTATGACAAGGGTTCGTACGATACTCGTCACCTGCCCGAGAGCGTTGGTGAGCGTCCCAGTCAGCGTCCCCACCGCAGACACCACGCCATCGACGACGGTGAATCGCTGAAGATTGAACGCCCCAACGAACGCTGCGCCGTCTCCGCTTCCGGTAACCGGAATCGTGATTCCCTGTGAACTTCCCTGACCCTGAGCTGCAACCGGTTGTAGAAGCGGCCCAGCTGCGAACGCGAGCGTAAATGCAATCACTGTTGCCAACGCGATCTGTTTCATTCAAACCTCCAGCACTCACGTCTCAAGTGCGATGCCACGCAGAGTGATGCGAAGGATGTCTGGCGTTTCGCGCGATCGCGATTGCACGGTCGATTGCGGCGACGTTCGATCCGTATGCGATGCGTACTCATCGTAAGAACGTATGCGAACACAAGCGTACGACTCGCAGGTATGGAATGAATGCAAGGAGAATGGTCAACGGTCGAATGGATTCGTGATGGAAACAAAATGGCGTACGACTCCCAGGTATGGAATGAAGGCAACAACAGAATGGTCAACGGTCGAATCGATTAGTGATGGAAGAAATATGGCGCACAAGAAAATGAGCCATGTGCGCGTCCGAAGAAAAGCAGATCAATTCGATCGCTGCCTGTGCCCTGGCGCAGTCGTTCTTTGACGGTGCGTGTCGGCTATCCGGAGACCGGGACGAGTTTCGCAACAGGTGATGTCTGCGGCTGGCGCGAGAACAGGTCGAAAAGTAACGGCACGAAAAGACTGGCGTACAAGAAGAGAGCCAGCGGCGAGCTGGCTCTGGCGACAAGGAGGAGATCGCCATCACGACGGAGACACCGTGCTACCGACGTTTCGCGGCTTCGTAGATGCTCGCCGATCCGCCGCCGATCGCCGCGCCTATGAGCGCGCCCTTCTTGCCCTTGAGCGCTCCCCCGACTCCGGCGCCGGTCGCGGCCGATCCGGCGATCATCAACGCCGACTTCGTCTTCGAGCGCTGCGGCGCGCGCTCCACGTTCTGTCCTCGCGAGGCCACACGCGCGGCCTGTGCTCCCCCGCAGCGGGCGACGACCTGCGTCCTGCCGTTGATACGCCGCTGCTCCATCACGGCTCGCTGTCCCGGCCCGCATTCGACGACCACCGAAGGCTGATTGTCACTCTCGTATTCGTAGCCCTGGGCCGAACCGACGGCCGGCGCGCCCAGCGCCCCCAACACGACGAGGCTGGCGGCGATTATCTTCACGCTATTCCAAACCATGGCATCCACTCCTCGCGCGCGAGCACTGATCGCTCCGATCGCGCGGCAGGACAGACGCGGCACCTGAGTCGGCGTATCTCAAGGAAGGTGCCAGCTGTGAAGAGCTCCGGAGAATGGTGGGAATGAGGGAATGACCGCGAATACCGAAGCCTCGCTCCGCACGTCCTGGTGAGCGGAATACGGATGAGCCCCCTTGGGGACGAGAGGGAAGCCGACTTGTCACCCCACCGCAGCACTTAGGCCGAACGCGTGTGAAGGACAACTAATCCCCATCAATCAGAACCAGGCGCTCTTTGCACTCGTGGGCACGACCTTCGGCGGCGACGGGAGGACGAACTTCGCTTTGCCGAACCTGCAGGGCAAGGAACCCGCGGCGGATTTGCGCTATTACATTGCCATCGAAGGAGTCTTTCCTCAGCGAACCTGACCGCGAGGAGCAGTACTCGATCTGGCCCGCGCACCGCGCGCCGCTCAGCCTTCGGAAGAAAATGCAGGGGACGTAAGGGAGGAGACGGATCGAGAGAACGTTATCTCTCGATCCTGGAGCCACATATGTGGCGGGGTCGACGGGACTCGAACCCGCGGCCTCTGCCGTGACAGGGCAGCGTTCTAACCAACTGAACTACGACCCCAAATCGATGCGAACTTTCGAACTTACTTTCTACTTCTCACTTCTTACTTGATATGGGCGGTGCAGGGTTCGAACCTGCGACAGCCGGCGTGTAAAGCCGGTGCTCTACCACTGAGCTAACCGCCCGCCCGCCTTCGCGCGGCCCCGCGTTCAACCGGCCGCGCTACGACGAGACCGGCCCGCCCATCCCCAAACAGCTCATTATATCCCGACCATCTTCAGCGCAAGGAGCGCGAACCCCAGCACGAGACCCGCGACTGCGCGGTGCTCGCGGTTCCGCATCGCCCGCGAGAAGCTGAAGCGGCGGTCCATCGGCGCCGTGCGGGAGGCCTGGTAATCGTCGTACGCGGTGCCGAACGCCTCCCGCAGCTGCGCCTCCTCGACCTGGATGGCGGCCGCGACCGTCACGCCCATGTACAGCCCGGCCAGCAGCGCGGGCAACGCCCCCCGTGCCGCCATGGCGATGCCAATCGCGATCACCATCGAGCCGGCGTAGAGCGGATGTCCGAAGAAGCGATACGGCCCCGAGCGCGTGACCTCGCGTCCCTTCTCCAGGTGCCCCGCGGCCCAGATACGCACGCACTCGCCGAGCGCGGCGACGAGCAAGCCCGCGCCCCACGACTCCCAGGTCGGACGCGCGAGAATGAACATCACCACCGCCGACACGAACCCCAGCGCGACTCGTCGCCGCGCGACCATTCGGACCAGGCCGCGGGAAACGTCAGCCATGCGCGGTCAATCGCCGGCGCACGGCCTGCACGGCCTCGTCAACGGTGATGTCGTCGATACACGGGATCTCGCGGCGGCAACGGCGCTCATAGAGGCACGAGCAAGTGGTCACGCGCGAGATCACGACATCGTGCGGTGACCACGGACCGTTCCGTTCGGGGTACGTCGGCCCGAAGAGCGCGACCAGTGGCGTGCCCACGGCGCCGCCAATGTGCAGCGGCCCGGTGTCTCCAGACACCATCAGCCTGGCCGCGCGCGCGATCGCGACGATGTCGGGAATGGTTGTCGGCGGCGCCGCTTCGGCCGCCCCCTCGGAGGCTGCCGCAACCGAGGCGGCGAGATCGTCCTCGCCAGGCCCCCACAGCACGATCGATCGCAGGCCGTGTTCCTGGCGGATGGCAGCCGCCAGCGCGCCGAACCGGGCCGGCGGCCAGCGCTTGTTCGGCCAGGCGGCACCTGGATTGACGAGGGCGTAGCCATTGCTCCCGAACCGATCCGCAATCGCAGCGGCAACGCTCGAGCGGGGAATCGAGATCGGAAACCGCACGGCCCGATCGACGACGCCGAGCGGTGCCAGCAGGCTGAGCCCCTTGTCGATGACGTGCCGCGCCGATCCCGGATCGGGCGTGGTGGTATAGAGGAGTCCCGCGAGCGGCTCACGGAGGTGCGCGCGCGGAAACCCGATCGTCCGGCCTGCCCCCACCAGCCGGGCGAGCACAGCCGACTTCAGGAGACCCTGCAGATCCAGCACGGCGTCGTACCGAGTCCGGCGCAGGTCGCCCAGTACGGACCAGGCGCCGCCACGTGTGAGACCGCGCGGGTCGAACGGGATCCGGCCGTCGAGGCATTCGACGAAATTGAGGAGCTCCCCGTATGCGGGATCGACCAGCCAGTCGATTTGCGCGTGTGGGAAGTGGCGTCGAAGCGCTGAGGCGGTCGGAATGCCGTGTATGACGTCGCCCAGCGAGCCGAGCCGGATGATCAGGAAACGAGGACCATCTCCTGTGGGGCGGACCCTGTCGGGTCCGCCGGGCGAGCCTTCTGACGGGGTCCCCATCGCGCACGCCTGCGCGATGGGGTGCCGTGGCTCGCCCCACATGAAAATCATTCCTTCCACGGCGGAAATCGGCTTATTCAACGGTCAGAACTGCCAATGCGGGCGAGCAGGTCGCGCGTCGAGTGGTCTTTCGGGTCGCCGACGATCGCCACGCGGCCCCCATACTCTTTGACGATGTCGCGCTCGGGCACGGTGTCGAGCGTGTAGTCGGTGCCCTTGCAGTGCACGTCCGGCTTCAGCGCCTGGAGCAGCGGGCCAACGGTCGGCTCGGGAAAGATGACCACGTAGTCGACACCGCGGAGCGCGGCCACCAGTTCGGCGCGATCCGCTGCCGCCAGCACCGGCCGCCCCTCCCCTTTCAGTGTCCTCACCGACTCGTCGTCATTGATCGCCACCACCAGCCGGTCGGCCTCCGCGGCCGCGGACTGCAGGTAGCGGATGTGGCCCACGTGCAGCAGATCGAAGCATCCGTTGGCGAAGGCGACGGTCCGTCCGGCGGCTCGGTCAGCGGCAACCAGCTCGATCAGCGCCGCCCGTGAAACGACTTCACCCATTGATGGCGTCGCGAAGCTCTTCAGAGCTGACCGTGGCGGTTCCGCGCTTCATGACAACGAGTCCCCCGGCGTAGTTGGCCAGCCGCGCCGCCCCCTCGAAGCTGCTGCCGGCGGCCAGCGCCAGCGCGACGGTCGAGACGACGGTGTCCCCCGCCCCGGTCACGTCGACGATGGAATCAGTGCCGAAGATGGGAATGTGTACGGTAGGACCCTTGCGGATGAACAGCGCCATCCCGCGGCTGCCGCGCGTGATGAGCACCGCCTCCATGCGCGTGCGCGCCAGGATGTCGCGGCCAGCACGCTCCAGCATTTTCAGGTTGTCGTCGATGCGAATGCCGAGCGCCTGCTCGACCTCCGACTCGTTCGGCGTGCACGCCGTGAGCCCGCTGTAGTTGAGCAGCCGGTAGCGCGTGTCGATCAGCAGCGGAATCGACAGATCCGCCCGCCGTAGCGTGCGCTTCACCTTGTCGACAAACGCCGGCGTAATCAGCCCCGAGCCGTAGTCCGAGAAGAGTACCGCGTCGCCGTGCAGCACTGCCTCGAGCGCGGCCTTCTCGAACGCCTGCAGGACCCCCGGCTCCACCGGACGAGTCACGCCGCGATCGATCCGGACGATCTGCTGCTTGGCGGAATGGATGCCGCCGGCCAGGATGCGCGTCTTGACCGGCGTTGGGGTGTGCCCGACCCGCAGGAGGTGCCGCGAATCGACGCGGCGGTGCAGCGCCGCCACGACCCGCCGCCCCGGCATGTCGCGGCCGACGAGGGCGACGAGCGTGGCGCGGCCGCCGAGGGCGGCCACGTTGTTGGCCGCGTTGCCGGCGCCCCCCGGCACGATCTCGGTGGAGTCGTACTCGAGGATGAGGACCGGCGCCTCGCGCGAGACGCGCGCGACGCGGCCATACACGAACTCGTCGGCGACGATGTCGCCTACGACAACGACCCGCTTGCTCTTCAGCGCGTCGGTGAGCGACGCGAGCTGCGCAGCATCCACCCCAGGAGCCTCCTTCACGACGTTGAGGATAGCAGTGACGTGAGCGTGGCGTACACACGGTCCGGGCCGATCCCTTTCATGCAGCGGTGATCGATCGGACATTCGCGGAGCATGCAGGGCCGGCACCACACCGGGTGCGTCAGCACCTCCGCGCGCTTGTTCGGTTGCGTGAGTGGCGCCGTTTCATGCTCGCGGGTGGGACCGAACAGCGCCACCACGGGGGTGCCGACCGCGGCGGCCAGGTGCATCGCGCCCGAGTCGTTCGCCACGCAGGCCGCCGAGAGGCTGAGCACGCCGGCGAGCGCCTCGATCGTCGTCTGCCCGGTGAGGTCGATCACGTGGGCCCGCGCGTCCGCATCGAGCCGGCCCATGACCTCCGTTGCGGCGGATGCGTCGCCCCGGCCCCCGACCATCACGCAGGTTGCGTGTCGGCCGCGGACGAGATCGGTGGTCACCCGCGCCACATACGGCAGCAGCCACCGCTTCGCCGTGCCGTTAGCCGCGCCTGGCGCGAACACGATCAATGGACGCGCCGCATCCCAGCCGTGATCGAGCAACTGCGAGCGCGCCGCCGCGGCCACCGCGCCGGTCACTGTCAGCGCGGGCTCCAGCGGTCCGCTCTCGAAACCAAGCTCCCGCATCAGGTACTGGTAGTAGGCGCCCTGGTGGAGGCTCCCTTTCGGGGGCCGGACCGCCCGCGAGAGGAGCGGTGAGCGCATGTCCGATGAATATCCCCACCGGCCCGGGATGGCCGCGCGCCTGACCAGCCACCCGGTGGCAAAGGAGTTCGGCAGGAGGATGGCCGTCTCGGCGCCAACCTCCTGCAGCCGCGCGGCATCGGCCGCGAGCGCATGGCGGTGCCACCAGCGGCCGTTCCACTGCAGGGTCACGAGTTCGTCCACCAACGGCACGAGCCGGAAGAGATCGGCGACGGCCCGTCGCGCCGCGACGACGAGCCGCGCCGAGGGAAGCCTGCGCCGAATGTCGGAAATCGCTGGGAGCGCCATCACGCTGTCGCCTAGCCAGTTGGGCGCCACGACGAGAATCGTGGCCTGCCCCGAGCCAGGCCGAGGGACCTGGTCAGACATCAGCCTCGGCGTCGGACGAGGCGTCCAGCTCGGATACGCCCGTGGGCGCCTCGCGATCCCGCCAGCGGCGATGCATCCACATCCACAGCTCAGGATGCCGGCGCACGTACATCTCCAGGACGTCGGTGCACCGCTGCGTGAATTCGCGGACGGCGTCGGGTGTGCCGGCCCGCGGCGGATCCACCGGGTGCTCGTAGATGAAGCGGTAGCGGCCGTTCGGGAGCGGCAGCGCGAAGACGGGGATCACTGGGGCGCCGGTGCGCAGCGCGAGCGCGGCCAGCGCGGAGGTCGTGGCCGCCGGCCGCCGGAAAAATCCGACGTAGATGGCGTCACTGTGGAGATGCTGATCGATCAGAACGGCGATGCCCCTCCCGGCGACGAGCTC
>Ga0190265_10003040_pt1 | contig 11420 bp, 10 predicted proteins | sample Popmic124T_FD_133135 | JGI IMG/M metagenome (GOLD analysis project Ga0190265, IMG submission 133135) | Populus adjacent soil microbial communities from riparian zone of Indian Creek, Utah, USA - 124 T | ecosystem: Environmental > Terrestrial > Soil > Riparian zone | place: USA: Utah | collected...
GAAGGCAAGCTGCGGCTGCCCGAAGTGGTGGCGCGCAAGGCGGCCAATCGCGGCAAGGTGCGCGCTTTCGTGGTCGAGCCGGAGGTCACCATCAATAACCAGTGGTCGGACCGCTACACCGTGATCGAGGTCTCCGGCCTCGACCGCCCCGGCCTGCTGTATCAGCTCACGACCGCGATCTCGAAGCTCAATCTCAATATTGCGTCGGCCCATGTCGCGACCTTCGGCGAACGCGCCCGCGACGTGTTCTACGTGACGGATCTGCTCGGCGCCCAGATCACCGCGCCGACCCGGCAGGCCGCGATCAAGAGCGCGCTGATTCATCTGCTCGCGAGTGAAGACACCGTCGCGCAGCCGGCGGCGTAGCACGACGACGGGTGTGCGTTCGCTATCTCGCGATCAGCAGCGCCAGCGCAGCGGCCGCTGGCGCCAATCGGGACGACGACAGCAAACGCACCATCGCTATTCTGATTGCTCTGTTCGGAAATCAGCCCAACCGTGATGCTCGAGGGCCGCCAAGCTCGCCGCCGCGAAGGCGAGATAATTTGTCCGGGAAACCAGAAGACCCAGATCGAACAGTTCAAGCCACGCTTGCCATGGGTCCCCTGCCGGCACGGCGATTGCAGGCTTACCACCGTCGATCACGGAAGGACGGAAGCTGCGTTCACGCCTCCGATCCCTTGCTTCAGGTCCATCGGAGCAAACGATCAAGTGCAGGCGTGCTTTCGGCATATCAATCCCCAGATTTGCGATCGGCGATCGCCGGGTTACGGGCTTGACAACTGCAACGAGATGTTCGCGTTCGGCGAGACGTCCGGTTGAAGGTCTCGCGTAAAGGCCGTTCCCGCTGGGCAATTCCACAAAAACTCTTGTGCCATCGGGTTACCCGATAAGCTTCATCATTGAAACGAAACGCACCATTGAACGGAGGTTGATCCACACATTACGTTCGGTTGGCAGCATCATACCTAGGTTTGGGTTCGCTATCCGGGCCGCAGTGCGTGATCGGCACTGCGGTAGGCACATCGATGCACGGAAGGAACGCCCCGGATCCCTGTTCCTCCGGAATATCCTTCCCCGCGTCCAAAAGCTGCTAGTATGCGGCCTGTTAGGAGGGCGACGTTGTCGCCGCTGATGATCGAGATCACCTAGCGACGCAGCGCCGGCCCGGGATGGCCGAGCTTTTGTGCTGCCAATGATGCGTAACCAGACCATGAAATCCTGGCGCTCGGCCGAGCAATGGCTGCTGGGCGGCATGGTGCTGGCGTTGGCTGCGGCGGCTTTCATCTGGCTTGTTGTCGGCCCCGCACCGGCGGCCCCGGCCTATTTGACCGCCGTCATATTGCTCATCGCCTCGCTTCTCGCTTCCATGATCATGATGCGCCGGGTGAGCACTACCCGCAGGCAGATGGAAGCCGTGCTCCACGGGCGGACGAGAGCCGAACAACACGCGATAGAAGCGCTGCGTCATAGCGAAGCGCAATGGAAGGAGGTATTCGAGCACAACCCGGTGATGTATTTCATGGTCGACGCGGCCGGCACAGTGCTGTCCGTCAACACGTTCGGCGCTGCACAACTTGGCTACTCCGTCAGCGAATTGCTCGGGCAATCCGTGCTGAAAGTCTTTCCCACCGAAGAGCAACGTGCGGCCCGGAGCAACGTCGCCATATGCCTGGAAAATATCGGCCAAACCCACAGTTGGGAGATCGGCAAGGTTCGCAAGGACGGTTCGTCGCTCTGGGTTCGTGAAAACGCCAAGGCCGTGCGGCGGCTGGACAATCAATTGATCGTGCTGATCGCATGCGAGGACGTCACCGAACGCAAGCTGGCCGAAGATGCGCTGCGGCAAAGTGAAATGTATTTGGCCGAAGCTCAGCGATTGAGCCGCACCGGCAGCTATGGCTTCCGCGTCGCCAGCGGTGAAGTTGTCTGGTCGGAAGAAACCTTCAGAATATTCGAGTTCGAGCGCGCCCCTTCGATCAAGCTCGACGCAGTCATTCAGCGCATTCATCCGGATGATCGTGCGCGCGTGCAACAGACCATCGACCGCGCGTCCCGCGACGGCAAGCACTTCGCGCACGGATATCGATTGCTGATGCCCGATGGCTCGGTCAAACATGTCCATGCCACCGCGCATGCCGTCACAGATGCATCGGGCGGCATCGAATTTGTCGGGGCGGTGACGGATATCACCTCCCGCAAGCGCGCCGAAGCGCAGTTGCATGAAGCGCAGGCGAACCTCGCGCATGTCACGCGCGTGACCGCGCTGGGCGAGCTCGCCGCGTCGATCGCCCATGAAGTGAACCAGCCGCTCGCCGCCGTCGTCACCAATGCCGCCGCATGCCTGCGCTGGCTCGACCGCGAACCTGCCAACCTGAAGGAAGCGCGCAGCACCGTGCAATCGATCGTCGCGGACGGCAATCGGGCGGGCGAGGTGATCCAGCGCGTCCGGGCGCTCGTGAACAAGACCGCCGATCAGAAAGCGCCGCTCCACATCAACGACGTCGTCAACGAGGTCATCAGCCTCGTGCAGCATGAGCTGTTCAGCCACCGGGTGGCGCTGCGGCTGGAGCTTGCCCCCGCCCTCCCCCCGGTCCTCGCCGACCGGATCCAGCTGCAGCAAGTCATCCTCAACCTCGTCATCAACGGAATTGAAGCGATGCAGCCGGTCAAGGACCGGCCGCGCGAACTGGCGATCGGGACGCGACAGGATGAGACAGGCCAGGTTCTGGTCACGTTGAGCGACTGCGGTGTCGGCGTGGCCGCCGAGAATGCCGATCGGCTGTTCGACGCCTTCTTCACCACCAAATCCAGCGGCATGGGCATGGGCCTGTCGATCTGCCGCTCGATCGTCAACGCCCACGGCGGACGGCTATCGGCCTCCGGCAATGCCGGCCCCGGCGCGACGTTTCAGTTCGCCTTGCCATTGCATCAGGAGGACAGTACGTGACTGGCCGCCCAGCATCGCCTCACACCCTCACAAGCGCCGAGGAACCCGTCGTCTTCATTGTCGACGACGACGCATCGGTGCGTAACGCCCTGAGCAACCTTTTCCGGTCGGTGGGCTTGCGGGCCGAAGTGTTCGGTTCGGCGCATGAATTTCTGCAGAGCAAGCTTCCGAACGTTGCCAGCTGCCTGATCCTCGACATCAGGCTACCTCGGCTCAGCGGCCTCGACTTTCAGGCCGAGTTGGCGAAGGCCGATATTCGCATTCCGATCATCTTCATGACGGGTCACGGCGATATCCCGATGACCGTCAGGGCGATGAAGGCCGGAGCGGTCGACTTCCTGACCAAGCCGTTCCGCGACCAGGACATGCTGGATGCCGTGACCACGGCGATCGAACGCGACCGGGTTAGCCGCGATGAAGCCAGGATGCTCTCGGGCTTGCAATCTTGTTTCGCGACCCTGACCCCTCGGGAACGGGACGTGATGGCTCTGGTCACGGCCGGACGCATGAACAAGCAGATCGCAGCCGAACTCGGCATTGCCGAGATCACTGTGAAGATACACCGCGGGCACATCATGCGAAAAATGGCCGCGAAATCGCTGCCCGATCTGGTGAGAATGGCGGAGATGCTCGGGATCAGGCCTCCATCCGGCGGACCGCAAACCTAAGTATGATTCTCCGAGTCTGATTTCGGACGCACTCTCCCATCTCGCGGATGTACAGCAAGAGACACCTTCCGTGTCGTCTCCAGGAAGGACCGCTGTGTCCAACCCACCGGCAATTTCAGTCATCGACGATGATGGGTCCGTTCGCGCCGCGACCCACAACCTCGTGAGATCGCTTGGCTACGCCGTCCATTCATTCGCCTCGGCCGAGGAGTTCTTGCGATCGTCCCACCTGGATGACACATCCTGCGTGATAGCGGATGTCAGAATGCCGACCATGAGCGGACTCGAACTGCAGACCCACTTGCTTGCCCGGGGACACCGCCTGCCGTTCATTTTCATCACCGCTTTCGCCGTCGAGACCGATCGCGCGCGCGCGCTGAGGGCCGGGGCGGTCTGCTATCTGACCAAGCCTTTCGACGGGGAAGCCTTGATCGCATGCCTCGATGCCGCCCTGGAAGGCAAAGGCGCGGCAACGCGCAGATGACCCAAAAGGTCGGCGCTGCTTTTAATGTGCTGCGGGCCGGCTATACGCAAGGATGATCTCGCCAACCATCTAGACAAGTTGATCGCGGCCGGGGACGGGCGCAAGACTCGGCGCATCGTCACCCCTCGAGTTAGCGAGGGTCGAGAAAATGCAGCACACAATTTGATCGGTATTGGCAATTCCTCAGAAGGAGGTCGCCATGCGTACAGAACCACGGTGCTCTCAATGCGACAGGGAAGATCCCAAAGTTATTTCTCTGCACCCTGCGCGTGAATACTACTGCGGACGGCTCTGCCTCTATCGAGGCCAGGAGAACTTCATTCGCTGGATGCGGCGAGCGAACGCGGAGGCCGCGTCATGACAAACTGCTGCGGAAATCCCGAGTGCAAGCGCCCCTTCGGCCTGGTCCGGCGTAGCTGGTACTTCGAACAATTTTGCTCGGCGAAGTGCCGCGAGATCTACAAGCGGCAGCAGGAGCGCAACCGAACCTACTGGAAATGGCTCTACAATTGCCCTGAACCGTCGGTCGCGGAAAGAAACTGATCCAGTCACGGGGTGAAGCGAACACCCGAGGGAGCTATCATGACGACAGTGTATGCGATGCTGGTGGGAGCGATACTGGCCTGGGCACCCACGGTTCTTGTGTTCATCTATATCGTGCGGGACATGCGAAACACACGAGGTGTCGACTAGCTTATGACGGGTCCTCAAGCACAGCTTCCAGTCGCTGGATTGACCCGCCCCCTTTCTTGAATTCGGGCGCCCTCGTGCTGCAACAGCCAGCGCTTGCGCTCCAGTCCGCCGCCGTACTTCACCAGCGAACCGTTGGCGCCGATCAGGCGATGACAGGGCACGACCACGCTGATCGGATTCGAGCCGTTGGCATGGCCGACGGCGCGGACGGCTTTGGGCATTTCGAGCTTCGCTGCAAGCGCGCCGTAGCTCAGCGTCGTGCCGGCGGAAATCCCGGGCAACGCATTCCAGACCTTTTGCTGGAACGGCGTGCCGGCGACGCGCCATTCGATCGCAGCGAGGCGGTCGAGGTCGCCCTTGAAATAGCCGGTCAATGCGGCGCTCAGCTCGCGCGGCGCCCGCGCGTTCTTCAAATCCACCGCGCCATAATGCAGGCGCAGCAACTGCTTCATGCGCAGCTCATAGTCCTCCCAGTCCAGCGCGCGGAGCAGGCCGTCCGCATCGGTGACCAGCAGCGCCGTCCCGATAGGCGTTGGCAGACGGTCGAGGTTGAAGCTTTCTGGCATCGTCATTCCCTGAAAATATCGGCAGGCGTCCCGCACTTTTCACGTACGCCGTGCTAGCGTCCACCCGAATTCCGCTGCCGGTTGGGGGACCGCAACATGATCTTCATCGCCAATTTTCTGGTCGCGGTGGTTGCCGCGCTGCATGTATTCTTTCTCGTGCTGGAGATGTTTCTCTGGGACAAGCCGCTCGGCCTGAAGATCTTCCGCAACGAAATCGAGAAGGCAAGGGATTCGAAGGTGCTGGCCGCCAACCAGGGCCTGTATAACGGCTTCCTCGCCGCGGGCCTCGTCTGGGGCCTGTTCCATCCCAATCCGGCCTTCGCCTTCCAGATCAAGGCGTTCTTTCTGCTCTGCGTGATCGTGGCAGGCGCCTATGGCGCGGCGACCGTCAGCCGCCGGATCCTCTACGTGCAGGCGGCGCCCGCAGCACTCGCCCTGGTTTTGCTCTGGCTGGCTTGAGAGGCTCACCTTTTCGTCACTGCCTTGCGTTGCCAAATCCGTTCCGCCACACTCCCCGTCAACGATGACGGCTGGCCATCCGAACCGATGACCGGACACGATCATCGATCAACACAACGGAGGCAGCGATATGAGAAGTGGCATTCTTCACCTGCTTGCAGGCGCGGCGGTTGCGATCGCGCTATCGGCAACATCTGCAAGTGCGCAGAAGAAATACGATACTGGCGCAAGCGACACCGAAATCAAGATCGGCCAGACCGTTCCGTTCTCGGGACCGGCCTCCGCCTATGCCGGCATCGGCAAGACGCAAGCAGCCTATATGCGGATGATCAACGAGAAGGGCGGCATCAACGGCCGCAAGATCAACCTGATCCAGTATGACGACGCCTACTCACCGCCGAAGGCCGTCGAACAGGTGCGCAAGCTGGTCGAGAGCGACGAGGTTCTGCTCACCTTCCAGATCATCGGCACGCCATCGAACGCCGCCGTCCAGAAATATCTCAATTCGAAGAAAGTGCCGCAGCTTCTGGCCGCGACCGGCGCATCGAAATTCACCGACCCGAAGAACTTCCCGTGGACGATGGGCTTCAACCCCAACTACCAGTCGGAGGGGCGCATCTACGGGCAGTACATTCTGAAGAACCATCCCAACGCCAAGATCGGTATCCTCTATCAGAACGACGATCTCGGCCGCGATTATATCACCGGCCTGAAGGAAGCCCTCGGCGGCAAGGCGGCGACGATGATCGTCGCCGAAGCCTCCTATGAACTGACCGATCCGACCATCGACTCGCAGATCGTCAGGCTGAAGGCAGCAGGCGCCGACCTGCTCTACGACGCTTCGACGCCTAAATTTGCCGCGCAGGCGATCAAGAAGGCTGCGGACCTCGGCTGGAAGCCGGTCCACATCCTCGACATCAATGCGAGCCCGGTGTCGGCGACGCTCAAGCCCGCGGGCCTCGACATTTCCAAGGACATCATCTCGACCAACTACGGCAAGGACCCGGGCGATCCGCAGTGGAAGGACGATGCCGGCATCAAGGCCTATTTCGCGTTCATGGATAAATATTACCCGGAGGGCGACAAGCTCAACACGGTCAACACTTATGGATACTCGACGGCGGAATTGCTGGTGAAGATCCTGCAGCAATGCGGCGACGATCTCACGCGCGAAAACATCATGAAGCAGGCGGCCAATCTGAAGAACGTCACCGGCAGCCTGTCGCTGCCCGGCATGGTGACCAACACCTCGCCGACCGACTACCGCATCAACAAGCAGATGCAGATGATGAAATTCAACGGCGAGCGCTGGGAACTGTTCGGCCCGATCATCGAGGATGCCGGACCTGCCGGCTAGCGCCTTGCCCCGATTCAAGACTGAAGCCGTCGGCGTCACCCATGACGCCGGCGGCTTTTTTGAGTTCCGTGACATCTCCGGCCCGCCGCACGTGCATCATTTTGCGTCTGACACCAAGTGTGGATTCTTTTTGAGCAGGCGGAACCTGATACCCGACCCCGGCTTTTGGATGCCTTGCATTGCAATATGGCTTCCGCCACTATTGTGGCAGCGATGACATCCGCCGGCGAAACAAAGCCGCGGCAAGATCATCGGTTGAACTATAAACACATGAGGAACGCAGCATAATGAAGAAGAGTATTTTCCATCTGGTCACCGGCACGGCGCTTGCGGTTGCGCTGTCGGCGTCGTCGGCTTACGCGCAGAAGAAATACGACACCGGCGCGACCGACACCGAAATCAAGATCGGCCAGACCAATCCATTCTCGGGACCGGCCTCCGCCTATGCCACCATCGGCAAGACCCAGGCCGCCTATATGAAGATGATCAACGATCAGGGTGGCGTGAACGGCCGCAAGATCAATCTGATCCAGTATGACGACGCCTACTCGCCGCCGAAAGCCGTCGAACAGGTGCGCAAGCTGGTCGAGAGCGACGAAGTGCTGCTCACCTTCCAGCTCCTTGGCACGCCCTCGAACGCGGCGGTACAGAAGTATCTCAACTCCAAGAAGGTGCCACAATTGTTCGCCGCGACCGGCGCGTCGAAGTTCACCGACCCGAAGAACTTCCCCTGGACGATGGGTTTTAACCCGAACTACTTCGTCGAGGGGCGCATCTACGGCCAGTACATCCTGAAAGAACATCCGAACGCCAAGATCGGCGTGCTCTATCAGAACGACGACCTCGGCAAGGATTATTTGAACGGCATCAAGTCCGGCCTCGCCGACAAGGCCGCGAAGATGATCGTGGCGGAAGCTTCCTACGAAGTCGCCGACCCGACCATCGATTCGCAGATCCTCAAGATCAAGGACGCCGGCGCGGACCTGTTCTTCTCGGCGACGACGCCCAAGCAGGCGGCGCAGGCCATCAAGAAGATTCACGAGCTCAACTGGAAGCCGGTGCACATCCTCGACATCAACGCCACCTCGGTCGGCGCCGTCATGAAGCCCGCGGGGCTCGAAGCCTCCAAGGGCGTGATCAGCGTCAACTACGGCAAGGATCCGCTCGATCCGACCTGGAAGGACGATCCGGGCATGAAGAAGTATTTCGAGTTCATGGCGAAGTACTATCCGGATGGCGACAAGGACTCGAGCTTCAACTCCTACGGCTACTCGACCTCGCAGTTGATGATTCATGTGCTCCAGAAGTCTGGCGACAACCTCACGCGCGAAAACGTCATGAAGCAGGCGACCAGCCTCAAGGACGTCGTGCTCGATCTGTCGCTGCCGGGTATCCTCGCCAATACGTCGCCAACCGATTATCGCGTCAACAAGCAGTTGCAGATGATGCGGTTCAACGGTGAGCGTTGGGAAATGTTCGGCCCGATCCTCGAGGACACCGGCCCGGCGGGCTAGTCGCTGCGACCCAATCGAAACGATCGGCGGAAAGAAGCGATCGGCGGCCCCTCGGGGCCGCCGATTTTTTGTAGGATGGGTAGAGCGCAGCGAAACCCATCATTGCAAGAACGTGTGTTGCCGGATTGATGGGTATCGCTTCGCTCCACCCATCCTACAAATCGCCCCCTACTTCGGAATCTCCCCAAACGTCTTGCCGACCGGCAGCACGGCGTGCCGGATCAGGCGGGAATCCTCGACGGCGGCCTGGCGGTGCTTCACCGCTTCGCGGTAGACGGGATCGCGGATCATCTCGGCGAAGGCTGCAACGCTTGGATACTCGGCGATGAAGCAATGATCCCAGCGCTCCGCCTCAGGGCCAATCAGCATCAGTTCGAACCTGCCCTGCCAGACGATGCGGCCGCCGAGCCGTTCGAACACCGGGCCGCTTTCGCGCCCATAGGCCGCGTAGGCTTCGGCGCCCGTCGCCTTGCGGCCGTCGGGATAGGCGGCCAGCGCGCGTAAGCGAACCAGATTGAGCATGTGGATGGGACCCGGCCGGTCATTGGCCTTGAATTGCGCGAACACTTCCTTGGTCGGATCGATGTGGCCCATGCAAATTTCCCCTGAGCGCGCTGTGGTTTGCAGCCATCTTAATATGGGCCCGCCGCACCTCCTAATCCCGCATTAACCTTTCCGTAACCGACCCTTAAACAGCCCCCGCTAGCGTGCGGCGGGACGGGTGTGAACGGCGTTTGTCATGGCGTGGGGACGGAAAAAGAGCGGCGGACGCAAGGAACCGCTGTTTGGGCTTCCGGCAGCGCTCGCGGACTTGCGGCTTTCACCTGAGGATCGCATTCCAGCCGCCGCCGACGACGACGACAAACCGAAGAAATCAGTGCCCAAGCGCAAGCACGATGAGGACGACGACGAGCCGGCGCCGCGCGAGCGCAAGCCGCGCGCGGCAAGAGGCGGCGCCAAGCGGCGTGCGAAATCGCGCGGCCGGTTCAGGTTCGGCCGGCTGATCTATTGGGGCGCGGTGCTCGGCCTGTGGGCGACGATCGCGATCATCGGCGTCGTGGTCTGGGTCGGCGCGCACCTGCCGGCGATCCAGTCGCTGGAAATTCCAAAGCGTCCGCCGACCATCCAGATTGTCGGCGTCGACGGCAGCCTGCTGGCCTCGCGCGGCGAAATGGCCGGCACCAATGTCGCGCTGAAGGACCTGCCGCCCTATTTGCCGAAGGCGTTCATCGCCATCGAGGACCGCCGCTTCTATTCGCATTACGGCGTCGACCCCGTCGGCATCGCACGCGCCGCAGTGGCCAACCTCATGCATCGCGGCGTCTCGCAGGGCGGCTCGACGCTGACGCAGCAGCTCGCGAAAAATCTGTTCCTGACCCAGGAACGCACGATGACGCGCAAGCTGCAGGAAGTGGAGCTTGCGCTGTGGCTGGAGCGCAAGCACTCCAAGAACGAAATTCTCGAGCTCTATCTCAACCGCGTCTATTTCGGTTCCGGCGCCTATGGCGTCGAGGCCGCGGCGCAGCGCTATTTCGGCAAATCCGCCAGGAACGTCACGGTCGCGGAAGCCGCGATGCTGGCGGGCCTCGTCAAGTCGCCGTCGCGGCTGGCGCCGAACCGCAACCCCGAAGGCGCGGAAGCGCGCGCTCAGATCGTGCTCACGGCGATGGCGGAGAACAAGTTCATCACCAGCGCCCAGGCCAAGGCCTCGATCGGACATCCCTCGTACAATGTGAAGCCGGCCGGCGCCGGCACGGTCAATTACGTCGCCGACTGGATCGGCGAGGTGCTCGACGATCTCGTCGGCCAGATCGACCAGAGCATCGTGGTCGAGACCACGATCGATCCGAAACTGCAGAGCGTGGCGGAAGCCGCCATCATCGACGAGCTTGCCGCCAAGAGCGTAAAATTCAACGTCACGCAGGGCGCGCTGGTGGCGATGACGCCCAACGGCGCGGTGCGCGCCATGGTCGGCGGGCGGAACTATGCCGACAGCCAGTATAACCGCGCAGTGACGGCCAAACGCCAGCCCGGCTCGGCGTTCAAGCCGTTCATCTACCTGACGGCGATCGAAGGCGGCCTGACGCCGGAAACGATCCGCCAGGATGCGCCGCTCGATCTCAAGGGCTGGCGTCCGGAGAACTACACCCATGAATATTTCGGCTCGGTGACCCTGACACAGGCGCTGGCGATGTCGCTCAACACGGTCGCGGTGCGGGTCGGCCTCGAGGTTGGGCCAAAGAATGTGGTGCGGACCGCGCACCGGCTCGGGATTTCATCGAAGCTCGAGGCCAATCCCTCGATCGCGCTCGGCACCTCGGAAGTGTCGGTCATCGAACTGGTCGGCGCCTATGCCCCCTTTGCCAATGGCGGGCTCGGCGTCTCCCCGCATGTCGTGACCAAGATCCGCACCAATGAAGGCAAGCTGCTGTATGTGCGGCAACCCGACCAGCTCAGCCAGGTGATCGAGCCGCGGCATGCCGCGATGATGAACACGATGATGCAGGAAACGCTCTTGAGCGGCACCGCCCGCAAGGCGGAGATCCCGGGCTGGATGGCCGCCGGCAAGACCGGCACCAGCCAGGATTTCCGCGACGCCTGGTTCATCGGCTACACGGCGAACCTCGTCACCGGCGTCTGGCTCGGCAATGACGACAATTCGCCGACCAAGAAGGCAACCGGCGGCGGCCTGCCGGTGGAAGTGTGGACCCGCTTCATGCGATCAGCGC
>Ga0190265_10003041_pt1 | contig 11419 bp, 11 predicted proteins | sample Popmic124T_FD_133135 | JGI IMG/M metagenome (GOLD analysis project Ga0190265, IMG submission 133135) | Populus adjacent soil microbial communities from riparian zone of Indian Creek, Utah, USA - 124 T | ecosystem: Environmental > Terrestrial > Soil > Riparian zone | place: USA: Utah | collected...
ACGTCGCCGAGCGCTGGGGCGTCTCCCGCGAGGATCAGGACGCCTTCGCGCTTCGCTCCCAGGAGCGCTGGGCGGCGGCGCACCGAGCGGGGCGCTTCGAGGCCGAGATCGTCCCGGTCGGAGATGTCGCGGTGGACGAGCACCCGCGTCCCGAGTCGACCGCGCAGGCGCTGGCCGGGCTGAGGGCGGCGTTCAGGCAGGGCGGGACGATCACCGCGGGGAACGCGGCGGGGCTCAACGACGGCGCCGCTGCGCTCGTGCTCGCGAGCGAGGAGAAAGCCGAGGAGCTCGGAATCGAGCCGCTCGGTGCGTTCGTGGGCAGCGCCGTTGCCGGAGTCGATCCGCGCGTCATGGGCATCGGCCCGGTGCCGGCCGTACGGAAGCTCCTCGACCGGTTGGGTATAGAGCCGGGCGACCTCGATCTCGTCGAGTTGAACGAGGCGTTCGCCTCGCAGAGCCTCGCGGTCATCCGCGAGCTTGGCCTGGATCCGGAGAAAGTGAACGTCAACGGCGGCGCGATCGCCCTGGGTCACCCGCTGGGGATGAGCGGCGCACGCCTCGTCGTCTCGCTCCTGCACGAGCTCGGGCGTCGCCGCGGCCGCTACGGTCTGGCGACGATGTGCGTCGGCGTCGGCCAGGGCGCTGCAGCGGTCTTCGAGCGCTAGGCGCGCTCGGTGGCGACGTCGCGTCCCTCGCGATTCAGCAGCGGCTGGCCGTCTCTTCGCAACCGCTGGATCACAAAGCCGAGCGCGAGAACCCAGACCGCCACAAGGCCGGCGTAGACAGAGTCGCGGACGTCTCCGGGAACGCTGTACGCATCGAACATCGTGCGCGTGTTCGTGATCAGGATCAGCCCGCCGACGGAAGCTCCGAGCAGTGCGGGAGTGACATGGCGGACGAGCCAGGCCGCGAGTGGAGCAGCGACGATACCGCCGATGAGCAGGGCTGCGACGTACTTGAAGGCGATCCCCTGACTTCCGAGCGACAGCAGGAAGCCGATGCTCGCCGCGAGTGCAACGAGGAACTCACTCGTGTCGACCGAGCCGATCACCTTTCGCGGCTCGTACCTTCCCGTCGCCAGGATCGTCGGCGTCGCAACCGGTCCCCAGCCGCCCCCGCCGGTCGCGTCGACGAAGCCCGCGCCGAGGCCGAGCGGCGCGAGGTAGCGGCCACGCACGTACCGGCGACCTCGAGGCTTCGGTGTTCCGAAGAGCGTGAACCGGACGAGGATGTACACGCCGATGGCGAGGAGAATTCCCGCCATCCAGGGCTTCGCGACGTCGGCGGAGATCGAGCTGAGGACGACCGCTCCCAGGAAGGCGCCGATCGCGCCGGGAATGCCGATCCGTCGCACCGTCCGCCAGTCGACGTTACCGAAGCGCCAGTGCGAGAATCCCGATACGGCCGTCGTCCCGAGCTCGGCGAGGTGGACGGATGCTGACGCGGTGGCGGGCGCGAGGCCGTAGGCAAGCAGCATCGTCGACGAGGTCGCGCCGTAGGCCATACCCAGGGCGCCGTCGACGAGCTGCGCGGCAAAGCCGATGACGATCAGCACGATCAGAGCGGGCATTCGCCATCTCTGGTGATATTGTCGATAAATATTGTAAACATTGCCGGAAGAACAAGCTAAGGAATCAGCGCACAGCTGTCAAACGTGAGGTGTCCGCATGTGGGTTTCTCGGAGAACTGACTACGCAACCCGGGCGATCCTGACTCTCGCGCTCGAGGGGGGCGGGCCGCTCAAGCTCGAGACGCTCGCTCGGCGAACTGCCGTGCCGCAGTCGGTCCTCGAGCAGGTGATGCCGACAATGCGGACGGCAGGAATCGTCCGCTCGGAGCGGGGGCCGTCAGGTGGCTACCGGCTCAACAAGGCTCCGGAGGAGATCACCCTCGAGCGGGTCGTCCGCCTGTTCCAGGGCCCACTCGCCCCGATCAGCTGCGCGACGCGCCACAACCCCGAGCCCTGCCCGATGATGGTCGGCTGCACCCTCCGCGACGTGTGGGAGGAGGTCCGCGACGCCACGATCTCCCTTCTCGGAGGCGTGACGTTCGCCGACCTTGCGGCACGGGCGGGCGGCCCGTGGATCGACCCGTCGCTGATCATCCCAATCCCGAACCCGGCGAAGGCCGTAGGGGGTCAGGCTGAAGCCTGACCCCAGGAGCTGGGCGGATGCCGACAGTCTGGGGTCAGGCTTCAGCCTGACCTCGGTCTTGGGTGGCCGACGACCTCAGAGCGGGGTCAGGCTGCAGCCTGACCCCAAGACCCGGAGGTATCGTCCGCTCGATGGCAATCGCGACCGATCGCGAGTACGGGCTCTTCATCGGCGGTGAGCTCGCCGAGCCCGCTTCCGGCGAGTTTCGAGACCTCACCGAGCCGGCGACGGGTGAGCCGCTCGCCCGCGCGGCGATGGCGGGCGAGGCTGATGTCGACCGCGCAGTCGAAGCCGCGTGCGCCGCCCTGGACGGAGACTGGGGAAAAACTCCCGGCACAGAGCGGGCCCGCCTCCTGCACGCGCTCGCCGATGCGATCTCTGCCAACCGCGCCGAGCTCGCGGAGCTCGAGTCGAGGAACGTGGGAAAGGCGATCTCGTCGGTCAAGGCAGAGCTGCACCAGGCGGTCGAGAACTTCCGGTACTACGCCTCCGCGATCGCGACCATCGGCGGCCGCGCGAACCCGATCGGGGGCTCGCTCCTCTTCTACTCGCTGAAGGAGCCCGTGGGTGTCGTGGGGCAGATCGTTCCCTGGAACTACCCGCTGATGATGTCGACCTGGAAGCTTGCCCCGGCACTCGCCGCGGGTTGCTCCGTCGTGCTCAAGCCCGATCCGCAGACGCCGTTGACGGCGATCCGCCTGGCCGAGCTCGCGACCGAGGTCGGCTTCCCTGCAGGTGCCGTCAACGTCGTTCCCGGCGACGGCCCGACGACGGGCGCGTATCTCGTTCGTCATCCCGGCGTCGACAAGATCGCATTCACCGGCTCGACGAAGACGGGCGGCGAGATCATGCGGCTCGCGTCCGACCCGGTGAAGCGGATCACGCTCGAGCTCGGCGGCAAGAGCCCGAACCTGGTCTTCGCCGACGCCGACCTTGCGAGCGCGATACCGAGCTCGGCGTGGGCGATCTTCTATGCGGCTGGCCAGAGCTGCGAAGCCCGCTCTCGGCTACTCGTGGAGACGTCGATCTACGACGAGGTCGTCTCGAAGATGGCAGAGCTCGCGGGCTCCATCCGCGTCGGCGACCCGCTCCACAAGGAAACCCAGATGGGCTCGCTGATCTCCACCGGCCATCGCGAGCGCGTCCACGGATTCGTCGAGCGCGGAAGCGGGGAAGGTGCGGAAGTGATGACCGGCGGCGCGGTCCCCGAGGGCGCAGGCGCGTTCTATCCGCCGACCGTCGTCGCCGGGTCGAACGAGCTCGAGATCGCCCAGGAAGAGGTGTTCGGCCCGGTCGTCACGGTGACGTCGTTCGAGGACGAGAAGGATGCGATCCGGATCGCAAACGACGTGCGCTACGGGCTGATGGCCACGGTATGGACGGGCGATCCCGCCCGCGGGCACCGGATCGCCGCCCGCATCAAGTCGGGCACCGTCGGGATCAACATGCCGTACACGGCGTTCCCCGGAATCCCCTTCGGCGGCTACAAGCAATCCGGCTTCGGCCGCGAGCTCGGGCTCGAGTCGCTCGAGCTCTACCTGGAGACGAAGAGCGTCGTCGTCTCGACGGGCGCGCGCCCGATCAACCCGTTCGGTCTGTAGAGATGACAGCAGGCGTGCTCGGGACGATCGGCTCGACGCCGGTCGTCCGAGTCGAGCGGCTCGTCGAGCCGGGCATGGCGGAGGTCTGGGTCAAGGTCGAGTCGACGAACCCGACGGGCTCGTACAAGGATCGTATGGCGCTCGCGATGATCGAGGGCGCGGAGCGGGACGGCCGGTTGCAGCCGGGACAGACCGTCGTCGAGTACACGGGTGGCAGCACCGGCTCGTCGCTTGCCTACGTCTGCGCGTTGAAGGGCTATCCGCTCCGCATCGTGACCTCGGATGCGTTCGCGCACGAGAAGGTCTTGACGATGCGGGCGTTCGGAGCGGAGGTCGAGATCGTGTCGAGCCCGGCTGGAATCACGCCGGAGCTCATCCCGCGAATGATGGAGCGCTCGAAGGAGATCGTCGAGGAGGTCGACGGCTTCGCCACCGACCAGTTTCGAAACCGCGACATGCTGGAGGGGTACGCGAGCCTTGGGCGCGAGCTGCTCGAGCAGCTGGACGGCCGGATCGATGCGTTCTGCACGTACGTCGGGACGTCCGGCTGCTTCGTGGGTGTGACCCGAGAGCTGCGAAAGGCGCTTCCGGATGTCGTTCGCATCGCGATCGAGCCCGCGGAGTCGGCGGTGCTCTCGGGAGGCTCGCCGGGGACGCATCGCATCGAGGGTGGTGGGTCGGGCTTCTGGCCGCCGCTGCTCCAGCGGGAGGACTTCGACGAGGTGCGAACGGTGCCGACGGGCGACGCTTTCGAGATGGCGAGGCGGGCTGCGAAGGAGGAGGGCCTCTGGTCGGGCCCGTCCACGGGTGCGAACCTTACGGTCGCACTCCAGCTCGCACGTGAGCTGGGATCGGGAAAGCGCGTCGTGACGCCGCTCGTCGACTCCGGCCTCAAGTACCTGGGCGGCGATCTCTACTCCTGAGGGGCTGCGGTATCGCTGGGCGGTGCTCGCGGCGGGCACGGCTGCGACAGCCAGCGCCGCCGCACTCGGCATCGGGCTCCCCGTGCTCGTGCCGACGTTGCGCGAGGAGTACTCACTGTCGCTCGGGCAGATCGGCCTTCTGTTGGCGGCAAGCTGGATCGGGACGACGCTGACGTTGCTGCCGTGGGGGCTCGCCGCGGACCGCTTCCGAGAGCGCACGGTGCTTGCCCTCGGCCTCCTGCTCTGCGCTGCGGCAATCGTGGGAGCGGCCTATGCGTCCTCCTTCGCCGAGCTCCTCGTGTTCCTCGCGATCTCCGGAGCCGCCGGCGCGAGCGTCAACTCGGCCAGTGGGCGCGCAGTCATGCACTGGTTCGCCGCCGACGAGCGCGGCCTCGCGCTCGGGATCCGTCAAACGGCGATTCCGCTGGGCGGGCTCGTCGCGGCTCTCGCGCTCCCTGCGATCGCGGCGAGCGGTGGTTCGGAGGCAGCCTTCCTCTTCCTCGCCGCACTGTGTGGTGTCGGTGCGCTCGTGGGCGCAGTGGTCTTGAGGGGGCGCGACGCGGTGGACGGGATCGAAGCGGCCTCTGTGCCGCGCACGCTTGTCGACGGCAAGCTCTGGAGGCTGTCGGTCGGCAGCGGCCTCTACCTCTATGCCCAGGTCGCGGTGATCGGCTTCGGCGTTCTCTTCCTCCACGACGAGCACGAGCTATCCGAGGGCCGAGCCGCTCTCGTGATCGCGGCGTCTCAGGCGCTCGCTGTCGCACTTCGGATCGGAGCCGGACGGTGGTCCGATCTCGTCGGTGCGCGGATCGTTCCGCTTCGCCGCATCGGGATCGCGGTCACGTCGGTGATGGTGTTGACGGCGGTACTCGCAGGCGGCCCGCTCCCGTTGCTCGTGCCCGCCCTGGCGCTCGCCGGTGGATTGACGATGGCGTGGAACGGGCTCTCGTTCACGGCGGCTGCCGAGCTCGCGGGCCCGATGCGGAGCGGAGCCGCGATCGGGCTCCAGCAGACGGTGTTGTCGGGCGTCGGCATCGCTGCGCCGGTGCTCTTCGCCGCGAGCGTCGCCGGTGCGTCCTGGGCCGTCGCCTTCGCTGTCGCCGCGCTGTTTCCGCTCGCCGGGTGGTGGGCGCTGCGGCCCTTGCGCGAGCGCTGAGGTTCGGGCATGCCCTAGATGCGTGATCGGAAATTCACAGCGGGCCCGATGGCGGCCACGACACTGCGCCGGATCGCCACCCTCCCTCGCCGTCCAGGCTTACCAGCCTGCACGACGAGTGCGTGCGTCGCCCGGCTTGGTCGTGACCGCCCCCGGCGGCGCGTCAATTCCCGACCACGCATCTACGCTCCGGGCGTGAGAATTCTCGACCGGCTCGAGCAGCTCTACGAGATCGGTGGCGGCCCAGGCGCCAACCGGCCGCACGACAGCCCTGAAGAGGACGCTGCGCACGCGCTCGTCGCCGGCTGGATGCGGGAGTCCGCGCTCGCGGTCGAGTCCGATGCGCACGGCAACCTCTTCGGGCGCAGCGCGGCGCGTGACGACATCTGGGTCGGGTCTCACCTCGACTCGGTGCCGCAGGGCGGCCGCTTCGACGGCCCGCTCGGCGTGGTCGGAGGGCTCGAGGCGGTGGAACGGATGGGTCGGGGGACAGTGGTCGCCTTCCGCGGCGAGGAGGTCGGCTGCATCGGAAGTCGCGCGCTCTGCGCGGGCGGCACCGCGCATCCCACCGCGTTTCTCGAGCTCCATATCGAGCAAGGGCCAGTTCTCGAACGCGTCGGCGCTCCTCTCGGGGTCGTGACGAGCATCGTCGGCTACGCCCGCGGCGAGCTCGTCTTCGAGGGCAAGGCGGGCCACGCGGGAACGACGCCGATGGACGGGCGCGACGACGCACTCGTCATCGCGGCCGAGGCGATTCTCCGCATTCGCGAAGCTGCACTGGCGATCGACGGCGCGGTTGCCACGGTGGGCCAGGTGACCGTCGAGCCGGGTGGGACCAATGTCATTCCGGAGCGCGTTCGGATCTCCATCGACGCGCGGGCGCCCGATGCGAAACGACTCGACGAGCTGGTCGCCGCAATCGGCTTCGAGCCCGCGCACCGAACCTTGCCCGCGGCGATGGGTGAAGGGCCGAGACGGGCACTGCTGGACGAGCTCGAGAGCCGTGGCCTGCCGGCGATCGAGCTGCCCTCAGGCGCAGGCCACGACGCGGGGATTCTCGCGGCGGCGGGCATTCCGAGCGCGTTGCTCTTCGTCCGTAGCCTGAACGGCGGGATCAGTCACAACCCGGAGGAGCTGTCGTCCGGGGAGGACATCGCACTCGCGATCGAGGTGCTCGCAGCCGTGCTCGATCGCCTCGCTAGCTCTCCCTGAAGACGATCTCCTGGGCGCCGTCCCAGAGCATTCGGCGCCCGAGCTCACGCAGATTCTCGTTTCCCTCGACGATCGTCGCGAAGTGGTTCCCCGCGAGCGCGCCGGCCTTGCTCGCGAACGCCACGTAGCCGTAGGCGAGCAGTAGTTCGGTTTCACTGACACCGCCGGGATAGAAGATCAGCTCGCCCGGGCTCGGGTAGCGCGTCGCGTTCTCCGGGCCGATGCCGACGTCGAGGTCGCCCATCGGGATCCAGCCGCCTTCGCCCGACCAGCGGACGTGGATGATCTTCGAGTCGAGCGGCAGCATGCGCCGGAAGGCAGCGACCGTCTCCGGTGCGGCGTCCTCCGCGAAGCGTGCGCTGAACGTGAAGCCCCCGGTGGTGATCTCGAGCATGGTCACGACCCTATCCCTGCTCCGCGAGCCATGCGCCGAGGAGCTCGCGCTCGTCCTCGGTCATCCCGGTCGAGTTTCCCGGAGGCATCGCACGGGTCTGGACGGCTTGCCGCTGGATGTCGTCGGTACGGGCGGTGATCTCGGACTCGGTCTCGAGGCGGACGCCGAGCGGCGCCGACGCGCCCGAGTGGCAGGCGGCGCACCGATCCTCGATCACCGCCTGCACCTGTGCGAGCGGCACCGAGCCGGTCTGCGCCGGAGCCACCTCGTCGGGTTGCAGCCAGAGCGCCAGCGCCACAACCGCCGCCGCGGCCACGCCGAGTATCCACCACGCCCGCCGTCCGGTGTGCCAGAGATTGAAGAAGTGCCGCGCTCCCGCTGTCAGAACTGCGATCAGGAGGAGGACGAGCCACGCCTCGTCCGCCCCGAACGTGAACGCGAAGTGCCCGGCGAGCATGGTGAAGAGCACGGGCAGGGTGAGGTAGTTGTTGTGCACCGAGCGGCGCTTTGCCTCGAGCAGAGGAGCGGGATCAGGCTCTCGCCGTTCTCCCATCGCGGCAACGAGCTTGCGGTGCGCGGGGATGATCACGAAGAGGACGTTCGCGGCCATGATCGTCCCGAGCATTGCCCCTACCTGGAGGTAGGCCGCTCGCGCGGCGAAGAGCTCGCCCGCTCCCCACGCTGCCAGGGCGATGAGCGCGACGCCGGCGATCGCCAGGGCAAGCTGACTCCGCTTTCCGACCGTTCGACAGAGCACGTCGTAGACGAGCCAGGCCAGCGCGAGCCCGCCGACCGAGAGTGCGATGGCGGACCAGTCGGAGAGGTCCGCGACCGTCGGATCGACGAGCCGCACGCCAGCGTCGAAGTAGTAGAGAACGACCATCAGCGCGAAGCCCGAGAGCCAGGTCGTGTATGCCTCCCACTTGAACCAGTGCAGTTGTTCCGGGAGCTCGGCGGGGGGGAGACGGTACTTCTGGGAGTGGTAGAGGCCGCCGCCGTGCACGCCCCAGAACTCGCCCGCGATGCCCTTCTCCGCGCCTTCTGCCTTCGGAGGGCGCAGGGAGAGGTCGAGTCGGACGAAGTAGAACGACGCGCCGATCCATGCGATTCCCGCGGTCACGTGGAGCATCCGCAGGATGACGTCGAGAACGTCCTTCAGGTACGGGTCCACCGGTCCCTCGCGATCGCGACGAGCTCCCGTAGGCCCGTCTCGAGCTCCTCCTCGCGCGCGTTGCCGATCCGCTCGCCGAGCACCTTCAGGATCTCGCGCTTCGGACGCCCTGCGACGAAGACGACGAAGTGGAACCCGAACTTCTCCTCGTAGACCTGGTTCAGGTAGGCGAGCTCCGTGAGCACCGCCGGATCGGCGTCGGCTCCCTGCTCGGCGGCCGATCTCGCCGACAGCTTCTTTCCCCCGATCGCGGGGTGTGCGCTCAGTGCCTCGATCTTCTCCGCCTCGCTGAGTGACGCGATGACCTCGTCTGCGTGCTCGAGCGGATTTTCTGTTTCGGCCAGACGCTCGACTAGCCTGGTCCTGCCCTCGAACAGCTCACCGAGCTCCTCGGCGGTCAGCTGCCGCGGTAGGTCGCGCATCCGTAGGGGGACACGAGCAGGGGGATGTGGTGGTGACCGTCGGCGAGCTCGACCTGGAGCTCGACACGAGTGAAGAACGGGGACGGCGGACTGAAGACGAGCGCGTATGTGCCTGGCTCGAGGTTGTCGACCAGTCGGGTGATCCGTCCATCTGCATCGGTCTCGTTCGCGGCGAGCAGCTCGTCGCTTCGCCGGACCTCGACTCGAACGCCTGCGGCGGGCCGACCCGCGGCCGTGTCGAGCACGTGGGTGGAGATCGAGACGCTCATGCCGCGAATCTTCGCGCGTGGGCCCGCTGTTCGCGCGCGATGTCTGCCTCGTCCGCCCGCACGAGTGCGCCACCGCGCACGACATCCTCACCTCCGACGACGAGCCGATCGACCCGATGCGGCGCCGAGAGGACGAGGCCGGCGACGGGATCCTCCGCTCCTGCGAGCTCGAGGACGTCCGTTCGCCAGATCGCCAGGTCGGCGCACTTGCCCGGCTCGAGCGAGCCGATGTCGTCCCGGCCCAGGACCTCCGCGCCGCCACGTGTTCCCAGGCGAAGCGCTTCCCGCGCGGTCAGCGCCGCCGGCCCGCCACGGCCACGCGCGACCAGCAGTGCCTGCTTGACCTCCAGGAACAGGTCGCTCCGCTCGTTCGACGCCGAGCCGTCGACGCCGAGACCCATGCGAACGCCGCCGTCCAGGAGCTCGCGAACGGGCGCGACGCCCGCCCCCAGGCGGAGGTTCGACGTGGGGCAGTGCGCGATTCCCGTGTTGCTCGCCGCGAAGTCGGCAATGTCGTCGGCGGAGAGGTGGACGCAGTGCGCGCACCACACATCCGAGCCGAGCCAGCCGAGATCGGTCAGGTACTCGACCGGGGTACAGCCGTAGAGCTCCAGGCAGTACGCGCCCTCCTCCATCGTCTCGGCGAGATGGGTATGCAGCGGCAGGCCGAAGCGCCGTGCGAGCGACGCCGACTCCTGCATCAGCCGTCTCGTGACCGAGAACGGCGAGCACGGCGCAACGGCGATCTGGACGCGCGCGCCCGGCCCCGGCTCATGCAGTGTGCCGACAAGCCGCTCCGTGTCGGCGAGCACGGCGTCGAGCTCCTCGACGAGCTCGTCGGGAGGCAGGCCTCCGTCGGACTCCCCGAGATCCATCGAGCCGCGCGAGGCGACGATGCGGACGCCGAGCTCGCGTGCCGCCAGTACCTCCGCCTCGACCAGCCCGCCCTGCTCGCGAGGGAAGACGTAGTGGTGATCGAACACGGTGGTGCATCCCGAGAGCGCTAGCTCGGCGAGGCCGGTGCGAGCAGCAGCGTACTCCGCCTCAGCGTCGATCCTCGCCCACACGGGATAGAGCTCCCGCAGCCAGCTGAAGAGGTCCGCCTGCTGCGCGCGCGCGCGCGTCAGCGTCTGGTACAGGTGGTGGTGCGTGTTGACGAGGCCAGGCGTGACGACAGCTCCGCCGAGCTCCTCGCGCGAGTCCGCTTCCGGCTCCGGCCCGGCGCCGACCGCCACGACGAAACCGTCCTCGACCAGCAACCATCCGTCGGAATGCTCGCTCCCTACCTCGTCGCAGGTGACGATCCAGCCGCCTGAGTAGAGCGTCGTCACAGCGCGAGCGAAACGATCTCGAAGCGGTCGACGTCCACCAGCCCGCGGTCGGTGATCTTCAGGTGCGGGATGACGGAGAGCCCGAGGAACGACAGCGTCAGGAAGGGAGTCGCGCCGCTCCAGCCGAGCGCGCGCGCGGCGTCGTTGCAGGCAAGGCTGCGGGAGATCACCTCCTCGAGAGGAGCGTCCGCGAGCAGCCCCGCGACCGGCAAGGGGAGCTCCGCCCGTATCTCACCGCCCTCGACGGCAACCACGCCCCCTCCGAGCTGGGCCAACCGCGTCACCGCGAAGGCCATGTCCTCGTCCGACACGCCGACCACGACGATGTTGTGCGCGTCGTGTGCCACCGTCGATGCCAGGGCTCCGCGCGCGAGACCCGATCCGCGCACGAACCCGAGGCCGGTCCTGCCGGTGCCGAGGTGGCGCTCGATCACGGCGATCTTGACCAGGTCTCGCGCGGGGTCCGCCACCGCCGAGCCGTCGACGGAAGTCGGCTCGTCCACGAGCGACTCCGTCACGACCTGATCCGCAATGAGGCCGATCACCCGTGCGCGACCGCCCTCCCACGCGATGCGGAAGTCGTCGGGAACGACGGGCTTGATGCGGACCGAGTGCTTGACCCATTCCGGGACCTCGGGCCGAGCGATCTCGTCGGCGGTCCGCCCCTTCTTCAGCACGATGTCGGGCCGGAAGGCGACCAGATCGGGCAGGACGAGGAGGTCGGCCTGATACCCAGGAGCGATGGCGCCGAGCTGCCAGAGCCGGTGCCACGTCGCGGGGTTGTACG
>Ga0190265_10003042_pt1 | contig 11418 bp, 10 predicted proteins | sample Popmic124T_FD_133135 | JGI IMG/M metagenome (GOLD analysis project Ga0190265, IMG submission 133135) | Populus adjacent soil microbial communities from riparian zone of Indian Creek, Utah, USA - 124 T | ecosystem: Environmental > Terrestrial > Soil > Riparian zone | place: USA: Utah | collected...
GACCCGGCTGTCGACGGCCAGCCCGGCCGAGGTGAAGGCGCTCTCGCCGGCGGCGTTGCGCATCGTCACCCGGATCTGCTCGTCGGTGCGGCTGATCCCGCCCAGGCGGTAGATGAAGTCCATGTGCCAGGAGGTGCGCCGGAACTCGCCGTCGGTGGCGGCGCGCAGCCCGACGTCCTCCTGCATGGCCACCGCGTCCCGGATCGCGGCGTCCTCCACCGCGCGCAGCCCGACGTCGTCGAGCCGGCCGGCGGCGTGCTCGGCCCGGGCGGACAGCAACTCCGGTGGGCGCAGCAGGCTGCCCACGTGATCGGCACGGAACGGCGCTTCGGTGCGCGTGGTCATGCGGGCAACCTAGTCCCGATCGTGGCAGGCTCGCCGTGTGCAGCGGGGTGTGGTCACGTTCCTGACCGACTACGGCATCGGGGCCACCGCGCTGGCCCGGGCCGTGGAGGAGCGCGGGTTCGCGGCGCTGTTCCTCACCGAGCACACCCACATCCCGACCAGCCGCACGTCCGCGTGGCCGGGTGGCGACGAGCTGCCGCGGCGCTACTGGCACACCCACGACCCGTTCGTGGCGCTGGCCGCGATGGCCGTGGTGACCCGGCGGATCACCCTGGGCACCGCCGTCTCGCTGATCAACCAGCACCACCCCATCAACCTGGCCAAGACGGTGGCCAGCGTCGACCACCTCGCCGGTGGCCGGTTCGAGCTCGGGGTGGGGCCGGGATGGAACCGCGAGGAGATGGCCAACCACGGGGTCGACCCGCGCACCCGCACCGCCCGGATGCTGGAGCACCTGGACGCGCTGCGGACCATCTGGACCCAGGACGAGCCCGAGTTCCACGGGCGGTTCGTCGACTTCGACCCGATCTGGTGCTGGCCGAAGCCGCTGCGCACGCCGCCGGTGCTGATCGGCGGCGGCGGCCCGACCGTGCTCGACCGGGTGCTCGCCCACGGCGACGGCTGGATCCCGCTGCGCATCCCGCTCTCCGGCCTGGCGGCCTTCCGCACCCGGGTGGACGAGCTGCAGCGCCGCGCCGCCGAGCAGGGCCGGGGGCGGATCCCGGTCACCGTGTACGGCGCGGAGGCCAGCGCGGAGGCGCTGGCCGGGTACGCGGCCGCGGGCGTGGACCGGGTGCTGTTCGAGGTGCCCGATCTGGACGCCGACGGTGTGCTGCGCACGCTGGACACGCTGGCCGTGCTCCCGGGCTGACCGACCCCGCCCCGGCCCGCCGGATCCGCCGCGATCACAGACCTTCCGTGCCGCTCACACGGGTTCCACCCGCTGTGACGAGGCCGGAAGGTGTGCGACCGCGGGAGGTCGGGGGGGTCAGCGGCCGCCGAGTCGGCGCTCCGCGTCGGCGTCGAGCGCGGCGGCCCGGGCGGCGGCCTGCCGGACCAGGCGCTCCAGCTCCCAGCGCCGGGCCGCGAACTCGGAGCGGGACACGCTCACCCCGATCGCGCCCGCGACCTCCCCGTCCGCCCCGGCGACCGGCGCGGCCACCCCGGCGATCTTCGACTGGTACTCCTCGACCTCGACCGCGGCGCCGTCGGAGCGCACGCGCATCAGCTCCCGGTCCAGGGCCCGCCGGTCGGCGACGGTCTGCGGCGCCAGCCGGGTCAGGCCGGTGCGGCTCAGCAGCTCCGAGAGCCGTCCCGGCCGCAGCCCGGCCAGCAGCACCTTGCCGCCCGCGATGGCGTGCGCCGCGGTGGGCTCACCCACCCGCATCCCCTCCGGCCGGGGATGGTCGAGGCAGTCGTCCACGTGCGCCACCACGATCTGCACGTCACGGGGCACGACCAGGTAGGCCGCAGCCCGGCCGGCGGTGTGCACCTCGTGCAGGATCAGCTTCAGCCCGGCCGCCGGTTGCAGCTGCTCGACCAGGCCGCGGTGCAGCTCCGCCACCCGGTAGCCGAGTCCGTAGCCGCGCATGTCGTCCAGCCGGACCAGGTAGCCCTCGGAGACCAGGATGCCCAGCGCGCGGTACACCGTGGGCAGCGGGCTGCCCAGCCGGCGGGCGATGGCCTTGGCCGTGACCCCGTCGCCGGCCGCGGCCACCGTCTCCACCACGCGCAACGCGCGCACGATGGAGGATCCGGCCGGGGGATCGGGCGTCACCCGGCCAGTGTCGAGTAGAACGGTGACGATCGCACCTACCTCCTGGAGGCCCGGCATGAACGACGACGAGCTGCATCAACGGATCGACGAGCTGGTCGCGGAGGAGCACCAGCTGGAGCGGGGGCACGTGGGGCGGGCCCTGTCCGGCGCGGAGCGGGAGCGGATGGCGCAGCTCGGCGTCCAGCTGGACCGCTACTGGGACCTGCTGCGGCAGCGCGACGCCCGGCGGCGCGCCGGCCTCGACCCGGACGGGGCCGAGCAGCGCTCGGCCGACGTGGTGGAGGGCTACCGCCAGTAGCGCGCCCGAACCCGCCGACGACCGCTCGAGCGGGACGTCAGGGTCGTGCCGGCGCGCTCGGATCGCTCTGGTGTCCCGTTCGGCGTCCGGATCCGATCGGTACCCGGCGGCGGGCGCGGGCAGGATGGCCGGGTGCCGATCGTCGCCGTGAGCCCGGACCGGTTGGTGGACGAGGTCGCGGAGCTGGTGGCGGCCCGCCCGGGCCGGGTCCGGCTGGCCGTGGACGGCGCCCCGCCCACCGGTCCGCGGGCGCTGGCCGAGCGGGTCGCCGAGCAGCTGCGGGCCCGGGGCCGGCCGACGCTGGTGGTCGCGGCGGCCGATTTCCTGCGCCCGGCGTCGGTGCGGCTGGAGCGCGGGCGGGAGGATCCGGACGAGTTCCTGGACGGCTGGCTGGACGAGGCCGGGCTGCGCCGCGAGACGCTGGACCCGGCCGGGCCGGACGGCTCCGGGCGGGTGCTGCCCCGGCTCTGGGACGCGGCCGCCGACCGGGCCTACCGGGAGCCCTACACCGAGCTCGGCCCGGACGGCGTCACGCTGCTGGCCGGCGCCCTGCTGCTGGGCCGCGGGCTGCCCCTGGAGCTGGCCGTGCACCTGCGGATGAGCGAGCGGGCACTGGCCCGGACCCTGCGCGACGCCGACCGCTGGACCCTGCCGGCCTACGCCCGCTACGACCGCGAACGCGCGCCGGCCACGGAAGCGGATCTGCTGGTGCTGGCCGATCACCCGGACCGGCCGGCCGTGCGGCGGTGTTGATGCAAAGGCGGTGCTGATGCAAAGGGCGGGGGTGATGGGAGGAGGGTGGGCGAGGAGGGAGTTGAACCCTCACGTCCTTACGGACACACGGACCTGAACCGTGCGCGTCTGCCATTCCGCCACTCGCCCTGGCGCTGCACAAGCTAGCACGCGGTCCCGAACGGATTCGCCGAACCCCTGCCGGCTGCGGTGTGAACGCCTGCACAGTGTTGTACCCCCTCGGGGGGCGTCACTCTTCCGAGTAGCACAGATACGATTGCGGATGTCCGCAACACGCCGTTGAGATCGGAGGACGATCGGGTTGGGCCGCGTCGGGAGGTTCGAGCGCCGTCTGCAAGGGATGGTGGGCGACGCCTTCGCGCGGGTCTTCGGAGGCAGTGTCGTTCCCCAGGAAGTCATGCAAGCGCTGCTCAGGGAAGCCGAGGACCACATCGAGAAGCTCGCCGGGGGGCGCCTACTGGCCCCCAACCGGTACACGGTGCTGCTCGGCCCGTCCGATCTCGATCGCATGGCTGGTGACCGAGAGCAGATCGTGGAGTCACTCTCCGCATCGGTCACCGAGCAACTCGCCGACCAGGGATGGGACACCTACGGCGAGGTCGTAGTCTTTCTGGAGCGCTCCGATGCGCTGCACACGGGACAGTTCCGCACCCGCTCATCTGTGGACCCCGACGCTTCCCGCCGGGACGCCATCCGAGCACGCGACGCAGGAGAAGCATCCATGAGCCAGCAACCGGGCCATCCCGAGGAGAACGGGCAGTACGGCTACGACCGTGGTGCCCCCGGCGGGTACGGCCAGCAGACCTACGCTCCCCCGGCCTATGACCAGCGCCAGGGCGCTGGTGAACAGGGCGACCAGCAGGGCTACCCGCAGGGTGGCTACCCGCAGGCCCCCTACGACCAGCAGGGCTACCCGCAGGGTTACCAGCCGGGCGGCTACCCGCCGCAGGGCGGCTATCCCCAGCAGGGCGGCTACGAGCAGGGCTACCCGCAGCAGGGCGGCTACCCGCCGCCGGGCCAGCCGGGTTACGACCAGGGCTACGGCCAGCCGGGCGGTTACCCGCAGCAGGGCGGCTACGAGCAGGGCTACGGCCAGCAGGCGTACGGCCAGCCCTACGCGCAGCCGGGCCAGCCGGGTTACGACCAGGGCTACCAGCAGGGCGGCTACCAGCAGTCCCCCTATGACCAGGGTGGCTACGGGCAGCAGGGCTACGGCCAGCCCGGCTACGGGCAGCAGCAGGCCACCAGCGCCTCGCTGAGCCTGGACGACGGCTCGGGCCGCACCTACGACCTGACCCCCGGTACGCACGTCATCGGGCGCGGCCAGGACTCCTCGTTCCGGCTTCCGGACACCGGGGTCTCCCGCCGCCACCTGGAGATCAACTGGGACGGCCAGACCGCTACGCTCTCCGACCTGGGTTCCACCAACGGGACCACGGTCAACGGCAACCCGGTGCAGACCTGGCAGCTCGGCGACGGAGACGTGATCCGGGTCGGGCACTCGAGCCTGGTCTTCCGCACCCAGTAGCCGTCGGGTCGAGTCACGTCGCCCAGGTCGGGACAGGTCGCCACCGAGGTCGAGAATGTCAGAGTAGGAGTTCGCCCCGCGTGCCGGAGTTGGTGCTGCAGCTGACCAGGGCGGGCTTTCTCGCTCTGCTCTGGCTCTTCGTGCTGTTCGCCCTTCGGGTGGTGCGCTCCGATCTGTACGCGGCCGCGGGGTTGCGGTCCCTGGTGCCGGGCGGGCGAGAGACCGCTCGCCGGCGCGGCCGGGTGGCGCGGCAGCTGGTGGTCACCGGTGGCGCGCTGGCCGGCACCCGGATCTCGCTGGACGCCCGCCCGATCCTGATTGGCCGAGCGGACGACTCGACCCTCGTGCTCGACGACGACTACGCCTCGACCAGACACGCCCGCATCGCGATGCAGGGCGACGAGTGGTATGTGGAGGACCTCGGATCCACCAACGGGACATACCTGGACCGGGCGAAGGTCACCGGACCGACCCGGGTACCACTCGGAACCCCCGTTCGCATCGGCAAGACGGTGCTCGAGCTCCGATCATGAAGAGCACGAACCGTCCGTATCGGATTGGCAGGACGCCGACATGACGCTGGTCCTGCGCTACTCCGCCCGTAGCGACCGCGGCCTGGTCCGGCAGAACAACCAGGACGCCGTGTACGCCGGCCCGCGGTTGCTCGCGCTCGCCGACGGGATGGGCGGGCACGCCGCCGGCGAGGTCGCGTCCTCGCTGGTGATCTACGCGCTGGCGCCGCTGGACGACGACACGCCGGGCGACGACCTGCTGGCCGAGCTGCGGCACGCCACGGTCGCGGGCAACGCCGCGATCACCCGGCACATCGCCGACGCGCCGGACCTGGAGGGCATGGGCACCACGCTCACCGCGATCCTGTTCGCCGGCTCCAAGCTGGGCCTGGTGCACGTCGGGGACTCCCGGGCCTACCAGCTCCGCGACGGCGTGCTGACCCAGATCACCAAGGACGACACCTTCGTCCAGTCGTTGATCGACGAGGGCCGGATCACCGAGGACGAGGCGCACACCCACCCGCAGCGCTCGCTGCTGCTGCGCGCCATCACCGGGCAGGATGTGGACCCGTCGCTGACCGTGCGCGAGGCGCGGGCCGGCGACCGCTACCTGCTCTGCTCCGACGGGCTGTCCGGGGTGGTCAGCGACGAGACGCTGGCCGAGACGCTGCGCGCCTTCCGGGACCCCCGCGAGTGCGCCGACCGCATGATCGAGCTGGCGCTGCGCGGCGGCGGGCCGGACAACATCACCTGCATCGTGGCCGACGTCGTGGACATCGACTTCGGCGAGGACGCGCCGATCATGGGCGGATCGGTGGGCGACGGCTCCGACGACTCGCCGCCGCCGGACTCCGCCGCCGCCCGGGCCTCGGCCACCACGATGACCCGGACCGCCCCGAACCGGATCGTGCCGCCGATGGCGCCGAGCCGGTCCCGGCCGCGGCTCGGCCTCAAGCTCGCCGTCGCGCTGCTGGCCGCGGTGGCCGTGCTGATCGGCGGCGGTGCGCTGGCCCGGATCTGGGTGCTGCAGCAGTACTACGTCGGGCTGGACACCGACCACGTGGTGATCTTCCAGGGCGTGCGCGGCGAGGCCCTCGGCATTCCGCTGCACCGGGTGGCCGAGCGCTCCGACATCGCGCTGACCGACCTGCCGGAGACCGAGCGCAGCCAGGTCCAGGACGGCATCAACGCCTCCGACGGCCTGGACGACGCGCGCCGGCTGGTCGAGCGGCTGCGGTCGCTGATGCTCGAGCCGTGCCCGACCACGCCACCAGTGGCACCGCCGGCGCCCGTCCCGGTGCCGGACCCGGCGGCCGTCCCGAATGCGGCGGTGCCGCCCGCCGATCCGGCACTGCCCCCGGTGGACACCACGCCCCTGCCGACGGTTCCGCCCGAGCCGGGAACGACCTGCCGGCCGGTGAGCTGATGGCCGCACCCGACCCGCGACAGCCAGCCGCCCCGCCCCCGCTGCCCACCGGGCGTGGGGTGGAGCTGGTGCTGCTGGCCTTCGCCGCGCTGCTGGTGACCGGGGCGCTGGTGCTGGTGGAGGCCAACCAGGAGCAGGAGCTGCGCTCCTCGCTGCTCTACGTCGGCGCCGCCTACCTGGCCCTGTTCACGGTGGCGCACTTCGTGGTGCGCCGGTTCGCGCCGTACTCGGACCCGGTGATCCTGCCCTGCGTGGCGCTGCTCAACGGGCTCGGCCTGGTGATGATCCACCGGTTGGACCTGGCCCAGCTCGACCAGGCCGCGGCGCTCGGCCGGGAAGCGCCGACCGAGCTGGTGTACCGGCAGATCGCCTGGACCGCGGTCGGGCTGCTGCTGTTCATCCTGGTGCTGTGGCTGATCCGCGACCACCGGCTGATGTCGCGCTACGCCTACACCGCGGGCTTCGCCGGGCTGGTGCTGCTGGCGCTGCCCGGCGTGCTGCCGGCCTCGATCTCCGAGGTCAACGGGGCCCGGCTGTGGCTGCGGCTGGGCCCGTTCTCGATCCAGCCCGGCGAGTTCGCCAAGATCCTGCTGATCGTCTTCTTCGCCGCGTTCCTGGTGCAGAAGCGCGAGCTGTTCACCACCGCGGGGCGGAAGTTCCTGGGTATGGAGCTGCCCAGGGCGCGGGACCTGGCGCCGCTGCTGGTCGCCTGGGGGCTGTCCATCGGCGTGCTGGTGCTGGAGCGCGACCTGGGCACCTCGCTGCTGTTCTTCGGGATCGTGTTGGTGCTGCTGTACGCGGCGACCGAGCGATCGAGTTGGCTGGTCATCGGCCTGCTGTTCTTCGCGGGCGGAGCCTCGGTGGCCTACCAGCTGTTCGGGCACGTGCAACGCCGGGTGGCGGTGTGGCTCGATCCGTTCGCCGACTTCGACGGCGCCGGCTTCCAGATCGGGCAGGCCCTGTTCGGCCTGGGTACCGGCGGGATCGGCGGCACCGGGCTGGGCGCCGGCCGTCCCGACCTGGTGCCCTACGCGGAGAGCGACTTCATGCTCTCCACCCTGGGCGAGGAGCTCGGGCTGATCGGGCTGGCCGCGATCCTGGTCATCTACCTGGTGCTGTGCACCCGCGGCCTGCGCAGCGCGCTGGCGGTGCGCGACAGCTTCGGCAAGCTGCTGGCCACCGGGTTGTCCTTCGCGCTGGCCATGCAGCTGTTCGTGGTGGTCGGCGGCGCGTCCAAGCTGATCCCGCTGACCGGGCTGACGCTGCCGTTCCTGTCCTACGGCGGCTCGTCGCTGGTGGCCAACTACGCGCTGGTCGCGCTGCTGCTGCGGGTCTCGCACGCCGCCCGCGCACCGCTGCCGCGCCGGCCCGCCGCCCCGCGGCCGCCGATCGCCGAGGCCGGCACCGAGCTGGTGGAGCGGCCGAAGTGAACACTCCGGTCCGCAAGATCGCCATCGCGGTGATGGTGATGATCCTGCTGCTGATGGCCAACCTGACCTACGTGCAGGTGATCAAGGCCACGGACTACCGCGAGGACACCCGCAACCGTCGGGTGCTGCTCGCCGAGTACTCGCGCAAGCGGGGGCAGATCAGTGCCGACGGCAAGGTGCTGGCCCGCAGCGTGGAGACCAACGACCGGCTGCAGTACCAGCGCGAGTACCCGGAGGGCCCGGTGTTCGCCCCGGTCACCGGCTACTACTCCTCGGACTTCTCCTCGGGCGGCATGGAGCGGGCCACCGACGCGGTGCTCAACGGCAGCGACGACCGGCTGTTCGGCCGCCGGCTCTCGGATCTGATCACCGGCCGGGACCCCAGCGGCGGCAACGTGGTGCTGACCATCGACCCGGAGGTCCAGCAGACCGCCTACGACCAGCTGCAGCGCAAGGGCTACGCGGGCTCGGTGGTGGCGCTGCGCCCGCAGACCGGCGAGATCCTGGCCATGGTGTCCACGCCGTCGTTCGACCCGAACCCGCTGGCCAGCCACAGCTCGGAGGAGCAGAAGGAGGCCTGGACGGCGCTGAACGAGGCCGAGCCGCCGGAGCTGACGAACCGGGCGGTCCAGCAGACCTACCCGCCGGGCTCCACCTTCAAGCTGGTCGACACCGCGGCCGCGCTGGCCAGCGGCCGCTTCACCCCGGAGAGCCAGCTCACCGCCGCGTCCAGCCTGACCCTGACCGGCACGAACACCGACCTGCAGAACTTCAACGGCAACCAGTGCGGCACCGGGGAGACGGCCAGCCTGCGCGATGCCCTGCAGCGCTCCTGCAACACCGCGTTCGCCCAGCTGGCCGAGGAGCTGGGCGAGCAGGCGCTGCGCGACCAGGCCACGGCGTTCGGCGTCGGCACCCCCGACCTGAGGATCCCGATGCCGGTCTCGCCCTCGACCGTCGGCGACATCCCGGACGTGGCCGCGCTGCAGCAGTCCAGCATCGGGCAGCGCGATGTCGCCCTCACCCCGCTGCAGAACGCGCAGATCGTGGCCGCGATCGCCAACGGCGGCGAGGTGATGGCGCCGTTCCTGGTCAAGGAGATCCAGAGCCAGGAGCTGGACGCGGTGGAGACCACCGAGCCGGACCGGGTCGGCCGCGCGATCAGCTCCCAGGTGGCCGCGACCCTGACCGACCTGATGGTCAACAACGAGAACAGCTACACCGGCAGCGGCAAGATCACCGGCGTGCAGATCGCGGCCAAGACCGGGACCGCCGAGCACGGCGCCACGCCGAAGACCACGCCACCGCACGTCTGGTACGTCGCGTTCGCGCCGGCCGAGGCCCCGCGGGTGGCGGTGGCGGTGCTCGTGGAGTCCGGCGGTGACCGCAGCAACCTGGCGGCCACCGGCGGCGCCGTGGCCGCCCCGATCGGGCGCGCCGTGATCGCCCGGGCCCTGCGGGACGCACCATGACCGTATCCCCTCCCGCGGAGGCGGCGGCATGATCGTGATCGCCGCCGGGCAGCGCGTCGGTGACCGGTACCAGCTGGACCGGCGGATCGCCGTGGGCGGGATGGGCGAGGTCTGGGAGGCCTCGGACAACCGGCTCGGGCGCAGCGTGGCCGTGAAGATCCTGCGTCCCGAGCTGTCCGGGGACCCGGAGTTCCTGCACCGCTTCCGGATCGAGGCGCGCACGGTGGCCTCGCTGGACCACCACGGCATCGCCGCGGTGCACGACTACGGCGAGTCCGAGGGCGTCGGCGGGCGGCGTACCGCGTACCTGGTGATGGAGCTGGTCCGCGGTGAGCCGCTGTCCACCCACATCGCCCGCGGCGCGATCGAGCCGAACGAGACGCTGCGGCTGCTCGAGGAGGCGGCGTGGGCGCTGCAGGCCGCGCACGAGCGCGGGTTCGTGCACCGCGACGTGAAGCCGGGCAACATCCTGGTCCGCGTCGACGGCAAGGTGAAGCTCACCGACTTCGGGATCGCCAAGGCCGCCGACGCGGTTCCGGTGACCCGCTCCGGGATGGTCATGGGTACCGCCCACTACATCGCGCCCGAGCAGGCCAGCGGGGCCGAGGCCGGTCCGGCGGGTGACGTGTACTCGCTGGGCATCGTCGGCTACGAGTGCCTGGTCGGGCACCGGCCGTTCCGGGCCGAGAGCGCGGTCGCGGTGGCCATGATGCAGGTCCGCGACGACCCGCCGCCGCTGCCGGACACGGTCCCCGTGCCGGCCCGGGAACTGATCGAGGCCACCCTGGTCAAGGACCCGACGCAGCGCTACGCGACCGGCGGCGAGTTCGCGGCGGCGGTGGCCGCGCTGCGCCGCGGCGAGGCGTTGCCGCTGCCGGCATCGGTCAGCCGGACCGCGTCCGGCCGTCCGAGCAGCGGCTTCCCCGGCTGGGGCCGCACCAGCACGCCGCCGTCGGCCGCACCCCCCGTCGAGCAGCGCAACCACCGGTCCGGGGCGCCGGCCCGGCCGCCGCTGGCGCCGTCGGCCCCGGTGCTGCCGCTGCGCCTGCAGCCGGTGGCCCGCTCCGGTCGCACCGTGTTGCTCGTGCTGTTCCTGTTGTTGACGCTGGCCGCGATCACGTTGGGCGTTGTACTGCTGCGCGGGGGTGTGACGGCGATCGGCGACATGCCGAAATGGAACGAGTCGGCGGGTACCGTATCGGGCTGGGAGGGTGTCGTGGCCGAACGGGTGGTGATCGGCCGGTGAGCCCGTTCAGCATGCGATCCGGCGCTCCGAGGCACGGCGGAACACCACCGCGACCGCGGTCGCCCGGCATGATGACCTCCATCCCCGACACCCTCAGGAATCCGCAGCGATGACCACCCCGCGACTGTTGTCCGAGCGATATGAGCTGGGCGAGGTGCTCGGTTACGGCGGTATGTCCGAGGTGCACCGCGGGCGGGACACCCGACTCAGTCGTGACGTGGCCATCAAGGTGCTGCGCGCCGACCTGGCTCGCGACCCGCAGTTCCAGATGCGGTTCCGCCGGGAGGCGCAGAACGCGGCGGCGCTGAACCACCCGGCGATCGTCGCGGTGTACGACACCGGCGAGGTGCAGAGCGACTTCGGCCCGCTGCCCTACATCGTCATGGAGTACGTCGACGGGCAGACCCTGCGGGAGATCGTCAAGACCACCGGCCCGATGACCCAGCAGAAGGTCATCGAGGTGATGGCCGACGTGTGCGCCGCGCTCGACTTCTCGCACCGGCACAACATCATCCACCGGGACGTGAAGCCGGCCAATATCATGATCAATCGTGCCGGCGCGGTGAAGGTCATGGACTTCGGCATCGCGCGGGCGCTGGGCGAGGGGCAGAACGTCACCCAGACGGCGGCC
>Ga0190265_10003043_pt1 | contig 11414 bp, 8 predicted proteins | sample Popmic124T_FD_133135 | JGI IMG/M metagenome (GOLD analysis project Ga0190265, IMG submission 133135) | Populus adjacent soil microbial communities from riparian zone of Indian Creek, Utah, USA - 124 T | ecosystem: Environmental > Terrestrial > Soil > Riparian zone | place: USA: Utah | collected...
ACGACGTGTGCATCATCTCGATGATCGGTGAGTCGGGTGGGATGTCCATCGGCCGCGTGCCGTCGAAGTGGAAGTTGGCGCCGATCAAGACCAACCGGCGGGCGAGATCCGGATGGCTCAGGGCGACGAGCATGGCGATGATGCCGCCGTCGCTCCAGCCGATCAAATGCGCGGGGCCACCGACGACGTGTTCCAACACGCCAACCGTCTCCCTCGCCATGTCGTCGTAGTGGAACGAAGCCTCCGAGTCGCCGGTGCGGCCGTGCCCGCGGCGGTCGAACGCAACCACCCGATACGTGTCGGCGAGGAACCCGCCGATCGTGTCGAGCAGCGCGTCGCTGTTCGAGAGGCCGCCGTGCAGCAGCACAACCGTCTCGGCACCGTCGCTCTGCTGGCCCGCGATCTCGACCCACGTCGGATGACCAAGGATGTCGATGTAGTCACCCACCCCAGCATCATGCCGGGCGGGACGCTCATTTGGGCTGCTGTTCGTTGCGACTGCCGAAAGGATCGGCCGCCCAGAAACGTTTCGGGATGGCGGGCGAGCCCGTCGACAACACTGGTTCGCATGGCCGTCCGCATCCGTCCGCCCGCCGAGTCCGACGTGCTCGCGATGTACCGCACCGACGGGACCGCGTTCGGATCGCATTGGAAGCCCGAGGAGATCGAGCGCACGCGTCCGACGATCGAGCTCGACCGCTTTCGCATCGCCCTCGATGGTGACGACGTTGTCGGCACGGCGGGATCGTTCGGGCTCGAGATGACGGTTCCCGGCGGTGGAACCCTGTCGACCGGCGGCGTCACCTGGGTGTCGTGCGCCGTCACCCATCGGCGCCAGGGTGTGCTCCGCGCGCTGATCCAGGCGATCCACGACGACATCGACGCACGCGACGAGCCGCTCGCGGCACTCGGTGCGAGCGAGGGCGGGATCTACGAGCGCTTCCACTACGGGGTCGCGTCGCTGCGACGGGGGATCGAGATCGATCGCCGGCGCGCCCAGCTACGACCCGAGTATCGACCGCCTTCGGGCGCCGTGCGGCTCGTCCATCCTGACGAGGCCGTGGCGCTGTTCTTGCCGCGCTGGGATCGGGCCCGGAGGGTCCGCCCCGGCGAGATCGACCGCAACGAGGTGTGGATGCGGATGTTGCTCACCGAGGTCGGCGACGCCGCGGTGTGCGCAGTGCACGACGACGGCTTCGCGGTGTGGAAGACCGAGCCACAGTGGAACATGGGGCACGCGGCGCACGAGGTGTGGCTCCACGACATGGCGGCCGCGACACCGGAGGCGCACGCCGCGCTGTGGCACACGTTGCTGTCGCTCGATCTCACCGGTCCGATCCGCTCGCTCGTGGTGCCGCTCGACGACCCGCTGCCGTACCTGCTCACCGACCGTCGCGCGTTGCGGACCACGGTGGTGAACGACGGACTGTGGCTCAACCTCCGCGACATCAAACGCTGCTTCGAAGCGCGGACGTACGGCACCGACGACGACATCGTGGTCGAGGCCGACGGCGTCCGTTGGCGCATCGGTGGTGGTGGATGCCGACGAGTGCGCACCCGCGCCGATCTGCGGACGGATCACGCCTCGCTGTCGGCGCTGCTCCTTGGTGGCGTGCGGCCCTCGACGCTGGTGACCGGTCGGCGGATGACGGCCCGCGACGCCGACGTGCTGCGTCGCGCCGACGCGCTGTTCGCGATGGCGCCGGAGCCGTATTGCCAGACCGGTTTCTGACGATCGCGCGAGACGGGCACGCCGTCCGGCGGACCCGTTTCGAGGATCATCCGTTCCGCGCGACTGGCCGCGAGGAAGAGTTTGTTCCAGGGGCCCTCGCGCGTGCGCTACGGTCTTGCGATCCGGCTGACGGGAACAGCCGTTGTCAGTAAGGAGGTCCGCCGTGGGTCGGACAGCAAAGCGCGGAACTATCGTCTTGGCCGCTCTCGTCGTGGCCACAGCGACACTCGCGACATCATCGAGTGTGAGTGGCGACGGAGGTGATCCGGACGACTTCTCGGCCGGCAGCCTGAGCCCAGACACGACCGAGTCGGCTGCCAAGTCGGTGACCGGCCGGCTGGCCCAGTCCGACGCGTCGCTGCTCGGCCGCAGCGACGCCACGCTGGTGAACGTCGTCGTCAAACTCGACTACGACGCGACTGCCAGTTACGCCGGCGACATCGCCGGCCTCCCGGCGACCAGCCCGAGCGTGACCGGTGTCGACCTCACGGGCGACACCGCGGCCGAGCAGGTCTACGAGGACTACACATCCGGTATCGACGAGGCGTTCCGCGCCGAGCTGGCGGCGGCGATCCCGTCGGCCACGGCCGGCGACAGCCTCCAGCGCGTCTACGGCGGCGTCGCCGTCTCACTGCCGGCCAACAAGGTCGGCCAGCTGTTGGAACTGACCGACGTGGCGGCCGTGCAGTCCGACGAGCCCGAGCAGTTGCAGACCGACTCGAGCACCGAGTTCATCGGCGCGCCGACGATCTGGGACCAGACCGGTGGGCAGGCGCTCGCCGGTCAGGGCGTGATCTTCGGTGACCTCGACAGCGGCGTGTGGCCAGAGCACCCGTCGTTCGAGAACAACGCCGGCCTCGGCGCTCCACCACCGAAGGCTGACGGCACGCCGCGGGTATGCGACTTCGGCGACAACCCGCTGACACCAGCCACTGACGTGTTCGCGTGCAACAACAAGCTGATCGGCGGCCAGCCGTTCCTCGACACGTACAATGTCGTCTTCGGCGGCGAGATCTTCCCCGACTCGGCCCGCGACAGCAACGGGCACGGCACGCACACCACCAGCACGGCGGCCGGCTCGATCGTCGACTCGGCACCGATCTTCGGCATCGAGCGCGGACCGATCAGCGGCGTGGCGCCGGGCGCATGGGTCATCGAGTACAAGGTGTGCGGTCTCGAGGGCTGCTTCCCGTCCGACTCCGCCGCCGCGGTCGCCCAGGCGATCCTCGACGGCGTCGACGTGATCAACTTCTCGATCAGCGGCGGCGCCAATCCGTTCTCCGACGTCGTCGAGTTGGCGTTCCTCGACGCCTACGAGGCCGGCATCCTGGTCGCCGCGTCGGCGGGCAACGCCGGGCCCGGCCCGGACACGACGGACCACCACGGTCCATGGACGCTTACCGTCGCCGCCTCGACCCAGACTCGGGCGTTCCAGTCGACGCTCACCGTCACCGACGGTGTCGACACGGCGACGTTCGAGGGCGCAACGATCACACCCGGTGTCCCGACATCGACCCCGATCGTCCTCGCCCAGAACATCCCCGGCAACACCGGAGGTGCGCTTTGCACGCAACCGCTCCCAGCGGGGTCTGCGACCGGAATGCTGGTCGCCTGTCTCCGCGGTCCTGGACGCGTCTTGAAGGGCTTCAACGTGATGCAGGGCGGCGCGGTCGGCATGATCCTGTACAACGTCCCGTTGGCCGAGGCGCTCACCGACAACCACTTCATCCCCACCGTGCACCTCTACGACGGCACCGACTTCTTGGCCTTCCTCGCCGCCCACCCCGGTGCGACTGGCTCGTTCACCGAAGGTGTGAAGGGTGAGGGCCAGGGCGACGTCATCACGGCGTTCTCGTCGCGTGGCCCGGGTGGCCAGTTCCTGAAGCCCGACATCACGGCGCCGGGCGCCCAGATCCTGGCTGGCAACACGCCCATCCGCGAAGACGTGGCTGGCGGGCCTCCCGGCGAGCTGTTCCAGGCCATCGCCGGCACCTCGATGTCGTCGCCGCACGCCGCCGGATCGGCGATCTTGCTGAAGGCACTTCATCCGGACTGGTCGCCAGGCGCGATCAAGTCGGCGCTGATGACGACGGCGATCACCGACGTGGTCAAAGAGGACCTCGTCACGCCGGCCGACCCGTTCGACTTCGGCGCCGGCCGGGTCGACCTGAACAACGCCGGCGACGCGCCGATCGTGTTCGACGAGTCGGCGCTGCGGATGCTCACGCTGGGCAACAACCCGATCACCGCGCTCGACGTCAACATTCCGTCGATCAACGCCCCGACGATGCCGGGGACGGTGACACTGGTCCGCACGGCGACCAACGTCAGTGGTCAGGACTACAACTTCGACGTCACGACCGAAGCACCGGCTGGTGCCACGATCAAGGTGTCACCGAAGCAGGGTCGCATCCGTGCTGGCGAGAGCCGTTCGTTCGAGGTGACCATCACGTCGAGCGCACCGAGTGGGCAGTACTTCGGCGAGATCACCTTCACCTCGCGGAACTCATCGCAACCGGCGGTGCACCTGCCGGTCGCGTTCTTCAACGAGCAGGGTGACGTCACGCTGAGCCAGTCGTGCGACCCGGCCTCGATCCCACAGTCCAGCAGCACCACCTGCACCGTCTCGGTGTTCAACGACTCGTTCGATGACGCGACGGTCAACCTGCTCTCGACCGTATCGAGTGGGCTGAGGATCACAGGGGCGACTGGCGCAACGGTGAGCCCGAACGGCAAGTCGGCGAGCGTCGGCCCTGAGCTCGTCGAGGGCGAGCGCGATGCCACTCCGGCCATCGCTCCAGCCACCGACACACCGGGTGGCGGTTATCTCGACCTCGAATTGTTCGGGATCGGTCCGGTCCCCGTCGGCGACGAGAGCATCGTGAACTTCAACGTGCCCGCCTACGTGTACGGAGGTGTGACGTACACGCGGATCGGGATCACGTCGAACGGCTATGCGGTGGTCGGCGGTGGCGTGGCGTCGGACGTCGACTTCATACCGCAAACCCTGCCCGATCCGGTTCGGCCCAACGGCGTGTTGGCGCCGTACTGGACCGATCTCGACGGCACTGGTACCGAAGGCATCAGGGCTGCGACCCTGACCGACGGTGTCAGCACCTGGCTGGTCCTCCAGTGGGACGTCCGTCTCTGGGGCATCACGACGCCTGACGGCGCGAGGGCGATGCAGATCTGGATCGGGATCGACGGCACCGAGGACATCTCGTACGAGTACGCCGCGAGCGCGCTCGGCCAGACCACACCGCCCGGATACGGGCTGACGGTCGGCGCCGAGAACCCGTCCGGTACCGGCGGCGCCCAGATCGTCGGCCCACCGACGTCGAGCTACCGGATCACGACGACGCCGGGAGCACCCGGCGAGACGCTCACCTACACACTCACGATCCTCGGCGTCGACCGCGGCCCCCGGTCACTGACGACGTCGATGACGGCAAGCACGGTGGCCGGTACCACCACGGTGTCGACGCCGATCGTCGTCACCAAGAAGTAGGCGGGAAGGGGCGGGGCGGGCCGGATGACCCGGTCCGTGCCGTCGGGGAGGGGTCGCTGAGGCGGCCCCTCCCCGACGATGCCATCGCGGGGTCCTGTGGTCGCACGCGATGTCTCCTCGCCCGCCCGCCGGCATACAGTGCGCGCTTGTGGCAAGGAGCCGGTCGCGGCGAGGCAGGGCCGCCACGGTTGTCGCCTCCTCGCTGGTGTGCGGCGTCGTTGTGTTGTGCGCCGGCTGCGGCGACGACACCGCCGAGCCGCCCGCCGCGAGCCCGACTGGTGAGTTGATCGTCGACTCCACGTCCGTTTCGGCAACCGACTCGATCACGTCGTCGAATGCGCCGTCGTCGCCGACCGTCGACAGCGACACCCCGACGACCGATGCGTCCGACGAGAGCGAGGTAACCGTGACCGAACCGAACGACAGCGCCACTGGCCAGATCGACAGCGGCGTCCAGCCGCAGATCGACCAAGCCGTCGCCGATCTGGCGGCTCGCCTGAGCGTCGACCCGTCGGCGATCACGGTCGTATCGGCGGCGTTCGTCGTGTGGCCCGACAAGGGCCTCGGGTGCCCACGACACGGGATGGAGTACCTGCAGGTCCAAGTCGACGGCACGTTGATCGAGCTCGAGGCCGGCGGCGAGCGCTATCGCTACCACTCCGGTGAGACCCGTCCACCGTTCCTGTGCGAGCGCACGTTCTCGGCCGATTCGCTGGTGCCCGACGATACGAAGCCCGACGCATCCGGGTGAATCGAGCGCCAAACGCAGCCGTATCGACGCGCTGCTTTCGAACGTGACGCAACTAGCCTCGGACGACGTGTCCGAGCGCATCTCCGCCGATGTCGTCGCCAAGGTGTCGCGCCTCGCCCGACTCGATCTGACCCCTGAGGAGATCGAGATCACCACGACGCAGTTGTCCGACGTGCTCGAGCATTTCGCCGACGTCGACGCGCTCGACCTCTCCGACGTCAGCCCCATGACCCAGCCGTACCCGCTCGTCAACGTGATGCGCGACGACGTCGAGGCGCCTGTCCTCGACCGTGACGCGGTGCTGGCCGCCGCCCCGCAGGCCGAGGACGGCCGGTTCCGGGTGCCTCCGATCGTCGGCCTGGAGGGTTGAACGTGGGCATCATCCCGACCACGGCCGCCGGCATCGCCGATGCCGTTCGCGATGGCTCGGTCACCGCGTCCGACGTCGTCGAGCGGCATCTCGCCGCGATCGAGGCGCGTGAGCACGAGATCCACGCGTTCAACCTCGTCGGCGCCGACGCGGCCAGGACGGCGGCAGCCGCGATCGATGCCGCGGTCGCCGCGGGCGACGATCCCGGCCCGCTCGCCGGAGTGCCCGTCGCGCTCAAGGACAACATGTGCACCCGCGGCGTCGAGACCACGTGCTCGTCGAAGATCCTCGCCGGTTGGCGTCCGCCGTACGACGCGACGGTCGTCGAGCGTCTGACCGCCGCCGGCGCGGTCGTGATCGGCAAGACCAACCTCGACGAGTTCGCGATGGGCTCGAGCACCGAGAACTCGGCGTTCGGCCCGACCCGCAATCCCCACGACATCAGCCGCGTCCCGGGAGGGTCGTCCGGTGGCAGCGCGGCCGCGGTGGCAGCCGGCTTCGCGCCGCTCGGCTTCGGCAGCGACACCGGTGGATCGATCCGCCAGCCGGCCGCGTTGTGCGGCGTCGTGGGCGTCAAGACGACATACGGCGCCGTCAGCCGCTACGGGCTCGTCGCGTTCGCCAGCAGCCTCGACCAGATCGGGCCGTTCAGCACGACCGTCGACGACGCGGCGCTGGCGCTCGAGGTGATCGCCGGCCACGACCCGATGGACTCGACGTCGATCCCCGAACCCTTCCCGCGTCTGCGCGAGGTGCTCGATCGCGGCGTCGAGGGTCTGCGCGTCGGTCGCATCACCGACCTGCCGACGGGTGCCGACCCCGACGTCATCGAGCGCCTCGAAGCAGCGTTCGACGCGCTGGGCGCGGCGGGGGCCAAGATCGTCGACGTCGAAGTGCCGGCGTTCACGTACGGCCTCACCGCCTACTACCTGATCGCACCCGCCGAGGCGTCGAGCAACCTGGCCCGCTACGACGGCGTCCGATACGGGCTGCGAGTCGACGCCCCCGACACGAACGCGATGTACATGGCCACCCGCCACGAGGGTTTCGGTGCCGAGGTCAAGCGCCGCATCATGCTCGGCACGTACGCGCTGTCGGCGGGGTACTACGACGCCTACTACGGCAAGGCGTTGCGGGTGCGGCGGCTCATCAGCGACGACTTCGCCCGCGCCTACGAGCACGCCGATGTGCTGCTGACGCCGACCTCGCCGACGGTCGCGTTTCCCATCGGGGCCAAGACCGACAACCCACTCGCGATGTACCTGTGCGACACCTACACGATCCCGAGCAACCTGAGTGGCCACCCGGGCATGAGCGTCCCGTTCGGCACCGGCGCCGACGACCTCCCCGTTGGCGTCCAGGTGCTCGCATCGACCTGCGGCGAGGCGACCATGTTCCAGGTCGCCGCCGAGCTGGAACGGGCGATGGAGAGTGCGACGCCATGACTGCGGCGACAACGACTGCGACCGAGGATGCGCTGCGCGGCTACGAGCTCATCGTGGGGCTCGAGGTGCACGTCGAGCTGGCGACGGTGACGAAGCTGTTCTCGGCGTCGCCGAACCGCTTCGGCGACGAGCCCAACACCAACATCGACCCCGTCACATTGGGGTTGCCGGGCGCCTTGCCCGTGCTCAACCGCCAGGCCGTCGAGCTGGCGATGCGGATCGGGCTGGCGCTCAACTGCACGGTGAAGTCGTGCACGTTCCACCGCAAGAACTACTTCTATCCCGACATGCCGAAGGCCTACCAGATCAGCCAGTACGACGAGCCGCTCAACGTCGACGGTTGGCTGGTGCTGGCCGACGGCACGCGGGTCGGCATCGAGCGGGCGCATCTCGAGGAGGACACCGGCAAGTCGACCCACGTCGGCGGATCGGGCGGCCGGATCCACGGCAGCGGGCACTCGTTGATCGACTTCAACCGCGCCGGGGTGCCCCTGGTCGAGATCGTCAGCCGGCCCGACATCCGCACGTCAGAGCAGGCGCGCGAGTACGTCAACGAGCTGCGGGCGATCCTCGTCGCGATCGGTGCATCGGACGCCAAGATGGAAGAGGGGTCGATGCGCGTCGACGCCAACGTCAGCGTGCACCAGCCGGGCACGCCGCTGGGGACGCGATGCGAGATCAAGAACCTCAACTCGGTGCGCTCGCTCGGCCGTGCCATCGAGTACGAGGCGCGGCGCCAGGTCGTCCTGCTCGAAGCCGGTGAAACGGTGCGCCAGGAGACCAGGCACTGGGACGAGACCGACGGTCGCACCCACACGCTGCGCTCCAAGGAGGACGCCGACGACTACCGCTACTTCCTCGAGCCCGACCTCGTGCCGCTCGACCCCGATCCGGCGTGGATCGAGCGGGTGCGTTCGGCGTTGCCGATGCTCCCGGCCGAGCGGCGACAGCTGCTCGCCGCCGCCACCGGCGCGGCCGCCAACAGCGAGGCCGTGATGGTGGTGGTCGACCGCGGCCAGGACCCCTACGTGCTCGCGGTGGGCGATGCCGGCGGTGACCCGGCACGGGCGCTCGTCCATGTCAAGGAGGCGTTCGCCGAGCAGGGTGCCGAGCCCGTCGTACCGGCGGCAGCGATCGCCAAGTTGACCCAGATGGAGGTCGCCGGCGCGCTCACGTCGACGCAGGTGAAGCAGGTGCTCGCCGACCTCGTCGCCGGTGAGGGCGACGACCCGGAGGCGATCGCTGCGGCGAAGGGATTCGAAGCGGTCGACACGACGGCGCTCGAGGCGATGGTCGATGAGGCGATCGCCGCTCAGCCCGACGCGTGGGAGAAGTACCGGGCCGGTGAGGACAAGGCGGTCGGAGCGTTGGTCGGCGCGGTGATGAAGGCGTCGAAGAATCAGGCCGACGGCAAGGCCGTCACCGCGATCCTGCGTTCCCGCCGTCAGTAGCCCGGGTTGGGCACGACGTCCCATCGCGACGGGATCGGGATGTGGTCGGCGAACCGCGTCGCGAGCGGGCCGACGATCGCGGTGACCAACACGTAGGCGGCCGCGAGGGCGCCGAGGTCTGGCCCGTCGGCGAGCTCGGAGCCGAGGGCGGCGATGACGATCGAGAACTCGCCGCGGGCGATCAGCACCGTGCCGGCGCGTACCCGACCACGGGGTCCGACACCGGCCCGCCCGGCCGCGATCCACCCGGTGGCGACCTTGGCGACCGACGTCACGATGGCGAGCCCGAGGGCGGGCAGGGCGACGTCGACGAGGTCGGACGGGTCGATCCGGAATGAGAAGAACAGGAAGAACGTGGCGGCGAACAGGTCTCGCAGCGGCGCGATCAAAGATGCGGCGCGCTCCTCCGCATGGCCGGACAGGGCGAGTCCGACGAGAAAGGCGCCGATCGCCCCCGACACCTCGATCCGCTGCGCCAACCCGCCGACCAGGAGCGTGAGCCCGAACACGGTCAGCAGCAGCGACTCGTTCGAGCCGCCGGCGACGATGTCGCTGAGGTGGCTGCCGTAGCGCACGGCGAGGACGAGGACGACGACGACGGCCGTGATCGCCAGCGTCACGCTGCCCAACAGGGCAGCCACCGTGCCACCGGCGATCAGGGCGCCGACGATCGGCAGGTAGACCGCCATCGCGAGGTCCTCGATCACGAGCATGTTCAGCACGGTCGGTGTCTCGCGAAAGCCGATCCGGCCGAGGTCGGACAGCACCTTCGAGATGATCCCGGAGGAGCTGACCCAGCACACCCCACCGAGCAGCACCGCGGCGAGTGGCTTCCAGCCGAGCAGCAGACCGAGCACGAAGCCCGGCAGTGCGTTCAGCGCCATGTCGGTGAAGCCTGGGACCAGACCGGTCCGCAGGCCGGTGCGAAGTTCCGCTTCGTTGTACTCGAGGCCGAGCGCGAGCAGCAGGAGCAGCACACCGATCTCGGCGGCGATGGAGATGAACTCCTCGCCGACGTCGAGCGTGACGACTCCACCCTCACCGACGACGAGGCCGGCGATGAGGTAGAGCGGGACCGCCGTGATCCCGATGCGCCCGGCGAATCGAGACAGGATGGCGAGCGCCAGCACGACGGCGCCGATCTCGATGAACGCGAGCGCCGACTCCGACGACCCGGCGGCCAGCACGGTCAGTGACCGGGTGGTGGACCGAGGATCGACCGGAGTGTCGCCAGGCCTTCGTCGGTGCCGACGGCGACGACAACGTCGCGCGTTGCGAACTCGAAGTCGGGCTCCGGCGCCGGCACGGTGGTGTCACCGCGGATGACCGCCACGACTGATGCACCTGTTCGGGTCCGCAACTGCCCGTCGGCGATCGTGTGGCCGATCAACAGCGACGTGGTGCCGAGCTCGATCCACTCGATCGCGAGACCCTCGATCTGCTGGCGAACGGCTGTCACTGCCTCTGTCACCCGGCCGGCGCCGAGCAGCTCCGACAGCGTCTGCGTGTCGGACGCCGACAACTGCATCCGCTCGGAGCAGGCGTCGGGATCCTTGCGGTCGTAGACGAGGATCTCCCGCCGTCCGTCGCGACGAACGAGCACGCCGATCCGCGTTCCGTCGGCGGTGGTGAAGTCGTGGCGCACACCGATCCCCGGCAGGTTGGTCTCGCGAACGTCGGGCATGCAGTCAGTTTGCCAAGAGATTCGGCCGGCGCCATGCAGGTGGCGCGCCCACCCGGCTGGCTGGGACACATCGCACTACCCTCGCTCGCATGACCATCATTGCGTTCCCCGGCCACACCGCAAGCAGCCTGCGCAGTTGCTGGCCGCTCCTCGGCTGGCGCCTCGTCGCTCGCATCGGTGACATGGTGGACCAATGACCGGCAACGACGTTCAGGTCGACATCAAGCCGCGGTCACGCGATGTCACGGACGGGATCCAGAAGGCCGCCTCGCGGGCGATGCTGCGCGCCGTCGGGCTCACCGACGACGACTGGGGCAAGCCGCAGATCGGTGTCGCCTCGTCGTGGAACGAGATCACGCCGTGCAACGCGTCGCTGCGCCGTCTCACCGCCGCCGCCAAGGAGGGGGTCCGGCGCGCCGGCGGGGTGCCGCTCGAGTTCGGCACGATCACCGTGTCCGATGGCATCTCGATGG
>Ga0190265_10003044_pt1 | contig 11414 bp, 9 predicted proteins | sample Popmic124T_FD_133135 | JGI IMG/M metagenome (GOLD analysis project Ga0190265, IMG submission 133135) | Populus adjacent soil microbial communities from riparian zone of Indian Creek, Utah, USA - 124 T | ecosystem: Environmental > Terrestrial > Soil > Riparian zone | place: USA: Utah | collected...
AAGATTGAGCGGCTCCGGGACGTCATCTGGCGGGAAGGCAGCGATTCCGCCAGCCTCGACAACGCCATGGAGCTGCTGGTTCGTTCCGGGCGCGACCTGGTGCATGCGTCGATGATTACGATCCCGCAGGCGTGGGAGAAGTATTCCGACCTCGACGCCGGGGTGAAGGCGTTCTACGAGTATCACCAGTGCGTGCTGGAGCCGTGGGACGGACCTGCCGCCCTGGCCTTCACCGATGGCCTGCTGGCGGGAGCCGCGGTAGATCGCAACGGGCTCAGGCCCTGCCGCTACAAGGTGCGGGCCGACGGCCTGGTGGTTGCGGGCTCCGAGGTGGGTCTGGTAGACCTCGACCCGCGCGAGGTGGTGGAGTGCGGCAAGGTGGGACCGGGCGAAGTCCTGGTGGTGGATACCCGGCGGGGAGAGGTGATTCGCAATCTCGACGCGAAGCGAGAGGTGGCGGCGCGGCGCCCCTACGCCCGCTGGGTGGCCCGCTACATGGCCACCCTGGCTCCCGACCCCGCGAGAGTTCCGCCCACCCACACCGGCGAATCGCTGCTGCAGCTGCAGCGGGCGTTCGGCTACGGCGCGGAGGACCTACGGATCGTGCTGGAACCGATGGGCAGCACCGGCGGCGATCCGGTCTGGAGCATGGGCGACGACACCCCGATCCCGCCGCTCTCGGCAGTGCCGCAGAGCCTCTACGCCTATTTCCGCCAGCGGTTTGCCCAGGTCACCAACCCGCCGATCGACTCACTGCGCGAGTCGATGGTGATGTCGCTCCGGATGCACCTGGGCCGGCGCGGCTCGCCCTTGCTCGAGCGTGCCTCCTACGCCCGGATGCTCCGCCTGGAGCACCCCATCCTGCTGGCGGAGGAGATGGCGGCACTCCGCAATGTCGCGGGGTTCTCGACCGTCACCATCGATGCCGTCTGGAATCCGGCCAAGGGAACCGGCGGGCTCAAGTCCGCTCTTACCGCGCTTCGCCGTGCCGCGGAGCGCGCCGCGCGGCGGGGTGCCCACATCCTCATCATCAGCGATCGTGCCGCGACCGACCGGCGCGCGCCTATTCCCATGCTCCTGGCCATCGGGGCGGTGCGGCAGCACCTGGTGCACGTCGGCCTCAGGGCCCGCGTAGGCCTCGTGGCCGAGGCGGGCGATGCGTTCGATATCCACCACTTTGCCACTCTTATTGGGTACGGAGCCGAGGCGGTGCATCCGTGGCTGGCATTCGAAAGCGTCGATGGAATCTTTGGTGAAGCGGGGCAGCGGGGCAGTGGGGCAGAAGAGCGACCTTCAGCTGCCGAGGCACGGCTCAGCTACCGAAGCGCTGCGGAGAAGGGGCTGCTCAAGATCCTCTCGAAGATGGGAATCTCTACCCTCTCCTCCTACTGTGGTGCCCAGATCTTCGAGGCGCTCGGGCTCGGCAACGAGGTGATCGCGTCCTGCTTTGCCGGTACCGCCTCGCCGCTCGGCGGGATCGGCTTCGAGGAAATGGCGGAGGATGTTCTGGCTCGGCATGGAGCGGCTTATCAGGTCGTCGAGGAGGCCGTCTCACTCCCGGATCATGGGCGGGTCCGCTTCCGCAAGGAGGGGGAGGACCACGGGTGGGCACCTCAGATCGTGATGGCACTGCAGCAGGCAACGGGGAGTGGGAGGAAGGCGGGCGGACGGGCGGACGGGCCGGGTACCCGCGCAGCGGGTGGTGGCGGACAGGCGGACGGCGCGTACGAGGCGTTTCTCGCCAAGAACACCGCCCGGCGTCCGGCGGGGCCGCGTGATCTCCTGTCCGTGAAACGCGGTGACGCGATTCCGCTGGAGCAGGTCGAGCCGGCCGAGGAGATCCGCCGCCGGTTCGTGTCGTCCGCCATGTCGCTCGGGGCGCTCTCGCCGGAGGCGCATGCTACGCTCTCTATCGCCATGAACCGGATGGGTGCCCGGTCGAACTCGGGCGAGGGAGGCGAGGATCCCGCGAATTACCACGGAAGCGGCAATGGAGACCGGGCCGACAATCGGATCAAGCAGGTGGCGTCCGCCCGCTTCGGCGTGACCACGGAGTACCTCACCCGGGCGGAGGAGCTGGAGATCAAGATCGTCCAGGGCGCCAAGCCCGGTGAGGGCGGACAGCTGCCGGCTCACAAGGTGACCGACCTCATCGCTCGGCTCCGTCATGCGGTGCCGGGCATTCAGCTCATCTCGCCGCCGCCGCACCACGACATCTACTCGATCGAGGACCTGGCTCAGCTGATCCAGGATCTCAAGACCGTCAATCCCCGTGCGCGTATCGGGGTCAAGCTGGTCTCGGAGACCGGCGTGGGAACGGTGGCCGCGGGCGTGGCCAAGGCGTACGCCGACTACGTGCTGATTGCGGGGCATAACGGCGGCACCGGCGCGTCGCCTCTGTCGTCCATCAAGCACGCGGGCTCGCCGTGGGAGCTGGGACTGGCCGAGGCGCAGGCCACGCTGGTGCGAAACGGGCTGCGGCATCGGATCGAGGTGCGCACCGATGGAGGCCTGAAGACCGGGCGAGATGTGGTCATCGCTGCCCTCCTGGGCGCGGAGAGCTACGGCTTCGGCACCGCGCCGCTGGTGGCCATGGGTTGCGACATGGCTCGGCAGTGCCACATCAACACCTGCCCCACCGGAATCGCGACCCAACGGGAAGATCTCAGAGCCAAGTTCCGGGGAACGCCGGAGCAGGTGATCGCCTATTTCACGCTGATCGCCGAGGAGGTCCGGGGCATCCTCGCCAGCATCGGCGTTCGTACGCTGGACGAGATCATCGGACACAACGACCTACTGGAGCGCGTGGATTGCCCCGCCGTGCCGCGGGCGCAGATGCTGGATTTATCTGTTCTGCTAGCGAGGGAGGTCGTAGGGGCGACGCGTGCGTCGCCCGCGGTCTTGCGACGTACCGTGGAACGCAACGATCGACCTGGCCTGATCTCGCTCGACAACGAGATCCTGGGTGACCTGAAGCCGTATCTCGATTGCGCTCTTCCCTACTCCGGCAACTACGAGATCCGGAACCACCACCTCACGGTGGGTGCCGGGGTGGCCGGTGTCATCGCGGAGCAGCATGGCGACGCGGGCCTGCCACCGGGATCGGTGCGGCTCCGCTTCACCGGCACCGCGGGTCAGAGCTTCGGCGCGTTCGTCTGCCGCGGGATGCATCTCGAGCTGGAGGGCGAGGCCAACGATTACGTCGGCAAGGGACTGAGCGGCGGTGAGATCACGATTCGGCCGTTCCGCCGGGCCGGCTACGCCGACATGTCGCACCAGCATTTGATCATCGGGAACACCGTGCTCTACGGCGCCACCGGCGGCAAGCTGTTCGCCGCCGGCCAGGCGGGCGACCGGTTTGCGGTCCGCAACTCCGGCGCGGTGGCAGTGATCGAGGGAGCGGGCAATCACTGTTGCGAGTACATGACGGGGGGTATCGTGGTCGTGCTGGGCCGGGCCGGCCGGAACTTTGCCGCGGGGATGTCGAATGGAGTGGCCTACGTGATGGACGAGAAACAGACTTTCACCAGCCGGGTTAATCACGATATGGTGGAGGTAGCCGACCTGGAACAGGAGGATGTCGAGCTGGTGCGGCAGTTGATTCGGGAGCATGAAGAGAAGACGGTGAGCACCCGGGCACGGAACATCCTGGTCCGGTGGGATGAGTTCCTGCCCCATTTCCGGAAGGTCACTCCCAAAGGTGCGGCGCTCCAGGTGGCCGCCATCAGGGCGGCCTACTTGGGCTCACCCCAGACCGACGGCGAGGCAGTGCTGGCCCGGCGCAGCGCATAACGGGGAGGACGGGAAAGACGGGAAGGGCGGGATGGAAAGGCCGAGAAGAGATGACGCCCGGTGACGACACGTCTACGGTGATCTTTTCGGCGGAGGCCAGGTCTTCGAGACGGCGGCGGCCAGCTGCTGCGCCTCCTTGGGCTCGAGGGGAACGCCGATGTCATTTGGCAGACTCGGGTCGCCGCCGATCGCTTCCTGGATGACTGGAACCGCCACAACCACAGAATCGATCAGCACCGCGAGGCTGTCGCCGATGTGGCGCCCAGTGGTCTCCTTAACCCGTGAGCCCCCTGCTTTGGTGAGCCAGACCTGAAGGATGATGCCCTTCCCTATTCTCGTCTTCAGGGCTTCGACTCTAGCAATGTCTCCTTTGGACAGCAGGGCTTCCGGGCGGAGGTACACGGTTTTGCCCTGCCCGTGCACCGTGGCTGCGACCAAGCGCGGGCCTGGTGAACTCTCGGCCAGCCGCAGCTCGAGCGAGACCGGAACCCGCTCCCAGTTGGGGGCCCTGACCTTCGAGCTCGGCGAGCAGGCCCAGCTCGCCACGATCAGGAGACCTACAGATAACCGTGCCTGCATGTCGGCGCGTCCCGCCAGAGTATTTGTTGAGCTGCAATGCCCGATGGGTACCCGTCCTTCTCCTTCAACATAGTCACCGGTGACCAGCGCACGGAGTGGGTCGCGTGCGGGAGCGACTCTCAGTTGACGGCAGCACCAATTTAGAGTAACTTGCTGATCAGCAAGCAAGCTGCAACCCTTTGCGCGAGCGTCGATTGGCAACCACTTCCGAGCGTGTTCGAGACCCCGAGCGAAGCCGCACCGCGATCCTTGACGCGGCGGAGCGGCTCTTCGCCGTCCAGGGGTATGACGCCACCAGCCTGAACCAGGTGGGTGCGGCGGCCGGCGTATCCCGTGGGACGCCGGGCTACTTCTTCGGATCGAAGCTCGAGCTTTACCAGACGGTGCTGGACCGCTCGTTCGCCGAGGTCCGGGAAGCTGTTCGTAAGGGCCGGGCCCGGGCACTTGCCAGCAACGAGGACTCCGAGACCATTCTGGCCGGCGCCGTCTCCGACTACTTCGACTTCCTCGCTGCTCGGCCCAACTTCGTCCGTCTGATCGAGCGGGAAGCGCTGAGCGGAAGCCGGCTTCCTGAAGGAGCCAGTCTTTCCGCGGGGCAGGAGGCGTTGGCTGCCATCAGCGCCGAGCTCGGCCTGGATGACGCCCCGTCAGGTGAGGCGGCACAGCTCCTGCTCAGCATCATTTCACTCTGCTGGTTCCCGCTGATCCATGCCCGTACCGTGGCGCCGGCAGTGGGTGTAGAACTGGAAAACGGATCGCTGATGGAGCAGCGCAAGCGCCACGTTGTTGCCCTCGTGCTGCACGGCCTCCGTGGGAGTTCCGCGCTTACCACAACCTCAACCGAGCCTTCAAGCCATGACTGACGTACTCGCGCATCGCCCACAGTCGACCCAGCCACCTCTAGCCACCGAGCAGGAGGCCAGAGAAGTCGCCGAGGCCGCACGGGAAAAGGAATGGCAGTCGCCCAGCTTCGTGCGCGAGCTGTTCGAGGGATCGTTTCGGCTCGATCTGGTGCATCCCTTCCCCCAGCCCGATCCGGCCGACCTGGAACGCGCCCGGCCGTTCATGGCCCGGCTCGAGCGCTTCATGCAGGAGCGGGTGGACAGCGACAAGATCGATCGGGAGGGAAAGATTCCCCAAGAGATCGTAAGAGGCCTGGGTGAGATCGGCGCCTTCGGGATCAAGATTCCCACGGAGTACGGCGGCCTGGGACTCAGCCAATACAGCTACACCCATGCTATCAGTCTGGTGACCAGCCAGGACGGCAACCTCACTGCCCTGCTCTCCGCGGCGCAGTCCATCGGCGTGCCGACGCCGCTCAAGCTGTTCGGCACCCCGGCGCAGAAGAAGAAGTATCTGCCCCGGTTGGCGAAGGGTGCCGTCTCGGCTTTCGCGCTCACTGAAAACCAGGTGGGCTCCGATCCGGCGGCGCTCAGCACCACCGCCACGCTCTCGGCGGATGGCAAGCACTACATTCTCAACGGCGAGAAGCTCTGGTGCACGAACGGCACCATCGCGGAGTTGATGGTGGTGATGGCGCGGACCGGGCCGAAGAAGATCACAGCGTTCATCGTCGAGGCCGACTGGCCCGGCGTCGAGGTGGTGCAGCGGCTCCACTTCATGGGGCTCAAGGCGCTGGAGAACGGCATCATCCGGTTCACCAACGTCAAAGTGCCGGTCGAGAACGTGATCTGGGGCGAGGGCAAGGGATTGAAGCTGGCCCTCATCACCCTCAACACCGGCCGCCTCACCCTCCCCGCCTCGGCGGTGGCCGGCGCCAAACGCTGCCTGGAGATCGTGCGGCTATGGGCAGCCAAGCGGGTGCAGTGGGGCCAGCCTATCGGCAAGCACGACGCCATCGCCCAGAAGATCGGCCGGATGGCATCCGAGATTTTCGCCATGGAGGCGGTTTCCGACCTCGCCTCCCTCATGGCCGACCGGGGCGACGCCGACATCCGGCTCGAGGCCGCCATGGCCAAGATGTGGAACACCGAGACCGGCTGGCGGATCGTGGACGATACACTCCAGATCAAGGGCGGCCGCGGATACGAGACCGCCGACAGCCTCCGGAGCCGAGGCGAGCGGCCCGATGCAATTGAGAGGATGATGCGCGATTATCGCATCAACCTGATCTTCGAGGGCTCCAGCGAGATCATGCGGCTGTTCATCGCCCGGGAGGCGGTGGACACCCATCTCAAGCTGGCCGGCGATCTGATCGACCCCAAGGCGCCGATGGGAAAGAAGATCCAGGCTCTGCTCCGGTCCGGCGCGTACTACGCCTTCTGGTATCCCAAGCTCTGGCTGGGCTGGGGCCGCTTCCCCCGCTACAGCGAGTTCGGTCCCCTGGCGACGCATATTCGCTTCGTGAACCGTTCCTGCCGCCGGCTGGCGCGCACGCTGTTCCACTGCATGATCCGCTTCGGGCCCAAGCTGGAGAAGCGCCAGGCGGTGCTGGGCCGGCTGGTGGAGATCGGCGCGGAGCTACTGGCCATCACGGCGGCCTGTTCCAGGGCCTACGCCATGTACCGGAAGGACCCGACCAACCGGGGCCCGGTCGAGCTGGCTGGGCTGTTCAGCCGCCACGCCCGCCGGCGGGTGGAGGATCGTTTCGCGGCGGTGTTCGACAACGACGACCTGGCGACGTATGCGGTGGCGCAGCAGGTGATTCGGGACGAGCATACGTGGCTGGAGACGGGGATGGTAGGCGGGGAAAAAACAGCGTGAGCGGGAAAGAAACAGCGTGAGGGGTAAGCGGGACAGGACGGTGTCACCCTGAGCGCAGCGAAGGGGTGGAGATCCGGGCAGGCTCCGCCCTTCTGTTGTACATCCTACCGCCGTACCGCCGCTTCATCTACCGCCTTACCGCCTTATCTTTCACTCGACCACCAACCGGAACCCCGCATGGCCATCGCAGAAGGCAGGACCATCCCCTTCGTCGGACCCGAGGCGATTGACGCCGCGGTGCTCGAGACCTTCGAGTACGCCGGGCCGGACCAGGATATCGTGACGGAGACCCCCGAGTTCAGCGCGGTCTGTCCCTATAGCGGCCTGCCTGACTTTGCTACACTCACCATCCGCTACACGCCGTCCGATCGGTGCGTGGAGCTCAAGAGCCTCAAGTATTACGTCACCAGCTATCGCAACGTGGGGATCTTCCAGGAGCACGCCACCGCGAGAATCGCCGAGGATCTGTTCAAGCTGCTGGAGCCGCAGACGCTGGAGGTCAGCACGTTGTACAACGTACGGGGTGGGTTCGAGACCCGTTGCACCGTGAGATTGCCTAAAGCATCCTAGACCGTCCGTCCGCCCAACCCCCCAAACCGCCGCGCTATCTACCGCCTGAATTGTGACATTCAAGGTCTCCATTCGAGACCCAAAAAGGTTGCCTCTCCGCCTCCAAACTTTAATATTCCGGGCGTCACAATTCACCGGAACTGGAGGTCATCATGGCCAAGCAAACAGAAGCGATTCCCAAGAATTACCACACCGTCACTCCCAGCCTCATGGTCAACGGGGCGGCGAAGGCTATCGACTTCTATAAGAAGGCGTTGGGAGCCGAGGAGATCATGAGGTTCCCGGGCCCGGACGGGAGGATCATGCACGCGGAGATCCGCATCGGCGACTCCGTCATCATGCTCGGCGACGAGATGCCCGAGCAGGGCGCCAGGGGCCCGAAATCGATCGGTGGCACCCCGGTGAGCTTCTTCGTCTACCGCGAGAACGTGGATGCGGCGTGGAAACGAGCGATCGACGCCGGCGCCAAGGAAGTCATGCCGCTCATCGACCAGTTCTGGGGCGATCGGGCCGGGTGCCTGGTGGATCCATTCGGCCACCAATGGTGGCTTGCCCAGCACGTGAAAGACCTAACCCCCGAGGAGCTGAACAAGGCCGCGGAGGCGTTCTTCTCGCAGCCGGCGCACTAGCGGTAAGGCGGTAAGGCGGTAAGGCGGTACGTTAGTTGGACGAGGGGGCTGGAGCTGATTCGAGCTTCGGCCCCCTCGCTTATCGGCTCAGGGCAGGCTGTACCGCCGCAGTATCTACCGCCGCTTCATCTACCGCCGTACCACCATACCGCCTTGCTTCATTCTTGTTCAGTCCTGCCTTTCTCCGCCACTCGACTCGTCCGGGCAAGGATCCCGGCCAACTTGTCCTGGGCCTTCCGCTCCGCTGCCTTCCGATCCTTACCTGACTCGGTAGCAAACAGTTGCGTCGGAAGGTGGGTCACCTTCACGATGAACCCGCCGGCACCCTCCGTCGTGACGTCAACCTTGAGATCTTCGTCCGGAAGGCGATGTGGCCTCCGTCGATCCTTCTCGAAAATGGGTGCACTCTTACTACTTTTGCCACCCGGGCGGCTGAGCACCAGATACAGCATCGGGAGGTAAACGGCGCCGAGCGTCACCAGCCAGCCGGTCGCTCTCCACTCGATCATGCTCGGGCTGACATGCAGCCACTCCGCGGCGGCCACGGCAATCCAGCTGCACACCACGAAGATCCCCATCTCGAGCCGATTGGCGGGAATGAGCGCCAGCGGGACCAGCTCGTACGGCAGCGTGCTTTGGGGTATGAAGGCGATGGCGAGGATGAGCCGTCCTTCCGGGGTACGCCAGCGGAGCGCCGCGAGTAGCAATACGAAACCAAAGGGACGCAATACCGGGGGCATCAGCACGGCGTTGTCCAGCGGCAGTGCCAGCCACCAGTCCCAGGGCCACGATTGCCGGACCACGAGACTGAGGCCGAGGAAGAGGCTCGCTCCCAGCAGGGCCATCCGCGAGGGCCGGCCAATCCAGAGGGCGGCTCCAGTATTGGGCCTTACGGCCAAGAGAAAGCCGAGCGCGGGGACCAGAGCTGCCGCCACCATGAGCGGCGTCGTCTGGCCGCTCCTCAGGGCGAAGAGGTAGGCCCCTGACCCCACCGCGAGCAGAGCGTACGGGGCTCGGTACCGCCAGAGCGCATAGACGAAGGCCCAGCCAACCAGAATGTCGAAGATCGGCCGAGCAAGCTCCAGGGGAATCGCGGTGAATGGGACCGCGAGAAGCACCGCCGGCAGAGGATAGGGGAACCAGCGCGTCGTCGGCGGGTAGGGGTTCTCGCTCCGGAGCAGGCGGGCTGCCGCGTCGTAGAGAAAATCGAAGTCGCTGGTCCGGTCGGGCATCCAGATGTAGAGGAGGACCCGGCATACCAGAACGAAGGCGAGGGCGATCCCGGGGAAAAGCAGTTTGTGAGGCACCACGGCCGGTGTGGAATAGGCGGCTGTGGTGGTCACCCGATCGGCGGAGGTCTGGTCTCGCGGCAGAGTAAGGCTCCGGGTTGTGGACAGAATCACGCAGTCCGAGAGTATAGCCCGAAGACGCCGCTCGCAATCAGGCGTTCAAGTCCGGCCCCAGCCTCCTCCTTGCACATTGCCCGACAGGTCCTGTGTTTGCCCCTCCCCGCGGCCTCGCTGAGAAGATGCAGTTTCTGTCTCGACGCTCCATGTGATTGGGGATCAATCGATTGACGGCGGAATCCGCAGCCGCCGAGCTGACCGACCCCACTTTCACGATCCTTGCTCGGCTTCTTCCTTCCGCCAGCCAGATGACCCAGAATTTCTGCGGAGGTCTGAAGCATATGAGCGATCCATTTTCCGGTATTCCGGATCCAGGGACTCCCCGTCCGATCAGAAAGCCCTCCCGGCCCGGGTTGGTACAAGAGGCGTTTCGGGCACTGCAAGACACACTACGGCCCTTACTGCCGGCAGCGCAGCGAACACTCCGTCGAGCGCGGCAGGCAGCCCGGGACGCGCGTTGGCGAGCGCAGCCGGTGGCGAACCGTGCGCTTGGGCGGGTGCAGCGGCAGGTCCAGGACCTCTGGCTCCGTGGGAAGCGCAATCCGCGCACGGTGGGCGCTATCGGTGGGGCCGTCGCGCTAACGTTGGTGGGCGCGATCGCGCTCAGCGCATCCGGGGCTGGACGATCGCTGTGCCCGCCCACCAAAAGTGGGAAGACGCCGTCGTTTCGCCTGCTCATGGACCCAGTGCCCCAGGTTACAGCCGGATCGAACGTGGAGATTCACTACGATGTATGCGGGTTGGCTTCGGGGACATCCTACCAGGCTCGCGTTCGACTGCTGCCGCAGCAGGCGCCGGGGAGGAAGAAGTCAGCCAAGCCCAAGCCCAAGCCAATGGTGGTCAGCTTCAAGGATCGGGTGGATGGATTGGCCACGCGCCGGCACGAGCAGCTGGATCTCGGCTCCACCAAGCCGGGCGCATACACCCTCGAGCTTACCGTCGCGGATAAGCAGGGGCGAGAGCGGAAGAGAGTGCAGAAGGTGTTGATTAAGACGAAATAGTCCCGGTCAGTCATCCCGAACGAATGCGAGTCACCCCGAGCGGATGCGAGGGGTCGTCCGATGAGACGTCCACAAACCAAGGCTCCGCCAGGTCGTGCCACTCCGGATTCATGGAGTCGATCATGGGCACTTTCTTGACCCTCGCCCAGCCCTTGATCTGTTTCTCTCGAGCGATCGCCCCTGCGGGACTATCCGTCGTCTCATAGTATACCAGCTGGTTTACTCCATATCGTCTTGTGAATCCAGGAAGAGCTCCGGTCCGGTGCTCCCACATCCGGTGCAATAGGTCAGCTGTGACACCGACATACAGGGCGCGGCTCTTGCTGGCCAGGAGATAAACGAACATTGAGTGATAGGATAGTCGGGCCGGGTCAAACCGCTGTGGCCGTTCTCCGCGGACCTACCCAAACCCTCACCCAGTCGAGGTTCGGGACCAGGACGTCTCATCGAGCGATCCCTCGCCTTCGCTTGGGATGACTCGCATGGTGAGCTCGGGGTGACCCATCTGTCTTACCGTCCTACCGCCTTTCCGCCTTTCCGCCTTACCGCCCTAGCGCCACCCCGGGCGACGGCTTCGACGGCACCGGCACCACCGGACTCTTCGGCCCCCGCGGCAACAGCTCCGGAAGATTCGCCAGCTCGTACGCCGTCACCGCCATGACCGCCGTGGCCTGCTTCAGGTCGCCCGGCACTGCCTTGTCGTAGGTATCAGT
>Ga0190265_10003045_pt1 | contig 11412 bp, 12 predicted proteins | sample Popmic124T_FD_133135 | JGI IMG/M metagenome (GOLD analysis project Ga0190265, IMG submission 133135) | Populus adjacent soil microbial communities from riparian zone of Indian Creek, Utah, USA - 124 T | ecosystem: Environmental > Terrestrial > Soil > Riparian zone | place: USA: Utah | collected...
GTCTCCGACAGCCTGACCATCACCCGGCGCAACCTGATCAAGGTCAAGCGGGTGCCGGACCTGATCGTCTTCGCGACCCTGTCCCCGATCATGTTCGTGCTGCTGTTCCGCTACGTCTTCGGCAGCGCGATCCCCGTGCCCGGGGGGCTGAGCTATGCCGAGTTCCTCCTGCCGGGCATCTTCGCGCAGACGGTGATCTTCGGGAGCACGATCACCGGCGCGAGCCTGGCGGAGGACCTGCAGAAGGGCCTGATCGACCGGTTCCGATCCCTGCCGATGGCGCGGTCGGCGGTGCTGGTCGGGCGCACGATCGCCGACCTCGGGCTCAACGTGCTGACCATCGCCGTCATGATGATCACCGGGTTGCTGGTGGGGTGGCGGATCCACACCTCCGTGGGCGAGGCGATCCTCGGGGTGCTCCTGCTGCTGGTCTTCGCCTACGCGATGTCGTGGGTGATGGCGCTGGTCGGGTTGCTGGTGCGGACGCCCGAGGTGGTCAACAACGCGAGCTTCATCGTGATCTTTCCGATCACCTTCATCGCGAACACGTTCGTGCCGATCGACAACTTCCCGCCGGTGCTCAAGACCTTCGCCGAGTGGAACCCGGTGTCCGCGGTGGTCCAGGGCGCCCGCGAGCTGTTCGGCAACGTCGTGCCCGGCACACCGGCGCCGGAGAGCTGGGCGCTGCAGAACCCGGTGCTCTACGTGTTCATCTGGGTGGCCGTGTTCCTGGCCATCTTCGTGCCGCTGTCGGTCCGCACCTACCGCCGCACCGCCAGTCGCTGAGCGGCGGCTCCTGGGGTGTCGTTCCCGCTGCCGGAGTCCTGCCGGACCCCGCAGGCGGGAGCGACACCCCGGGACCGACAAGATGGGCCGCGATGAGCGCCGTCGCCACCGCCTCCGTGTCCCCCGACAACCCGCTGATGGACGTCTCGGAGCTGCCGTTCCGGCTGCCACCGTTCGGCGACATCTCCGCCGAGCACTGCCGGGAGGCGCTGCTGGCGGGGATGGCCGAGCAGCGGACGGAGATCGCCGCGATCGTGGGCTCCGGTGAGGAGCCGACGTTCGAGAACACGGTCGTCGCCATGGAGCGGTCGGGCGCGCTCCTGGTCCGGGCCTGGAACGTCTTCGGCAACCTGACGTCGTCGGTGTCCACGCCCCGGCTGCGCGAGATCGAACGCGAGGTCGCCCCGCTCGAGGCCGCGCACGACGACGCCATCCGGCTGGATCCGGCGCTCTTCGCGCGCATCGACGCCGTGCACGCCGCGCGGCACGGCAGCGGGCTCGACGACGAGGGCGTCCGGCTGGTCGAGCGCTACCACCTGGACTTCGTCCTGGCCGGCGCGCAGCTCGACGGGGCCGGCCGGCAGCGCCTGACCGAGCTCAACCAGGAGCTGTCCACCCTCTCGACCACGTTCGGCCAGAACCTCCAACTGGCCACCGAGGCCGCCGCCGTCCGCGTGACCGACCGCGCCGAGCTGGACGGGCTGTCCGACGAGGAGATCGCCGGCGCCGCCACCGCGGCCGCCGACCGCGACCTCGACGGCTACCTGCTCGCGCTGCTGCTCCCGACCGGGCAGCCCCTGCTGGCCAAGCTGCGGAACCGGGACCTGCGCCGCCGCGTGTTCGACGCCTCGCTGGCACGGGCGTCCGACGGGGAGCACGACAACCGTCAGGTGGCCGCCCGGATCGCACTGCTGCGGGCCGAGCGCGCCCGGCTGCTGGGCTTCGACACCCACGCCGACCTGGTCCTCGCCGACTCGACCGCGCGCACCACGGCCGCGGTCGACGCCATGCTCGGTTCGATGGTCCCCGCCTCGGTGGCCAACGCCGAGGCTGAGGCGGAGGTCCTCCGGACGGCCGCTGCCCGGGACGGCGTCGAGCTGGCCGCCTGGGACTGGGCGTTCTACGGCGAGCAGGTCCGTGCCGAGCGCTACGCCGTCGACACCGCCGCGCTGCGCCCGTACTTCGAGCTGGACCGGGTCCTGGTCGACGGCGTCTTCCACGCGGCCGGGCTGCTCTACGGCTTCCGGTTCACGCCACGGCCCGAGCTGGCCGGCTACCACCCCGACGTGCGGGTGTGGGAGGTGAGCGACGCCGACGGTGGCGCCGTCGGGCTCTACCTCGGCGACTTCTTCGCGCGGGAGGGCAAGCGGGGCGGCGCGTGGATGAGCTCGTTCGTCCGCCAGTCCCGGTTGCTCGGGACCGCACCGGTCGTCGTCAACAACCTCAACGTGTCCCGGGCCCCCGACGGCCAGCCGACGCTGCTGACGCTCGACGAGGTGAACACGCTCTTCCACGAGTTCGGCCACGCGCTGCACGGCCTGAGCTCGGCGGTCACCTACCCCCGGTTCTCGGGCACCGCCGTGCCGCGGGACTTCGTCGAGTTCCCCAGCCAGGTGAACGAGATGTGGGCGCTCTGGCCCGAGGTGCTCGGCAACTACGCCAGGCACGTGGAGACCGGCGAACCGCTGCCGCGGTCCGCGATCGAGGCGATCGACGCCGCCCGGCTGTGGGGTGAGGGCTTCGCGACCCTGGAGTACCTGGCCGCGACCCTGCTCGACCAGGCGTGGCACCGCCTTCCGCCCGGCGCCGAGATCGGCGACCCGATCGCGTTCGAGCAGCGGGCGCTGGCCGACGCCGGGGTGGCGTCCGACCTGGTGCCGCCGCGCTACCGGACGACCTACTTCCAGCACGTCTTCGCCGGGGGCTACGCGGCCGGGTACTACTCCTACATCTGGTCGGAGGTCCTCGACGCCGACACCGTGGAGTGGTTCAAGGAGAACGGCGGCCTGCGCCGCGAGAACGGCGACGCCTTCCGCACGAAGCTGCTCGCGGTGGGCGGCTCCGTCGACCCGCTCGCGGCCTTCCGCGCCGTCCGGGGCCGCGACGCCGACCCACAGCCGCTGCTCACGCGGCGGGGGCTCACAACCAGGGCAGGCTGAGGACCAGGTCCAGGTCGTCGGGGCTGTCGCCGTCGCGCACCAGCCGGTTGGGCTGCCGGTGACCGCACGCCGTGCAGCGGTGCACCACCTGCCAGCCCTTGCCCGACTTCTCCACCAGCCCGATCGGCTCCATCGGCTGCCGGCACCCGCTCGCGCGGTCGCCGGGCAGCTCGTCGACGTGCAGCGACCAGAGGCAGTACGGGCAGTGGTTGCGGTAGTGCCCGTCGGTGTTGGCCGGCACCGGCGCGGTGCAGTGGACGCACGCGAAGCCGGTGTTCTCCGCCTGACGGGAGCGGGCCCCCATGACTGGTGTCAGGGGACGAACGGCTCGACGGCGACGACCTCGACGCTGATGTCGCGGCCGTTGGGCGCCTTGTAGGTCACGGTGGTGCCGGGCGCTGCTCCCATGATCGCCGACCCGAGCGCCGACTCCGGCGAGTAGACCGTGAGGCCTGTCGTCCCGGCGATCTCCCGCGACCCGAGCAGGAACTTCTCGGTGTCGTCGTCGCCGGAGAACTTGATGGTGATGACCGTGCCGAGGGCGGCGTTGGTCGCCGTCTTGGGGGCATCGCCCACCCGCGCCTTGCGCAGCAGGTCGGTCAGCTGACGGATGCGGGCCTCCTGCTTGCCCTGCTCGTCCTTCGCCGCGTGGTAGCCGCCGTTCTCCTTGAGGTCGCCCTCCTCGCGGCGGGCGTTGATCTCCGCGGACATCGCGGGCCGGCCCGCCACCAGCTGGTCGAGCTCGCCCTTGAGCCGGTCGTGGGCCTCCTGCGTCAGCCAGACGCCCTGGTCCTGCTCGTCAGTGGGGGTGGACACGGTAGGGGAACTCCTGAGACTCGGGTGACCGCTCCCCAGGCCGGGGAGGGGTCGCATGTCGATCCGCCAAGCTAACACCGGGCCCGACGGCGACGCACGGATGCGGCCGCCGGAGATGCGGAACCGTACCGGGTCGTCCGGTGAGGAGCGCCACACTTCCCCCGACCGGGTGCACGAGCAGCGCTTTCTCCCGCCGCCGGCTCCGGGGGTTCCGCCGGTCGCGCGCGCCGGCGGGGGACAATGGGCGGGTGACCGCACCTGACCAGCTCCGCCTCCTCGCCGTCCACGCGCACCCGGACGACGAGTCGAGCAAGGGCGCCGCCACGATGGCGAAGTACGTGGCCGAGGGTGCCCGCGTCCTCGTGGCGACCTGCACCGGCGGCGAGCGCGGCTCCGTGCTGAACCCGGCGATGGACCGTCCGGAGGTCTGGGAGCGGCTGCCGCAGATCCGGGTGGAGGAGATGGCGCGGGCGCGCGCGATCCTCGGCGTCGAGCAGGAGTTCCTCGGCTTCGTCGACTCCGGCCTGCCCGAGGGCGACCCGCTGCCGCCGCTGCCGGAGGGCTGCTTCGCGCTCGTCCCCGTCGAGGAGGCCGCCGCTCCGCTCGTGGCGCTCATCCGGCGGTTCAGGCCCCAGGTGATCACCACGTACGACGAGCGCGGCGGCTACCCGCATCCTGATCACATCAAGACGCACGAGATCTCCGTGCACGCGTTCGACGCCGCGGGTGATCCCGACCGCTACCCCGAGCTGGGCGAGCCCTGGCAGCCGAGCAAGCTCTACTACCACATGAGCTTCACGCTGCCGCGCACGAAGGCGCTGCACGAGGCCATCCTCGCGACCGGCGCGGAGTCGCCCTACACGGAGTGGCTGGCCGGCTGGGACCCGGCGCACGACATCTCCCACCGGGTCACCACCCGCGTCCCCTGCGCCGAGTACTTCCCGGTCCGCGACGCCGCGCTCATCGCGCACGCCACCCAGATCGACCCGGAGGGCCGGTGGTTCGCCTGCCCGCCGGAGACCCAGCAGCGGGTGTGGCCCACCGAGGACTACGAGCTGGCCCGCAGCCTGGTCGAGGCGCCCGTCCCGGAGGACGATCTGTTCGCCGGGATCCGCAGTGAGGTGGGTGTGCGATGACCGAGCTCTCCGGTCTGCTCGCCGAGCAGGCACCCGAGGACGTCGGGAAGTCCGGGCCGCTCGGGCTGCTGCTCACCGTCGTGCTGCTGATCGCCGTCTTCCTCCTGGTGCGCTCGATGAGCAAGCACCTCAAGCGGATCCCGCCGAGCTTCGACCCCGTCGACCCGGCGCAGGAGGTGCCCGACAGCCCGGCGGAGCTGTTCGAGCCGCAGCCGGGCGACCGGTTGCTCGACACGCTGCGCAACCAGCCGCGGGCCATCGAGGGGCCCCGGCGCGACGACGACGGCCGGCCCGGGGGTCCCTCCGCCGGCTGACCGCACGGGACGCCGTCCCCGCCACCGCGGGGACGGCGTCCCTGCCCGGCTACCAGGCGTGCGCCACGTCGATCACCAGTCGCGGGCCGTCGTCCGACTGCGGCGTCCCGGCCAGGGTGAGGACCCGGAACGGCAGGCGGGCGCGGACGCCGAGGGCCATCGTCGTGGAGCCCTCGAACGAGCCGGCCCACGCGACCTGCCGGAACGTCGAGTAGCCGGTGACGTCCACGACCTCCCGGTCGTTCGCGGGGTCGAAGGTGGCGTTCCCCCAGGCGTCGTGGGCCGGGGCGCGCACCACCACCTGCAGGTCGGCCGCGCCACGGACGGGTACGGGGTTCCCCCGGCCGTCCTCGTGGACGGTGGGCACGTACCGGACGTCGTAGGAGCCGAAGGTGGTGTCCTGGCCGCCGAGGTCCACGACCAGCCGGTCGAAGCAGGCGTGGCGCCCCGCCCGCACGCCGTTGACCATCTCGGTGTCCGAGGCGTTGGCGACCTCCGGGAGGGAGCCCCACGTGATGCCGCAGAACGGGGCGGCGGCCTGGGCGGGGGCGGGGGCGACGACCGCGGCGGTCGCTGCCGTGACGGCGAGGAGGACGAGACGGGCGGGCTTTCGTGTCATGGCGGATGCCTCCTGACAGGGGTGGCGCCGGGTGTGGCGCTGAGGACGAGAGTCCGCCGACACGCCCATTAGCACCAGAGCGCGAACATGTCCAGTAACTCCGAACCTCGGCGTGTCCGTTGGCGGAAGCTGACGAGCCGCAGCCCCGTCCTGGGACGTCCGCCCTGGCACATCTGCACAGGCGTCACGACTACGCACCGAGGGTGAGAAAAGGAGGGTTCGAGCCGCCGTCGCACCTCGGGTCGGTCATGATCACGCGATGCCCACCACGCAGCGCACCGACGACCGCCGAGCAGGCGCTCATCCGCCGGGCATCGGCCGGGTCGGGACGCGGCTGCTGGAGATCTCGGAGAACGTGATCTACGCCGGCATCGCCACGTTCCTGGTCGGCACGGCCCTCGTCTGCCTGGCGCTCGCGGGGAAGACGACCTGGGGCCTGGTCTCGAACTTCTCCGAGCAGCCGGTCCTGGACCTGCTCGACATCCTGCTGCTGGTCTTCATCGTGGTCGAGCTGCTGTTCGCGGTCCGCTCGACCGTCGAGAAGCGGGAACTCCTGGCCGAGCCCTTCCTGCTCGTGGGGATCATCGCCTCGATCAAGGAGATCGTGGTCCTCTCCGTGGAGTCGGCGAAGGAGGTCGGCAACGGCGCGGAGTTCGACGACCGGATCACCGAGATCGCCGTCCTGGGAATCCTCGTGCTGCTCCTCGGTGCCACGTCGTGGCTGCTCCGGCGCAAGGAGCGCGAACCGGACGAGGGCGAGAACTCCCCGCCGGCACCCGAGCGTCAGGTCGACTGACCGGGTAGGGGAGGGGGCGTGCCGAACCGACTCGCAGCCGCCACGAGCCCCTACCTCCTGCAGCACGCCGACAACCCCGTCGACTGGCGGGAGTGGGGCGAGGAGGCCTTCGCCGAGGCCCGCGAGCGGGACGTCCCGGTGCTGGTGTCGGTCGGCTACGCCGCCTGCCACTGGTGCCACGTCATGGCGCACGAGTCCTTCGAGGACGCGGCGACGGCGGCCCAGATGAACGCGTCGTTCGTGTGCGTGAAGGTCGACCGCGAGGAGCGCCCGGACGTCGACAGCGTCTACATGATGGCGACGCAGGCGATGACCGGGCACGGGGGCTGGCCGATGACCGTCTTCACCACCCCCGACGGGGAGCCGTTCTACTGCGGCACCTACTTCCCGCCGCGCCCCGCGTCCGGAATGCCGGCCTTCCGGCAGGTCCTGGCCGCGATCGCGGACGCCTGGACCGGCCGCCGGGCGGAGCTGGTGGCGGCCGGAGCGCAGATCGTCGGGGCGATGTCCGCACGCCTCGACCTCGGTCCGCCCGCGCCGCTGTCCGGGGACGTCCTCGACGCCGCCGTCCGTGCCCTCGGCAGCACCTACGACGAGGAGGCCGCCGGATTCGGCGGTGCCCCGAAGTTCCCGCCGTCCATGGTGCTGGAGTTCCTGCTCCGCCACCACGCCCGCACACGGAACTCCGGGTCGCTCCGCATGGCCCGGGACACCCTCGAGGCGATGGCCCGCGGCGGCATCCACGACCAGTTGGCCGGCGGCTTCGCCCGCTACTCGGTGGACGCCGGCTGGGTCGTCCCGCACTTCGAGAAGATGCTGTACGACAACGCCCTGCTGCTGCGGGTCTACCTGCACCTGTGGCGGGCCACCGGGGGACGGCTGGGCGCGCCGGGTCGCCGACGAGACGGCAGGCTTCCTGATCCGCGACCTGCGCACGCCGGAGGGCGGCTTCGCCTCCGCGCTCGACGCCGACACCGACGGCGTGGAGGGGCTCACCTACGTGTGGACGCCGGACCAGCTCGTCGAGGTGCTCGGTCCCGACGACGGGCGCTGGGCGGCCGACCGGTTCGAGGTCACCGCGAGCGGCACGTTCGAGCACGGGACGTCGACGTTGCAGCGGCTGCACGATCCCGACGACCCCGCCCTGCTCGCCTCGGTGCGCCGGCGGCTCCTCGCTGCTCGCGGACAGCGGCCGCAGCCGGCCCGCGACGACAAGGTGGTGACCGCCTGGAACGGGCTGGCCATCGCCGCGCTGGCCGAGCACGGCGTCCTGACCGGGGACGAGGGGTCGGTCGCGGCGGCGCGGGGGGCAGCCGAGCTGGTGGCCGGGACCCACTGGGTCGACGGCCGTCTGCGCCGGGCGTCGCGCGACGGCGTCGTGGGTCGTCACGCCGGCGTCCTGGAGGACTACGGCGACCTGGCCGAGGGGCTGCTGGCCCTGCACCAGGCGACCGGTGAGGGGCGGTGGCTGGAGCTGGCGGGGGAGCTCCTCGACGTGGTGGCCGAGCAGTTCGTCGCCAGCGACGGCTGGCACGACACCGCTGCCGACGCCGAGGCCCTGGTCCACCGGCCCTTCGACCCGGGGGACGGCCCGACGCCCGCCGGTGTCGCGGCGGCTGCCGGGGCCGCGGTGGGCTACGCCGCCCTGGCCGGTTCGCCGCGCCACCGGGAGCTCGGTGAAGGGGCGCTGGCGTCCCTGGTCCGGCTCGTCGCGCAGGCGCCGCGCGCGGCCGGCTGGGCGGCCGCGGTCGGGGAGGCGCTGCTGGCGAGTCCGCTGGAGGTGGCGGTGAGCGGACCGGAAGGACCGGAGCGCGACGCCCTGGCGAGCGTGGCGCGCGGGTCCACCAGTCCGGGCGCCGTCGTCGTCGTCGGGGAGCCGGACGCCCCGGGCGTGCCGCTGCTGGCCGACCGCCCGCTCGTCGGGGGACGCCCCGCCGCGTACGTGTGCCGGGGCTTCGTCTGCTCCGCGCCGGTCACCGACGTGTCCGCTCTCGGCGCAGCGCTGGACCCTTCCTGACCCGCCCGTCGGGGATTACGGTGTAACCGTGTAATCAACGCCGACGACGGAGGTCGCCATGCACGCTCACCGATTCGCCGATGCCGCCTTCGGGCCCGGCTTCCGCCGCGGTCGCGGCCGCGGGCCGGGTGGCCGGGGCGCCGACGCGCCGCCCCCCGTCGAGCGCTCGGAGGTGGCCGGCTGGTTCGCCGGCCGGCTCCCGGACGACTGGTTCACCGGGCCCGTCGACCTCACGATCGACCGGGACGAGATCACCGTCGTCGGCACGCTGGCCGAGCCGGAGGCCGGGGACGGGGATGCCGCCGCGGCCCGTGCCGGGCGGATCTCCCGCTTCCGCGAGGAGACCCGCCAGCGGCGCATGGCCATCGCCGACGCCGCCCAGGAGCGGTACGGCCGCTCGGTCGCCTGGGGTGCGGCCTGCGGGGACGCGCGCGAGGTGTTCACCAACCTGTCGATGCCGGTCATGACCCGGCTGCGCCAGCGCGAGCGGCTGGTCCTCGACACCCTCGTCGACGCCGGTGTGGCCCGGTCCCGCTCCGAGGCGCTGGTGTGGGCGGTGCGGCTGGTCGGGCAGCACACCGAGGAGTGGCTGACCGAGCTCCGCGACGCGATGGCGTCGGTGGAGGAGGTCCGGGGCCGGGGTCCGCAGGTCGGCTGATCTGCGAGGCTCGGCCCGTGCCCGAGCCGATCGACCTGCTGCGGACCGCCTACGGCGACCTGTCCGGCGTCTACTCGTCCCTCACCGTCGAGGAGGGGTGGCAGCCCACCGGCTGCGCCGGCTGGACGCCGGTCGACCTCGGGTTCCACCTGCTCAGCGACGCCCGCCGCGCGCTCGTCGCGCTGAACACCCCGGCGCCGGGGCCGGCCGACACGACGGCCGTCGACTACTGGACGGCCTGGCGGCCACCGGCGCCGGGGGACGACGACGAGCTGTGGAGCACCCGGATCGCGGCGTCGGTGCACGGCGGGCTGGCCGGGATCGGCCGGCGGTACGCCGAGACGTCGGCCGCGGTGCTCGTCGCCGCCGGCCGCGTCGAGGGGACGGGGCTGGTCAGCACGCAGGGGCACGTCCTGACCGTCGACGACCTGCTGTCGACGCTCACCGTCGAGGCCGCCGTCCACCACCTGGACCTGGTCGTGGGGCTGGACCGCCCCGGTCCGGCGTCCGGGCCGCTGGGCGAGGTGCGCCGGGTCCTGGAGGGGCTGCTCGGCCGACCGCTCCCGGCGGGCTGGGACGACGCGACGGCGGCCCGCCGCGGCACCGGCCGGGAGCCGCTGAGCGACGCCGACCGCGCCGGGCTCGGGGACGCCGCGGGCGCGTTCCCGCTGTTCGGCTGACCGGCTCCGGCCACCTGGGACACTGGGCTCCGTGCCCGTCGATGCCGTCCCCGCAGCCACCGACGTCCTCGTGGTCGGCGCCGGGCCGGCGGGGTCGGCGGCGGCCGCGTGGGCCGCCCGCGCGGGCCACGACGTCGTCCTCGCGGACGCCGCCGTCTTCCCGCGCGACAAGACGTGCGGCGACGGGCTCACGCCCCGGGCGATCGCCGAACTGGACCTGCTGGGCCTGGGCGACTGGGTGCGGGGTCACGCCCGGAACCGGGGTCTGCGGGCCGCGGGGTTCGGCCGGGAGTGGGAGCTGCCCTGGCCCGGCGGCGACTTCCCCGACCACGGCAGCGCAGTGCCGCGCACCGAGCTCGACGCCCGGCTGCGGCAGGTGGCGCTCGACTCGGGGGCCACCGCCCTCGACGGGGCACGCGCGGTCGACGTGGGGCGGGACGGGGACCGCGTCGTCGGCGTCGTCTTCGAGCTCGACGACGACAGCCGAGCCACGGTCGCCTGTCGCAGGCTGGTCGTCGCCGACGGCGTGCGGTCCCCGCTGGGGCGCGTGCTGGGCCGGGAGTGGCACCGCGACACCGCGTTCGGGGTCGCCGCCCGCAGCTACGTCCGCTCGGGGCGCAGCGACGACGAGTGGATCTCCTCGCACCTGGAGCTGCGTGGTGCGGAGGGCGAGCTGCTCTCCGGCTACGGCTGGGTCTTCCCGCTGGGCGAGGCCGCCGGCGAGGTCAACCTGGGGGTCGGCACGCTGGCGACCGCCCGCCGTCCGGCCGGGGTGCAGCTCAAGTCGCTGCTGGAGTACTACGCCGAGGCGAGACGCGACGAGTGGCAGCTCGACGGGCCGGTGCGGGACATCGCCTCCGCGCTGCTGCCGATGGGCGGTGCCGTCTCAGGGGTGGCCGGGCCGAACTGGGCGCTGATCGGCGATGCCGCCGGCTGCGTGAACCCGCTCAACGGCGAGGGGATCGACTACGGCCTGGAGACCGGTCGCACCGTCGTCGACCTGTTCGACGAGGACGACTGGACGCTCGCCTGGCCGGCCACCCTCCGCCGTCATTACGGGGAGGCCTTCTCCATCGCCCGTCGGCTGGCCGGTCTGCTCACGGTGCCGCGGCTGCTGCCGGCGGCCGGCCCGGTGGGGATGCGCTCCCGGACCCTGATGACGGTGGCCCTGCGCGTCATGGGCAACCTGGTCACGGAGGCCGACCGCGACCTCGTCGCCCGAGCCTGGCGCCTGGCGGGCCGGATGTCGGTCAAGCTGGACGACCGGCCGCCGTTCACCTGAGTGTCCGCGGGAGCGGGGGCCCGGAGGGTCCCCCGAGCGCGGACGAGACGTCGTGTCGTCAGGAGCGGGGGGCCGGAGGCTCCCCCGAGTGACGACGGGAGGGGCTCAGCGCGACTGGGGAACGGCTCCTGGCCGCGGTGCGGTCCGGA
>Ga0190265_10003046_pt1 | contig 11410 bp, 8 predicted proteins | sample Popmic124T_FD_133135 | JGI IMG/M metagenome (GOLD analysis project Ga0190265, IMG submission 133135) | Populus adjacent soil microbial communities from riparian zone of Indian Creek, Utah, USA - 124 T | ecosystem: Environmental > Terrestrial > Soil > Riparian zone | place: USA: Utah | collected...
GATACTGCTTGGCCACGTCGGCAAACGCCGAGTCCACCGCTTGCGCGTCAATGTCGAAGCGCAGCAGTTTTTTGCACGGAGCAAGATTCTCAACGGTCACATTCACAGGAAACCTTTCAACTCAATTATGGAAAACCAGGCTGCCGAAAACTCAAAAAGCACGTCGCCGGCGAGCGAGCGGGGCACAGTAGGTAACGACTATGGCAGGGTCAAGTGTGGGGATGAAGGCGGCGAACCACTATCGTTCCTGCGGCTGAAGGGCTCGCGCTCCACCCTTGGATTCGGGCGATGCCATGAGCCGCCGTGCTCCTTCGATCACGAAATCCCACTGAAATGCGGGTCCCGGATCGACTTTGTTCTTCTGCACGTGGTAATGGCCGAGCAGGCCCTCGTAACTGTTCAGTTCATCATCCGGGAGTTTCTCACGCACGAGACGGCCCGAGGCATCGCGCGGATAGTCACAACGAATCTTCGGGAGCACTTTGCAGAGCGCCGCCGTGAGTTGAATCAGCGCACGATATTGCTCCGGCGTGAAATCGTATTGTTTGATCTGTTGTCCGTGAATGTGGCCGACGATCGGTTCGTTTCGGGCCGGACGGCCGATGAAATTCTTCGTGCGAATTCCTCCATCGCCGAGGCTTTTGGGCAGCGTAATGCGCGTCCGCCCCTGGTCGTCGCGCGCATACCATTGATCGAGCGGCCTGGCATTGTTCGTCGGAAATGCGCCGGGACTGGCAATCTCAATGCCCACCGAGCGCGTGTTCGAACTTGTCGCGTGCCAGGCGCGCTCCTTCACGTCCAGCGTCTGGTAAATCGTCCCGTCCAGATCGAGCATGAAATGAACGCTCAAATCGCGGACATCGTGCAGCGTCTTGAAACATTGCCGGCTCGTGCCCGACGCATCGAAGTGAATGACAAATTGATCGACGACCTGTTGCAGCAGCGGCAAGTCCCATCCGCCGCCGCGGACCTGTTCAATTTGTTCCGGCGTGAGCACATGCTGCCGCAGCCCGTAGCGGTTGGGCGTTTTTAACTCAGCCACTGCCACGCGCGAAGTTTCCCAGGACGACCGGTCAAACGGCGCGAACCGCCGCTCGACTCGATACGCATCGTAGCCGCCCTGATCCATCCACAACACGACACGCGTGCCGGTGTGAATGAATTGGCCCGCGACGACAATCTCATCGCCCTTCCGGTGCAATACGGTGCCGGGGTTTGTGGCGCAACCGGCCAGAAAAGCCGCCACCAGCACCACCGCGATTACGAATTGTGGACGTTGTCGCATGGCTTTACACGGCGATAGGTGCCTTGATGCCCGGGTGCGGATCGTAGCCGGCCAATTCGAAATCCTCGAACTTGAAGTCGTGAATGTTTTTCACCGCCGGATTCAATTTCATCGTCGGCATTGCTCGCGGCTCGCGGCTCAGTTGCAGTTTCGCCTGTTCCAAATGGTTCGAATAGAGATGCAGATCGCCAAATGTGTGGACGAACGTCCCGGGTTTCAATCCCGTAACCTGCGCGGCCATCAAGGTGAGCAGTGCATAGCTCGCGATGTTGAACGGCACGCCGAGGAACAAGTCGGCACTGCGCTGATACAGTTGGCAACTCAACTCGCCGTCCAACACAAAAAACTGGAACATCGTGTGGCACGGTGGCAGCGCCATTTGCTCAATCTCGCCGACGTTCCACGCACTCACGATGAGACGCCGGCTGTCGGGGGTCTTCTGAATCTGTTCGATGACGCGATCGATTTGATTGATGGACCGCCCTTCGTCCGCCCGCCAGTCGCACCATTGCGCGCCGTAAACGCGTCCCAGATCTCCATTGGCATCCGCCCACTCATCCCAAATCGTCACGCCGTGCTCGTTCAGCCATTTGACGTTCGTATCGCCGCGCAGGAACCAGAGTAGTTCGTAAATGATGGACTTAAGATGCAGCTTCTTCGTCGTCAGCGCGGGAAATCCATCCGCGAGCGGGAAGCGCGCCTGCGCTCCAAAAACCGAGTAAGTGCCGGTCCCGGTGCGATCCGCCTTGAACTTCCCGTGATCGAGGACGAGTCGAAGTAATTCATGATATTGGACCATACGCCGCGCTGTTCTGAACGGCGAAAAGATGCAACGAACTGTTCATCACGCCAAGCAGTTAAAAAAGTGAGAAGGAATTCTCCAAAAGGGAAGAGTCCTCCATCGAGGAACGAAGACACGTATTCGCAAATGCCGCTCTTCACTTCCCCTATCGCGTTTACGACGGTGGCCCGAGGTAATGCAGGTGGAACTCTTGTTTGCTGATGTAACCCAGACACCAGATGTGCGCGCCGGTGCCAATCACCCAAAGTTCGTGGCTGAACAGCGGAAGCCACCAACCCAATTCAGTCCTGACACGCGGCGGCGTTCGTGTTTGTTTCTGGCCCAGGAATGCAACGCGACGCGACACCGCTCCTTACCGACCTGCTCAAAGCAGTGTCGCGCTCGTTCTATCTGACGCTGCGGATGCTGCCCGAAAGCGTGCGTCCACAAATCGGCCTGGCGTATTTGCTCGCGCGGACGACGGACACGATTGCGGACACGGAACTCGTTCCCGTCGCGCGGCGCCTTGCCGCGCTAAACGATTTCCGCGCGAGAATCAGCAGCGCGGAATTCGCCTCCGCTCCGGTTTCTTTTGGCGATCTTGCTGCGATGCAAGCGGTTCAGCCCGGCGGCGGCACCCACGCCGAGCGCATGTTACTGGAACGCGCGGATGAAATGGTCGGACTGCTCGCCTGCTTTCCGGCTGAGGATCAGCGACTGATTCGTGAAGTGCTGGCCACAATCACTAGCGGGCAGGAACTGGACTTGCAACGTTTTGGGAATGCGACGGCGGGGAACATCCATGCGCTGTCCACTGATGCTGAACTGCATGACTACACTTATGGCGTCGCCGGGTGCGTGGGAGAATTCTGGACGAAAATGTGCCGCGCTCATGTGTTCCCGAGGGCAGGCCTCGATGACGCCGCGCTGCTTCGCGATGGCGTCCGCTTTGGGAAAGGCTTGCAGCTCGTCAACATCCTTCGCGATCTGCCGCGCGATTTGAAGCAGGGACGTTGTTACATCCCAACCGAGCGGTTGGAGCGAGTGCAACTGAAGCCAGATGAACTGTTGCATGCTCCATCCATCGCGAAACTGCGCCCGGTTTACGACGAATTGCTCGATATTGCGGATGCTCACCTCGCTGCGGGATGGCACTACACGAATTCACTTCCACGTTCCGCCGTTCGCGTTCGCCTTGCTTGTGCCTGGCCGATCCTGATTGGCGCGAAAACGCTGACGCGGTTGCGCTGGGAGAATCCGCTGGATGACGGGCGGCGGGTCAAAGTGAGCCGGACGGAGGTGAAGCGGATCGTCGGCGCAACGTTGCTGCGCTATCCATTTCCCGGCGCGTGGCAGCGCCTCTTCGACCGGGGGGCGGATCCAGACTGAAGCGGAACGGCGTTAATCCAGTTGCTTCGCTGGAGCGAGTTTAGTAATCCTGTTGCCTATGAAATTTCTCCGTGCGTGTCTGTTGATCTGCGTTGCCGCATTTGGCGTGAGCCGGGCGCATGCGCAACAGTCACTGACACCCGAGCAGCAGAAGCAGGCGCAGGAAGCCTTGCGCAAAGCTCTCGAACAGCCGTCTGCTGCTCCCGCCGCCGCCCCTCGCGAAACAAGACCCGCGCCGCCGCCGGCGGAAACAGCCCCCCCCGCCGCCGTGCCGGCGCCTGCCGTGGCGCCCGCCCCCGCGGTCGCGCCGAGAGCAGCGGAGAGAACGAGCAAGCAGACCGAGGCCGACGCCAAGGCGGAAGCAAAGGCCCGAGCTGAAGCCGAAAAGAAACTTTTGATTGAGCAGGAGAAACAGGCGGCCGAGCAGCGGCGCCAGGTCGAAGCCCAACGCCGCGCCGAGGAAAAGCGTCTCGCCAATGAAAAGAAGGCAGCCGACGCCCGCGCGAAGGAAGAAGAGAAAGCCAGAAGCAGCGCAGAAAAAAAACGCCTGGCCGAAGAAGAGAAGCGCGTCATGGAACAGAAAAAGCGCTTCGAAGCGGAACGCAAAGCCTCCGAGAGAACGGGGCGCCCGCCCGAGGCAACGCCCGCGCCCGTCGTCACGCAGACACCGGGTGTGGCTCCGACACCTGCACCTGGCGCGCCGGCCAGGACGGCCGATGAGGCGGCGACGCGCGAAGCACTCCGGCGCGCGCTGGATCAGATTCCCAGTGCTGCCCCGCCACCTGCCGTGACGCCGAAAACTGCACCGCCGCCCGCCGAGCCGCCACCGGCGTCTCCGACTGCGGACCGCAATGCGCAGGAAAACGCCCGCCTGGCGGCTGAAGCGAAGGCCCGCGAAGAAGCAGAAATGCGCCGCCTCGCGGAGGAAAAAAGAGCAGCGGCGGCCCGTGCGCAGGCGGATGAAGATGCGAAGCGACGTGCGACTCTGGAAGCGCAGGAAAATGCAAGGCGCGCAGCCATGGCCCAGGAAGCCGAAGCGCGAATGAGGGCCGAGGCCGCAGCCAAAGCCCAGGCCGCCGCGGAACCCAAGCGCCCCATTACCACGCCAGTGGCTCCTGCTCTTTCGCAAAGTGACGAGGCCGCCGTGCGCGAAGCATTGCGAAAAAGAATTCAGGAGATGGAAGGCGGCACAGCGATACCTGTCGTTACTCCCAAGCCAGCAGAACCGTCCGCGGTTACTACGACGGTTCCTTCGGATCGCGAACGCCGGGAAGCCGCGGCCAAGGCCAAAGCGGACGCGGAAATGAAACGCGCCGAAACAAAGGTGCCAGCTCCGGCAGAACCGGTTGCGGTGAAACCACCATCAGCCGAAGGGAAGATGCCGGCAGTGGCCGTCGCTCCTCTTTCGCAAAGCGAAGAAACCGCGGCCCGCGACGCATTACGCAAAAAACTTCAGGAAGCGGAAGGCACCAGCGAGACGCCCCTGGTGACGACCAGCAGGCCAGTGCAGACACCTTCAAGTGCGAAACGCAAAAACGAGGAACCGGTCTATCCGCAACCGCCGCCGGTCGAATCAAGGTTTCCCAAATCCAAGGGGCAACGGCTGGCCGAATTGCTGGAGAAATATCGCCGCGATGAAATCACGCCCGCGGACTATCACAGCCAGCGCGCGAAGATTTTGATCGATCCGTAGCGTCAATCGCACCGCATCACCAGTGCATTCGCGGCCCGGCGCGCTGAGGATAGCGCGCCTACCATCGCCCGCGAATCCGGAGATCTCTTTCGGCAATCGTTTTTCTCGGAAGTGCGCGACGTACGCTCGAAACGGACGTGCGTGCGCCCAAAGGAGCTGCGCGCCACGTCCAGCAAGGACGGAACCGCTAAACGTTGGGATACGCTCACGGAACGGCCGGTGACACGTTATTCCGCGCCACGGTTGGCGAAGCGTAAACGCGCGAGCGTTCTTCCATGAGATTGGCAAACCGCTGGGCTCGTTTCAGGACAACGCGCGACAGCTTCCGGCGATCCCACTTGGCCCGGCGGTATTGGCCCGGCGCGTTCCACATCAGATAAATGTCCACATAATCCCATTCGCGCTGCGTCGCCTGCTCGAAGTCCCGTCCGCGATCGGCGAGAATTTTTTCGGCCACCCGCCAGGCGGTCTGAGGGTTACGGTAGTCGCCTGAGCGTGAGTAGGCCCGCCAGACGGAAGGGAGAATCTGGAAGCGGCTGATTTCCTTGCGGCTGCCAACCATGTAATCGCTCGCGCACCGCGTCGGGCGCGTGGCGCCCGTTTCGAATTCGGCACGCGCTTCGCGTAATCCTCGTGGCGCGCTACCGCAGGCCGATCCGATTCCCAGAGCCACACACAGAACGCTGCTCCATCGATGACCGATTTTCGCCCACATAACCCCTCCTCGGAATTAAGTTTGACTGCTCCGTAGCCTAGCACATGGGCTCAATCGAGCAAATCGGGCAAGGGAGAACTCAGCAACGCCGCCGCGCTTACGGATCAACCGCAACGCTTCGTGCAGCCCCGGCGCGGGTTCTCTGCAACCACGGGTTGGCGCTGCGCATCATAAAATGGCGGAACGCTTTTTCGCCGAGCGCTTGCTTGAACGCGCGTTGCGTTTCATCAGCGATGGCCTCGAATGCGACTTGCTTCTGTTCCGGTGTCAGCGTCGGGTCGGTCTCCACGCGCGTGCGTTCTTCTTCGACAGGCTGTTTGTAGCTGTAGAGTTGCGCTGCTACTTCCGGACCAAGTTTGAATCGCGTCGTTACCCGCATCAGTTCGCGGTAGTCGCTGTCCTGCGCGCGCGCATACTCGGCGTAACGTTGATCGCCGAGCGCCTGGCGGACCTGGGCCTGATAATCATTCCACGAAGGATCGCCGGGACCAAAGCCTTCGCCAGATTTCGCGGCAAAATTCTGGCGCAACTCATAAAGTTTCAAAAACTCATCCTCGCTCGCCTTCATCCCGAAAACGGATTCACGCACCATCGCTGCGGCCGGCGAAAACCAGAGATCGTACTGCTTGCGCTCGTCGGGCGTCAGCAATTCCGCGAGCGCCGCTTCCTTCTGCTGGCGCACCCGGGTGAGTTCCGGGCTGCCGGCGAGCGCGTTGCCTTCCTCCGCCTGCTGTTCCAACAGCGAGCGTTCCTCGTCCGCGAATTGATCGAGCGCCGTCCGCACGCGCGCCCGTTTCTCTTCGGAAAGGAAACCCAGACGGTCGCCGTAATAGTCTCCCTGCCCCTGCACCCGCAGCCGTTCGCCCACCAAATCCACGCCGAGCAACTGGCGAATGACTTCGCGCTTTTCGAAGTCCACCTGCCGCTGCTGGCGCAATGCCTCCTTCTGTTCCGCGTCTTCCCACAGTTCCTGTTCGATGGGCTGCCAATACATGATGGCGTTCGTGCGCCCGCCGGCGGCCTGCAATTTCGGCGCGAGCAGTTTGTCCACGTCCGCAATGATGATGTCGCGAATCGTTTGCTCGGGGCACCCGATCGAACGCAGCCGTGCGACGTAGTCGCGATAGTCTTCCGCTTCAAGCTGCGCCCAGCGAAAATCATTCGTGGCAGCCACGACGTTGGTCACGACCGCTGGCCGCGCGGACTTAAAAACCGGCACGTAGTTCGTAACGAATTGGACCGGAGTCTCTGAATCCGCAGTCGCCGCCCGTCGCGCCAGGAAATGGCTCAACGCCGCCAACCAGGCGACATTGAGCGCAATCAGCGCCAGAGTGGACCGCGAGAATTTCATGGGCGGCAAAGTGTAGCGGAAAAGGATTCGAGGGCAACTGTCGGAAACTCTTTCCCATCCGACCCTCGACATTTGCCCCTACACTTCAGCCGGGGTTCAACACCGCGCAGGTTCCGTTCGTTGCGCCAGTCAGCGCGCAACACTGGCGTCACGCAAACAAAAGCTGCTGCCCAGGCTACCGCGTCGCATTCGTTCCATGCCGCGTCACCAGTTCGTAGCTGAACTTTTGCTTCGCGCGCGGCGCCAGCGGCACGACGAACTTCACCTTGGTGCGGTCCACGTTTTCGTATTTCGCCTGCGTCGTCAGCGTCCAGTCGCCGGAGAAATTGCGCCGGATGTCGAGCACCACGGGAATGTCCTTCGAGTTCTGCACTTCAATTTCCCAGGTCTCTTTCGTCGTCCAGCCAATCACGTTGCCGTTTTGATTGAACTGCAATTCGGTCTTTTGCCAGTCCATCAACACCGGTTTCACCGACACTTCGAGATCGTTGCCCAATTCCAACTCCACGAACTCGTTGATCGGGATGTATTTTACCGACGTGCGGCCGACGAAGGCATAGAGCGAATCATCGCTCACGAAGCGGAAGGCCTTCACATCGCCATTGGGCAGCGGCTCCCGGCCCAGCTTGTTCGCGAGAGAATTTGTAAACTGGTAATAGCGCATCACCCGGTCGCCCCAGCGTTCCTTTTCGAACTTGTAGTAGCTGGTGATCGGCACGGCCGGTGTCTTGAACGACGGCAAACGCTTGGACCAACCGTTCGGAATCGTGTCGCGACCCTCGACGGTGTACATGAAATACTCGGACACACCTTCTCTCACGATTTCGCGGGGCCGATTCTCCGCCAGTTTGTCCGCTTCCATCATCGCGCCGAAGGCCCGCATGGCCTTGGCCGCTGGCACTGGACCAGCCGCTTCGTGCCGCAGTGCGTGCGTCGTCGGCATGCCCGGCTTGCCCGCGCGCGCCAGGTCGGCAATTTCCTGCACGAGACGAATCACGCCGACCACCAGCCGCACCTGCGCATTCTCATAATCTTCTCCGCTATTGTTCGTAACGCGCACGGCGCCGCTGAAATCCATCAGCCTTTCATCTCGGCTCGCTTCGGCCACGTAATCAGCACTCCACGAAATGCCGCTGGTGAAGTAACGAATCTCCACCACGACATCGCCGGCGAACTCACTGTTGATGCGCCACTCCAACGTGTTCGTGACCCGCGCCGGAAAGCTCACGTCTTGCACCTCCACCTCGTCTGCATGAGTCAACGGACGCAGCTCCAGTGAAGTCGGATCGATCAACGTATTGGCCCACGAGAACTCCAGCTTGTTGATGCCTTTCTTGAACGTGAGATGCCGCGTCTCCTTGACCAGCGTCAGGTCGGCGGAGTTGTAAATCGTGAGCTGAACCGTGTCCCGATCCGGCAGTGTGACGACGCTGATGCGGGCGTGGCCCGTGAGAACGACTAACAGCGCTACAGCAACGATTATGGTAGGGCGCGCTGTCCTCAGCGCGCCGGGCCACGACATTGCCCACGGCCACGGCGCGGTGAGGACACCGCGCCCTACCTTGCCTGCGTGGGCATTCAAGATTTTTGCAGAATTCATTGAGGTTCCTTACGCGATTGCAGCGGCCAAGTGCTCAAAACGACGACGGCTCGTTGCCCTGCACATTCAGCCGCGTGAGGTTGAACGTGACTGTGGTCTTCTTGTCGCCGTTCGATTCGGCGGGCAGCGTGAGATTGTATTCGAACGTGAACGCGTCCTTCTTCCTGAACTGCGCCGCATGACTGTTTTCGATCATCTTCCAGTAACCAGGCACGTGTTCGACGACCGTCAGGTTTACCGGCTCTTTCTTGAAATTCTCGATCTCGACCTTGTAAATCTCGTCCGTGTCGTGCAGCACGATGTTATTCTGGTTGTTGCGGCGGAGGTTCGTCTTGTCGTCCTTGGTTTTGCGTTGCGTCACTTTCACGTCACGGCTCTGGCCGATGAAAAGTTTCATTTCGCGGTCCACGGGAGTCAGTTGCGCCCAATCTTCGCCAGTGAATGCCACACCTTCGCTTGCCTGTTCACCCTCCTGGAGCGGTTGATCCTTCGTCTTGATGAAAATGCGAACTTTTCCCGGAAGCATCGTGTGCAGGCCGAGCTTTGACGGCTTGTCATTCGTCACTACATAGCTGAGCGGGATGCCAACGGTGCTTTTCTGATACTCGGGGTCCCACGGCAGGCTCGCTGAATCCCACGTGAGAACTTTTCTGATGGGCAGGTCGGCGATGCGCTCAGAGAGCATCTCCAGGACTTCTTCGTGCGCGATCGTCTTTTTGAAACTACTGCCGTAGCCGACGCTCACTTCAGCATCCGTGAGATCTTCGCCCGAATTGTTGTGGAGACGCAGATAATTGCGCAGCGTCATCGACTTCTCATTCGGCTCGGCCACGGCGCGGTACGTCACCTCGCGCGTCAGCCCGGAAAGCAAATACGAAATGCGCACGCGCTCTTCCTGCGCCGCCGGGCTGGAGATTTCCCACACCAGTGCGTTTTCATTCGGCGGATAACTCGTGTTCAGCACCTTCACATCGTTGGGGTGCGAGAGCGCACGGACCTGAATGCTCGTGCCGTCGATGTTGACCCCCCGCCATGAGAAATCCACTTTGTTGACGCCCTTCTGGAGCGTGATAAGCCGTTCCTCCTCCACAAGCGTTGCGTCGGGATTGTTCAGTGACACAACAACGCGCGCACGTTCCGGCAGGGCGACAAGTTTGACCCGAGCGTGAGCCGCAGAGCCGGCGAGAACACCGGCGATAGCGAGGCAAAGAATCCGTTTCATAGCGCATTGGACGGCAGTGGAACGGATTTGCTCCCGCAGACGAAGAAGGCACTAGCGAGGAGTGGCAGGATCCTGCATAGCAACAATAGGGAGAGAAAGCGGCAATCAAGCCACGGGTATGGCCTGCTTAACCGCTTCCACGCAACGCCCGCAAATCGTCGGATGATCCGCCTGTCGGCCCACGTCGGCTTCCCAATGCCAGCAGCGCTCGCATTTGGTACCGTCGGCGTGTGTGACAATTACACCCAAACCGTGACCCGGATCTGTGGTGGCCATCGACGGAGAGCCGTCCTCATTGAGAATGATGCGCAACGGAAACAGCGGATCGTCTGAATTTGGCGGAACCATTACCAACTGCGAAACGTTGAGCAGTTCACGGATGGTTTCGATTGTGTCAGTGCGCTTCGCCCATTCTTGGAGTTCCGCTTGGCAATGCCAAACGACCTTTGCATCCAATGACTTCCCGATAACTTTCGTTCGGCGAAGTTCTTCCAATTGAGGCAAAGCTAGCTCGCGAAAACTAAGGAAAACTTTCCACGTCTTATCTTGATCATCTCGCAATCCAGATTTGGAATCTTGGTGCGTCTCTTCATGGACTGATGGATGCCCGACGCCGGGCACAAACTCCCATGCCTCGTCCGCCGTAAACGCGAGAATCGGCGCCAGCAGGCGAGTGAGTCCGGTGACGAGATGGCAAAGTGCGGTCTGCGTCGAGCGGCGGCGCGGTGAGTTAGCCGCATGGGTATAGAGTCGGTCCTTCACGATGTCGTGATATTGCGACGACAGTTCCACCGCCACGAACTGGCTGATGCGCTGATACACGACGTGAAACTCGTAGCGGTCATAAGCCGCCAGCACATCACTTTCGACTTTCGTGAACTCGTTGAGAATCCAGCGGTCCAGGCCGGTGAGATCTTTGTCCGCGACAGCGTTATGCGACGGATGAAAGTCATAAAGGTTCGAGAGCTGGTAGCGCAGCGCGTTGCGGATGCCGCGGTAGGTCTCGGAAACTTTCTTTAGCCGCTCTTCGCTCACCACGATGTCATTGCGATAATCCTGCGAGGCGACCCAAAGGCGGATGACGTCGGCGCCGTAGTCCTTGATGTAAGCCTCCGCAGTCTGCGGCTTGAGGTAAACGCCCTGGCCCTGCTTGCTCTTGGAAATCTTCTCACGGTCTTCATCCACCATGAAGCCGTGGGTGAGAACAGATTTATAGGGAGCAACGCCATTTCCAGCCAGCGAAAGCAACAGCGATGACTGAAACCAGCCGCGGTGCTGGTCGGAGCCTTCGAAGTACATGTCGGCTTGCCAGGGGTAGGGCGCGGTGTCCTCACCGCGCCGCGCGCCAGGCGTCGAAGGCGGCGCGCTGGGGAC
>Ga0190265_10003047_pt1 | contig 11410 bp, 11 predicted proteins | sample Popmic124T_FD_133135 | JGI IMG/M metagenome (GOLD analysis project Ga0190265, IMG submission 133135) | Populus adjacent soil microbial communities from riparian zone of Indian Creek, Utah, USA - 124 T | ecosystem: Environmental > Terrestrial > Soil > Riparian zone | place: USA: Utah | collected...
CCGCCCGACCCGGAGGAGCTCGACGAGCCGGAGCCCGACCGGTCGCCGGAGCTGCGCGGAGAGCGGATGGCGGACGCTCCCGGGTCGCTTCCCGCGTCCTCGAATCCCGGGGGCAGCGCCACGGCCGCCGGTGCCGGAGCTGCCGGCGCCGGGGCAGGTGGTGCGGCCGGCTGCGGCATCGCCTCGACCTGGCCGGCAAGCTGCGGGTCGCGCCCCGGCCCGGACACCGGGGCGGGCCCCTCGTTCCAGCTGCCGCCGCGACCGAGGATGACGGTCAGCCCCACCCCGACAAGCACGGTGATCATGAGCGATAAGGCGATGTACGCCTCACGCCTCCACCACTGTGTCGACATCGCAGCGACCCCTTCGACCAGGCCCGCCCCCGCGCCGAGCGTTGCCGCCCGGAACAGGACCGGACGTGGCGTACGCCCACCTGACCGTGCGCAGAGCGGTGACGCTGCTGTGCGCAATCACCATGATGCCGTCCGAACGGCCCAAATGGGGGATGAATATCGAAACCGTCCCCGGCCCGTGAACGGGACGGGCGAAGCGTCGGTGAACCGGCGACGGACGAACCTCTCCAGAGGCGACCAGCCGGGTCGCCGTCACCAACCGTGCCCGTCGGCGATGTCGCCGCCCGACGGCGGCCCAGAACAATTGCGGTAACGGCCCTGCCGAAGTGCCCCGCCGCTGGCTAGCGTGACGATCGTGCCCACCACCACGCTCGTGCGCGGCGCGCGCTCGACACACACGACGATCGCGCTGAAGATGCTGATGGCGGTGACCGGGGTGATCTTCCTCGGCTACGTGCTCCTGCACATGTACGGGAACCTCAAGGCGTTCGCCGGCCACGACGCCTACAACGACTACGCGGAGCACCTGCGCACGCTCGGCGAGCCGATGCTGCCCTACGCCGGCTTCCTCTGGGTACTGCGCGCCGTGCTGATCGTGGCGCTGGTACTGCACGTGTGGGCGGCCTGGAAGCTGGCGCTGCGGGCCCGCCGGGCACGCTCGGTGCGGTACCGGGTGAAGCGGAACTCCTCGTCCAGCCCGGCCTCCCGGCTGATGCGCTGGGGCGGGCTGGCTTTGCTGCTGTTCGTGGTCTGGCACCTCCTGAACTTCACGGTCGGCAAGGTCAACGTGACCGGTGGTCCGACGAACGACCCGTACAACCTGCTCGTGGACAGCTTCGCCACCTGGTGGCTGACGGTGATCTACCTGCTGGCCATGGTCGCGCTCGGGATGCACCTGTGGCACGGGGTGTGGAGCGCGGCGCAGACCCTGGGCGTGACGAACAACGCCCGGGCCCGGCGCAACGCCAAGATCGGCGGGATGGTCGCCGCGGTGCTGATCGCCGGCGGCTTCGCGCTCGTCCCGCTGTTCATCCTGGCCGGCGTGATCACGAAGGGGGCGTGAAGGAATGAGCGAACCGATGGACGACGCGGCCGGCTACTACGAGCTCGGGGAGCCGATCCGGGACACCAAGGCGCCCGGTGGTCCGATCGAGACCCGGTGGGAGACCCGCGAGTTCGAGGCGCGCATCGCCAACCCGGCCAACCGGCGGCGGTTGTCGATCATCGTGGTCGGCACCGGCCTGGCCGGCGCGTCCGCCGCGGCCACGCTGGGCGAGGCCGGCTACGTGGTGAAGTCCTTCTGCTACCAGGACTCCCCGCGCCGCGCGCACTCCATCGCCGCGCAGGGCGGGATCAACGCGGCCAAGAACTACAAGGGCGACGGCGACTCGGTGTACCGCCTGTTCTACGACACCATCAAGGGCGGCGACTACCGCTCCCGGGAGTCCAACGTGTACCGGCTGGCCGAGGTGAGCCGGAACATCATCGACCAGTGCGTGGCCCAGGGCGTGCCGTTCGCCCGCGAGTACGGCGGCCTGCTGGACAACCGCTCGTTCGGCGGCGTGCAGGTCTCGCGCACCTTCTACGCCCGCGGGCAGACCGGCCAGCAGCTGCTGCTCGGCGCCTACCAGGCCCTGGAGCGCCAGGTCGCCGCGGGCTCCGTGCGCTGCTACTCCCGGCACGAGATGCTCGAGCTGATCGTGGTCGACGGGCGGGCCCGCGGGATCATCGTCCGGGACATGGTCACCGGTGAGATCGAGACCTACTTCGCCGACGTGGTGGTGCTGGCCACGGGCGGCTACGGGAACGTGTTCTTCCTGTCCACCAACGCCATGGGCTGCAACGTGACCGCGACCTGGCGGGCGCACCGCAAGGGCGCCTACTTCGGCAACCCCTGCTACACCCAGATCCACCCCACCTGCATCCCGGTCACCGGCGCCCACCAGTCGAAACTGACGCTGATGAGCGAGTCGCTGCGCAACGACGGCCGGATCTGGGTGCCGAAGAAGGCCGCGGACTGCGACAAGGACCCGCGCGACATCGGTGAGGAGGACCGCGACTACTACCTGGAGCGGATCTACCCCGCGTACGGCAACCTGGTTCCCCGCGACATCGCCTCCCGGCAGGCCAAGAACATGTGTGACGAGGGCCGCGGCGTCGGCCCCGAGGTCGACGGCGTGCGCCGCGGCGTCTACCTGGACTTCACCGAGGCCATCGAGCGGCTCGGCCGGCAGGCGATCGAGAACAAGTACGGCAACCTCTTCGACATGTACGCCCAGATCACCGGCGAGGACCCCTACCGGGTCCCGATGCGGATCTACCCGGCCGTGCACTACGTGATGGGCGGGCTGTGGGTGGACTACGACCTGCAGGCCACGATTCCCGGCCTCTTCGTCACCGGCGAGGCGAACTTCTCCGACCACGGCGCGAACCGGCTCGGCGCCTCTGCGCTGATGCAGGGCCTGGCCGACGGCTACTTCGTGCTCTCCAACACCATCCGGGACTACCTGGCCGACGGGCCGTTCGAGCGGATCCCCGAGGACCACCCGGCGGTGCGGGAGGCGCAGGAATCGGTGCGCACCCGGATCGAGACGCTGCTGGCTCCGGGTGGTAGCCGCAGCGTCGACTCCTACCACCGCGAGCTCGGGCACATCATGTGGGAGTACTGCGGCATGGAGCGCACCGCCGACGGGCTGCGCAAGGCCATCGACCTCATCCGTGGACTGCGCGCGGACTTCTGGCGCAACGTCAAGGTGCTCGGTTCCGCAGAGGGCCTCAACCAGTCCCTGGAACGGGCCGGCCGGGTGGCCGACTTCCTGGAGCTGGGCGAGCTGATGTGCATCGACGCCCTGCACCGCCGCGAGTCCTGCGGCGGGCACTTCCGCGCCGAGTCCCAGACCGAGGAAGGGGAGGCGCTGCGCGACGACGAGAACTTCGCCTACGTCGCCGCGTGGGAGTGGACGGGCGACGGGGAGAAACCCGTGCTGCACAAGGAGAATCTCACCTACGAGTTCGTCGAGATGAAACAACGGAGCTACAAGTGACGCGGGCGGGCGAAGCGGAGATGGGCACGTGAAACTGACCCTGAAGATCTGGCGGCAGCCGGACCCGACCGCCGCCGGCGGGCTGCAGACCTTCGTCGTCGACGACATCTCCCCCGACATGTCCTTCCTCGAGATGCTCGACGTGCTCAACGAGCAGCTCAACGCCGAGGGCACCGAACCCGTCGCGTTCGACAGCGACTGCCGCGAGGGCATCTGCGGCATGTGCGGCCTGATGATCAATGGTGAGGCACACGGCCCGACCCGGACCACCACCTGCCAGCTGCACATGCGCTCGTTCGCCGACGGCGACACCATCACCATCGAACCGTGGCGGGCGTCCGCATTCCCGGTGTTGAAGGACCTCTGCGTGGACCGCCAGGCGTTCGACCGGATCATCGCCTCGGGCGGCTACATCTCGGTGAACACCGGCGCCGCCCCGGACGCGCACGCCATGCCGGTAGCCAAGGAGCACGCCGACCGGGCCTTCGACGCCGCCACCTGCATCGCCTGCGGAGCCTGCGTCGCCAGCTGCCCGAACGCCTCGGCGTCGCTCTTCCTGGGGGCCAAGATCACGCATCTCGGGGAGCTCCCCCAGGGCCAGGCCGAGCGCGACTACCGGGTGGTGCAGATGACCGCCCAGCACGACGCGGAGGGCTTCGGTGGCTGCACCAACATCGGGGAGTGCGCCGCGGCCTGCCCCAAGGAGATCCCGCTCGACGTGATCTCGCAGCTCAACTGGGACCTGCACGCCGCGATGCGGCACGGACGCTGACCGGGGACCACGAGGGGTCGCGGCCGATGAAGCCGAGCAGCCGCGTCTGCGCGTCGGCGTCCGGCGGCACCGGCACCCGCGGACCGTACTGGCCCGGAGTCGCGCAGCACCTGGCACGGGGCCGGCGCCGCCCGGTCCCGGGTGCCGCGCACCCGGGCGGTGAAGGCGCCGGCGACCCGGCGGTGGTGCTCGGCGGGATCAGAGGGTGCCATCGGTCAGCAACCCGTCGAGCTTGGCGTAGCCCTCGTTCACGCCGACCTCCATGCCCGAGGCCAGCCACGCGTCGCGCCCCTCGAAGCTGTCCACGAGCGACTGCGCGTGCAGCCGGGTGCGGCCGTCGCCCAGGTCCTCGAACGTCAGCGTCTCCAGCGCCACCCCTTCCGGCATCCCCTCGAACGTGAAGGTCTGCACGATCCGCTCCGGGCCGACCTCGTGGAAGCAGCCGCGGAAGGCGTACTCCTCGCCGTCCTTCCCGGCGACGTAGCGCCACGCGCCGCCGTTGCGGGCGTCCCACTCGACGATCCGGGTGGACATGCCGTTCGGGCCGACCCAGCGGGCGAAGATCTCCGGGTCGGTGTGCGCCCGCAGCAGCTGGGCGGGGGTCGCCGCGAAGTCGCGGGTCATCTTGATGATCGGCAGGTTCTTGTCGGCCTCGATGGTGGCCTCGGTGATCGTGCTCATGACGCACTTCCCTTCTGTTCCTCTTCGGATGTCCTGTCCGCCAGGACGGCGTCCAGGCGTCGGTAACGTTCTTCCGCCTCCCGGCGGTCGCGCTCGATCCAGGTGGTCGCCTTCACCTCGTACGGCTCGGCGAGCGCGGCGAACACCCTGGACAGCGGGGCGGCCATCGGGACTCCTCAACCTCTCGGTTGAATAAACCGTACGACTCGCGGCACCTCGTTGTCAACCGTTGAGTTGAGTACACCCGCAACAGGAGTCGCACATACCGGCGACCAATCGGTATCAGGCCCTCGCCAGCGGGCTCCTCCCAGCACCGGTTCTCGTACTCGACGGAGGCAGACGTGTCCGAGTTCAGCTACCGACAGCGCTTCATGCGGGGGGAAGGGGGGCAGAGCGCCGCGAGCATCAACAGCGTCGCCCGGGAGGTGCTCGCCGAGCTCGCCGACCCCGGCAGTGCGGCCAGCAGCGCTGCGGCCGGCGCCGGACTGGATAGAACGCGGGTGCTCGACGCCCGCGCGGAGATCACCGAAGGCGAGCACGGACTCGAGCCGGTCGCGACCACCATCCTGGTCGGCATCGCGGTCTCGGCCGGCTCCAAGGTGGCCGAGACACTGTGGACGAAAGTGCTCTGGCCCCGGATCAGCCGGCGACTCGGCGTCGATGCTCTGGGTGAACCGGTGGGCGAGACGGCTAGGAACTGAGATGCCGATCTGCTCGCCCTATCCAGGTCTGGAAACATGGATCTGGCGGGATATTTTCGCCCGCGCTGCGGTCTTCCACGCCGCCCGGGCCCGGCTGGCCGAGCTCTCGGACCACATCGACCGGAGCGATGAGATCCGGTTGGCGTTGTGCGACCTACAGGTGCTCGCGCGCAGCTACGCTGCCGGCCAACTCGACGACGAGTCGATGCTGGCCGCGGTCATAACGGCGTGGGACGTGACGCTGAGCCGGACCCTCGAGCTGGACCAGCTGGACCCCAGCGCCCGCGCGCTGCTCTCCGAGATCCGCGATCTGGCGCGCCGCGCCTGCCAGGACGACCCCTTCCAGCGGATCTTCGCTCGGGTGGCCGAGCTGGCCCGCAACGCCTACGGCGAAGGATGGCGGGCGGCGACCCTGGCGGTGTCGCACATCGGCAGTCCACCACGCATCGGCGACGACCCCTACGCGGTCACCGCGGTGACCGCATGGCCTTCGGCCAGCGACGAGGCCGAGGTGGAGCTGCGCATCCACTGCGCGCGGTTCGGGCCGGCCGCCTTCGCAGCCCTACCGATGCTGCTGGTCCACGAGTGCATCTGTCACGTGCCCGCCCGGCAGAGTGGGGTCATCGACAACAGCAGCACGTTCGCGGAGGGCCTGCTCGACTGGGTGGCGTACGTCTACCACGAGCAGTGGGCGGTGAAGCTCGATCGAATGCTGGCGCCGGCCGCTCGCTCGCACGCTCGATCCCTTCGCGACGTGCTGCGCCGCGGGGACAGCCCGGCGTGCCGGGCCCGACAGCTGGGCCACCGGGCGGCAGACAATCTGCAGGCCTGGTTCGAGGACGACCGTGAGCAGCCTCCGATGGAGGCCCAGATGTCGGTCGTCAAGCTTGCCGTACAGCTGAACCTGGTCGATCGGTCACTGGCAGAGAAGGACCGGTTCGTGTCGCTGCTGGACGCACAGCTGCCCCCGTGCCTTCAGGATGCCCTGCGCGGCTGGGACGACGGCCTCCTGGATGCTGATCAGTTGCTCGGGGCGGTGCCGGCGGCATGAGCGAAGCACAGGTTCTGGCCGCCGCTGCAGCCCTGCGCCGGTTCTGCCTCGACGAGATCGCTGCGCTCTGCGAGGAGGAGCCGACGGAGATCAGGAAGATTCTGGCTGCGGCGAGCCCGACCGTCCGAACCCCAGACGGTGCCGGTGATCGATCCAACTACGAGGTCAGCGACCTGGCCGAGTTGCGGAGCATGGTTCGCGTGCGGGCTGGGGGCCACACCACTCCTCGTTCGCGACGCGGGACGGCCGGGCAGCGCGACCCTGTGCACCGGGCCAAGCTGGCACACGCCGAGGAGTCGCTCCTGCGCTGCGGCGGCGAGCCGTCAGCGGCCCAGCGGCGGATCCAGGTGGCCACGGCGGTGAACCACCTCAAGCAGGTGCTCGCTCAGCATCTGCAGACCCCGTGGTGGATGCTGAAAATCGCCGACGAGACGATCGACGAGCGGTTGCGCGACACGGTCGACCGCGGCGTCGCGGCCCGCCTGCAGCTGAACATCGCGGTGGCCCGGTTGGCCATCAACCACACCAGTGGGCACACCGTTCCTACCAGCAAGCTCGTGGATCAGTTCAACGACTTCCGGGAGACGGTGTCGGCGTTGGGCGAGCAGCGGGCGGATCCGGCGATACACGGCTTCGTCGACCTTCTCACCGCCCAGCTGGCGACGGATGCGGCTCCCGTCGTGGATCGCCTGGTCGTGACGCTGGCCCGCCGCCGCATTCACGTCGCGGCCGGCCACGACGTCGAGGCGGCGATGCGCACCCTGGAGCCGCTGATCAGGACCCTTGGATCAGCACCCAACCGCGAACCGGTGCGGGAGCTCTACCGAACCGTCCGTCACCTCCCGGACGGCCGCAACCGAGTGGTTGTCTACGGCGACCTGCTGCACATCCTGCCCGGCCAGTTCCACTGGCAGCACTACAGCGAACCGCTGCCAGGAGCGCTGGTCGAGGTGATCGCGGAGGACGGCGTGTCGAGGCATCTCAGCCGCATTGCAGACCTCCTCGCGCAGGACCTGGCCCGCACTCCGTACCGGAGCGAGAAATCGTTGATCGGCCAGACCGCGCACGTGTTCCAGGAGGTCGCATTGCGCGATGCGGCACTGGACGACAGCATCATGACTCGCACCGACCGGACGTGCTCGGAGCTGGTCGGCCTCGCGAAAACGGCGCTCTGGCCGCCACCGGATGCGGCCGCCGCCGCCCAGGAGAACCGGTGAGCACCCGGCAGGCGGTCCGCCGACTCATCCGAGCAGCCCTCGACCGAGAGGGCCGGGGCACCGTCGACGAGCTGGCGCGCGTGATCGCGGAGGCGACCGCCTGTGAGGGAGCGGTGCTCTGGGAGGCACCCGACGAGCTGCGCGGGAGCGCGAACCTGTCGGTGGCCGCGATCTGGCTCGACGCGGTCTGGCCAACGGTCACGTGCCGGCCGTGCGCAGCCGACCCGATCACCGAGCTGGCCCTGCAGACCGGGACGCTGGCGATTCCGGCCGACCTTCCCTACTCCACTACCCGGGTGTACGACCAGGAGGTCACGGCCGCCTTGCCGCTGACCTACACCGACGGCTGCCGCGGCGTGCTCACCCTGCTCGGCGGCGGCGAGCTCACGGCCGACGCCTTCGACACGGTGGTCGAGCTGATCGAGATCGTGCCAGAGCTCCGCAGCTCGGTGCGCGAGCGCCGCACGCTCGCCCTGGTCAATTCCTGCAACGGAATCCTGCACGACGCCGATGTCGAGTCCCGGGAGCGACCGCTGTCGCGTGAACGGCTCAGCACGCACCTGTCGCTGATGTGCGCTATCGCCGCCGAGGAGCTCAAGTGCGCCGAGGTGTCGATTCTCATCGAGCATGCCCTTGGTCGGGGAGCTCGGTGGCGGCTGTTGGCCGTGTGTGGGCAGAGCGGCGGCGACCACGGAGAGGAGATTGACGGACAGTACGACCTGATCTGCTCCGGGGTCTGCGGACCGGAGCCGCTGATGCAGGTGCGGCTGTTGAGTGGCGACCAGGTCATCGGACTGATGCGGTTCCGCGGCACCACCGGCCCTCCGCACCACTTCACCACGACCGATCTCGGGCTGCTGAGCCCGATTGCGGCCCTGGTCAGCCGCTACTGGCAGAACTGGGTGCATCGTTGGGAGATCTGCGACGAGAACACGTCCTGGCGCCGGCTCGCCGCGGGGATGATGTCGCTCAACGAGCTGCTGGCGACTGCCATCTCGGATCCGACCGCCGACCCGGACTACGAGCGCCGGATGGCCACCGCGGCGGCCCGGGTCACGCAGGAGGTCGTAGCCGAATCGGTGGGCGTGACGCTGACCCGCGCACCGACCGACGGCCAGCCCACACCGCCGCTGGCCCGAGCCGGCGAGCCGTTCCGGCACACCCTTCCCTCCCCGGCCGGCCTGACATCGCGCGTGCTGCGGACCCGCCATCAGGAAACCCTGACGGAGGCGGCGGCGCTCGCGGACGAGGGCATCGTCCCGGACTTCGGTTGGCTGCTCTGCACTCCCGTCGGCTTCGGCCAGGACGTATACGGCTACATGGAGGCCGCCGGACCAGCACGCGAGGCGCCCGCCAACGCGGCGCAGGTCCAGACGATCATCGGCGATCAGCTGGGTCTCTACCGTCATCTGACCGACACCCTCCGGGAGCTGCACCGCACTCGCGTGGAGTTGGAGCGCACGGCCGCCAGCACGGCAGACGCGATGGAGGACATCAAGCACCAGCTGGCCAGTCCGCTGTGGGCCGCTGTGCAGCGCACCGATCTGCTGCTGCTGCGCGATCGGCTGGACACGCGGATGGAGCCCTCGCTGAAGGCGATCCGCGGCCTGTGCCGTAAGGCAGCGCGGGTGGCCACATCGGCAGGGGTGTTCGCCAGCCTGAGCCGCGACGAGCCGCTGCAACCGCGATCCGAAAGGCTCAGTTGTGACGAGCTGCTGGGCATCCTCATCTCGTCGGCGGCGGACGCCCAGCTGCTGTGCGATGCCAACCGGAGCATGAGGTTCGTCGTCGAGTCGGAATCGATCAGAACGGCGTTCGGGCGCCGACTCGCCGTGATCGACCGGTCGTTCCTGCAACAGTGCGTGGGGAACCTTCTCGACAACGCCACCAAGTACGGCTACGACAACACCCGGGTCGAGATCACCGGCGAGCTCAGCTCGTCCCGAGCGGCAGTCCTCGTCCGCAGCGTCGGCCATCCGATGAGTCCGCGCGATGTCGAGCGCTGCCGGGAACGCAACTGGCGCGGCGATGCTGCCTGCGCGAATGTCGGCGAGGGCTCCGGACTCGGCCTGTGGATCGCCGACCGTCTCATGTGCGCGATGCGGGGCCGGCTCAGTGTCGAGGCCGTCGCCAACACCACCCTGGTGCGGCTCTCGCTCCCCCTCGCTTGAACGTTCGACTGCTGTGCCGGCGCTCGAAACGGAGGACAACATGATCAGGTTGATCGTGGTCGAGGACGACCACCTGCAAGCCGAATCACTGAGCGAACACCTCCGGCGGGCGTTCGGTGATGTCCACATTCAGATCCTGCGCACCGAGTCCGAGTTCCGCGACGCCATGCCGGCGCTGCGGGCGAAGGTCCCGGATGTCGTCGTCATGGACGTGATGCTGCGCTGGACAAACCCACGGCCCGATCAGCCGGCTATGCCGGCGGACGTCGTTGCGGGCGGGTATTACCGGGCCGGCCTGCGCTGCGCGCAGTTGTTGTTCAAGGATTCGCAGTTGCGTGACGTCCGGATCATCCTCTACACGATTCTCGAACTCAGCGACCTCACGAGGAACGACCGCTCCCTACCCGGCAACTGCACCTATCTTGGCAAGAACTCAGAACCCGATGCTCTTGTCCGGCACATCCGGGCTCGGCTGCGGTCTCCGGTGCGGGCGCAGCGCTGACGACGAGGCCGGCACGCGCCAGCGGGCGAGTGCACCGCTGCGGTAGCTGTCGGTGACCGTGGTGGACAGCCTGGACGGGTACCGGGCCCGCGCCGCGGACGCTCCGCGCTACCTCTACACCGACGTGGGCGGCGTCGACATCGAGCAGCTGCCCTGAGCCGGCGGGCGGCCGGCGGCGACGACCAGCCGCGGACGCACGGCAGGCGGCCGTCGACTGCCCGTGGTCGTACGAACCACACCGGTCACCGCATGATCCGGCCAGGTTGCTCACCTTGCCGTCACGGTTTGGTTACCGTCACCCCTGCTGGTCGGCGTGCTCCCCGAGCCGACCGGTGCCGGGTCGGCCGCCAGTCCTGCCAGCCGACGCTCCCCCCGGCCCCCACGGCACGACGGCAGGTGCGCGGTGCCCCAGCCGCGCAGGCGAGCGAGGTACGCAGGCATGGCCGAACACCGTGCGCGGCACAGTGGCGCGCAAGCCGGATCAGTCCGGGCGTCCGACCTGATCGCCCGGTTCGAGTCCGGTGATCGTCCCGGCGGGCACCGGCGCGCCGCCGGGTCGGCGGTGGCCGCAACGTCGGTCATCCGGCCGGTAGTGGCCCAGCCGGCAGCGGTACAGCCGGCAGCGGTACAGCCCGCAGCGTTCCGGCCGGCGACGGTTGAGCCGGCAGCCGGCAGCCGGCGGCCGGCGATGTTCGCGCCGCGCTCGGTCGCCGTGGAGGTAACCGGCCCGCGGCGGATGCTCGCCGCGGTCTCCGTGGGCGCGGTCGGCGTCACCGCCGCGTTGACCGCCGTCTCGAATTCGCCCGTCGAGCAGACACAGCCGGTGGACCTGCGGCTGGACACCGCGCCGGCCGCGGCCGCGTTCACCCTGCAGGGCCCGGCCGCCGCCGCTCCCGCGCCGGCCCCCGCATCGCCCGG
>Ga0190265_10003048_pt1 | contig 11407 bp, 10 predicted proteins | sample Popmic124T_FD_133135 | JGI IMG/M metagenome (GOLD analysis project Ga0190265, IMG submission 133135) | Populus adjacent soil microbial communities from riparian zone of Indian Creek, Utah, USA - 124 T | ecosystem: Environmental > Terrestrial > Soil > Riparian zone | place: USA: Utah | collected...
AGCAACGGAGCGGGGCGCTTGCGCAGGCTCTTACGCCACTCTGGCTGTGGAGACGGCACAGAGGATCACCTCCTGACGGGGCTGTGGGGCGAGGGTGCGGGAAGCCCCCGCCGGCGCTCGCTTGGCGAGCGATCGACGCCGGCGGGTCTTCCTTGGGCTCAGCAGGCCGAGATGTACTCGACGAAGCTGAACGGGGCGCTCATGTTGGCCCCCGGGTTCAGGTAGCCACAGACCACGTCAGGGTTGACCACGGTCTCGCTGAAGGTCCTGAGCAGCGGGATCTGCGGCACGTTGTCGAAGATCACGTTGCCAAATTCGAGCCAGAGCTCGGCTTGGGCATCGGCATCCAGTTCGTTGAGAACAGCCTCATACTGGGTGTCCCACTCGACCATCTCGATGGCACGGCCCGAGTCCTGGTTTCCGTAGCCGGAAGGCTCGAAGCCGGTGACGTTCTCACTGGCGGTGTCGTCGAACTCGACCATGCGGTCGAACTCACGAGCCTCACGCTGCGAGGTGAACTGGCCATCGTCCATCGTTACCAGCTCAACCACGAATCCGACTTCCTCGAGCATCACGGCAACTGCCTCGCTCAGGTCGTTCTTGGCGAAGACCTGAATCTCGACCGGCTCGCCGACACCCTCGAGAAGTGCGATTGCTCCCTCGGGGTCGTAACCGACCTCATCGGCGTACCTGGCCTCCCAATCGGGATTCCAAGACGCTTCCTGCTCGGGCAGCCAATACCACATGGTCGCGATCTCGGCCTCGCCACCATAGAACGCCTCGTTGAGGGCGTCACGGTCGATCGCCTTGCTCGCGGCCCGACGGATGTCCTCATTGCACCATGGGCTGTCGGGAAACTTCCTCTCGCCGCTGACGAACACATCGGCTGCCAGCGCTCCGGGCTGAGGGGGCTCGACGTAGTAGCAGCCTTCGAGGGCCAGGCCGTAGCGACGACCGGGCAGGGTGGACTTGATCACTGACATACCCTGCGACTCGGCCTCGTCGCCGAGCTCGATGGCCAGATCGGTCATGTGGATCTCGTCGGCCAGCAGCGCGGAGAGACGTGTCGCCTCCTCGCCGATGTAGCGATACTCCAGCTCCTGGAACTCTGCGTTCTTGCGCCAGTGCTCGTAGGGGACTCTTTCGAAGATGACGTTCTGTCCGGCAGTCCGCTCCAAGAACTGATAGGGGCCGGTACCTGCGATCGGAGCCTCGTCCAGCGTCGGCGATGCCGGCGATCCGCCACCTCGCGACTCCCAGTCCGCCTCGCTCTTGATCACGGTGCCGGCGGCGCCGTAGCTGATTCCTTCGAAGAAGGAGAAGCTCAACCCGCCCTCGGCGATGTGGAAGATGACGGTGTAGTCGTCGACGATCTCGAACTCCTCCACTGCATTGCGCACCGCCTCGGCGACGCCCGAGATAGCCCCCGGCGGGTCGATGAGGTCGGTCAGCGAGAACACGACGTCAGAGGCGGTCATCTCGCCGAAGTCGTTGTGGAACTGGACTCCCTGTCGCAGGTGGAATGTCAGTTGGTCCTCGGCTTCGTTGAGCTCCCAGCTCTCAGCGAGCATCGGGATCCACTGGGCAGTCTCGGGATCGACACCCACGAGGTTCTCGTATATCGGCTTGAGCTGATACTCGTCGTTGGGCTGAATATCCCGGCTGGGGTTGTTCGACTCACCGTCCGGTGGTGGCGGGACGCCGAAGACGAGACGTGTGATCTCTTCTCCGCCGTCACCGTTGCCGTCTTCGGGTGCAGTGGTGTCGGTGGGTTCGGTGTTTTCAGTGTCGTCGCCGGCGGAAGTCGTGGTGCTGTCTCCTGCATCGTCCGACGTGCAAGCCGCCGCGACCATGGCCAGACACAGCAATACCGCAAGCACCCTCAAACGTGAGGGGCGTCCAGATCGCAAGATGTACCTCCTCCTCGGATCCGTCGCGAAATTATCATTGATCAACTATCGTCGCAAGCAAATCAGGGAGTTTCATCGCGATAGCGAAGAACGCGACCGGAACGGTTTGATCGGGAGAAGTGGAAATGACGGAGAAAACCCCTATCTACAAGCGTTTCGAGGGCAAGACGGTCCTCGTAACCGGCGCCGGTACCGGGTTCGGGAGTGCCATCGCCTTCCGCGCCGCTGAGGAGGGAGCCCGGGTCGGGGTCCACTACAACCGTTCACGGGATGGGGCCGAGGCGACTGCGGAGCGGGTACGAGCGATCGGAGAGGAGGCGAGCGTCTACCAGGCCGACATCAGCTCCTGGGACGCGGTGAAGGCGATGGCAGATGCCGTGTTCGATGAGTTCGGCGGTCTCGACGTCCTGGTCAACAATGTTGGCGATATCGCAACCGAGCAGATGTCGTGGCGCGACGTGACCCAGGAGTTGATCGACCGGGTGGTCGACGTCGACATCAAGGGGACGATGTACATGCTCCACGAGTTCGGGTCGAGGATGCTCGATCAAGGTGGGGGTGCGATCGTGAACATCGGCTCGACAGTCATCGTTCGAGGAAGCCCCCGCGCCCCTCAGTACGCGGCCGGCAAGTACGGGGTTCTCGGTTTGTCCAAGTCCTACGCAAATGCCTTCGCTCCCACGGTTCGGGTCAACACATTCGCTCCCGGTTTCATGGAGACCGAGTCCACCCTCGGTCGTGAGGACTGGCAGACAGGGCGTCGCGAAAAGCTCATCGCAGCCACTCCCGCGGGTCGGATCCCGCCCCCCGAGGATCTCGCCGCCACTGCCCTGTTCCTGGCCACCGACGAGGCCGCTCACATGGTTGGCGCCTACCTGATCGCAGATGGCGGCTACAACATGATCGGCGCCTGAGGGCGCCTGCGGGGGGGACCGAGCGGCAACGAAATGCGGTCGAGGGGGTCCTAGCCCTCGACTGTCACCGTGCGGTGCATGCCTTGTTCGAAATGATCGATGAGATTGCCCTCGTCGTCCTGAGCGACGATGCGGCAACTGAACACGTACGTGCCGGCTTCGAGGTCGACCCGGACTGAGGTCTGCTCACCGGATTCCACCAGACCGGTCGCTCCGACGACCTCACCGTCCTCGTCGGTCACAATCAGCGTGTGGGAGTACTCCCCGATGTTGTCGACCGCGATCGTTGCCGGGCTGGCCGCGGTCAGCTTGTCCGGACCGTCGATGGCGCCTTCCCTGAGGGTATAGCCGGAGCCGTCGGCCGCCTGCGTCGAGCAAGCCGCGATCAGGGCCAGGGAAATGAAGGCAGCGGTGCGTCTCACGCGTGCGCTTCGACGGGACGACGCGTGGTGACGACCGGAATCGAGATTTCAAAGGTGGATCCGGATGCCGATGTTTGCACCGAGAGCGATCCGTCCAGTGCCTCGACGATCATTCGTGCCATATAGAGACCGAGCCCGGTTCCGGAGCTGAAGCTGGATTTCTCGAACTTCTCGAAGATCCTGGGGAGGAAGGCGTGGTCGATGCCAGGGCCGTCGTCGGCGATCGAGATGAAGACTCCAAACACGGGCCGTTCGCCCACCTCGAGTTGAGGGACGATCTGGCTTTGTGTCGAGCAGCCGATCGAGATCTCCTTGGCGCCGTGGGTCAGTGCGTTGTCCACCAGGGAGCCGACCACCAATCCAAGAGCCCCGACATCTGTCCTGACCCTGATCTCGGGATGGGGATCCGGGGATGCGACTTGAATGGCGGCCTTGTGGGCTGACGCAAGAGCAGATCGAACCTCGCCGATTGGAACATCGGTCAACTCGTAAGACATCCCTCGGTTCTCGATGCGGGCGACGGCGAGGATCTGATCGATGATCTCCTGCAACCTGGCACCGTCGGCAATCATCGAGTCGAGAACTACCGCACGGTCGGTTTCGGATAGGTCCATCGAGCGAAGCAACTCCGCTCCGGTCACGACACTTGTCAGAGGTGTCCTCAGCTCGTGGTTGATCATCAGGACGAACTCGGAGCGGATCCGGATCTTTTCCTCTGCGAGTGCGAGTGCGTCCTCCGCCTGATGTCGGGCTAGATCAAGGCTCGCGTTTGCCGTCTGCAACTCCTGGGAATGAATGCGGAGGACCTGCGACTCGGCAGCAACCTCGGTATAGCGACGGGCTGCCCTTCCATGCCCGATCAGGATCGCGCCTGCAAAGACCCCGAAGATGGCCGCCAGGCCGAGCAACTGAATCGCATCGGGCTGGAGGGTGCCGGGCTGAGTCCTACGACCCAAGAGCTGCGCCACGTCGTAGTGCAACATGATCGATCGTTCCCCGTCAGCCAATGGGGCGACCACCTGATATAGGACGGTGCCTGCCGGCCACTCCAGAACGCCATCGAGCCAGAGGTCGCTCTCTATGGCCGCGGCGACGCCCTTGAAACTGTTGTCGGTGGCGCCTTCGGCCATCAGCGGGTTCCGCAGGCGCGAGCCGGTGAGAGGATCGGAGGTCGACGCAATGACCACACCGTCGGGTCCCAGAATCGAGACGGCCTCGATTCCGAGCCTGTTGCGCGCACGTCGCACCGCGGCATCGGGGTCCTCTCCTTCGACTGTGAACCGCTCGACAGTCGCCGCGTCGGCGAGGAACACCTCGCCCTCTCCAATCGGTCGGGTCGACTCGCGTTGGACGATGAAGGCTGTGATCACCGTGGCAGCCGTGAGAGCGATACAGATGGCGGCGAGCACAAGCCACCAACTCGAGGGTCGACGCGCCGACTCGGTCGAAAATGGATTCACCACCAGAAATCGGCAGGTATCGAGGTTTTCTTGAGGAATGTGCTCTGAGGATGTCAGTTCAGAGGCAAAGACCTGTCTCGGTCACGCCGCGGGCGCAAAGCGGGGACCTGTGGACCAGATCCGGGGCATATCCACCGGAGATCTCCCTGGCGACGACACGGATCCGGTATCCGGCGATCGAGTCATCTCCGAGGCCGATGACGTCGTACACGTTCTCCAACGGGGAAGGTCGAGCGATCAGAATCATCTGCTCCGCCTCGATCTCGCCCGCGATCTCTCTACCGAGTTCGGTAACCGAGCCAAAGGTCATTTCGACGAACTGGGCGCTCACGTCGACGTGCTCACCGATGAAGGCGAGCATCGACCTCGGTAGATATCCTTCGTGGCCGGCGAGGAGCAGTCGCTCCCAGGGCACGCCATCGATCTCCCAGGCAGTGCCCAACGCCTCGAGACCGTCCTCGAGTGGTCCCAACTCGAAGACAGCTTCACCGCTCTCGCCGGGAAACGAAAGCAACAGGAGACTTTCCCCCGACGCGACCCCTATCACGCCCAGGACGTCACCCGGCTCGAAGATCGATGGGGCCTCGGTCCCGGGAAGAGTGAAAGTGGTGCTCACACCGGTGCCCGTCGCCCCCACGGTGCCAGTCGTGGTCGAGCTGGTAGCCGTCTGAACGCTGCAGGCAGCGACCAGGATCAGGGACAAGGCGAACCGGGTCCGGGTCACATGAGGTACCAGTCGAGGAACCTCTCCAATCGCTGATAGAAATGAAGCTGTGGCTCTCGTCTCAGGAGCCCGTGCCCTTCGGTGGGGTAGGTGATGTACTCGTAGGTCGCCTGCACCCGGGCGAGAGCGTCGACCAGTTCCTGTGACTGCCGGGGGTGAACGCGGGCATCGTGCTCACCGTGGGCGATCAGTATCGGCTTGGTGATCCTGCCTATGTCGTGGATTGGCGAGGCAGCCCGGTATCCCTCGCGGTTCTCGGAGGGGTGACCCATCATCCGCTCCAGGTCCTCGACCCCTGTTCGGTCGCCCTGGGCCCAGGAGGTGAGGACGTCGCAGTCGCCGTACTTCGACACTGCGCAAGCGAACGGGTTGTCCGGTCGCACCACCGAAGCCAGAGCGAGGTAGGCGCCATAGCTGGCGCCGAATATCGCGATCCGACCCGGATCGACCCAGCCCAGCCCGGCGAGGTGATTCGCCGCCGCCAGACAGTCGTCCACGTCTCCCAAGCCCCAATTCCGATGATTGGCCCGTTCGAACTCGAGACCGTACGAGGTGGAGCCCCGGAAGTTGATCGCGAGCCACGCGTACCCCTTGTCGACGAAGTACTGGGCGTGGCCGTCCCACTCATCGGCGTAGAGGGAGGTTGGCCCGCCGTGGGGATAGACCACTGCTGGAACCGGGCTTGAGGTGTCCGAAGGTCGGAACAGGAAGCCCTCGATTTCGAGGTCGCCCGACGACTGGAACGTGATCCGCTCCAGCTTGGCGTGGGGGGCCACTCGCACCGCCTCCGGTGTCCCGTCGTAGAGGGCGCTCCTGCCTCCGTCCTCCGAGACCAGGACCACGGTGGCAGGAGCATCGAATGCCTCGTGGACCGCGACCACACCCCCAGATGTGACCACCGGTGTCTGCCACGAGCCCCCTTCTCCGAGAAGACCCACCTCACCGTCGAGGCTGATGGTCACGAGATCGCTCTGGCCGCGGGAGGTGGCGATGGCGACCAGGCCTCGCTCCTCGGGAAGCCATGCCAGATCGGAGAAGTCTTGGTCGCCGGCGGCGAGCTTGTGATGCCCGGCGCCGTCGAGGTCAGTGATGAAGACTGCCGTTCGATTCCCGTCTTCGAGGGCGTAGGCGACCCGGTTGCCGTCGACCGCCGGCGACCCGGCTCGACGACCAGGATGTCCGGCAAGGGTGCGCCATTCTCCACCGGGGTCGATCACGAGGATGTCGATTCGGCTGAGATCATCCTTTGGCCAAAAGGTGGTGACCATTCGCCCGTCGTGGGCAACGCACACCTGACCGACGTCGCCGTTGGCGGGTCCCAGCGGGGAAGGCCAAGGGTCATCGATGTCGATCACGGAGAGACGCGAGACTCGCTCGTGCTCGATCGAGACCGCGAGATGCCGGTCATCGATCCAGGCTCCCGACGAGCCGGCGAGCAATCGTCGCGGTGGGCCGCCGGCGGAGGGCACAACACAGACATCGCCCGCGCTGTCGTAGGCGAGCGTGGCGCCATCTGGCGACCAGACCGGGGCGGAATCCTCCCAGTATGCGGCCAGACCCCGATCCGTGGTCAGCCGGGCGACCCGGGAGGTGTCGATCGTGACGACCCAGATGTCCGTGGTACCTTCGATGTCCAGGACGAATGCCACCCTCGATCCGTCGGGGGAGACAGCCAGGTCGTGGGGTCGGGGGGTGGCAAACACCGATTGCTGGCGCCAGTTTGGCGGTGGTTTGCGGTCAGGGCGCGCCTCGCTGGCCACACCGCCGATCTCGTCTTTGCCCAGCCATCCGGGTTTGCTCACTGGTGGGGTCCTCCACGGACGATGCGCTCAAGTTAGCCCCGGGTGGCGAGTTGGCCGCCAGGAAATCCCGACTCAAGTGAAGGATGACAGGACGGCCATGACGTCCGCCCCGAGGGCACCGAGGTCGTAGCCACCTTCCTGGATGAGCGTGGTGGGAAGGTCAAGGGCCTTGATCTTCGCACCGATGGACTGGAACCCCTCGTTGGACACCTGGAGTGGGCTCTCCGGGTCCGAGACACCCGAGTCGACACCGAGGGAGACGACGAGAGAGCCCGGGCTGAAGTCACCGACCTCCTCGCAAAGTCGATCGAGGGCGGCGAGGAACACCTCGTCTCCTCCGCCAGGCGTGAGCGGAAAGTTCCGGTTGGCACCAGCGCCAGGCCCGATCCCGGTCTCATCGGCGAAGCCACACCAATGGGGGAACCAACCCTCTCCCGGATCGACGTGGATCGAGGTGTAGAGGACATCACCTCGCTCGTAAAAGACCTGTTGGGTTCCGTTGCCGTGATGAGCATCGATGTCGATGATGGCCACCGGCCCCGCCCCTTCGCTGGCCAGCCAATTGGCCGCAATTGCAGCATTGTTCAGATAGCACGATCCGCCGAAGTACGAGGTGCCGGCGTGATGCCCGGGTGGTCGCACAGGAGCGTAGACCGCTGCCTCGCCACCCCGAACCAGGGCCGCGGCAGTAAGGGCCCCATCAACAGCCGCCCTTGCTCCTCGATAGGTGCCGGGCCCGATCGTGGTGGCGGTGTCCATGCAGTAGACGCCGGCCATCGCAGCCCGACTCTTGGGATGCCGCGGGGAATAGAGGCCGAAGGCTGCCGGATGTGGGAAGACGTAGGGGACCACCCTGTCAGAGCCGGGATCGACCGGGTAACCGGCTTCGACCCATCCCTCGTAGGCAGTCTCCAGGTAGTCGAGCATGCCGGGAACATGGACGGCCTCGATGTGTGCCCGGTCATGCTCCTCGGCCGGGAGCATCCTCACGCCGACATTCTCCAACTCGGCTCGCAGGATCAGTGCCCGGTCAGACTCCTCGTCGCCCGGGACCCGGATCCCGGCCCAGACCAGCCAGTTGGCGTCGTGGGCGAGATAGCCATCCGACCAGACTGCGGCAAGACCCATCAAATCCCTTCCAGCGCTTGGGAGGTGCGATCGACGATGAGGTCGATCTCATCGTCGAGGAGAGTCAGGGGCGGGCCGAGGAGAATGTAGTCGCCGTCGATCCCGTCTACGTTCCCTGTCGACGGATAGAGAAGCAGGCCGAGCTCGCTGGCGCGTGTCACCACCCGCTCGGTCACCCGGTCGGCCCGCGGGAACGGTCTCTTGGCGACGAGCTCCTCGACGAGCTCGACGCAGATGAGGAGGCCGACTCCTCTTACGTCACCGACGTTGGCGTGACTCACTAGAGCCGCTCTAAGGCGCTCCAAGAGCTTCTTCCCCTGGGAACGCGCCCGGTCGATCAGTCGCAGCTGTTTGATCTTGTCGAGGACTGCCAGTCCGACCTTTGCGCCGATCGGGTGGTGGGACCAGGTGAAGCCGTGGATCAGCCCACCACCGCTGATGATTGCGTCGTGCACCTGGCCACTGGCCACTGCCAGGCCCAATGGCCAATAGCCGGATGAGGCTCCCTTGCCTGCCACGAGGATGTCCGGGCTGAGGCCAAAGTGATCCGAGCCAAACCATTCACCGGTGCGCCCGAATCCGGTCATCACCTCATCCGCGATGACGAGAACACCATGCGTTCGACAGACCAGTGCAACTTCGTCCCAGTAGCCATCAGGGGGGAGGGCGACGCCGCTGGCAGCGCCACCGACCGGTTCGGCGACGAAGGCGGCTACTCGCTCCGGGCCTACCTCCAGGATCGCCCGTTCCAGGTGGGTGGCGTGAAACCGTGCACAGCCTTCGGGATGGCCCGGATTGGGGCACCGATATTCGCTCACCGCCGGCACCCGGACCGTCTTCCCGAGCCACGGCTCGTAAGGCCTTCTCAGTGGTGCCCGGCCCGACACATCGAGTGCTCCGCGGGTGTTCCCGTGATAGGAATGGTCGCGGGCGATGATGATCGTCCGTTCCCCGTCGCCACGCGCGAGGTGATAGGCACGTGCCATCTTCAGAGCGCTCTCCATTGCCTCCGACCCGCCGGAGACAGGGAAAACCCGCGCCCGATCGATGGGGACCAGCGAGGCCACGGCAGCTGCGTACTCCTCGACCGGCTCGGTGGTGAACGCTGATGCATGCACCCAATCCAAGACCGACGCCTGGGCGGCCATGACGGCGGCCACATCCGGATCACCGTGGCCGATCCCGACTACGATCGCCCCGCCGGCAGCATCCAGGTACATCCTCCCATCAGCACCGGTCACCCAGGCTCCCCGCGCCGAGACTGCACGCGGCAGCTCACCAAGTGCCCTCGAGAACACCGAGCTCAAATCGGAGCACCCATCCTCGGGTTTTCCCCTCGCGGAGGGCGGCCGAGGGGGGCAATCGAAGTTGCAATCCCCGCCGCGTTGGCCATCTCGCTCATAGCAGGACAGGACGATACGCCTCCAGGTACCGTCCCGCCCATGTCAGAGACAGCGTTTCCTCGAGCCCGGTTGCGTCAACTCGGCATCGGGATCGGGACCTTGGAGACCGGACCGGACAATGCGATCACAGATGTTCCCGGCGTCCTGGTCGGGCACGCCACACTGATTCGCGACCAGCCGGTGGCGGTTCGCACCGGAGTCACCATGATCGTCCCGCGTTCGGGTGAGATCTGGACCGACTACGCCTATGCGGCCAGTCACGTACTCAACGGCAATGGTGAGATGACGGGTCTCACCTGGGTCGAGGAGTCGGGGATGCTCGGCTCGCCGGTCGGCATCACCACCACCGCCCAGGTTGGCTTGGTTCGTGACTACTTGGTCAAGGAGTCCTATCGCCTGGGCGTGTTCGACGGGTTCCACCTTCCTGTCGTCGGCGAGACATGGGACGGATGGCTGAGCACACTCGAGGCGTTTCCGCTCACCGACTCCGAGGTGGGCGGAGCTTTGGGCTCGGCCGCATCGGGCCCGGTCGGCGAGGGAGGCGTGGGTGGTGGCACGGGAATGATCTGCCACGAGTTCAAAGGTGGGATCGGCACCTCCTCACGCCTCGTTTATGTCTCGGGTGGTCGCCACACGGTTGGTGTGCTGGTTCAAGCCAACTACGGGGCACGTGAGGACCTGCGGGTGGACGGGGCCCCCGTCGGCCGTCGGATCGGGATCGAACTCGTCCCTTCGCCATGGGACGAAACACCTAACGGGGGCTCGATCATCGTGGTCATCGCCACGGACGCGCCGCTGATCCCCGGCCAGTGCCGGCGTCTGGCACAACGGGCCACAATCGGCTTGGCGCGGGTCGGCGGATACGGTCATGACTCGAGCGGGGACATATTCTTCGCCTTCTCCACCGGCAACCATCTGCGGCATGGAGATCGTGTGGCTCGCGAGGTGAAGTCACTGCCCAATGAGGAGCTGGATGACCTGTTCCATGCCGTCGCCGACGCCACCGAGGAGTCGATCATCAACGCACTGTGCGCGGCGGAGACAATGATCGGCCGTGAGGGCAGGACCGCGCACGCATTGCCCCTGGATCGAATGATCGACATCGTCAATCGGCATCGGGCCGAGACGGAGGCGGGTCGATGACTCAGTTCAGGTACACGTCAAGTGCTGCGGCGATGTCCGCCGCCGCCAATCAGAGCGAGCCATATGGGGTGATGTTGCGTCGAGGGACCCTCGAACTTGGCTTCTACGCGCCGACCGGGGTCGATCGACAGAGCCCACATGAGCAGGACGAGGTATACATGATCGTGTCGGGCACAGGCCGCTTCCTCAACGATGGCGAGGAGGTCGATTTCGGCCCCGGGGACGCCCTGTTCGTTTCCGCCGGGGTCGAGCATCGATTCGTCGACTTCAGCGACGACACCGAGATGTGGGTTGTCTTCTACGGCCCTCCCGGTGGCGAGACGCGCGACAACTGAGTGTTCGCCGTACGACCGGTCGGTGCCGGTTCTAATCTTCCGGCGAATGGCGCACATCCTGGGTTTTGGCGGCTACGTGCCCGAGAGGGTCATGACCAATGACGATTGGGCGGCACTGCTGGACACCAGCGACGAGTGGATCACGCAGAGGACCGGGATCAAGCGA
>Ga0190265_10003049_pt1 | contig 11404 bp, 11 predicted proteins | sample Popmic124T_FD_133135 | JGI IMG/M metagenome (GOLD analysis project Ga0190265, IMG submission 133135) | Populus adjacent soil microbial communities from riparian zone of Indian Creek, Utah, USA - 124 T | ecosystem: Environmental > Terrestrial > Soil > Riparian zone | place: USA: Utah | collected...
CGGGGCGTCTTCGCGGGCGAGGTCGGTGTCCCGCGCATCCTCGAGCTGGTCCAGCGGTCCGGTCTGACGCAGACGTTCTTCTGGCCGGGGCACTCGATCGAGACGTTCCAGGAGCAGTTCGACGCATGCGTCGCCGACGGGCACGAGATCGGCGTGCACGGCTACAGCCACGAGAACCCGATCGCGATGAGCCGTGAGCAGGAGGAGGCGGTGCTCGACCGCTGCATCGGACTGATCGAGGACCGGGCCGGACGCCGCCCCACGGGCTACGTCGCCCCGTGGTGGGAGTTCAGCGGCGTCACCAACGAGCTGCTGCTCGAGCGCGGCGTCAAGTACGACCACTCGCTGATGCACCGGGATTTCGAGCCCTACTACGTCCGGGTGGGTGACTCGTGGACGAAGATCGACTACGACGCGTCCGCGGACAGCTGGATGAAGCCGCTGGTCCGCGGGCGCGAGACCGACCTGGTCGAGATCCCGGCCAACTGGTACCTCGACGACCTGCCGCCGATGATGTTCATCAAGTCCAGCCCGAACAGCCACGGCTTCGTGAATCCGCGGGACATCGAGCAGATGTGGCGCGACCAGTTCGACTGGGTCCACCGCGAGATGGACTACGCGGCCTTCACCATGACCATCCATCCCGACGTCTCCGGACGCCCGCAGGTGCTGCTCATGCTGGAACGGCTGATCGAGCACATCAACGGTCACGACGGCGTCCGCTGGGCGACGTTCGACCAGATCGCCGACGACTTCCTGAGCCGCTCCCCCCGGACCGGTGGACGGTCGGAGGCGGGCACCTCCTCGACCTGAGTCCGCACGGTTGCTCGGCCTGCCCCGCGGAGGACGGCCCCGCCTCCTCTGGCGTACGTCAACATCTGCCGAAACGGACCAGTCCGTCTCGTCTCCCGTCCCCCTCGTGCACGCGGCGCCACACACCTACTGTCGGTGACAGCACGAGCGCGCAACGTTGCCGACGACGAGCCGGCTGCGCGACCCGAGAATCACCCCGAGGAGATCGACGTGCCCCTTCCCCAGCGCTCCGCCGCTCCCGCTCTCCCCCGCCCGGTCGTCTACGGCCAGCGCCCAGCCGGCCGCTTCGCCGCCCCCGGCCAGGTCGCGCCGGTTCGGCACACGATGGGCGCGCACCCCATGGCCGGACGTCCGACGGCCGGGCACCCGCAGGCGGCCGGCACGGTGACGCAGCGCCCCTCCCCCCGCGCGGCCGTCTCGTTCCTGACCGTGACCGAGGTCGCGGCGATCATGCGGGTCTCGAAGATGACCGTGTACCGCCTCGTGCACGGCGGGGAACTGTCCGCCGTCCGTGTCGGCCGGTCCTTCCGTGTTCCCGAGCCGGCTGTGCGCGAGTACCTGGCGGGCGCGCGCACCGACGTCGCCTGACCCGAGCCGCACTCGTCGGGTCAGCCGACGGTCGCCCGAGCGGCCTCGTCGATCAGCCGGGCGACGGCGAGGGGCTGGGAGACCGTCACAGCGTGGGAGGCGTCGACCTCGACGCTGCGCGCCCCGGCCCGCTCGCCCATGAACCGCTGGGCCTGGGCCGGGACGGCGAGGTCCTGGACCGTGACCAGGTTCCAGGACGGGATGGTCCTCCAGGCGGCCTTCGTCGCCTTGCCCTCGAGCGCGTCGGCGACGATGGGCCGCTGCGTGACGGCCATCCGTGCGGCGATCTCCTCCGGCACGTCCGCGGCGAAGACGTCCCGGAACTTCTCCTGCCGGATGTAGAGGTCGTCGACGGTCCCCCCGTCGGGGACCGGGGACGGGCACCGGGCGCAGGGCCGGACCGAGCTCGTTGCCGGGAAACCTGCCGGCCAGCTCGCCGGTGCTCTCGCCCTCCTCGAGGAGGAAGCTGGCGACGTACACGAGCGCTCTGACCTGGGGGTGGCCGTCACCGGCCTCGCTCATGACGGTCCCGCCGTAGGAGTGGCCGGCGAGCACGATCGGGCCGTCCACGCCGTCCAGGACGCTGCGGAGGTACCGGGCGTCGTCGTGCAGGCCCCGCAGCGGTGGGACAGCGACGACGGAGTAGCCGTCGTCCGCGAGATGCCTGATCACGCCGTTCCAGCTGGCGGACTCGGCGAAGGCGCCGTGGACCAGCACGACCGTGGGCTTCGTGCCGGTTCGACGCCGCAGCGCGGTCGCTGCGGGTCTGCATGGGCTCGGCGGCGGAGCCGGACGGGACCGACCACCGGCCGGGGTCACCGAGGGGCGATGACCAGCTCCGCGACGAGGTCGCCGTGCATGGCGAAGCGGTAGGCGAGGTCGACGACGCCACCGGGGAAGTTCCCCTCCAGGTGGTGCACCGCCACCCAGTGCTCGTCGTCGACACGCTGAGCCCCCGTCAGCTCGGTCGTGTAGGTGAACTCCGACCCCGAGGTCCGCAGGAAGCCGAGGATCTCCTCGGTGCCGCGGAAGGTGTGCCCCTCGTCGGTGACGACGGCGTCGGGCGCGAAGGCACGGATGGCGGTGTCGGCGTCGCGGGCTGTGTGCGCGGCGAGGAAGTCCCGGACCGGGGCCGGGAGCTGGTCGGGCTGGATGCTGGTCGGTGCGGTCATGCCCTGACGGTGCGGCGTCCCGCGGCGGGAGGGTCAAGCACTGGACTCTCCCCCGGGGGGAGGGTGCACAGTGCCCCTGTGCTGGCGATCGGCGAGTTCTCCCGGCTCACCCACCTGAGCGTCCGCACCCTGCGCCGCTACCACGACGCCGGCCTGCTCGAGCCCGTGGCGGTGGACCCGGCGAGCGGCTACCGGTACTACAGCGCGGACCAGATCCCCACCGCTCAGGTCATCCAGCGCCTGCGCGAGCTCGACGTCCCGCTCGCCGACGTCCAACGCATCCTGGACTCCCCCGACCCGGGTGTTCGCGCCGCCCTGGTCTCCGACCACCTGCGGCGACTCGAGTCCGAGCTCGACCGGACCCGCGCCGCGGTCGTGTCGCTGCGCCGCCTGTTGCGCCCGGGCCCGGCCCCGCTGCAGGTCGAGCTGCGTGCCGTGCCGGCGACCACGGTGGCCGCGGTCGAGGGCGACGTGGAGCACGATCACGTCCTCGACTGGTACGCCGGCGCCATGGCCGAGCTGGACGCGGTGGTGCGGGAGCCGATCGGCCCTCCGGGGGGCCTGTACGACAACGCGCTGTTCGAGTCCGGCCGCGGGCACCTGCTCGTGTACCGGGCCACGGCACGGCCCCCGCACAGCGGCCGGGTGCACGCGGTGACCCTGCCGGCCGTCGAGCTCGCCGTCACCACCCACGCCGGCGAGCACGACGACATCGACGTCACCTACGGCGAGCTCGGCGCCTGGGTGGTGGCCAACGCCCTCGTGGTGGACGGGCCGGTGCGGGAGACGTACTCGGTGGGCCCGCGCGACACCGCCGATCCGGCGGCATGGCGCACCGAGATCGGCTGGCCCGTCTTCCGGGTGGCCCGCTGAGCCGGCGGGGCCGCGGTGTGACCGCTCAGGTGCGCTGCGGGAACGTCGTGAGGCGGACGGTCTCGGGCAACTCCCTCAGCCCGGCCAGGAGGGCGGCGGGCATCTCGGCGCTGACGTCCGTGACGACGTAGCCGAGCTCACCCCGGGTGGCGAGGACCTGGCCGTCGACGTTCAGGCCGTGCTCCCCCACCAGCGCGTCGGCACGGGCCAGGACGCCGGGCACGTTGCGGTGCAGCAGCGCGAACCGGGCCGCCGACGAGCCGTGCAGGGCGACCGCGGGCAGGGTGACGCTGAGCGTCGTCGTCCCGGCGCGGGAGTAGTCGACCAGCTTGCCCGCGACGAACCGCCCGATGTCGTACTGGGCCTCCTGGGTCGACCCGCCCACGTGCGGGGTGAGGATGACGTTGGGCAGACCGCGCAGCACGGAGACGAACTCGTCGCCCTGCTTCTTCGGCTCGTCGGGGAACACGTCGATGGCGGCGCCGGCGATGTGGCCGCTGACGATGTGGTCGCGCAGTGCCTCGTGGTCGACGAGGAACCCCCGGGAGAGGTTGAGGAACAGGCTGCGACGGCGCATGCGCGCGAACTGCTCGGCGCCGAAGAGGCCCGCGTTGCCGCCTCGACCGTCGACGTGCAGCGTCACGGTCTCCGCGCGTTCGAGCAGCTCCTCGAGGCTGCCGCAGGCCTGCGCGTTGCCCAGCGCGAGCTTGTCCTCCAGGTCGTAGTACAGGACCCGCATGCCGAGGCCCTCGGCCAGGACGGACAGCTGGCTGCCGATGTTGCCGTAGCCGACGATGCCGAGCGTCCGCCCGCGGATCTCGTGGCTGCCGGTCGCCGACTTGTCCCAGACGCCGGAGTGCAGCGCGCGGTCCCGGTCGATCAGCCGCCGGGCCAGGCTGATGATCTCCGCGATGGCCAGCTCGACCACGCTGCGGGTGTTCGAGTAGGGCGCGTTGAACACCGCCACGCCGGCCGCCGCGGCCGCGGCGACGTCGATCTGGTCGGTGCCGATGCAGAAGGCGCCCACCGCGGCCAGTTCCGGCCGGCGCGCCAGCACGTCCGCCGTCACCTGCGTCTTCGACCGGATGCCGAGCAGATCGACGCCGTCCAGCGCAGCGGTCAGGTCGGCCTCGTCCAGCGCGCCCCGCAGCGACTCGACCTCGTAACCCGCCGAGGACAGCACGTCGACTGCCACCGGGTCGATGTTCTCCAGCAACAGCGCATTGGGCATGGCGGGTTCGTCTCCTCGAAGATCAGGTCGTCGGGCGGTCGGCGGTCAGCTGAGCTCGTCGGCGGGGGGCGGACCGGATCCCGGTCCGCCCCCCGCCCCGAGCGGGGGCCTCAGGCCTCGGTGTACCCGCCCTGCTCCTGGAGGAGTTTGGCGTACTCGTCGACCTTCTTCGCGAAGTCCGCGTGGGAGAACACCATGCCCTCGGCGAAGAGGCTGCCCATCCCCGTGATGTTCATCGAGTGGCGCATGTACTGGTTGAGCCACTTCTTCGAGAACCGGACGCCGACCTGGTCGTAGGACCGCAGCTTGGCGACCATGCCGTCGACCTCGGCGTCCAGCCGGTCGGCCGGGACGGACCGGTTGATGAGTCCCATGTCGAGCGCCTCCTGGGCCGTGGCGATGCGATCGAGCATCAGGAACTCACGGGCACGACTCAGCCCGATGCGCGTCGGCCAGACCAGCGAACCGCCGTCACCCGGGACGACGCCGAAGCCCGAGAGGTGCGGGTCGCTGAACGTGGCGTCGTCGGCCGCCACGACGAAGTCGCACGCCAGCGCGATCGATGCACCCAGGCTGTGCGCGCCAGGGGCGTAGACCTTGGCGATCGTCGGCTTCTCGCAGTTGATGATGTCGCGGACGATGTCCTCCGCTTCCTTGAAGATCTTCAGCATGTCGTCGTAGATGGCGAGGTGCTTGACCCACTCGATGTCGTAGTTCATCGGGTTCAGGAAGCTGCGGTCCTTCCCGGTGACGACGACGACGTCCGCTGACGACTCGTGCGCAGCACGGAAGACCCTGGCCAGCCCTTCGTGGGTTGCGTCGTCCAGCCGGCCGATCTCGATCGTGTAGACGCCGTTCTCGTCGCTGATGTCGATGTTCCCGAATCCACTGGCCACTGGGCGCTCCTCGGAGATGGGTGGTCCGGCTCGGCATCGCCGGGTCGCCGACCGGTGGGGCGGGTCCGTGACGATGCTGGTCACGAGCCCGTGCTGGTCATCCTCGGCCCGACCGTCGCCCGCCTGCACGTCGAGGCCCTCCGGGCCGACACGGATCCGCGCCGGCGACGTCCGGCGTCGGCCACGCCGACAACCGTCACCGGCGTGCGGTCACGACCGGGGCGGGGGTCGCGGGCGCAGCGTCCGGAGGCGATGAGCGACCGCCGACCAGTGCCAGGACGGTGCGACCTGCGAGTGCGGCCACGCCGCCCGTCACCAGTGCGAGGAGCGCCCAGGTCCACGTGGGCAGGGCTGTCACGCGCTCGGCACAGCCACTGGAGCAGGAAGGCGGCAGTGGCGGCATAGGGGAACGAGAACGCCCACCACCCCGGCCCGAACGGCACCGTGCGGTGCAGCGGGATCAGGCGGATCTGCACGATGGCCATGAGCAGGGCGTAGCCGGCGAGCCCGAGGGCGATCGGGTCGACGTCCCCGCCGTTGACGCGGAACCAGGCCATCTTGTTCTCACCACCGGATGCGCGGCGGCCGGCACGAACGCGGCGCAGAGTCGCTTGGCGGTCTCTTGCCGACCGCCGGCCGCGAGGAGGTCGCCCGCGCGCGGGGGTGACGCGCTCTCCGGAAGTTCTCGTTCGGTACGTCGGAACGCCTTGACGCTCCACCCCTGATACGCAATATATTGCCGTCCTCGGACTGAGAGCGGGGGCTGATGTAGATCGGTCCGAGAGCCGGTGCACACCCACTCCCTGAAGGGAACTCCCCGCCATGAACTCCATCCCCGGCAAGCAGACCATCGTCCTGGTCCACGGCGCGTACGCGGACTCCTCCAGCTGGAACGGCTCCATCGACGCCCTGCAGCAGGCCGGTCACCAGGTCATCGCCGTCGCCAATCCGCTCCGCAGCCTGGAGGGCGACGCCGAGTACCTGGCCAGCGTGCTCGCCTCCATCGACGGCCCGATCGTGCTCGCGGGCCACTCCTACGGCGGACACGTGATGAGCCACGCGGCCGACGGCAACCCCGACGTGACCGCGCTCGTCTACGTCGCGAGCTTCCTGGCCGAGCCGGGCGAGAGCCTCGTCGACCTCGTCGAGAAGTTCCCGGGTGCCCAGCTCGGCGGTGCCGCGCGCCCGGTGCCGTATCCCACCCCGGACGGCGGGACGGGGTCCGACCTCTACATCGACCGGGAGCAGTTCCCCGTCCTGTTCGCCGGTGACGTCGACCTGGCCGTGGCGCGGCGGATGGCGGTCACCCAGCGCCCGCTCGCGCTCGCCGCGTTCGTGGCGCCGGCCAGCCGGGCGGCCTGGACGTCGATCGAGTCGTGGGTGCTGAGCGCGAACCAGGACCTGGCCGTCCCCGCCGAGCTGAGCCGGTTCATGGCGGAGCGGGCCGACGCCCACCTCGTCGAGGTCGACGCCTCCCACGCCGTCACGGTGTCCCAGCCCGGCGCCGTCACCGACGTCATCCTCGAGGCCGCGGGGAAGACCGCCCGCTGAGTCCCGCCTCGCCGGCCCGGGCGGACGTGCCGGGCCGGCGAGGCCACCACACGGGAAGAGCATCCAGATGACCGAGATCGCGCCCTTCGCGATCCCGCTGTGGGCCGAACTCGCCGCGGTCGGGCTCGGGGGGCTCCAGGGAGCGCTCTTCGCCGGCGCGTTCCCCGACCGACGCATCGACGTGCTCGGGGTGGCCCTCATCGGCATCGCGGTCGCTCTGGGCGGCAGCCTGCTGCGCGACGTCCTGCTCGGCGAGGCCCCGGTCGTGATTCGCGGCGAGTGGTACGTGCTCGTCGCCGCGGCCGCCGCACTGCTCGGACTGTCGTTGCAGCGGCTGTTCGCCCGCCTCGACGTCCTCATCCTCGCCCTCGACGCCGTGACGATCGGTCTCTTCGGCGCGATCGGCACCTCGAAGGCTCTCGCGCTCGGCGTGCCCGCTGTCCCCGCCGTCTTCGTGGGCGCGATCGCGGCCGTGGGTGGCTCCGTCCTGCGCGACGTGATGCTCGACCTGCCGGTCGCCCTGTTGCACGTCGGGTCCCTCTACGCGATCGCGGCGGCCGCCGGAGCGACGTTGCTCGTCGCGCTCGAAGCGGTCGGGGCAGCCGCGCTCGACGCGGCGGTCGCCGGCGTGGTGCTCACGACCGTGATCCGGCTCCTCGCCGTGCGGTTCGGCTGGCGCTTCCCGGAGCAGCAGGCGCTCGTCGTGCGGCGCCGCCGATCCCGGCTGGCCTGACGTGTACGCCACCCGCGCGCTGGTTCCCCTCCGACGGCACACGACCCCGCCCGGGAGCAGGGCGGTTGCCGACGACCCCGCCCGCGACGCAATATATTGCGTGCCGATTCCCGAGACCGCTCCTGGCCTGGACCGCAGCCTGCTCCGCGACGACGTGTACCGCCGGCTCCGCGACGCCATCGTCGACGGCACGTTCGCCCCCGGCGAGCAGCTCCGGGACCTCGAGCTCGCCGCCTGGCTCGGTGTGAGCCGGACCCCCGTCCGCGAGGCGCTGCTGCGGCTCGCCCAGTGCGGGCTCGTCGAGGCCCAGCCAGGGCGCTCGACGGCGGTCAGCCCGCTCGACGTGCGGGCGGTCCGGGACGCCCGGGACGTCGTCGGTGCGATGCACGAGGTGGCGGTCCGGGAGGCCGTCCCCGCCCTGACGGAGGCCGACCTGGAGGCCATGCGCGACGCGAACCGCCGCTTCGCCGCGGCTGTCGAGAGCGGCGACGTCGAGGCCGCCCTCCACGCCGACGACGAACTGCACGGCGTGCCGGTGACGATCAGCGGCAACCGCGCGCTGGCCACCGTCCTCGAGCAGTTCACCCCGACGCTGCGCCGAGCGGAGCGACTGCGGTTCGGCTCGCAGCGGGGCCACGCCTCCGTCGCCCAGCACGACGAGCTGATCCGGCTCTGCGCCGCCGGCGACGCGGAAGGTGCGGCCGCCGTGGCCTACGACACCTGGCACAGCCTGCCCATCAGCGACGAGCCGACCACCGACACCCCAGACCCGGACGCATGACCGCCGGACCGGGCCGGCCGAGAGGCAGTCCCTGATGTCGGACATCCGGACCCCGGACCAGCGGCTGCGGGTCTTCCTGAGCTCGACCCTCGGCGAGCTCGCCCCGGAGCGACGAGCGGTCGCGCGCGCCCTCTCGTCGATGCGGCTGACGGCGGTGATGTTCGAGGCGGGGGCCCGGCCGCACCCGCCCGCCGAGCTCTACCGGGCCTACTTGGAGCAGAGCGACGTCTTCCTCGGGCTGTACTGGCAGCGGTACGGACAGCTCGTCCCGGGCTCGACCGTCTCGGGCCTGGAGGAGGAGTTCGAGCTGTCCCGGGGCAAACCCCGGCTGCTGTACCTGAAGACGCCGGCCCCGGACCGCGAGCCACGGCTGACTGACCTGGTGCACCGCATCGAGCGGGAGGCGTCCTACCGACGCTTCGGCACTCCGGCCGAACTCGGCAGGCTGGTCCGTGACGACCTCGCCCACCTGTTGAGCGAACGGTTCACCGCCGGCCCAACCGTGGCAGACCACCCCGGGCCGACGCCCCGCTCCTCCCCGACCCCGGTCCGGGCTGCCACCCCACTCCCGGTAAGTCCCACGTCGCTCGTCGGCCGGGAGGCCGCGATCGACGACGTGGTCGACCTGCTCACGCGGGCGCAGCGGCGCCTGGTCACCCTCACCGGGCCGAGCGGCATCGGCAAGACCCGCCTGGCGACGGCCGTGGCCGAGCGGCTGCGCACCGACTTCGACAGCAGGACCCTCTTCGTCCCGCTCGAGGACGTGACCGACCCCGGAGCCGTCCTCCCGCGCATCGCATGGGCACTCGGAGCGGATCTCGCCGGAGCGGTGTCGGCGGTGGACGCGCTGGCCGACCTGCTGGACCCCGACCGGTGGCTGCTCGTCCTCGACAACCTCGAGCGGCTCGTGGCCGCTGGTCCGGGCGTCGCCGAGCTGGTGGCCCGCAGTCCCGGCGTCACCGTGCTCGCGACGAGCACGACGGAGCTGGGGCTGCGCGCCGAGCGCGCGTACCCGGTCCCTCCTCTGCCCGTCCCGGCCGACCAGGACGCGACCGACCTCCCGGAGCTGCAGGAGAGCCCGGCGGTGGCCTTGTTCGTGGACCGCGCCCGTGCGGTCCGCCCGGACTTCACGCTGACCGCGGACCACGCCCCGGCCGTCGTGGAGATCTGCCGACGCCTGGAAGGCCTGCCGTTGGCGATCGAGCTGGCCGCAGCACGGGTGCGGCTCCTCGACCCGACCGGCGTGCTGCGACGGTTGGCCCGGTCGCTGGACACGCTCGGCACCGGCATGGTCGACCTCCCCGAGCGGCAGCGCACCCTACGAGCCACCGTCGAGTGGAGTCTCGGCATGCTCGGGACGGCCCAGCAGTCGCTGCTCGAGGTGCTGTCGGTGTTCGCCGACGGCTGGAGCGTGGAGGCCGCCGCCCGCGTCGCCGGCCTCGACGAGGACCGGACACTGGAACTGACCGAGGCGCTGGCCCGGCACAGCCTCCTCCACCTGGACACGACCGCGACCGGCCCACGACCGCGGATGCTGCACACCGTGCGTGCGGTCGTCGCCGAACGGCTGGCAGCGCGTCCCGACGCGGACGAGGTGCACCGCCGCCACGCCCAGTACTACCGAGAGGTCGCCGAGCGCGCCGACCAGCCGCTGCGCGGCTTCCGCCAGCGCGCCTGCGCCGACATCCTGGTCAGCGAGAACGCGAACATCGGCGTCGCGGTGCGCTGGCACCTCGACCACGACCCGGCACCCCTGCCCCACCTGTTCCGGGTCCTGTCCCCGTTCCGGATCCTGTGGCCGTTCCTCGGTCTCGGCGACATGCTCATCGGCGAAACCCGGGCGTGGGTGGCCGAGCTCCTGCCCGACGTGGACTCCCTCTCGCCGACCGACCGCGCTGAGCTACTGGGGACCGCCCTGGTGTCCGCGCTGGAGGTGGGCGACGCAAGGGCCGCGCTGGCGGCCTCCGACCGGCTGGTGCCGCTGCTCGCCGAGGTGGACGACCCCTACCTCGACGCCGTGTCCCGTCTGCTCGTGGCGTGGACGTCCGTGCTGGTCCGCGACGTCGACGGCGCCGGGCGTGCCCTGGATGGCGCCCTCGGCCGGCTGCGCGGTCTCGACGAGCCGATGTGGACCGCGCTCGCGCTGGTGACCACCGCCTCCGTCGCGGCTGCCCGGGGCGACGTCGACGACGCCTGGCGCCTCGTCACGGAGGCACACGGACTGGCAGGGCGATTCGACACCCCCTGGCTGGCCAGTGTCTCCCGAGTGGTGATGGGCAGCCTCGCGGTGAGACGGCGCGGTTTCGACGAGGCCCGCGAACTGCTGCACCAGGCGCTCGATCTCAGCCTGTCCGGACGCAGCACCCACTGCCTCTGCCTGGTGCTGGACTGCAGCGCCACCCTGGCCCTTGCCGAGGGGGACCCCGAGCGGGCCGGCCTGCTGGCGGGTGCCACCGACGGACTGCGCCGCCGGTCGGGCCTGCGGGTGTACGCCTCGATGCGCGGAGACCGCGACCTGGCCGCCGCGGTCCGCCAGCCGACGGGGGTGGAACGGTTCGACGAGCTGTTCTCCACCGGGACCCGGCTACGTCAGGCGGACGTGCTGGACCTCGTCCGCGACGGTCTCCGGGTTCCCGTCACCTCGTCGCGGTGAGCCGCACAGGTGGCAGAGACGGGGGCGGTTCCGACGGGCCCGGCCACTGCGAGCCTCGACTGTGCGGCGGCCTGCACCAGCACCGGTGTCAGCTCAGGATCTGCGGCGCGATC
>Ga0190265_10003050_pt1 | contig 11404 bp, 10 predicted proteins | sample Popmic124T_FD_133135 | JGI IMG/M metagenome (GOLD analysis project Ga0190265, IMG submission 133135) | Populus adjacent soil microbial communities from riparian zone of Indian Creek, Utah, USA - 124 T | ecosystem: Environmental > Terrestrial > Soil > Riparian zone | place: USA: Utah | collected...
GTTTCCACCACTCGGAGAGCTCGTAGGCGTTGCCGCAGTCGAACGAGGTGTGCGAAACGAAGGACGTCATGGCGCTCACTCTGGTGCGTCGAGGCTGGGTGCCGCCAACGGGTTTCGCGGGCATGGGTCCCCTGTCTTGGGTATCTCGGCAGCCAAACCAAAATCTCGGTGCCGGCAGTCCTTACGTTCCTCGCGACCAGACTGTCGCGCAGGGAGGACGTATCGATGGGGAAGATCGTGGGGTATGCCCCCGGGGCCTACGACCTGTTCCACGTAGGCCACCTGAATCTTCTGCGGAAGGCCGCGTCGATGTGCGACCACCTGATCGCGGGCGTGGTCTCCGACGAGCTCTGCCTCGAGATGAAGGGCACCCAGCCGGTGATCCCGCTCGAGGAGCGGGTCGAGATCGTGGGCGCCCTCGACATCGTCGACGATGTCCACGTCGAACTGGTGCCCGACAAGCTCGTGGCCTGGGGTGCGCTGCGGTTCAATCGCATCTTCAAGGGCGACGACTGGCGCGGCACTCCCAAGGGCGACGCCCTCGAGCAGCGCTTCGAGGTGGTGGGAGTCGAGGTCGTGTACTTCCCCTACACCCAGCACACCTCGAGCACCCTGCTGCGGCTCGCGCTGCAGGAGCTCACCTCTGGGCTCCAGGAGATTCAGGTCTGACCGATGCGAGCCCGGGGCTCGACTGACGCCCGGGCCGGGACCTTCCCGATCTCGGCCACCACGGCGGCGATCTCCTCGGAGTAGCGGCGGAGACCGAAGCTCCCCTCGGCCCGGCGCATGCCGAGGAACGCCACCTGACGCGCGCACTCCGGCCAGTCCATGAGCCGAGCAACGGCGGCAGCCATGGCCGCCGCGTCGCCGACCGGCACCAGGAGCCCGGTGATCCCGTGCTCCACAGTCTCGAGGTGCCCCTGTACGGCGGTCGCGACCACCGCGCGTCGAGCGAGCTGGCCCTCGACCACCGCGTTGCCGAAGGACTCGCCCTGCGACGGCGCCAGCAGCACGTCGGCGCGCTCCAGCGCCGGCCAGATCGGTGACTGGTAGCCGGTGAAGGTCACCGCCCCCGCCAGGTCGGGCTGCTCAGCACGGGCGCACAGCTCGGCGAAGTAGCCCTCGTGGCCCGGGCCGGGCGTGCCGCAGAGCTCCAGCTCGACGGCCCGTCCCTCCGCGCGCAGCAGGGCGGTGGCCTCGAGCGCGGTGTCAGGCGCCTTGCGCGGCGAGATCCTGCCGACCACCAACAGCCGGTAGGGCGAGGCCGGCGGACGCGCGATCGGTGGGCTGGCCGGGCCGCGCACGCCGTTGTGGACCAGCCGCAGCCGGCGCCGGAGGTACGGCGCCGCTTGGGAGGTGACCTCGAGAGTGGTGGCGCTGTTGACGATCGTCGCGCCCGCGAGCACCAGCGGGGCGGCGAGCACGCGGCGTACAAGGGCGCGGTCGCGGGCCTCAGCCTCGTGGACGTGACAGACGCTCGGCAGTCCGCAGCGGCGGGCCGCGACGAGCCACCACGGCAGGGTGATCGTGTTGACGTACACGAGCTCAGGTCGTACTCGCCGAAGGAGGCGGGCCATCCTGGCGATCGCACCGGCCGACGTGCCGACGAGCCTGGCCATGTTGGACACGGACAGGTCCGCGCGCCGCAGCACGGGGAACGGCAGGATCTCCACCTCGGCGCCCAGCGCCTCCAGCCGCGGCACCAGCGGCCCGGAGGACGGCACGACGACGACGATCCGCCAGCCGCGCTCACGCAGCGCCGCCACGCTTTCGAGAAGCTGGAGGTCGGCTCCGTAGACGTCAGCCGACGGATTGGCCATCACTACGGTTCGCTTGTTCTCCATGGACTCCCCATCGGTCGCTGGTTGAGCCGGTCCGGGCCACTGAACCCCCGAGACGCAGCGCTCCGGAGGTCCCTGCCGATCGCATCCCCGAATTTGGCGACGATCACGGGCTACCGATCGCAGCCGGCGCCGGTGTCGACGGTGACCCGCCCTTTTGCGACGCCGTTCTTCTGTTTCGGCTCCGGCGCTGACGGCACGCTGGTGGGCACCTTGTCGGGCACCCGGTCGGTGACGCCCTCCATCGCCAGGGAGGGCAGCTCCGCCCGGTCCCGCGACAGGTCGGCCTCGTACGCGTAGGTGCGCTGCTGCCGACGTACCCGCTCCCGGGTGAGCACCGTGCCGAGCAGGTCGACGCGCGCGCTGCGCAGCTGCTCGACGCTGCTCGTGACCTGCTCCGGACGGGTCGCGAACGACCGGATGACCAATACGACCCCGTCCATCTGGTGTCCGAGAACGACGCCGTCGGTCACCGACAGCAGCGGTGGCGAGTCGTAGATGACGACGTCGAAACGATTCCGGAGGGTTCCCACCAGGGTCGCCATCGCTGCGGAACCGAGCAGCGCCGCGGGGTCAGGTGGGAGCGAGCCGGCCGGCAGCACCGACAACATGCCGTGGTTCCAGCGGATCAGGACGTCGTCCAGCTCGCTGTCGCCGACCACCACGTCCGAGAGACCGAGACTCCCGTCGAGTCCCAGGAAGCTCGACACCCCCGGGCGTCGGAGGTCGGCCTCGACCAGGCACACCGAGGCACCGGCCTGTGCCCAGCTGATCGCCAGGTTGCAGGCGACCGACGTCTTGCCCTCGCCGGACATCGAGGACGTCACCGTGAAGTGCCGCAGCTCCCGGTCCACCGTCGCGAACTTCAGGGCCGTCCGCACGGTTCGGAACCGCTCGGCGGACGTGGACTTCCAGTCGAGGGCCACCAGCGGGCGCTTCGAGGCTCCGCGCTCGTGGAGTGTGGCTCCGAGCGGGGACATCCCCGTGAGCGTGCGGACCCCGTCCGGGGTCTTGACGCGCGTGTCCAGGTGGTGGCGGAGCACGGCGCCCACCAGGCCCGCAGCGAGGCCGGCCACCGCGCCGAGCGCGAGGTTGAGCGGTACTCGCGGCGACGACGGGTTGAGGGGGATGTCGGCGGGCCGCGCGAGGGACACCTTCACGCTCGGCTTCCCGTCGTCCCGTGTCGTCTCTAAGGTCTCGATCACGGATCCCAGCTGCTGAGAGACCGCGTCCGCGATCTGGGCCGCGAGCTGGGGGTCGGGGTCAGCGACCGAGACGTCGAGCAGCACCGTCTCCGGGGCGCTGGTCACCGTCACGTTCTGGGCCAGCTGGCGTTCGGTCTGGTCCAGGTCCAGCTCGTCGATCACCGGTCCCAGGACGTCAGGGCTCGTCGTCAACGGCACGTACGACTTCACCCGCTGGACCGCGAACTGCGAGTTCTGGAAGTTCTCGCCCCCGGCCTCTTCCGACTGCTCGGAGACGGTGACGAACGACGTGGCCGTCGCGGTGTACAGGGTCTGCGCGGTCACGGTGGCGCCGATTCCGCACAGCAGGCCAAGCAGCAGTCCGGCAGCCCAAACCCGCCACCGGCGCTGCAGGACGACGAAGTACTCAGCGAAAGTCATCTGGTCCCATCCTCATCAGGCCCGTGGCTTTCTCAGGTCCGCCCCGAGATTGGGCACGAGGGACAGCACACATTCCCGATGGCACCGACCCGGCCAGGGCGGGGCTTTATCCCCAGTCTTGGGGATAAGAGCGCGATAGCACCCGGGGATCGGAGCTGGTGTCCAAGGGTCCGGACAACTGCACTCGGCATTCCGGAGCTGATCATGACCACAGCGAAATCACCCCGCCGGCGCAGACGAATCAGGATCGTGCTGATCGCCGTCTGCGTCGTGGCGCTCGCGGCGACGGGCACCGCCTACTACCTCGGACGACAGCTCGTGGTGCCGATCGACCGGATCGAGGGAGTCTTCACCGACCTGGAGAACCGCCCGCCGAGGCCGACCACCGGGCCGGCGGCCGACGCTGTCAACATCCTGTTGTTGGGCACCGACCGCCGCTCGGACGTGCCCACAACCGGCGGCAAGGCCGAGGCATCGGCCTGGGTCCCCGGCGCGCAGCGCGCCGACGCCATGCTGCTGCTGCACATCGACGGTGACCGCGAGGGAGCGTCGGTCATCTCGCTGCCGCGTGACTCATGGGTGGGCATCCCGGACCGCGGCTTCGACAAGATCAACGCCGCCTACTCCTACGGTGGGCCCTCGTTGGCCGTGGAGACGGTGGAGACGCTGACCAACGTGCGCATCGACCATCTCGCCGTCATCGACTGGGCGGGCATCCGCGCCCTCACCGATCACCTGGGCGGGGTCTCCGTGACCATCCCGGAAACCGTCTACGACTCCGCCCGCGGCGTCACCTGGACCGCGGGGGTTCACCGCCTCGACGGTCAGGACGCGCTCAACTACGTGGGGCAGCGTTACGGACTGCCCGGGGGTGACCTGGATCGAACCCGGCGCCAGCAGAACTATCTCCGACTGGTCATGGCCGACACCCTTACCAGCCTCTCGGACGGCAGCCTTTTGGACGTCTACCAGCTGCTCCGGGTGATGACCAGCAACGTCAGCGTGGACGACGAATGGTCCACGAAGGAGATGGCCCGGTTGGCCTGGTCCTTGAGGGACCTCGACTCCTCCGAGGTGGCGTTCCTGAACGCGCCGGTTGCCGGCCTCGGCTGGGAAGGCCCCCAGAGCGTCGTGTACCTGGACCGCGAGGAGGCTCGGAAGCTCTGGAGCGCGGTCCGCGAGGACCGGGTCGGCACATGGCTCCGGAATCACCCCGATGCACCCCTTTCGGACGACGTGTCCTGAGTGCCGGCGTAGCGGGTCAGTCCGCGTCCCATTGGTCGAAGAACGCGACCGCGGCGAGCTGTGAGTTCACGCCGAGCTTGCGCAGCACCGACCTGACCTGACTGCGCACCGTGGACGGCGCCACCCCGCTGCCCTCGGCGATCTCGACGACCGTCTGCCCCAGGTGAAGCATCTGCAGCACTTCGCGCTCCCGTCGGGTGAGCGAGTTGAGCCTGGCGCCTGCCTCGGCCCGTAGTGCCTGGACCCGCCGCCACGCCCCCAGCAGCTCGTCGCGATCCGGCGGCCCCTCGGTCACGACACCTGCGCGCAACCCGGCGATGATGCCCTGCACGTCGGCCATCGTGGTGCTGCTCGGCAGAATGTTGGTGACGCCGGCCTCGAGCATCGCGCCCCACAGCGGTCCTCGCGGGGTGTCGGTCAGTAGCAGCCACCGCGCCGGTCGACTGGCCACCAGCCGACGCGCCGCCTCCAGAGCGGATCGATCGAGGTCGACGAGCATCAGAGCGAGTGCCGGAGGATCCGTGCTCGGCGGCCAACCAACCCGCTCGACGCGGTGGCTCGGCCACGGGACCGGGACGATGACGGTGTCGCTCCCCGACAGCGCCGCACTGACGGCGTCGGCGATCAGAGATCGATCCGACGCGACGGCGATCACGATCGGTGCAGCGGCGCCGCTCACGACGTGCCGCCCCTGATCCATCGAGGCATGACGTCGGCCCTCCCGCTTCTCGACGCGTTGCGTCATCCTGCGGCGTCTGATGCGGACCGATGCCTCGGGTGGGCGTTATGCCCTGAAATTGGGGATGCTGCCGCCGAGATGCTGAGCGATAGTCAACGGTGGAGTCGAGTAGCCGATCGCTAAGGATGAGGCTTGCCCGAGCTGCCCCCCAATTTGGGGTATAGCGGTCCTGGTTGCCATGGCGGTGGGATGAACCGAACCTAGTTTCCAAGCATGAGGTGGAGGAGACCGGGGGACAGTCACCCGCTCGAGCAAGGACGAATGTTCATGCGAGGCATGCCTCCGCACAGCGAACACTCGACTCCGGCCACCGAGGACGGCACGCGTTACCCGCCGTCGGTCTGGAGCCTGCGGACGAGCCTCCTCGTGACTGTCGGGATCATGGTTCCGATCCTGTTCGCCATCTTGCTGGCCCCTGACCTGCGGGATCTCAGCGGGATAGCCACCGCCACCGAGTTCGTGGTCTTTCCGACCGCGCTCCTCGCGGCGATCGTCCTCTACTTCCAGTGCCGCCTGACCGGGTCGAACGTGCTGGCCTGGGGCACCCTCTGCCTCACGCTGTACGCCGTCCAGGGAGTCATGCTCGCCGGGCTCAGGGCCGGAGACCCAGGACCGTTCTTCGACCGGCCCGGATGGATTCTCATCGTCGACGTACCGATCGCCGCGCTGGTACTCCTGTCGATGCATTTGGCCACCCGCGTCCAACTGCCGGTCGACCCGCTGGGCGCCGGCCTGCTGGTGGGAGCACTCGTCGCCGGGGTCAGCCTGCTTCTGAACTCGACGGCACCCCGGCTCTCGATCACCAGCCCTCCGGTCGTGGTCGCCGAGGTCCTACTTGCGGGCCTGGCCATCGCGATCGGCTACACGGTGTCCCGGTTGGACGGGCTCCCGCGGTGGTTCGTTCTCCGCTTGGGCCTGGGCGCATTCATCCTCGCCCTGAATCGCATCGCCAGCTGCCAGAACTCCAGCGACTTCTTCCACGGAGCGGCCATCGTGACCGGCATCGCGGGCGCCGCCCTGATGCTGAACGGAGCAATGGCAGGCCTGCGCTTCGCCCTCCTTGAACACCGCCGATCGCTGATGACGCTGAGCCAGCAGGTGGCCGAGATGGAGGCCGACGAGCGCGACAGCCGTGAGCGGCTGCACGAGATCACCAACTCGATCTCGAGCATCGCGATGGCATCCAGCCTCCTCCACCACCACGGTGAGGTGCCGGATTCCAAGCGCAAGAAGCTGGAGCAGATGCTCGAGTCGGAGGCAGGCCGACTCGCCCGCATCCTCACGAATGCGGGTGGCGCCCTCGACGCCGGCGGACCCGACTCCAACGGCACCAAGACCGAGGTCGTCGACCTCGACTCGGTCATCGAGCCGGTGATCACCTCACACCAGGCCCTGCAGCAACCGGTCGACTGGGAGCCCAGTGGATGCGTCGCGCTCGGCGACGCCGACGCGGTCGCCGAGGTCGTCAACATCTTGCTCGACAACTCCGCGAGGCACGCTCCCGAGGCACGGACGAGCGTCGAGGTGACCCACCGCGGCGACAGGGTCGAGATCGCCGTCCGCGATGACGGCCCGGGCGTGCCCGCCGAGGTTCGCCGTAAACTTTTTCAATGGGGAGGGCGCGGCTCGGGCTCGCGAGGGCAGGGCATCGGGCTGCACCTCGCGCACCGCCTGATGACCGCAGGCGGCAACTCGCTGCACCTCGAGGCAACCGGTTCCGGAACGTCATTCGTCATCGGCCTTCCGGCCGCGAAGGAGGGACCCTCGTGAGCACCGTTCGACCACTACGACCCAACTCGCGCGTACTCATCGTCGAGGACCACGTTCTCTTCGCGGAGTCCCTCGAGCTCGCTCTGAGCCTGGAGGGCTACGACGCGCGGCGCGTGACCCTTCCAACGCACACCGGAGCGACCGGACAGCTGCTGGCGGCCGTCCTGCGCCTGCGCCCACGCATCGTGCTGCTCGACCTCGACCTCGGCACGTTCGGTGACGGTGTCCGGCTCATCCACCCGCTGGCCGCGTCCGGGGCGAACGTCGTGGTCGTGACCGCGTCGTCCGACCGGTCCCGATGGGGCGAGTGCCTCTGGTACGGCGCTCGCAAGGCCATGGCCAAGACCCAGCCGCTCAACGAGATCCTGTCCGTCGTGCGGCGCATTCACCAGGGGCTGCCGGTAGCCGACACGGCGGAGCGGGAGCACCTTCTTCACCAGTGGGAGGACCACCGGAAGTCGGTCGAGGAGCAGCGACAGCGACTCGACACACTCACCCCCCGAGAGCGCGAGGTTCTCGCGAAGCTGATGGAGGGCACGCCGGTCCGCGAGATCGCTCGGCAGAGCGTCGTCTCCGAGGCCACGGTGCGCACGCAGGTGAAGTCGATCCTCTCGAAGCTCGGAGTGACGTCACAGCTCGCGGCGGTGGGGCTCGCGCACAACGCCGGCTGGCGTCCACCGCCGGTCCGCCCGGTCAATACGCTCCGCGATGTCCCATAACGGCTCGCAGGGTGCGGCAGAGAATGACCAGGTCCATCCGCAGCGACCAGTTGTCGACGTAGTGAAGGTCTAGCCGCACCGTCTCCTGCCAGGGCAGGTCCGAGCGCCCGGAGACCTGCCACAACCCGGTGATCCCCGGCCGCACCGCTAGACGTCGTCGTTCGTCCTCGGTGTACGCCGCGACCTCGTCCGGGAGCGCAGGGCGCGGTCCGACGAGTCGCATCTGCCCGAGCACCACGTTCGCGAGCTGAGGCAGCTCGTCCAGTGAGTACTTCCTCAGCAAGCCGCCCAGCGGCGTGATCCTCGGGTCCTGGCGCATCTTGAACAGGACCCCGTCGCAGTCGTTCTCGAGCCTCGCGACGAGACGCGAGTCGGTCGTCATCGTCCGCAGCTTATAGATGGTGAACTGCCGCCCGTCGCGCCCGACCCGGGTTTGGCAGAACAGGGCTGGCCCCGGCGATTCGCGACGAATCGCGATGGCGAGCACGAGCAGAACCGGGAGCAGCAACGTCAGCGCGATGGCGGCCAGGCACCGACCCATCCAGTCGACCAGCACCGAAGCCGGCCCGGACCTCTTCGCGGCGCGAATGCGCAGCAGTGGCAGCCCACTTACGTCGGCGGTGGTCAGCCGGCCGGACGCGACGCCGAGGAGGCCGGTCCCGACGAAGCACGTGAGCCGCTCTCCCTCTAGCAGCCACTGCAGCCGGCGGAGGGTGAGCGGGTCCAGACAGGTGCCCGGGACCGCGACCACGCACCGCGCACCAACCTGCTTGGCATAGGTGGGCACCTCCCAGAGTGAGATCCCCACCTCGCCGATTGGCGCCACCCCTGCATCGGACGCGAGGCACACCTCGACGATGTCGAGCGCCTGGCCCGGTCGGCGCTCGAGTGCCGAGACAGCATGGCGACGGGTATCGGCGTCGCCGACGACCAGGATGGAGCCACCGACGGCCCGCCTTGCCCGGGCGCTCACCCGGGCCCCGCAGGCGATCGCGCTCAACAGCGCGGCGGTGCCGAATGCCTCACCGGCGGTGAGCGATGACCCGGGAGCGATCGACAGCGCGGACCCGAACAGGGCGAGACCCGCACCAGCGCGCAGGACTCGAACGAGCTCGTCGGAACGCGTTCCGACGATGGAGGCTTCGGTAGCGCGCGCCAGCACCAGGCAGGCGCCCCAGCAGGCGATCAACAGCACCATGACCGGTCGTGAGGCGATCGGCAGCGTCAGCGACAGGGCCACCCCGAGTCCAGCGGCCAGGGTCAGATCCCAGGGCAGGAACGAACTCGTCCCACTCCCCCACCGGGCACCCTCGCTCCTTCCGACTGCGACTGTGTGGTCGAGCGCGGACGTCCGGATCCCGACGTCGGTCATAGCTCGCCCCCCAGCGTCCCGGGGGAGATGGAGCAGACGTTGTTGACGACGTCCTTCGCGGATCCGCAGGTCGACAGGGCGACCCCGGTGATGACCAGGACGACGCCCAGTGCCAGCAACCTGGGATCGCCTGCAGACGTCCTGCGAGCAGGGTGGTCGGAACGGTGACTCACGTGCTGACCTCCCCTCGCGGACCGGGCAATGTTCGCCGCGGGCGAGACAACGGTGGGGGGGTCGAGTTCTCTATCCCCATAAGTGGGGAGGGCGGTGTGTGGGCTGGACCACTGGGCATGTTCACTCGTGATTCACGTGCGCGATGGGCGGGCGCGAGTCACCGTAGGAGGCGGGAGCACTCCGAAACAGCGCTTAGAAGGGTCAGCAAATGCAGGAGTGGGGTGCCTTCCATCCGAGCTCGCCGTGGCCCGCGGACGCTGTGCTGGTCGCCATGGCCGAGCTCTCAACTCGTCTAGACCGGATGCGCAATCTTGCCGAGGCCTCAAGTGCCGTTGCGGAGTGTCTCGTCGATCGCCTGGGAGTGGACCTGGCGGGGGTAACACAGCGTCTACCAGGAGGCGTGGCGGGCCGACTCGCGATCACCGACGACGTGTTGACCGAGCTCGATACGGCCGCGGTCCGGCTGGGCCAGGGCCCCGGGTCCTTCGCCTTGCACGAGGGGGCTGTGATCACAGTTGGAGACACGCGTGACGACCGGCGTTGGCCCGTCTGGAGCGCGGAGGCCGCCGAGCGGGGAGTGCTCTCGGCCTGCCTTGTCGGCATGCCCCCAATGGACGGCGGGCCCGTCTCCCTAGACTTGTTTTCGCGCCGCACCGACGCTTTCGCCGACGACGAGCTGGCCGGGCTGATGATCTTTGGGAGGCTGGCCGGCGTCGCGCTGCGCCAGATCGAACGGCGCACCAACCTGGAGCAGGCCCTCACGACACGCGACCTGATCGGCCGTGCCCAGGGGATCATCATGGAACGCTACGATCTGACCAGCGATCAGGCCATGGACTACCTGCGCCGCTCCTCCCAGGACGCGCAGGAGAAGATCCACCAGATCGCTAGGCGCCTGGTGACGAGGGCGGACGGTTAAGCCGTCCTCTTAGTCTGGCGCTACAATTGCGTCCCTCCCGCAATCGTGTGCATTTTGCGATTATTTTGCGGCCTCGTGTCTTCATTTCCCTCACACGGAGGTGGAGATAGACAGTGTTTTCGGGAGGTTATTCGGGATGCGTATTAGTCGTACAACGCCCAAGGAGAGCAAGAGCAAGGGGACCCTTAGGGCGAGCCGTCGCGCGCGGAAAAACGCGCGCCGCCGCAAAAAGCGGAGGGCCGAGCGGGACTCGCTGGTGCTGCTCACGTCCCGCGCGCAGCAAAATGAGGCCCTCCTGTCCAGGGAGCAGGAAAGGCTTCACGAGCTCCGGGCGACCCTGGCGGGTGTCGTCCACGCGCATCGACTGCTGACCGACGACAGGGCAGTCCTGTCGAGGTCCATCAGGCAACGATTGCAGCGTCTGCTCGGCGCCGAGCTGGCCCGCACCGAGCGGCTGCTCGCCGATGACCGGCGGCAGCCGGCCTCGCCCGTCGAGCTCGGCGCCGTCCTCGACCCGTTGGTCGACGCCATCCGGCTTCGTGGTCACGCGGTGCTGTGGAACGGCACCCGATGCCGGGCAATGGGACCGCCCGACCACATCGCAGAGATCGCACACATCCTGCTCGACAACGCCGCTCGTCACGCTGGTGGCCGCCGGATCTCCTTGGATGTGACCGACGGGAACGGCTGGATCGAGTTGCACGTGAGCGACGACGGGACAGGGGTACCGCCGCACCTCGCACAGGTCCTGTTCGAACGTGGCACGCGCTCGAGCACCTCGCGGGGCCAGGGAATCGGTCTCAACATCGCTCGCCGCCTCGCCCACGAGCTAGGCGGAGACCTGTGGCTCGAAGCAGGGCCCGCAGCCAGCGGCGCCTCCTTCATCCTGCAGCTTCCCGATTCGACGGGAGCCTCGCGATGCCTCGCGGCTGCGGTCTGACCAGGGTCACCATCGTCGAGGATCATCTGCTGTTCGCGGAGGCCTTGGATGTGGCGCTCA
>Ga0190265_10003051_pt1 | contig 11404 bp, 9 predicted proteins | sample Popmic124T_FD_133135 | JGI IMG/M metagenome (GOLD analysis project Ga0190265, IMG submission 133135) | Populus adjacent soil microbial communities from riparian zone of Indian Creek, Utah, USA - 124 T | ecosystem: Environmental > Terrestrial > Soil > Riparian zone | place: USA: Utah | collected...
GATCGTCGCTGCGGCCGAACTACTACCCCTCGCTGACGGCGATGGCGGCCCGCGAACTCAGGCGCCCGGTCAAGGTCGTCTACACGCGCACGCAGATGTTCAGCGGCCACGGCTATCGTCCGTACACGATCCAGAAGGTCGCGCTCGGCGCCGACCGGTCGGGGAAGCTCTCCTCAATGATCCACGAGGCCGTGCACAACACGTCGTCCTTTGAAGATTTCAATGACGGCACCACGAATTTCACGCGTCAGGTCTACGCGTGCCCGAACTTGTACGTGCCGGTGAAGATTACCGGCACGGACTTGAACACGCCGACCTGGATGCGTGCGCCGGGTGCCGTGAGCGGCATGTTCGCGCTCGAATGCGCGATGGACGAGCTGGCGTACGCGCTGAAGATCGATCCGCTGGAGCTGCGCCTCATCAACTACGCCGAGGTGGACCCCGAAAGCGGGAAGCCGTGGTCGAGCAAGGCGCTACGGGAGTGCTACCGGCTCGGAGCGGAGAAATTCGGATGGAAAAACCGCAAGTTCGAGCCCCGCTCGATGCGCGACGGGCAGTGGCTGGTCGGCTGGGGAACGGCCACCGGCGTCTGGGGTGCTTTCCAAAGGGACGCCACCGCCAGGATCACGTTGCACGCCGACGGCACGGCGCACGTCGTCAGCGCGACCAGCGACATCGGCCCCGGGACCTACACGGTGATGACCATGATCGCCGCCGAGTACCTGGGGCTCAAGCCGGAGCAGGTGAAGTTCGAGCTCGGCGACACGAGGTTCCCGCGGGCACCGTCGCAGGGGGGCTCACAGACGACGTCGAGCGTCGGCTCGGCCGTGTATGGCGCGGCCCTGGCCGTCGGCGCGAAGCTGTTATCGCTCGCGAACCGCGAAGCAAATTCGCCGCTGCGCGCCGCTGCCGCCTCGGACGTGGAGATGCTCGACGGCCGGCTGCGGCTCAAAAGCGACCCGTCACGTTTCGTCAGCGTCTCCGAGGTGATGAAGCGCAACAGCCTCACGGAGATCACCGAGACGTTCGAGTCCAAGCCCTCGCCGGAGCGCGAGAAGTACGCGCTGCTGGCGCACGGCGCGCAGTTCATCGAAGTGAAGGTGGACCCGGACTTAGGTCTCATCCGCGTCACGCGCGCCATCGAGGTCACGGCCTGCGGCAAGATCATCAACCCCAAGGCGTCGCACAGCCAGGAGATCGGCGGCGTAGTCTGGGGCATCGGGATGGCGCTCCAGGAGGCTACCGAGATCGATCACCGCTACGGACGGATCATGAATCCAAACCTCCAGCACTATCACGTCCCCGTCAACGCGGACGTCCACGAGATCGAAACGATCTTCGTCGAGGAGGACGACAAGATCGTGAATCCGCTCGGCGTCAAGGGCATGGGAGAGCTCGGGATGGTCGGCATCCCGGCGGCCATTGCCAACGCCGTCTTTCACGCCACGGGCAGACGCATCCGGGATCTGCCGATCACGCCGGACAAGCTGCTGTAAGCGAAGGAGTCATTGATGAACGAAGTGCGAGCGTTGGTCGAAGCGTTCGACGCGGCGAACGTCAAGGGCGAACGATGCGCGTTGGCGACGGTCGTGAGTGTCGAAGGGTCTTCCTACCGGCGCCCGGGTGCGCGGATGCTGGTCTGCGAAGCCGGGACCGGTATTGGCACGACCAGCACCGGCATGATCAGCGCCGGGTGCCTCGAAAGCGATGTCGTCGAGCACGCGAAGCGCGTCCTACGGACGGGCGCGCCGAAACTCGTCGAGTACGACACCGCCTCGACGAGCGACGAGATGGCCTGGGGACTGGGGCTCGGCTGCAACGGCGTCGTGCGCGTGCTGGTCGAGCCGCTCGCCTCCGGTTCACTCTACATCGACGCCTTGAGACGTTCTTGCGAGGCGCGTCCTGACGCCACCCCGCTACTGATGGCAACCGTATATCAATGCGCGCCGTCAGCGGGTATCGAAACCGGAGCGCGCCTCTTCATCCATGAGGAAGGGAACGTCAGCCACGAGAAGCTGAGCGGCGAGATGGCCGCGATGCTCGAGATCGAGTTGCGAGCGCTGACGCGCGGCGGGTTGACTTCCGGCGCCCGCATCTATGATTTCGACGGCGTTGTCGCAAAGGTATTCATCGAAACGCTACTGCCACCCGTCCCGCTCGTCGTCTTCGGGGCCGGGCACGACGTGCTGCCGGTTGTCGAGCTTGCGCGTGATATGGGTTGGCGGACGGAGGTCGTCGACCCACAAGCCCGCCCGGCGAGCCGCTCCCGGTTTTCCATGGCAGACAGGGTCACACTCTCGCGCCCCGAAGATGTCGGCGCGCACGTCAGCATCACGCCGCGCACGATGGCGCTTCTGATGTCGCACAACTATTCGCACGACTTGGTGTTGCTCCGCTTCCTGTTGGCCTCCCCCGCCCTCTACATCGGAGTCATGGGCCCGCGCAAACGGACCGAACGGATGCTGAGGGAATTGGCGGCGATTGAACAACCGTTCCGCCTCGAAAAAGTGAACCTGGCACGCCTTCATTCACCGGTCGGTCTGGACATCGGCGCGAACGGTCCCGCCGAGATTGCGCTGTCGATCGTCGCCGAGATGCGCGCGGTACTGGACGGGCGGCGGGGCGGAATGTTGCGCGAGCGGAGGGGCTCCATTCACGGCGGTCCGGAGGACGGCGAGTGCGTCGCCTCGACGGAGGAGCAGATCCTGCGTGTGGTGGCGGCGTGACGGTCGAAAGCAGCACGGTACGCGTCGGCGCGGTGATCCTGGCGGCGGGGTCATCCTCCCGCATGGGCAGTCCCAAGCAGATTCTTCAATTCCGCGGCATCAGCCTGCTCAGGCGCGCCGCCCTGGCTGCGCTGGGTGCGGGGTGTTTTCCGGTCATCGTCGTCACGGGCGCCTACGCCGAGCTGGCGAAACGTGAGTTGGACGGGCTCGACGTGCGAGAAGTGTTCAATCCCCATTGGGAGACCGGGATGGCGTCGTCAATCCGGGCGGGCGTGGAAGGTCTCGCCGATGCGGACGTGGACGCAGCAGTCTTGATGCTGTGCGACCAACCTCACGTCACTGCCGAGGTCATTTCAGACCTCGCCGCGGCGCACCGCGTTACCCGCAGGCCCCTCATCGCCTCGACGTATGGTGGGAGCTTCGGCGTGCCGGCGTTGTTCAGCCGTGCGCTGTTCGCCGAGCTGGCACGGCTCGAAGGGACGGCCGGTGCAAAGCAGGTGATCGAGAGATACGCTTCAGAGGCGTACTTCTTACCCTTCCGAGGCGGTGAGGTGGACGTGGATACTCCGGATGATTTCTCGCGCCTGATTGCAACGGTCGACCAAGAAATCAATGCACAGGATGCATGCGGAGCTCCCCCGCGATCGGATCGCGGGGGAGCTTGATGCTTCAATGGCTGGGGATGGTCAAGCTCGCCGACACTGAGCATCCACCGCCCGTGCGGAGGGTGCTCGCCGCGTCCGCGGGGTTGCTCCCGGAGTCCTCTTCATCGCCGTCGAGCACTCCATCCTCGTCGCGGTCGATGCCGATGCGCTCCCCCGAGCCCGGTGGGGTGCAGGTATAGGTCAGCTCGTTGCCGTCCTGCAAGACGCGTAGCCGCAGGCTGAGATCGGAGAGCGGCGGGTCGCACTGCCGGTTGCCGACGAACCGGCTCGAAGCGACATCATAGAAATAGCCTTTTTCGCCGCGGTGGCTTCCGCTCTTGGCCACCAGGTCACACTCTCCAGCGCGAGCGCGGTCGATCAGGAGGTTGATCCGCGATCCGACCACGGCTCCGTTCCACCAGGCGAGCGTCGTCTGTTGTCCGACGATGGGCGCAAGGTTGCTGTCGAAGGCGAGCTGGAAATCTTCGACCTGCCGTTTCTGCAGCTCGCCGGCCGGCCCGGGCAGGAACCCGCCGGGAGTCAATGGAGACTGGTTGAAGCCCGCGTTGTCGGTCGTGACGCTGATGAAATTGAAGACCGTCGGGGTGCTCCCGTCGTGATTGAAGCCGAAGCCGCGGACCTGATCGCCCAGGAAGGCGTCGTTGGTGGGGATGAGCGGGCTGTTCGGCAGTCCGAACATGCCGACCTTCTGGTAGAGATTGCGGAGGTGCGGCGTTTTGAATCCTTCCACGCCTCCATCGAAGGTATTGCGGCCGTCGGTGCCGAAGAAGCCTGGAGCGGCCACGCCCTGCGCCGCGTTCGCGTTGCGATCGGTCAGATGGCAGGAAGCGCAGGTGCCCAGGTTGGTGAAGTCGGACACGTTGTTCATGAAGAAGTCGCGCCCGGCCTGCTGGCTCGCGGTGAGCTGGTTGTTGAGCTTCCGGATCGGGTTGGGCGGATACGTGACCTGAAGGATGAAGTTGGCGAACGCCTCCATGTCGTCTTCGTCGATCGGTCCGTCGCGTCCCAGGAGGTTGGGGAAGGCTCCCAGGAACTTCATGAAGCCCGCGAACTCGTCGAACGTGCCGCTGTCCGGCTGCGCGCTCGGGTTGTCGTTGCCGCCGGTGCGGTCGCCGCGCCAGTGCATCGGCCCGTGGTTCGCCATCCCGCGGAGGCTCTGCGTGGTCATCGGTCCCTTCATCGGGTGATGGGTGTCCGTGAGGCCGACAGCCGAGGGAGGGACCTCGAACGGCCCCGAAATGGGAGCCACCTCGCCGTCCGGGTTGCCGAGGTCCCAGGCCAGGCTGTCGAAGTCGCCGTTGACATGGCAAGTGGCGCAGGACGAATCCCCATGGCTCGAAGAGAGCGACGTGTCGTAGAGGAACGGACGCCCGGCGACGACGCTCGGCGGCTCGGGGTTGTGCATGGAAACGTGCTCGATCTCCGCGCCCGAGACCGTATCGATCACCGCGATCGAGTTGTCGAAGCGGGTCAGCGTGTAGAGCCGGTTCTTGCTCTCGTGGAGCACCAGGCCTGTGAGGCCGCCGCCGGACACCTTGATCTGGTTGGCGATGCTCGGCGTGAACGTATTGTTCTCGAGCGCGCTGGTATCGAAGACGCCTATCTTCGACGTGCCGAGCGTCGCGACGTACAGCGTTCTGCCATCCCTCGTGATCGCCATCTCCTGCGGGATCGCAAGGCTCTTGTCATTCTCGGCGTTCGGGATCGTGTCGCAGCAGACAGCGTAATTGATGTGCTTGTTGAGATGCCGCGGGGTGACGCTGCCTCCCTGGCCGAGGACGGTGATCCTGGTTTCGTGGAGGTGGCCGCGAATGCTGTGGCCGGCGAAGGTGCCGGGCCCCTCGAAGCGCTTTTCGTTCCCCGCCTCGGTGTTCGACACGTAGACTTTCCCGCTCACCGGGTTTACCGCCATGTTGTAGAGGATGGTGCCGACCCCCCGGTAGAACCCGGAGGTTCCGCCGAGCTGAGCCGGCGGATTGGCGTTCGCGTTGATCACGAAGACATCCTTGTCGGGCAGGGAGAAGCGGATCTTGTCATCCCAGACCCGGTTGAGCTCGTCGACCCAGTGGGTGCCGTTGAACTTGACGATGATCCCCACCTCCGGCCTCACGGCGCCATCGGCATTGGTGTTGGGCCCGGGCACGCCCCCCGCGGCTTCCCCGCCGTTCGGGACGAAAATCTCGTTGATTGCCGTGGTGCGGTTGCCGGAGTGGAACGCCGCCGCGTAGACCTTGCTGCCGTCCGGGCTCACCGCCAGGGCGCGCGGAGTGTCGCTGAAAAGGGTGACGATGGTGAGCGGCGTTCCCCCGAGCGTGACGCCGAGGCGGTCCGCATCGAAGACCCAGACGTCCGCCCGGCCCACGCCGGGGGTGGTGAGCTTGGGATCGTAGGGGACGTTCTGGCCGCGGTGGGCGGTGGTGACGAAGGCGCGGTCCTTCCGCGTCCCGCCGAAGACGATATCGCGCGGCTCATCTCCCACGAGCAGGGTGCGCACGACGCGGCCGCTGTGCCCGCCCTGAGTCAGCGCGACCACGCTGACGCTGTCGGAGAGATGGTTGACGACCCAGATCTCGTCGTCGTTGCGCGCCGCGACGGCCACCGGTTCGAGGCCGACGGCAATGGAGGCGCGATGCTCCAAACCGTGGTTCTCGACGCGGAAGACTTCGAGACGGTTGTCCGGTGTATTGGCCGCGAAGAGGAACTTTCCGCTCGGAGAAAGCGCCAGGGGGCGGACCTGGCCGCTCTCGAAGAGCGTGAAGCTCCCGGATCCGGCCTTGGCCGGCTTCAAGTCCGCCCGGCGGGCTCCAGCCCCCAGGGGAGGCGCGGCCACAAGGCATGCGAGGACAAACAACAGGAACATCAGAATCGGGACTGACCGGCGTGCGAGGTACGGCATAGCCATGGAACCTCCTGACAGGCGTGGTATCCGTTGCACCCTGGACCCTCAGGGGGAAAGGGAGATTCTCTCTGAGAAGTCAAAGAGCAGCGGATTGTCTAATTTAGAGTAACGCCGGAAGCTCCGATTCCCCTCACTCCAGCCAAGAAATACTCGCACTCACGAAATATCGAAGAACTTGTCCCGATTTCCGTTCGGGCTACACCAGTCTTTGTAGGACAGCTGTGCCTAGGACTTGAAAGTTGGGCGGAGACGATCGTGCGTGCCCTTCAAGCTGAACCCTTCCCAACCTCCGGCAGGGGGCCTGGGCCTTCCTGTCTTCCGCATCCCTGCAGATCTCGCGGTCCGCCTTCGGTGGACCGAAGGCTGTCCTGGCGTCAGGAGGAGATTGTTTTCACTTAACGTAGCCGCTCAGGAGAACTGCCAAATGAAAAGAGCTTTCGCCTGCTTTTTGACCTTCGCGAGCCTCGCCGCCCTGCCGGCCGCCGCCGCGTCCCTACGCTCGATCGAGAACGGGATTGACGTGTGGTATACCCGCGGAGACGGCACGACGTTCGTCAAGTTCGACAAGGATCCGATCCCGAAGGGTTTCTTCTGCTCCAAGTCTGCCGAGTTCACGGGCCTGGTCGTGCTCCAGGGCCGTCCGCTGGCCACCGGGATCCCCGGCGAGCTCGGCGGCGCCGACACCATCGTTCAGAGGCTGGACGACGCCGAGTTCGGGCCCAATGGCGAGGCCACGACCCGCATCCAGCTCAAGGCGCTCCAACTGGAGAGCGTGGCCCCCATCAAGACGGCCTGCGGCGACTTCCAGGTCCGGGTGACCCTGAGCGGTACGCAGCCGACGACCAAGATGAGGATCATCAAGGACAAAGCGACCAGCGGCCGCTACGTGGCGCCGCTCAAGGTCCGCTACAAGGTCAGCTTCGTGCCGACCGACGGCACCTCGGCGAAGAGCTTTGAGCTCGTCCGCAGCTTTACTCTCGCGCCAGCCGAAAATGCCACCTGGGGAGCGGTCGAGAAGGGGAGGTTTGCGTCACGTGCGGCGACCCTGGTGGTCGACACCGACGGTGACCAGGTTCCGGACACCTATCTCCCCAAGTCGAGCGGGAACTTCCAGGCCGGCTGGTCCCTGACCCGGGACCGTCAACGGCAGAGCCGCGCGGCGCAGAAGTTTCTGCAGCAGTATGATGTGCCGATTGACCAGTGCAGCTACTCTGAAACGCCCGACTGCCATCCCGAGGCTGCGGGCATTCACTGTGCATTACCCTGCGCCATGTAGTAGGCCTGCTTCTTGATTCCTGGCGGCCCGCCCGACGGGCCGCCGGTGACACTTCTTTTTGAGACAAGACGGCGGGAGTTGGCTGCCGCCGCCTTGGAGAACCGGCGTTCGTTCGAGACTACTTCGGCCGGCTGGGCGGGTGCTCGGAACCGAGCTGGCCAGCCGGCAGCTCGGTCTCTGAAGGCTCGACGGGCCGGTGCGGTGAATTTCAATAGCCGATCAGCTATAGTGGGGCCTCTTACAGGAGACTTCACGATGCTTCAGCGTTCCGCGCCGGCTCTGACCGCCGCCCTCTTCCTCACCGCCGGCCTGATCGCTTCCCGTCCCGCCGCCGGCCAGGGCTGAGTGCTCATCCGCCAGACCGCGCCCGTGTTTGGCGCGGCCAGCAGGCCGGTTCCCGAGAAGGGAGAGTGGCAGGTTAGCCTCTCCTATCGGGATCTCGATTCCGACACTCACTACAGCGGCAGCGAGCGCCAGCGCCAGCGCGAGACCCTGGGCACCTACGTGATCAACACCCAGCAGGCGCTCGACCTCGGCGTGGCCTACACGGTGAGCGAGCGTCTGAGCGTCTCCCTGGGGATTCCGATCATCAAAGCCTCCTGGGCGGTGCCCACGCCGATCGGGCCGCCGCCGGGGCCGCGCGCCAAGCAGGAGGCGAGCGGGCTGGGGGACATCAGCGTGACCGGGCGGTACTGGGCCTTCGCTCCGGCGAGCCGGCACAACGTCTCCCTGGGACTGGGGGTCAAGGCGCCCACGGGCGAGTACAACGTCACCCAGCGGTATCCGAACATTGACGGCACCAACAACGTGGTCAAGGCGGTCGATCAATCGGTGCAGCCGGGCGATGGCGGCTGGGGGATCCTGTTCGACGTCCAGGCCTTCCGCCAGTACGGCAAGGCCACCCTGTTCGCCTCCGGCACCTATCTCGCGAACCCGCGCGACACCAACGGCACGCCTTCGATCCTCGTCGGCCTGGGCCTCGGGAGCAACCCCGTCTTCATCCAGGACGGCCTGCTGGTGAATTCCGTGCCGGATCAGTACCTGGTGCGCCTGGGCGCCGTGGCGCCGCTCGGAAAGACGGGGCTCGGCGCCAGCCTCGCCTATCGCGTCGAGGGACTGCCGCGGTACGACCTGATCGGCGACAGCCACGGCTGGCGCCGGCCTGGATACGAGATGTTCGTGGAGCCCGGCATCGCCTATTCAAAGGGAGCTTCGACCTGGTCGCTGAACGTGCCGATCGGTTTCTATCGCAACCGGCAGCCGAACCCCTACAGCGGCCGGGAGGGGGACGCCACGTTCCCGGATTACATCTTGCTGACCGGGCTTTCCTACAGGTTCTGACCCCGCAGGAAGCCCGTCAGCTTGCACCCGCCCTCTAGCGACCGGTCTCGTCAAAGGGCAGACACTCGCAGCTTTACTCTCGCCCCAGCCGAAAACGCCACCTGGGGAGCGGTCGAGAAGGGGAGGTTTGCGTCACGTGCGGTGACCCTGGTGGTCGACACCGACGGTGACCAGATTCCGGACACCTATCTCCCGAAGTCGAGCGGAAACTTCCAGGCCGGCTGGTCCTTGACCCGGGACCGGCAATGGCAGAGCCGTGCGGCGCAGAAATTACGGGACCAGATTGTGGATTATCCGTGCAGTTACTCTGAAACCCCCGACTGCCATCCAGAGGCTCAGGGCATTCACTGTGCCATAGCCTGCAACGTGGAATAGGCCTGTTTCCTGATTCCTGGCGGCCCGCCCGACGGGCCGCCGTTCGTTTCTTCCCGTGGCCGCTACGCGTCTGGCATGACGATGGGAATTGCGCCACGCCCGTGTATGCGGTAGATCTTGAAATCGGAGTCGAACGTGAGGAGAGGGCTGCCCGGATTGAGCTCCGAGAGGCGGACCATGCAGGCGTCCGCCAAGGCCATGGGTACGTTAGAGTAGCGCATCAATAGGCTGACCAAGGTCGAGGCTTCGTTCTGGATAGAAAATGCGACCACCAGAAGACCTCGGCGGACCAGGTCAAGAACATTCTGCGGACCACCCGGGACCTGCCGTAGCAGAAAGCAAGCTTCGGAAAGAACGGCCTCACAGGTGTAGAGAGGAGGATCGATACCTTCAACCTGCGCCTTGGCCCACTCGTGGTAGCGGTCCCGGCGATCGAGAAGGGCCACAAGGGGGCCGGTGTCGGTCAGGATCTTCTTCACCGGCCGTAGTCTTTGAGGTACTCCTTGTTATAGGAGAGATCTCCTGGACCCTCGACACTTCCGATCAGGTCTGCTGCCAGCTCTAAAAAGGACCCCTTCCTTGGGCCTGGGCCTTGGACCAGAAATCCCTCGATAGCCTCGCGAATCAAAGCGGATTTGGTGGTCCGCGTCTGTTCGGCGCGGGAGCTTAGCTCTTTGTCGAGGTCGTCCGGGAGCTTCAGGGAGATTGTTTTCATAGCGACACCCTCAGTCGATAATACCAAGCCTCGTTTAGTGTATTACCGGCCGGAGGTGGCGGTCAAGCCCGCCGAGAGGCGGCGGGTAGAGCCTGAGTAGACCAGGGAGAGTTGCCGGTCCTCTTCCAGAGCTTCTACTCCGCCACCTCCAGCAGAGCGCGCAGCTCGGGTTCCTTGGCCGCTTCGATCAGGCTCTGCTTGTGCTCGCCGAGCTTGGCTCCGGAGGCGAGCAGGAGCCGGACGACCTCGAGATGGTTCTCGTTGACCGGACCGTAGATCAGGGGGTATCCGCCCGGCGCGGCGTTCGGGTCGGCACCCGCCTTGAGCAGGACTTCGCACATCTCGAGGTTGCCTGTGCGTGCCGCCTCGGCAAGAGGCGTCACGCCGTATTCGTTGACCGCTTTGACATCCGCGCCCGCTTCGGCGAACGCGCGCACGAACGCGGCCTCCCCCGTATCGACCGCTTCGAAGACGATCGTCTTGCCGTACTCCATGGCGGGTGCGTTCTGCGCATTCGGCGCCACGCCGGCGGCGAGCAACGCCTTGAGAACGTCGAGCTTCCGCTGCTCGGTCGCGATCCAGAGCGCCGTGCGATTCAAGTGGTTTTTCACCGAGGGATCGATGCCGGCCTCGACGAAAAGTGCGGCCCGGCTCGCGTCGCCTTCGGCCACCTTCTGCAGGAACACCTCCGGCGTAAATGCAATCCCATCCTTCTCGAGCTTCTCGCGGGCTCCCGCCTGATCGCTGTGGGCGGGAGCCGTGACCAGGACGAGCGCGGCGAGGGTGAGCAGGGCGAGCGGTCTCTTCATTGGATCCTCCTGACGGTCGAGCCGTATGGTGACGAAGACGAGGGACAAGGTCAAGCAGCGGAGGATGATCTGGCGCCCAGTCTTACGACGGGAGGATCCAGCCGACCACTTCGACGCGGTAGCTCGTGGAGGCTGAGCCCTTGAAGAAGTTGATCCCGTCGACGAAAGACGTGCCGCGGAACATGATCTGCCGGTCGTGCTCCAGCCGGTCGAAGACAATGTCGAGCGGCCACTGCTGGCCAGTCAGCGGCTCTTTCAGAAACGGCCTGACCGCTCTCGGCAGCGGGGCGCCGGTGCTGTTGGGGTCCTTGCTGGTGATGGTGGTCCCACGCAGCGACAGGACGGCGCCGATGATGCCTCGCGGCGCGCCGCCGAGCCCCGGCAACTCGGTGAGCTTGGTCGGTTCAAACTCGGAATCGGCCGTCACTTTGGTCCGGGTCACCACGGTCACCGGTGCGGGCAGGTGCTCGATCCGGTGGGCATGGGCCCTGGGAGGAGCAGCGGTGGCTCCCACGACGGCCCAGGCCTCGTCAACGCGGATCTGCCCGCCGGCCTTCGACTGATCCGCCGTCAAGATGACGAGCACCGCGCCGGCCGC
>Ga0190265_10003052_pt1 | contig 11402 bp, 10 predicted proteins | sample Popmic124T_FD_133135 | JGI IMG/M metagenome (GOLD analysis project Ga0190265, IMG submission 133135) | Populus adjacent soil microbial communities from riparian zone of Indian Creek, Utah, USA - 124 T | ecosystem: Environmental > Terrestrial > Soil > Riparian zone | place: USA: Utah | collected...
CCGCCACTCCGGCGCGGCGGAGGAAGGGAACGTGGCCGGCACCCACGCCGCGGTGAACGATACCGTGCGGCCGGTTGCCCCGTTTGCCAGCGACAACACCAACCCGGCCGGCGGGATCATGTCGGGCGCGGCGGACATGGCCAAGTGGATGATCGTTCAGCTCGACTCGGGCAGAGTGGCCGGCGGGTCCCGTCTCTTCTCACCGGCCACTACCACTCAGCTGTGGCGCGAGGTCACCCCCACACCGATCGGCAACCCACCGCCGTCAGTGGCGGGAGTCCTGGGTCACCTCCGGGCGAGCATGGCGGGATATGCGCTGGGCCTCAACGTCCGCGATTACCGGGGCCGGATCCTGCGGCAGCATACCGGCGGGCTTCCGGGATACCTGTCGAAGGTCGCGATGATTCCCGACCTGCGGCTGGGCGTCGCCGTGTTGACCAACCAGGAGTCGGGTGCCGCCTTCGAGTCGATCGTCTACCACGTTCTGGACCACTACCTCGGGGCCAGGGCGCCTGATTACCCGGCGGTCTTCAAGCAATTGGGTGACGAGAACCGGAAGAAGCTCCGGACCGCCGAGCAACAGGCCGCGGTAAGCCGGGATTCAACCTCGGGGCCCTCGCTCCCGCTCGCGAAGTACGCCGGCACCTACCGCGATGCCTGGTATGGTGATGTCGCAATTGCCTTGGAAGGGAAGGGACTGGCGATCCGTTTCACCAGGACGCCTGCCCTGGTGGGTGACTTGGTGCACTGGCAGCACGACACCTTCCTGGCCCGGTGGCGGGACCGGGAGCTCAGGGCCGATGCCTACGCCACGTTCTTCCTGAAGCCGGACGGCAGCGTCGACCAGCTCAAGATGGTGCCGGCGTCAGACGCGGTGGATTTCAGCTTCGATTTTCAGGACCTGCTGCTCAAGCCGGTGCGAGAGTAGGTCCTCGAGGTTCGCCTTCAGGCAGCGGCGCGTGCCAGCTCTCCGGCGTCGATATAGATGTTGTGGATGAAGGGCGAGAGCGGGTGGCGCCTGGGGAGGCCCAGGGCCGCGTACATCAGGGACAGGGCAGATTCCCACTCCACCCGGCTGGCCGGCCCCCGCACGTCCCGGGCGTTCACGAAGTAGACGAACACCAGGTGGGCAGGGAGCTGGTTCACATGCCGCAGGAAATACAGGAATGCGAGCCGGTTGGCATACGGATAGAAGGTGTGAGCCCACTCGGCCGTGGACTTCGGGGCCAGAAACTCCCGCACTTCTCTCAATCGGTCGGTGATCTTGGTGACGGACTCGGGTCCGGCCTGGCTGCGGCCGGATGCCAGCTCGGGAATGTGTGCCTTGGCCTCGAGCAGCAGCAGGTCTCCGCCGGCCGAGCGGGCCAGGCCATCCCACACCGGCCCTCTACGAGGCCAGAAGTCGGCGAGCGAATGCTGCACCGAAAGCGGCGCCCCCAGCGCCTTCAGGACATCGAGATCCTTGTATTCGCGGTAGCCACCGGAGTGCAACGGACCGAGCCACTCCAGAGGCGAGTGCGATTCGTTACCCAGACTCCCTATCAGAGGCTCATCGACCAGCCGCCGCTGAACGTTGACCGCAAGCTGAAGCCAGCGCTGACTTCCGGACGCCGCAAGATCGGCCATTCTTTCCTCGCTCTGGGTGGCGCCGCAGATGAAACTGTTGCTGGTAGGTAGCGGATTACCCGCTGTTCCGCAGAAAACAACAGCCTGAATGTCCCTGCCATTTCGTATCTCTCACCAACGATTGGGCTTGAAAAACACACCCTCCACAGCCAGCAAAAAATCGGCCTGTGAGTCGTGTGATATCAGTCTCCTGCTGCGGATTTTTGCGCGTTTAGAAATTGGTGGGAGTCAAACCGTATTACTCTGAGCTGAGGGGTTAGCCGGAGGCCAGCTTTCGCCGGGCCTTCGTGAGCGAAACGGCGCTCCGCCGGAGGTCCGCCCATGGGTCCCCGGCCGCGTCGATCCGGCCGAATATGGTCCGGATGGTGACGCCGTCGGACCGAAGACTCTTCCTTCTGAGCTCGCTCCAGTCGATCGGAAGAGACACCGGCGCACCCCGCCTCGCGCGGACGGCAAATGCCGGCGCCACGAGCTGGGCATAGCCATTCCGGTTGGTATCGATGAACACGCGGTCGCCGCGATGCGCCTTCAGCTGCTCCAGCGTGCGCTCCTTCGGTGACTGACTGACCACGATCCCGGCCAGCTCCCGGGCAAAGTCGCGCACGGAATCGTACGGCTCCCGGCGCTGCAGCGGAACCACAATATGTAGCCCCCGGGACCCGGTGGTCTTGAGAAAGGCGGGCAGCTCCAGCTCGTCGAGCAGCTGCTTGAAGTCGCGCGCGGTGGAGCGGACCAGGTCGAAGTCCTCGCCCTGCGGATCCAGGTCGAACACCATCTGGTCGGGATGATCGAGCTTGTCAATCTTGCTGAGAAAGATGTGCGGTGTGATGCATGCCTGGTTGGCGAGGTACACCAGCGTAGCCGTGTCGTTGCACACCACGTGGGTCACGCTGCCTCCCACCTTCTTTACCGTGACCCGCCGGATCCACTCGGGGAAGTAGGACGACACCTCCTTCTGAAAAAACCGCTTGCTGTTGATGCCGTTGGGGTAGCGCTCCAGGGTCAGCGGCCGGTTGCACAGGTGGGGCAGGATATGCGGGGCGACGCGGGCGTAATACTCGATCAGCTCTCCCTTGGTTATACCATCATCCGGAAAGAGCACTTTCTCGGGCCGGGTGATCCCGATCTCCTGCCGGCCGATCCTGACCAACGCTGCTTCAGCCGCCATTCCCGACCCCCTGGTTCGACCCGATCGCTCTAACGGTGGGCAAGCCTCAACGCCTCTATGGGCCACAGATCCCGGCGGGATCCCACCCCTCATAGTAAAACCGTGGATCAGCATCGGTAGCTGCCCCCCAGCTCATCCGCAACCTCGGGGTTGCGCATTTCAGGCGGACGAGATAGTATCATAGGCAACTAGACGGTTGCCTATTACTCTCAGGAGGTTGGCCATGAATACCAGCACATCGCCCAGGACCTCGAGCAGCACCGACCGGATCGAGAAGACCATCACCCTGCGCGCGCCCAGGTCCAGGGTCTGGCGCGCCCTCACCGACTCGGCGCAGTTCGGCCAGTGGTTCGGAGCCAGCCTGGCCGAATCCTTCAGCCCGGGCCGCAAGGTCCGCGGCCCCATCGTCACGCCGGGATACACTCAGTACACCTTCGAGGCCACCGTCGAGCAGATGGAGCCGGAACGGCTCTTCTCGTGGAGGTGGCAGCCCGGTGGAGACCCGAACGTCGACCCCTCCGAGCCCACGACGCTGGTGGTCTTCGAGCTGGAAGATGTCCCCGAGGGCACCCGGCTTACGGTAAGGGAGTCCGGCTTCGATCAGATCCCGGTCGCCCGACGTGGTAAGGCGTACCGCGAGAACGACTCAGGCTGGACTGGGCAGGTCGAGAACCTGCGGAAGTTTCTTGCCTCAGCGGCGTAGGGCCTCAACGCCGGCGCCGGTCTTCGCTGCCTTGGGCGACGAGAACCGGCTCCGGCTCCTGGCCCACCTGGCTGGCGGTGAGCCGCTGTCCATCTCCCGGCTTACCGCTGGATCGGGGATCTCGCGGCAGGGTATCACCAAGCACCTCCGGGTCTTGGCCGGGGCCGGCCTGGTGCGCTCGAGCAGGCGAGGGAAGGAGAGTCTCTGGCAGCTGGAGAGACGGCGGCTGGAAGAGGCGCGCCGCTCACTGGACCAGATCGCGGTCCAATGGGACGTGGCGCTGAACAAGCTCAAGCTGTTCGTCGAAGAGGAAACCTGATACCGGGGAGCCCGTCATGGACGAGCGCAGCATCACTCTTTTCCTTCGCCTGGTCCACATCCTGGCCGGGATTTTCTGGGTCGGCGCGATCTTTCTCATAGCCGGCTTCCTGCTTCCTACGGCGCGGGCAACCGGTCGCGAGGGTGGGCGGTTCATGCAGTACCTCATGCTCCAGCGCCGGCTCCCGGTCTTCCTCGGCGTCGCAGCGGTGCTGACGGTGCTGTCGGGATTCACGATGTACGGCCGGCTCGTGTCCGCCACTCACGGAGCCTGGGCCGGAACCCCGGCGGGCATTGCCTACGGAACCGGTGGCCTGGCCGCGGTCCTCGGTGCGGTGCTGGGGATGCTGGTGAGCGGGCCGGCTGCCCGCCGAATGGCGGCTATCGGTCAGCGTGCCGGTAAGGACGGGCCCCCTTCGGCCGAGCAACAAGCGGAGATCGAGCGGCTTCAGGGGAGAATCGTGCTCGGCTCACGGTTGGTCGCCGGGTTCCTGGCCTTTGCCTCGGGAGCGATGGCAGTGGCGCGGTATCTCTGAGTGGCGGGCAGCGGGACAGCGGGTCAGGCACATCGTACGTCAAAGGCCAGACGAACCTCCTGACCGCCAAGGACAGTCACCATCCGCGGATTGGGACCGGAGACACGACAGCCGTCCGGCACCAGCAGCCCGACCTGTAGCTCGCCATCGGACAGCGGCGTCAGGGCAACCGTTCCCGAGGCCGGCACGTCCAGGGTCCGGGTGACGCCATCGCCACCGCGAGTGCGCAGGCGATAGCGTCCTCCGCGATCGGCGCCGTCGCCTATGACCGAAACGAGGACCAGACCGTCACGATTGATGGACAGGTGCCATTCCTCACACGCGGTGAGGTAGAGAAGCACGGCCAGGGCGAGAATGATTCGGAGTATGCGGCCCCCTAGTTCGGACGGCTCGCCCGGCGCGAGAGACTTTCGACGAAGCGAGCGACGGCAGCGATGAATCCGACAACCAGCGATACCACACTGAGGGCGTTGCGCATCCGATCCAGCACCGACCGGCGGGGGCGTACCTCGGCCGGAGGCTCGAAAGGGTCGCGCCGCCCCCTCGCGTAACGCTCGGCCTCGACTTTGGCGGCAAAATCGTTGACGGCACGGTGTTCTGCCTCGGGGGTCATGCCCGGCTGGCAAACCAGAATGTGCCCCAGCTCGTGAATCAGCACCTCGGTGATGGTCCGGTCACCCTTCCGGCAAATCGCTACCGGATCAATGATGATGGCACGGTCCACGTCGCCGCAGGATCCGGTCGTAGTACCGCCGCCGGATTCATCGCCGGGCGGGCGGTTCGCATCGAGCTCGGAGTCGATCTGGAAATGAATACTGAGGCCCGGGGTCTGGCGGCGGCGACGCTCATAGGCCGCAAGGAGGGCAGGTGACTCGGCGAGCAGGGTGTTGAAGAGCTGATCGAGGTCGTAGCTCCGACCGGCCTCCTTACTGCAGTCGGGCTCACCCGGACCGTCACGAAAGGTCCCCGCACCGCTCTCCCGCGGCATGCCTGCACCGGGCACCGGGCCCCCGACCGGGTCGCGCGGAATCAGAGCCTCCCTGGATAGAGTTCGCTGCTTCCATCCATATCGCCGGTGTCGGCATACGTCAACGCCGGGGCGTTCCGGTCCATGACCTTCCCACCGACCACCCGGCCCAGCGTCAGCTCGTGATCGCCGGCTCCCATCTGTCCGCTCAGCTCGCAGTCGAAGTAGGCCAGCGCATCCTCCAGGATGGGCGCGCCGGTGCGCCCGGGACGCCATGGGATGCCGGCCAGCTTATCCTCGTCCCTGCCGGAGCGGGTACCGAAACGACGAGCGAGATCCAGCTGGCCCTGTTTCAGGACGTTGACTGTGAATCCCTGGCCGGCGTGGAGCAAGGGATAGGATGCGTGCTCCGGGTTGATGCTCAACGCCAGGAGCAGCGGGTCGAACGAGACCTGCATCACCCAGGCGGCGGTGAAGGCGTCGCGCTCGTCCCCATCCGACACGCCGATGACGTAGACTCCCTGCGTCAGCCGACGAAACAGCGCGGTGACTTCGTTCACGTCGTCTCTTGTCATAGCCCAACTTATGCTCCGAAACCGGACTGGAGAATGTCGCCGGGGTCGGCGGAGCGGCTCTACCGTGGCGACTGTCCGCGCTCAGCGAGGTGGTTTGTGCCGTCAGGGATGGGGAGACCCAGGGTGCGGCGCCGGCGAGCGCGGCCAGGGCACGGGTCAGCGGCATTCCTTATCTTAGATTCCTTCACCCATGAGCGATATCCCCGAGCGACTCGCGGCCGCGCTGAGCGACCGGTATGTCCTGGAGCGGCAGGTCGGCGCCGGGGGCATGGCCACCGTCTACCTGGCGCGCGACGTACGCCACAAGCGTCCGGTCGCGGTGAAGGTCGTCCGCCCGGAGCTCGGTGGCCGCCTGGGGGTGGAGCGCTTTCTCCGCGAGATCGAGCTCGCCGCCCGGCTCCAGCATCCCAACATCCTGCCGGTGTTCGATTCCGGGGTGATCGACGATGGCGACGGCGGTCCGGTGCCGTACTTCGTCATGCCCTACGTCGAGGGGCAGACGCTACGGCAGGAGCTGCAGCGTGAGGGGCGGTTCCCGGTGGACGCCGCCCTGACGCTGGCGGGAGAGGTGGCCGACGCTCTTGCGTACGCCCACTCCAAGGGAGTGGTACACCGGGACATCAAGCCGGAAAACATCCTGCTGAGCGGCGGGCATGCGGTGGTCGCCGACTTCGGCGTCGCGAAGGCACTGGAGCAGGGAACGGCGACTTCGCCGTCAGCCGGCGCTACCCGGCTCACCCGCGCCGGCATGGCGATGGGTACCCCGGCCTACATGAGTCCGGAGCAGGCCACCGGAGATGACGTGGTGGACGCCCGCTCGGATCAGTACAGCCTGGCCTGCGTGCTCTACGAGATGCTGGCGGGCGAGCCTCCCTTCAAGGGCCCGAGCGCGCAGACGATCATCGCCAAGAGTCTGACCGCTCCGCGGCCTCATCTCGCCAGTATCAGGGCCGGGGTCTCTTCCGAGCTCGACCAGGTGGTGGCCAAGGCGCTCTCTCTGGAGCCCGGCGACCGCTACCCGGATATGAGCTCGCTCCGCTCCGCCCTTGCCGCGGCGCGAGGACTGCCGGGACGAGGTGCGCGCCGCTGGGTTGTCGGAGGCGGCACCCTGGCAGTTCTCGCCGGTGTCGCGATGGGCGCCTGGTTTGCGAACCGTCCGCCGAGCCGGAGGGTCGCGCCGGCGGCCGAGATGCTGGCGGTGCTGCCATTCCACACCTCCGGCCCCGGAGTGGAGTTCCTCAGCGAGGGGATGATGGATCTGCTGGCCACCAACCTGCGTGGGGTGGCCGGGATCAACACGGTGGATCCCCGGGTGGTGCTGAGAGAATGGGGCAGCACACCGGGCGGTGACGACCTGAAGCGGGCGCTCGCGGTGGGACGGGAGCTGGATGCCGGCTCGGTGGTGCTGGGGAGTGCCGTCTCCACCGGCGGGAAGGTGCGGGTCGTCGCGGATCTCTACGGCATCGACGGACAGCGCCTGGGGCGGGCGCAGGTGGACGGCGCCGCCGACAGCGTGCTTGCCGTGGTGGACCGGCTGAGCCTGGCGCTCCTCCGAGACGTCTGGCGGTCGAAGGAGCCGCTGCCCAATCTGCGGCTGGCCTCGCTCACCACCGACTCGATCGAGGCGCTGCGCTCCTATCTGGAGGGCGAGCGCTATTACCGCCGGACCCAGTGGGATTCGGCGTTGAGCGCGTACACCCGGGCGGTGGAGACCGACTCGACCTTTGCGCTGGCCCATCTCCGCCGGGCGCAGGCCATCGGCTGGATTGGCGGATACGGCAACCAGGAGGCCCATCAGGCCGTGGCCGCGGGCGTCCGCTTTGCCAAGCGCCTGCCGCCGCGCGACCGGCGGCTCCTGGCCTCCTATCAGCTGTTCGATCAGGGGAAGCCGGCGTCGATCGATTCGCTGCGCGCATTCGTGACGGAGTACCCGGCGGATGTCGAGGGATGGTTCCTCCTGGGCGAGGCGATGTTCCACACCAAGAGCTTCCGGCCCAGCGCCCCCGACTCCATCGCAGCGGTGTTCGACACCGTGCTCCAGCGGGACTCGACGCTCTTCCCCGCGCTGATCCACCCCATGGAGCTCGGGATCATCTATCGGGATAGCGTCCGATTCGGGCGCTACTTCCCGGGGTTCGCGCGAACGGCGCCGCCGGCCAAGGTGAGCGCCATGCGCACGACGGCTAATCTGCTCTGGGGGCCGCCGCCGACCGACAAGGCGATCCGCGCCACGTGGAGCGAGCAGGGGTCCTGGCTGGTTCAGGCGGCAAACTCAGCCTATAACTGGGATAGGGCCACGTCCGACTCCATCGCGACGCGGTTCGCTCGGGTCCAGCAGGCGGGCGCCCAGTCGCCTCAATTCCTGGCTGCGGCGCTGGAGGCGAGAGCGCACGTGTTTGCCGGGCTGGGCCGGTGGCGTGACGCCAAGGTGCTGCTGGACTCCCTCTCCCGCTTTGATCGGGGGGATGCGTTGGGAGTGCAGGCCTGGGCGATGGCCCTGGGCCTCGCGCCCGCATCCCCCGGCGCAATGGATTCGGCGGTGGCGGCGCTGCCGGCCGGACCGGAGGCTGAGTTTGCGAGGGCCATGGTCCACCTGCTGCGCGGCCAGGTGCCGGAGGGCCGGCGCCGGTTGGCTCGCGCGCTGGCGGACTCGGCCCGGATGTCCTCGTACGATCGGGGGATGATGGTGGCGGCCGATGGCTGGGGTGCCTTGATGCAAGGCGACACAACGCGGGGCCTGCCGCGGCTCCGATCCGGTATCGACTTGCTGGCCGCGCCCGGTGTGGCGGCGGAGAGCGCGTTCCTCCGGCTTCAGCTGGCACTGGCCCTGGCGGCGCGGAAGGAGACGCGAGAGGAAGGGATCCGGTATCTCAAATATGGATTCGACAATCAGCCGCTCTACCTGCCGCTGCTCCAGCTCGCGTTAGGGCGCACGTACGAAGCCGTCGGCCAGCGCGAGTCGGCCGCGACGGCGTACCGACGGTTCTTACGGTTCTGGGACAAGGCCGATCCCGAGCTGCAGGGAAGTGTGAAGGAGGCGAGAGAGGGGTTGCAGGAACTCACCCGAGAACGACCCAGCGCGCAGTAGCGCGAAAAGGCGTTACTTGGGCACGCCCTCCGGCGTTACATAGGCGGCCGTGATCCCCCCGTCCACCCGGAAATCGGCCCCGGTGATGTAGGACGATTCGTCCGACGCGAGGAACAGGGCCGCCTGGGCGATCTCGCGGGGCTCGCCGAAGCGGCCCATGGGAATGTGCACCAGCCGGCGCTGCCTTTTCTCTTCGGTGGAGAGGAACTTCTCCAGCAGCGCGGTCCGCACCGGCCCGGGCGACAACGCGTTGGCGCGGATCCCCTCGCGTGCGTGAATGACCGCGATTTCCCGGGTCATGGAGAGGACGGCCCCCTTCGATGCCGTGTAGGCGATCTGCGGAGTGGCCGCCCCCACTGTCGCCACGAAGCTCGCGACGTTGATGATGGAGCCCCCGCCCGCCTCCCGCAGATGGGGAATGCCGGCCCGGCAACAGCGGGCCACCCCTTTGACGTTGATCTCGAGCACCAGATCCCAGATCTCGTCCGCGGTATTCACCACGCCGTCGTCGTCACCCGGCGAAACCCCGGCGTTGTTGTAGAGCACGTTGACCTTGCCGAACGCCTTCAGGGCGCCGGCGTAGAGCGCCTCGACCTGGGTGCTGGAGCGGACGTCGGCCGCAATGAACGTTGCCTTGCCGCCTGCCGCCTTGATCTCTCGCACAACCTGTTCGCCGGCGGTTGTCTCCATGTCGCTCACCACCACCGCGCAGCCTTCGCGGGCAAACAGCCTGGCCGCCTCGGCGCCCAGTCCGGCGCCCGAACCGGTGATGACCGCCACTTTACCTTCGAGTCGCGACATTGAAGTTCCTCGGACCGCTCAGGCCCGCTCAAAATTCCGTTGCAGATCCACGTCTGACACCCTCCGATCGTAGACCGCTTGCTCCTGCCGGGCGGTGTTCACGTAGTGGTCTACCACCACGTCGCCGAAGGCGGCCCGGGCCGCCTTCGAGCCCGCCAGCAGCTGAACTGCCTCGTACAGTGTCTTGGGCACTTCGCGCACGGTGGGATCGGCGTAGGCATTGCCGCTGTAGAGTCCCTCGAACTTGAGGCCCTGCTCGATCCCGTACAGGCCGGCCGCGATGGTGGCGGCAAACGCGAGGTAGGGATTGGCATCGGCGCCGGGACACCGATTCTCGACTCGGATCGCCTTGGCGGAGTGCCCCAGTATTCGGATGCCACAGGTCCGATTGTCGACGCCCGCCACCAGCCGGGTCGGCGCGAACGTGCCCGCCTGGTAGCGGCGGTAGCTGTTCACGTACGGCGCATAGAAGACGCTCAGCTCCCGTCCCAGCTCGAGCTGCCCCGACACCCAGGCCCCGAGCCTGGCCGACATGTGGGCCGGTCCCTTCGGGTCCCAGCCAAGCGGGCCGCCCGTCTTCTTGTCCCAGATCGAACTGTGCAGATGACAGGAGCTACCGGCAAGACTCGTGTTCCATTTGGCCATGAAGGTCACCGACATTCCCATCAGCGCGGCCACTTCCTTCACGCCGTGCTTGAAGATGCTGTGCCGGTCGGCCATCTCCACCGGCTCCTGGTGGCCGAGGTTGAGCTCCTCCTGTCCCGGCCCCCATTCGCCCTTCGAGTTCTCCACCTCGAATCCGAGCGCGTCGAAATACCGGCGCAGGGGCTGCATCAGCTTCTCTTCCTTGGTGGTCTGCAGAATGTGATAGTCCTGGATGTAGCTGCCCGTCGTGTCCAGGTCCTGGTAGCGACGGGCACCCGCCTGCTCGTAGCTGTCGTTGAATACGTAGAACTCCAGCTCGGAAGCAATGCGGATCGTGAGACCCATCTGCTCGGCGCGGCGCACCTGCGCCTGAAGGATCTGGCGGGGCGCCACCGGGAGCGGCTGGTGGTCCTTCCCCTCTATGTCGCCCAGGACCATCGCGGTTCGGCTGAGCCAGGGAATCAGGACCAGGGTATCGAGGTCGGGGCGCACCATGAAGTCGCCGTAGCCCCGCTCCCAGGAGAACGAGCTATACCCCGGGAGCGGCTCGTTCTCGACATCGCAGCCGAGGAGGTAGTCACACCCCTCCCATCCCTCGCGCGCCTGGCCTAGAAAGGTGCGAGCCGTGTAACGCTTCCCGGCCAACCGGCCCTGCTGATCGGGGAACACGGCCAGCACGGTATCCACGCTGTCGGCCGCGGTCATCCGCTCCAGCTCATCGAGAGAGATCGTCTTCACGGCACCTCTCTAGTTCGTCTCGAAATAGATGTTCTTCAGCTCGGTATAATGCTCCATCGCATGCATCCCCAGCTCGCGTCCCAGCCCCGACTGCTTGAACCCCCCAAAGGGTGCCTGCAGGTGGACACTGGATGAGGAGTTGACCGACAAGACCCCGGTGCGCACAGCGCGGGTGGCTCGGCGCCCCCACTTGAGATCGTGGGACCAGAGCGAGCCCGGCAGCCCGTAGATCGAGTC
>Ga0190265_10003053_pt1 | contig 11399 bp, 12 predicted proteins | sample Popmic124T_FD_133135 | JGI IMG/M metagenome (GOLD analysis project Ga0190265, IMG submission 133135) | Populus adjacent soil microbial communities from riparian zone of Indian Creek, Utah, USA - 124 T | ecosystem: Environmental > Terrestrial > Soil > Riparian zone | place: USA: Utah | collected...
ATGATGGCATCGCAGTCTATTTGAATGGGCGGGAAATTCTGCGGCACAATCTGGCCGGCGCTGCGTATGAAACGTACGCCACGGAATCCAACACCAACGCAACGCTTTGTTGGTTCTCGGTTCCAGTTGAGCCTTCGGCGCTGCGCAATGGCACGAACTACATCGCGGCCGAAGTCCATCGCGCCGATCCAGAAGGCCCGAGCTTAATCTTCGATTTGCAGTTGATCGAAGCGAAAGTCGATGCGCCGCCGCGCTTCACGTCCTTCAAGAACACAAACGGAGTTTTCGCCGTGAGTGTCCGCGGGCCGAACGGGCTGCTGGTGAGAATCGAAGACTCGGACAATTTCAGCGACTGGCAGACAAACGGTTTTCTTGTCCTCACCAATGGCGCGGCGACATTCACCGATCGAGCCACGAACCCGGCCCGCTTCTATCGCATTCCGCAGTAAGGCGCTTTCGCCGCCGCGATTATCCTTTCAAGCCCAACCCGAGCACTTGCTGGCAATACTTGATGCTGCGCTCAATCTCTGCCTTCTGGCCCAGTTGCTCGGTTTCCTCCCTCGTCGCACCCTGGGGATTCTTCACGGTCGTGAATGGTTTTCCTCTGCGGGCCAGAGCGGCGAATCTGGCAAAATCGACGGCCCGCATGTTCGGCCAGGCTTTCCAGAAATCCTGTTTCAAATACGGAATGGAACGCGCGAATCCGGAAATTGTTTCGATGTGTACGGGCACGCCGGGACACAATTCAGCGAAGCGCTTGAAGTAAGCCTTCAAGTCCATCTGGCCATCGCCCATGGCGGTCCATTGCACTTTCGCGCCGTCTTCGTATTCCCAAATCGCGGAGTCGCGCAGGCTGGATGTGGCGACGTTCGCGCCGAGGTTTTCCAGATTTTGCAGAGGGTCTTCGAGCGTCCAGCAGGCGTTGCCGGAATCGATGTTTGCGCCCACGTAATCCTTGCCCCCTTCTTCAATGAGTCGCAGGAGTTCCGTGGAGTGCATATCGCCCGCGTGATTTTCCACGGCGATCTTTACCCCGGCATCAATCGCCTTGGAGCGCTGGCTCTTGAGCACCTTCACAGTGTCGGCGATGCGCGCGTCAATGCCTCCCGGTGTGGCGCGGTCTTCCGCGCTGCCAAGAACCACGCGAAACACGGACGAGCCCAGTGCCTGGGCCATGCGGATGCCCAGCGCGAGATGCTCTTCCGCCGTGCCCCACTCTTTTTTGAATCGCGTCGAGGTCGGACAAATGCTCCACGAGCCAAGTTGAATTTGCAGTCCTTTGTCCGCCGCCATCTTGCGCAGGTCGCGCAGGTAATCATCGTCAAACTTTTCGAATGGGGCGAAGTCGGTGATGAACAGCGAGTCAGTTTTGAGCTGTGCCGCGTAATCGATGAGTTGCGGCGCTTTCCATTTCATGGCGCGCACGGCGAAGTTATCGAGGCCGAGTTTGATGCCGAGCTTCTTCGGCGCAGTCGTTTCATTCTGCGCGAAGGCGTTCGGCGCCAGCGCGGCCGTGGCCGCGACGGCAGTAACGTTCTTCAGGAAATCCCGGCGAGATGTTTGTTGCGTGGTCATTGGGCGCGAATGATTGCAACGGCCCGAAGGAGGATTCAATCCTCAAGCGAAAGACAGAACCGACAATATTATTCAAAACTCTTCCGGAATTCTGTGGGATTCCGTTAATTCTGTCAGTTTTCCTATCCTCTACTCCGAATTCGGATACGACCCGAGCACCTTCACGAACGTGCAGTGCTGCTGAAGCGCGGCGATGGCGCTGGCCACGCGCTTGTCTTCGTAGTGGCCATCGCAATCGACAAAGAAAAAATACTCCCACGCCTTCCGTTTGCTCGGACGCGACTCAATCTTCGTCATGTTGAGCCGGAATTTCCGGAAGGGGGCCAGCGAAGTGTGCAGTGCCCCCACTTCGTGCGGGATGCTGAACATCAAACTCGTGCGGTCGTGGCCGGAGGGCGGGCTGCACTTGCGCCCCAGCACCAGAAATCTTGTGGTGTTCGTCGAGTTGTCCTGGATGTCCGACTCCAAAAGATCCAGCCCGTAACGTTGTGCCGCCAGGGCGCCGCCAATGGCCGCCGCGTTTTTGGTCTTCGCCGCGAGTTCCGCCGACCGCGCATTCGACGAAGTCTCGATGATCTCCACGTGCGGCAAATTGTTTTGAATCCATGTCCGGCATTGCGCGAGCGACTGCGGATGAACGAACAACTTCTTGAGGTCACGCTTCGGACCTTTGCTCATCAGGCACTGCTGCACGCGCATGACGATCTGCGCCACGATCTTCAAGTCACTGTCCACGAACATATCGAGGGTGTGCGTGACGACGCCTTCCGTAGAGTTTTCCACCGGCACGACGCCGTAGTCCGCGCGATTGCGCGCCACTTCGGCAAACACGTCTGCGATGGTTTTTTGCGCTGAATAATCCAGGCTCGCGCCGAATTTTCTGATCGCGGCCTGATGTGTGAACGTCGCCTCCGGCCCGAAATAAGCGATCGTCAGCGTTTTCTCCAGCGAGAGCGCACTGGACATCACTTCGCGATAAATCGCCCGCAGCGATTCGTTCGTGATGGGCCCTTCATTGAGCTTGCACAAGCGATCGAGCACGGCGCGTTCGCGATGCGGCACGTAAATTTCCTCACCCGCTTTGAGCTTGAGTTCGCCGATTTCGAGGACGTGCTTCGTGCGCTCGTTCAGGAGCCGAACGATTTGCGCGTCGAGCTTGTCGATGGCCTTGCGGTGTTCGGGAATGTTCACGTGGGGGGAATTCCAAGGTCCAAAGACTCACGCTCGATGGACGCTTCGCACAGTGTCGCGCAGCAAACGCACCACCAGGAGGCCGAAATGTTTTTCTCCGCGGTGCTCGACAAAACCTTTGTCTGTTGTGACGAGCATTCGTCGTTCGGTTTGAGCAAAAGGCCAAAGCTCATCATCAAGCATTCCTTGGCGCGCCGTGCCGCGAATGTCGAGAACATCATGCCCCCTGGCGCGCAGTTCCTGAATGGTAATATTCGGGATGTTCTCATCCACCAGGATTCTCATTTGGCGACAACTACGTCAGCCAGTGGTGTGACCTGTTCCTCGGCCAGTGAAGCGGCGTAATCGAGGCAGGCAAGAATGTCTTCGCGAGTAATGGAAGAATAGGCGGCCAGCAGAGTTTCGATGCTGTCTCCATGCGCGAACATCCGGACGATCTGATGAACGGGAATGCGCGTGCCAGTGATACAGGCTTGTCCGTGGCAGATTCGCGGATGAATGGAGATGCGCTCGTTCATGGGCGCACAATGTCAGAGAGTTCCCATGGGAGCAAGCGCACGGGAGGGCGACTGTGTCTTCCTCGACTATTCTAGAGAAGAACGGGTTGAACTGGAGCGGTTGCTGGCAGTGCGGACAGTGGAACAACTGGCCTGCATCACAACATCCTGGCGCCGTGGAAATCCAGGCGACAATATTCTGCTCGGGAAACAATTCCTGTTCACAGAAGAGAACATCGATCAGTTTGATTTTTGAGCGAGTCCCTTGCGTCTGTTCGGCGTGCGTACATTCCACTTACTGGCCATTGAGTTTTTCCTCTGCGCGTTGCTGACTGCGGCTGGCGCATCTCGCTACGACGAACCCTATCCGAATGCGGCTTCGAAGAAAGGTTTGCAGGTTGAGATCGTGGATGATGCGCTCGCGTTAGGAATAAAGCACGCTGCGCTTAATTTCAATCTCGCCCAACTCGTTGACCCCAAGGGCGACACGAACAATCCAGGGTGGGAATTCAATGGACGCACTTATCACTTCCATCGCAGCGCTGCCGAATCGATGGACCGCCGCATCAAAACGCTTTCAGATCGTGGCGTGGTGGTGAGCCTGATTGTCCTGACCTATCAATCACGCGATGCTGAGGTGAATCGCATTCTGATTCATCCAGGCTGTGTCACGAATGCGCCGAACCGGCTCGGCAATTTCAACACCGTCACTGATGAAGGCCGGCGCTGGCTTACAGCCACATTGGAGTTCTGCGCTGAGCGCTGGTCGCGGTCTGACCAGAAGTTTGGTCGCGTGGCGGGCTACATCATGGGCAACGAGGTAAACTCGCACTGGTGGTGGGCCAACATGGGACGAGTGACGATGGAGGGGTTCGCCGATGATTATCTGCGCACAGTTCGGCTGGCACAAACCGCGATTCGCCGGCAATCGAGTTGGGCGCGCGTTTACATTTCGCTGGAGCATCACTGGAACATTCGCTACGCCGCGGGCGACGCGCGGCAGAGTTTTCCGGGGCGAACGTTCGTGGATTATTTCGCAAAGCGCGCGAAGGAGATGGGCGATTTTGACTGGCACATGGCGTTTCACCCTTATCCCGAAAATCTTTTCGAACCGCGCTTTTGGAATGACAAGTCGGCAACGACCAATGTGCTGACCACGCCGCGCATCACTTTCAAGAACATTGAATTGTTGCCCGCGTATCTGCGCCGTCCGGAATTGCTCTACAATGGGCAGCCGAGGCAAATTACCTTGAGCGAGCAAGGATTTCACACACCGAAAGGAACCAATGGGGAAATCATTCAAGCAGCGGCCTATTGCTACGCTTACAAAAAAATCGAGAAGCTCGACGGCATCGACTCTTTTATCCTGCACCGGCACGTGGACCACAAAGATGAAGGCGGACTGTTGCTCGGCTTGCGCAGTCTCACGCCGAACGCGACGGAATCGCGTCCCAAGAAAAGAATCTGGGAAGTGTTCCGCGCCGCCGACACGCCGGAATGGGAACAGGCTTTCCGTTTTGCGTTGCCCATTATCGGACTGTCCGACTGGAGTTCAACAGAATGATTTTGCGCAAAGCTTTCAAAATGTCGGTGCATCCGGACCAACACGCGGAGTACGCGCGGCGGCACAATCCCATTTGGCCCGAGCTTCAAGAAGTGCTGATGAAACACGGAGTCCGTACCTACTCAATCTTCCTGGATGCCAGCACGAGCGAGCTGTTCGCCTATGTCGAGGTCGAGAACGAAGCGCAATGGAACGCCATCGCGAAGACGGAAGTATGTCAGCGCTGGTGGAAGCAGATGCGGGAAATCATGCCGAGCAATTCAGACGGCAGCCCAATCTCACGCGAACTCAGAGAAGTGTTTCATCTCGAACACGGCTGATTCAGCGCTGCGCTTTGGCGTCCTGCTCCAGCCGCGGAATTCGGCGCATGAGAAAGCGGAAGCTGTTTGAGTCTTTTATCTCGCGGATTGCGGTCAGCGCGCTCTTCGCGTCCCCGGCCTGTTCATAGGCCATCGCGATTTGGGAGCGCGCCCAGTCAGCACGTTGCGGATTTTTCGTGCTGGCAAGGTAAAGCTCGTACGTTCGCACGACGTTGTTGGGCTCTTCATTACGGCGGAAAATTTCGGCGCATTGGTTGAGCAAATTTTCTTCGTTGAATGTGGAACGCGGATTGCGATCGGTCGCAAGATCGAGGTTGGGCAAAATGTATCCCTCGCAAATGCGCGCGGCCACCGCACCATTCATGATGTATCCGATTGAATGACGGGCGGCAGCCAGCGCAATCGTCACGCCTTCGCGGCGGTGATCGGGATTGCCGCTGCCGAGAAGACGCCGCGCAACGAAGAGTTCCTGGCCGACAGCGCGATACATCGCTTCGTAGCTCGACGCGCCATTCAATTGTTGATTAGCAGTGGTAATGAGTTGAGCCCGCGCCCTGACGAGGGAGGCCGCATCGCCTGTTTCCGACTCAGTGCTTTCGGCCATGAACGTCCGCTGAAATTCCCACAGGTCATCGGTGATTGGCGCAAGTGCCGTTTCTTTCGCCTGCAACTCCGAGCGACGCGCCGACGTTTGTTCGGACCTGCCGGGTGCACTGGCGATTGTTTCGCTCACAGCCGGCGGGGCCGCCGTGCTTTGTCCGGTGAGCGCGTCCGGTCTGGATCTGGTGTCGGACCGCCGGCCTTCGCTCCGCGTGATCTCACGCCCCAGCGCCAGCACCGCGATTTTCTCGGTCAGATATTCTTCGCGCAACGTCTCGAAATCCTTGCCCGTGCGCGAACCTCGCAACGGGCCTCGATCCGGCTCGGCTTTGGCCCGCTTCGCCATTTCAGCTTTGGTTGGGAACGCGAAATCGACTTTGAAGTCGCTGGTGTGCGCTTGCTTCGCCAGATAACGATCCAATTTCCATCGCACCAGCCAGGGGCGCGGCGGATGGGTCACATATCGCCAGCCCAAGTAGCCAGCCGCAATAATCAAAACTCCAGCGAGCAGAAACAGTTGCGTTCGTTTGGAGAATCGCAACTTTTTGAACTCGATCTCGCGCAGGTCAATGTCCCTCATCTGTTCACCAAAGAGTCGCCGGCAAAGCGCAAGGTTACATTGGATGTAACCGGAGGAGGCGCGGCTCGTCTCACGAGACGCGGTTCACGGAGCTTGATATGAAAAAACGGATTTCCAATTCTGCCTGGCTCGCCGGCCTGCTCGCGGCGAGCGTCCTGAGCGGTTCGACCACTTTTGCGGCTGACGATGCGCCGCCACCCACGCAGCCGGCCCAGCCCGCGGTGCCCGATTCAAATGCTCCTGCTGCTGGACGCGGTAACCGCACACGAGGCGCAAATGCTGAGATCGGCAATGTTCAGGGCGGACGCGCCCGGAATTTCAATTTTGGCGGTCTCAACCTCGACGAAAAACAAAATGAGCTGCTGCGCGCCGCCATGCAGGCCGACAACGATGAAGTGCGCCAGTTGACGGAAAAGCTTCAGGCCGCCCAGAAGGAACTCGTCAAAACGATCATTGCCGACAAATACGACGAAAAGATCGTGCGCGAAAAAGCGGATGCCGTGGCGAAAATCCAGACCGACATCACTGTTCTGCGCGCCAAGGCCTTCGCCACTGTTTCGCCGACGTTGAAGCCGGAGCAGCGCGATCAGATCGAGAATTCCCGCGGCGCAGTTGGTTTTATTACCGGAACGGCCATCGGTTTTGGCGGCGGCAACGCGGGCCCCGGCCGCCCGGAGTTTCAGCCTCAAGATGGACAAGGGCCGCGAGAACGTGCGGAGCGCGCACCTCGCCGCAATGACAACAATGGTGGAGATCCGGGTCAGAACCGGCGGCGTGGCGGCAATAATCCCGGGGCACCAGGACAGTAACTTCTTTCGCCACGTTCCCGGTTCGCAACCCCGCGGTCAGGCGCTCCATTCCTGCTCCGCCTCTGGCTTGTCGCGTTGAGGCTTGTGCTGCGCTTGAAATGCGTTGAAGCTTCTCACTCGAATCTAAGGATGGATATGTATGCACAATAATTTAAAGAGAGTTGGCGCTTCGATGGCGGTCATCGCCCTATCGATTTTAGTCCCGCAGGCCGCCGAGAGAGGCCCGGCGGAGCATGTGGTGTTGGTGGTGTGGGACGGCATGAGGCCGGACTTCATCACGCCGCAGTATTGTCCCACGCTCTATTCGCTGGCGACGAATGGCACGTACTTCCGCCGCAACCACTGTGTGTTCGTCAGTACCACGCAGGCGAACGGCGCCGCGCTGGCGACGGGATCGAATCCCGGTCGCAACGGCATTCAAGCCAACGTTGATTTTCGTCCCGAGTTTAACTTTCTTACCACTTACGCCTCGGAGAGTCTCGATTCGGTGCGGCGGGGCGATCTGCTCACCGGCGGGCATTACCTCACTCTGCCGACGCTGGCCGAGACGCTGCAACAGGCGGGCATTTCCACCGTTATTGCGGGTAGCAAGCCGGTCGCGCTGTTTCACGATCGCTCGACGAAGAAGGAGTCCGAGGCGGCGAAAAAATCCGTGACGCTTTTTGAAGGCAAGACCATCCCGCGCGACGTGGCCGCGTCACTCGCGAAAGTGAACGAAGACAAGGTCTTTCCCACCAACATCACGCATCCAAATATCGCGCAGGACAATTGGACCACGCGCTCGCTGTTGCGCGGCTTGTGGAAGAACGGCGTGCCGAAGTACACGCTGCTCTGGCTCAGTGAACCGGACAAGAGCCAGCACGAAAACGGCATCGGCTCCAGCAACGCCCTCCTGGGCATTGAGAACAGCGACAAGAATCTCGCCGATGTCATCAAAACGCTCCGGGAGAAAGGCGTGTACGAGAAGACTGATATTTTTATCGTCTCCGATCACGGCTTCTCGACCATCACAGCGGGTCCCGATATTGAGAAGATCCTGAAGCAGCAGAAGTTCACAGCCGGCAAGAAGCTGGAAGACCCGCAGCGCGGCGACGTGGTGTTCGTGGGGTTGGGCGGCAGCGCTTCTTTCTACGTGATTGAGCGCGACGAACCGGTCATCCGGCGTTTGGTGGAATTCCTGCAAACGTCCGACTTCACCGGCGTGATCTTTTCGCGGCTGCCGCTCGAAGGCACGTTCCCGCTGGAAGCGGTGGGTTACTCCAGCACGAACAAGAACGCGCCGGACGTGGTCATTTCACTGCGCTGGAATTCCAACCGCAACGATCACGGGGCGCCGGGCATGATCACTTCCGCCGGCGGCACGCGCGGCAAAGGCACGCACGCCTCCCTCAGCCGCTACGACATGAACAACACGCTGGTCGCCGCCGGGCCGAGCATCAAGAAGGGCCTGATCAGCGAGGTGCCCAGCGGCAACATCGACCTCGCGCCGACCATTCTCCACCTCCTCGGCGTGAAGCCGACCAAACCGATGGACGGACGTGTCCTCCATGAAGCACTCGTCGCCCATAAGGGACCGGCGCCAAAGGTGAACGTGAAAAAGATCGAAGCCAGCCGCGAGACCGGCCTGTTCCGCTGGACGCAATACCTGCAATTCAGCGAAGTCAACGGCACCATCTATTTCGATGAAGGCAACGGTGAGCCGGCTTTGAAGTAGAGCGCCGACTCTGGATACGGACTGGTGGGTGAAGAACATTCCCGGCTGGTCCAGTGCCCACGGGAACTTCGAAGACGGAGGCGCGGTGAAGTGATGGGGCGTTCCGTGATTGGTGACCTCGCTCCAGTGGATGCCCTGGCTCACGCCGCCGTCGGCAAACGGGCGGCATCGTCTGACGAAGTGACATTTTCGCCCCGGCTCATCCTGCGTTCGTGCCACCACGCGAAAGCCAGTCCGACGAGCGCCACAACCAACCCAGCCAGCAGATCCACAAGATAGTGGAACCGGAGGAGAACCGTGGCGAACCACAAGGCCACGCACGGCAGAACGTACCACCAAAAACGGCGCCGATAATGCCACCAGTCAAACACCAACAGATAGAACGACGCGGCAAAGTGGACGCTGGGGAAAACATCGACACCGTTGCTTGCGACGTTGATCGGGGCCAGCGCCCAACGGATCACGAAGGGGCCTTCGAGCGGGTCCGCAAAAGCCAGATGCAGATGCGGTCCCCCGGCCGGCAGCAGAGTGTAACAAAGCAAACTGATCCCATAGATGGTGAACAGACCCGCAAAGCATTTGCGAAAGCGTCGCAGGTCACAAATGCAATAGTGGGCCGGCACCAGGATCAAGTAGTAGAAGAAAAACAAGTACGCCAGCATCAGTCCATCATTCAACCAGGGATGATCCCGGGCCATGTAGGTGATGCTCGGGGTTTCTCCGAACAACGCACGGTCCCAAGCGAGCAGCAGGCTGTCCGCCCGGGGCACGCCGAGCGCGGGAATGGCGTGTTCCAGAATGAAAAAGGAAACGCCCATCACGGCCGGATAAAACAGCAACCGAATGCGCCAGCGCAGCGGAGTCGGATCACGTTGAGTCCAGCGCTGTACGGCAATGGCGCCAATCAAGCAGGCCAGAAAGACCAGGGCATAAGGGTTGGTTGGCCCCAAAGCCACCACGAGACGCAACCAGGTTATGACCAGGAAAAGGCCGAAGACGCTTTCATGCAACAGCCAGGTGGTGCCGATTTTGAGTGATGGTCCAGTTTGCAAATGTCCGGGCAATTGAATTCTGGTGAAGTTCAACAATTCCGTGGCGCGTGTGAATCAATTTCTGAATCCGGTTCAGTTCAACCACGTGATTGACGCGCTTCGTTTGCGCGTGAGGTCATCGCGAAACCGGCGGCTGAAAATCGCCTTCACTGCGGGCTGCCGAAAACTTCTGCAAACGTCAGACCCGAATCCTGGCCGGAAATCAAGTCCTTGAGCCGTTGCGTCAGGTCGGTCTTGATTTCGCGGGTCCATCGTCTGCGCAGCAACGCATTTACACACGCCACGGGTTCTTGAGTCGGTCGCGGCCATGTCAGAAACGGCGTGCACCACGGCTCAGTGGCGCGAGCGAGTCGAGCACGAGTGCATCGTTGGGAAACAGAGCGATGGCGTGACCGACTCCCGCTCGCAGCCCATTCACGCGCACTCGCGTGATTTGCAATTCGATGTAGTTCCGTGCGGAGGTTTGCGACGTGTGCGCCTCCATTGCGGCGGTCCACGCGGCGATGACTTCCGGCGCGGATACGTCGATGAGAATGGGTGTGATGTCGCGAGGTTCGGCTTCGGGAGTGACGGCGTAGAACAACAGGTGAGCAACAGTGTGCGAAGCCATATTGCGCAGTTCCTGCACACCGCCGTAGCGCGCGAGCCGAGCTGCATCGCGCACCAACTGTCCCAGCCGCCAATGATCGGGATGCTGATTTGGAACCAGGCTGGGAGCGAGCAGAAGTCCTGGTTTCACGCGCCGCACAATGGCGGCGAGTTTGATGGCGTGAGCCGCGCGGATTTCCAGATGGGCATCGCCATCCAGGTCGATGAACTCAATCGTGGCACCGAGAAGAGTGGCGGCCTTGCTGGCTTCCGCAACGCGCTGGTCCGGCGTGCCGTGTGAGCCGGCTTCACCACGTGAGCAGATGACGAAATGCACCGCGCGGCCCAGACGAGTTTCTTTTGCGATGACCGCGCCGCACGCGAACTCGATGTCATCGGGATGCGCGCCAAAGACCAGGAGCGGTGCGAGGTCAGGTGAGTTCGGTGTAGGCTTCATCGGAGCGGTCAATGGGGTTGCGATTGACGTAAGTAATTTCCGGCGCGTCTTCCGCGCGCAAGTAGGCCTGCTCGCCCGCGCCTGTGACGTAGTGCGTGCAGTGCAGCACGGATTGCATCCAGCGCAGCCGCGTGTCACGCGTGGGGCTGATGTGTTCCTTCGTGAAATTCATCGGCGGCAGAGTCTCGTAGGAATCTCCTCCTTTGTGCAGCTTCAATTCGCCGCTGAGAAATCGCGCGCGCACAATTTCGCCCTCGTAGGGAGCGTCCACAAAAAACTCCGGCACGTCGCAGGCCGCGCGGCGAAAGGCGGCATCACCTGAACGCGCCACGCGGATGCCTTCGAGCAGTCCCATGCGGCGATACATCTCCAGGCAGAATTCAGCGACGGTCGGAACGGATGTTTCCTGGAAAGCCTCGACCCAGCGCCGGTCAACGTAGGCGGGCAACTGG
>Ga0190265_10003054_pt1 | contig 11396 bp, 9 predicted proteins | sample Popmic124T_FD_133135 | JGI IMG/M metagenome (GOLD analysis project Ga0190265, IMG submission 133135) | Populus adjacent soil microbial communities from riparian zone of Indian Creek, Utah, USA - 124 T | ecosystem: Environmental > Terrestrial > Soil > Riparian zone | place: USA: Utah | collected...
CCGTCGCCGCGCTCGTTGCCGGCACCGCCGTCGAGACGGTGGCGTCGGGCGCGGCGATCTACACGACCCTTCTCGTGATGGCTGTCCTCGCCGACTTCACGGTCACGCGGCGCGGCTGGCGGGAATCGGCCCCAAAGCTGACGCGAGTCCTCCCGGCGGCGTTTGCGATCGGTGTCAAGAAACCCGTGACCCTCTCGATTGCGGCAGGCGGCGCCGGCGCGTGGCAGTGCTCGCTCTACGACCACGCTGGTGCGACGCTTGTGACCGATGGGCTGCCAGTGCGACTGTCGTTAGCGGGCGGAACGGTCACTGAAGTCACCTACCAGGTATTGCCGACCGAGCGCGGCCACGCGTCATTCGCCCCGGCGGATGTGCGAGTGCGATCGCGCTGGCGACTCTGCGAACTGCTCGAGCGGCTGGGCACCGAAGAAACCCGCCGCGTGTTTCCCGACTTCGCGCAGGTCTCTCGCTACGCGTGGCTGGCCGGCGATCGCCGGCTGCAGGAGATGGGCGTCAAGACCTACCAACGGCGCGGTGAGGGCACCGATTTCAAGCAGCTCACCGAGTACCGCACCGGCGATCCGGTGCGGCACATCGACTGGCGTGCCACGCTGCGGCAGGCCAAGCCCATCGTCCGTGAGTTCCAGGATGAGCGGGATCAGTGCGTGACGCTGCTGGTCGACTGCGGCCGGCGGATGCGAGCCCACGATCGCGGCGACGCCATCGGCACGACGCATTTCGATCAGGTGATGAATGCCGTGATGTTGCTGAGCTACGTGGCCCTGCAGCGCGGCGACGCCGTGGGCGCGACGACCTTCGGAACGCCGCCGGGGGAGGAGCGATCGTTTCCGCCGCGGAAGGGCACGCGCGCGCTGAATGGACTGATGGCGGAGTTCTTCGGCGTGCAGCCGACGCTCCATCATTCGGATTACATCCTCGCCGCCCAGCAACTGTTGCGCCGGCAGCATCGGCGCGCGCTCGTGATCGTGATTACCAATTTCCGTGACGAGGACGCCACCGAACTGAGCCACGCGCTACGCCTGCTGCGATCGCGCCACCTGGTCATGGTCGCCAGCCTGCGCGAAAAAATCGTCGGCGAGTTGATGGCGCAGCCCCTCATCAACGGCGACTCGGCGATCGAAGTGGCCAGCGCGCAACTGTACGAACAGGCGCGTCGCGATGCGTTCAATCGACTCTCAGATCGCGATGCCCTGATGGTCGATGCCGAGCCCGAAGAGCTGGGCATCGCGCTCGTCAACCGGTACCACGCCGTCAAGAAAGCCGGAAAGATCTAGGCCACCGATTGACACCGATTGGACACCGATGTTGTCAGCAGCCTGCTAGAGGCGCGACGCTGACTCGTCGTCAGTGCGCGAGCGCCTTGATCACCGCTTGCGGATCGCCGGCGGCGATGACGAGTCGATTACCGGTGGCGAGATAGGTGTAGCGCACGTTGATGTGCGCATCCGCGATGCGCTGAAACACGCCTGCGGCGGCCCCGGGCTCGTCCTCGACGGGGACGACCACCACTTCCTGCTTCTGCAGCTCCCGGAATCCGGCCTGGTTCAGGCACTCTCTCGTCGCCTTGGTATCGGTGGCGAGGATGTGGACGATGCCGTTCATTTCACTGTAGCCGTCGATATTGAGGCCCGCGGCACTCACGCACCCGAGCGCTTTGGCGAGGGCGCCGGGTCGATCGCTTTCGAGCGTCACGGCCAGGTCTGCGGCGAGGTGTGCTGACATAACCCCTCCTGGGCAAAACGGTAAGGGGCGGATGCTATCACGACTGGCAACAATCACCGCAGTTTCCGCGCCTGCATCAGGGACTCTCGGCGAGCCACAAGCTGGCGGCGCGGCTCCGCACCCAGACGGCCACGTGCCGGCCGTCGCGTGATGGAAGACCGGACAGATCAACCGCGCCTGCCTGTTGCCACAGCACCTGCGTCTTCCCCTGAAAGTCAAGAGAGAGCAGCCGCGCGTCCTTCGCATTCACGGCTGGCACGATCACTCCCAGGCTGTCGCTCCTGAAGCTGACGTAACCCAGCTCGTGATCGCCGCCGAGTTCGATGTCGTGTATCGGCTCGCCGCTCGGCGACACCACTCGCACCCTGGACCGCCTGGCGTCGAGCACTGCGATCCGGCGGCCATCGGGCGAGAGGGCCCATCGATGATCGGCCGCGGGCTCGACGTCGATCCGGATCAGCTCTCGGCCCCGGCCGTTCGACGGATCAATCGTCGTGAACACCAATTGGCGGCCATTCGCACTTCGTTCAGCGATCGCGCACAGCTGCACGGGGCTGACGGTGCATCGCGCGCCGCCGTCGACGAACTCGCCATCGGCGATCTGCTGCGACGCCCCGCCGGTGGACGAGATGCGCATGAGGCGTTGTCTTCTCGAGCCGCGCCAGGATGGCTCCACCAGGTACAGCACCGCCGACCCATCTGGCGTCAGCCGCGCCGCTCCGGCGATGCCGGCGTCGTTGGTGAGCAGCTGAGAGGTGTCCGCGGCGAGCCCTTGCCTGAATAACGCCGCCCGGCCGCCGCTGTCCGACACGAACACGATCGATTCGTTGTCGCCGCTCCAGCCGCTCGGAATGTTGCGGCCTTCGGTGAACGTCAGTCGCCTGGCGCTGACGCGCGCGCCCGCATCATCGACGTCGACGACATGAATGGCGTCCTGCGTCACGAACTGCAGGTACAGCGCCGCCTTGGCGTTGTGGGTGAAGCTGATGGCGGCCACACATTGCGGCAGCCACCCCGCAAGCGGCGTGGAACCGCCGCGCGGCCGGCCATCATCTGCCATCGCCACCTGCCAATGCGAACAGAGCAACGTTCCGGCGTTCGTACTGCGTTCCGGTTGCCGAACGCTGTACAGCAAACGGCCGTCGCGAAGCCACGCCGGGCCTAGCAGGAGGTCGCTGCCGCCAGGGCGGAAGACCTCGGTCGCCGCACTACCGCTGATGTCGCGGGTGTCGATCGCCACGGGGGCGCCGTTGTGGTCGATGCGCAAGTAGGCGAGACGGCGCGAATCGGGCGACCACGAGACACTACCGGAAATCCGCGTGCCGCGGGCCGCGTCAAAAATCTTGTGCGCACCTTCGCCATCGACGTGCATCAGCCACACGGCGCGATCGCCCATGCGATCGCCGTCGGTGGCAAACGCGATCCACGAACCGTCCGGCGACACGGAATACGCCCGCGCCCCTTCGCGAATCCGTCGTGGCGGCCCTTCGGCGTTGGACACCCACACGCTCGATGCGGAAGCCGCGTCGCCGTCGATCAGATTCGCGACGAACGTCTTTCCATCCGGCAACCAACCGGGCGTGAGATTCCAGCTGGTGTCGCCCTGGGTGCCGTCAGTACCACCGACTCGTCGCGGCACGCCGTCCGCCATCGACAGCACGTGGATGCCGCGTGGGTCCGCATAGACGACGCGCGCTCCATCGGGAGAGATCGCGCCGCTGGTGACGCCGTACTCGCTGGCGTTATGCGTGACCTGCCGGATTCGGAGGTTGGCGTTGAAGAGATCCCCGGGGCCGAGCGCTGAATAGCGAACGATGGCCGCACCGCCGATGACGGCGACGACCGCGGCCAACGCCGCAACCAGTGCGCGGCTGCGACGCCGGGTCCGTTGCTGCGCGCGCTGCAAGTCGGTGCGCATCGCGGCGGCGCTTTGGTATCGCTCGTCGCGGTTCTTGTGCAGCGCCTTGAGGATGAAGCGCTCGAGCGACGAGGGAAGCCGCGGATTCAAATGACGCGGCTTGACGGGATGATCGTGGAGCACGGCGTCGCGGATGGCCGCCGTCGAATCACCGCGAAACGGTGGCTGACCTGTCGCCATCTCGTAGACGAGCGCGCCGAGACTGAAGAGATCGGTGCGTGCATCCACCGTGTCGCCACGTGCTTGCTCGGGCGACATGTACGGCGCGGTGCCAATCACGGATCCGGCATCAGCATCGGGGCCCCGAGTGGCGATGCCAAAATCCAGGATCTTGACGCCCCGCTCGGTGCAAAACACGTTGCCTGGCTTTAGATCCCGATGCACGATCTGCTTGGCGTGCGCGGCCTCGAGCGCATCGAGCATCTGCACGGTGAGGGCGATGATCTCGTCGATCGCCAGGCGCTGCCGGGTCATCCGCGCACGAAGCGTCTCGCCTTCGAGACGTTCCATCTCGATGAACGGGGATCCGGCGCCGTCCTGCACGCTGTAGATCGTGCAGATGTTGGGATGGTTGAGCGCGCTGGCGGCGCGGGCCTCTCGGACCAGCCGATCGAGGGCGCGAGGGTCCGCGGCCACGCTTGCCGGAAGAAACTTCAGCGCAACCGTCCGGCCAAGCTTGGTGTCCTCGGCCTCATACACCACACCCATGCCGCCCTGGCCGATGGGATGTGACACGCGGAAGTGGCCGACCGTCGTGCCACTGATGGATTCCGGCGTGAGCAACTCGCCAACCATCATCCGGGCCGCCGCATCGGCCGCCGGCTGCTCAATGAATCCGGCACTCGCCGTCTCATATGCCAGCAGCGATTCAACCTCGGCGCGCAGGTCGGCAGCGCCGCCACACGCCTCGTCGAGGAAGCGCGCCCGATCGCCACCCGTCAGTTGTGACGCGCGGTGGTACAGATCGTCAATCCGCTGCCAGCGTTCAGCGTCCATGCGGCGCTCGATTGTCGAGTTCGCGCAACAGCCAGGCCTTGGCAAATTTCCAGTCCCGCAGCACCGTCTCTCGAGACACGTCGAGAGCCGCTGCGGTTTCCTCGACGCTCAGGCCGCCAAAGAATCGCAGCTCGACCACCTGGCTCTTGCGTGGATCGAAGACCGCCAGTTGCTTCAGCGCATCGTCAATCCCAATCAGATCGGCTTGTGGGGCCGGCGAAACGTGCAACGCCTCGTCAAGCTCGACATGCAGCGCGCCGCCGCCGCGTTTGTCGTATCGCCGCGCGCGGGCGAAGTCCACCAGCACGTTGCGCATCAGCCGTGCGCACAGGGCCAGAAAGTGCGCGCGGTTGCGGATTGACGTGCTCGGGACGTCAACCAGCCGCACGTAGACCTCGTGAATCAACGCCGTGGTTTGCAGCGTATGCGAGGGCCGTTCGCCCGCCATTTGCCGGCGCGCAATCTTGCGCAATTCGTCGTACACGACCGGAATCAGCTGTTGCAGGGCACCGTCCTCCCCCCGGCCCCAGGCCTCCAAGAGGGAGGTGACGTCGTGCATGACACTTTTTACCCCGAGTTCCCGCTTTACGGACAGGAGGTTGTGACCATGCGGTCCAAGGCAGTAGCGGTCGGCGCGGCAATCCTGATCCTGGTGGCGGTGGCGGGGGAGACGCGGCGGATGGGCGCGGCGTCGGGCGACACTCCGGCGATCCTGCTCGAGGGCACGGTCGTAACGATGAATGCGGCACGCGAGGTGATTCGTAACGGCCGGGTGTTGGTGCGCGACGGGCGAATCGCCGCCGTGTGGCAGGGCGGCAACGTCCCAGACGATGTTGATCTCACCGGTGTCGAGAGGGCGCCGCTCAGTCCACAGGCCTTGATCTTTCCGGGGCTCATCAACCTTCACGACCATCCGTTCTTCGACATGCTGCCGATCTGGCAACCGCCGTCTTCCCATCAGCAGCCGGCGTCCGGACGGCCATTGGGTACGGAACCCTATGCCAATCGGTATCAGTGGAACACCGGCCCAGGCCAGGCACCCGAAACGTTGCGCCTCACCACGAATCCATCAACGCTGATGACGCAGCTGAGCGGCCTCGGTCGCGCGGTCGAGGTGATCAAGTTCGCCAAGGCGCGCATGATCCTGGGCGGCACGACCACGACGCAGGGCGGCGGTTCGGATGCCGCCTATGATTCGTTGCTGTCGCGTAACGTGGAGAACCTGCACTTCGGCCGGCGCCGCATCGTCAGCCGGGTGCCTGCGATCGCGGCGATGAGCGCGACGGACAATGCGAATCTCTCCGCCGCGATGTCCGCGGGCCTGGTGGATGCGTTCCTGGTGCATCTTGCGGAAGGCGTCCGCGACTCCGATCGGCGTCCCGGCGACGCGGTGTCCTCGCGCGCCGAATTCGCGAACCTGAAGGCCAGAAACCTGTTGAACGACACCGCCGTCGTGGTTCACGGCGTCGGCCTCGAACCCCAGGATTTCATCGAGATGGCGCACGCTCCGGCGGCGCGTGCCGACGGCGCCGGCGATGGCCGCGGCGCCAAGCTGGTGTGGTCGCCGCTCTCGAACCTGTTGCTCTACGGCAAGACGGCAGCGATTTACGACGCGCTCGCCGCCGGTGTGCTGGTGTCGCTCGGCACCGACTGGACGCCAAGCGGTTCGCCCAATCTGCTGACCGAGTTGAAGGTGGCCGATCGCGCGCTGCGCGATCCCGCGCTGCTCGGCGATCGGCGACACCTCGTGCCCGCGCTGACCTCAGGTCACGCGGGGACGAAGGCGTCGGGTGCCGCGGAAGCGGCACTCGATCGAGTGCTCGTCGAAATGGTGACGATCAATCCGGCGATGATTGCGCGCTGGGACGACCAGGTCGGCTCCATCGAACAGGGCAAGGCGGCGGACCTGCTCGTGATTGAGCCCGGCGGTCGTGTCGCGGGACATTCCGGAATTCCCGAATCCGTGTACCGGCGGCTCATCGATGCCACCGAGCAAGACGTTCAACTGGTGATGGTCGGCGGAGCTGTGCAGGCCGGCGATGTGAACGTGATGTCGGCTCTGAAGCCTGGCGATTTCGAAGTGGTGGGCAGTAGTACGGGTTGCTTTGAGAAGGCGATCGACGTCACCGCACCGGTGCTGCCGAAAGGCAATCAGTCGCTGACCGAAGTCTCGGCCCTGGTGACCGATGGTCTACAGGCGCTAGGCGGCGACAACCCGCCAGTGGGCGGCGGTCCCTCGTCGCCGCTCGCCAACACGTGGAGCTACTTGAAGGCGCGTATCCCAGGAGCCGCGGCGCTGCCGGATCTCACCTTCAATTTTGCGCTCGTCTCCTTTTTCGGCATGACGCCGGCGGGCCAGGTCAATCTCGAAGCGATCGCGCCGCCGCCGTTATTTACTGTCGACGACCACTGGTGGTTCTCAACGATCGAGGCGGCGCCGAATGCGGCCCCTCCGTACGCGGCGTACGCCGCGAATTACAACCAGCTGACGTCGTCGCCGAATCCGTTCGCTGCGGAGCTATTTCGTGAGCGGTGGTACGGACGGTGCGCCCCGCAGTAGTAGGATGATGCGGAGCGCGGCGACGGTGTCGCGCGCTCCGCATATGACCGATCAAACCATGCGCGCTGTCGGCGTGCTCACCGCGCGCGTGATTCTCGGCCTGATCTTCGGCATGGCCGGCTACTGGAAGACGTTCGACCTGACGCCGATCGGCCACGCGCAGAAGCTGTTCATCGTGCCGTATGCCGACACCTGGATTCCGGTCTGGATGTTGTGGGCGACAGGCACGATTATCCCCGTCGTCGAGTTCGTGGCAGGTTGGATGGTGGTGGCTGGCTGGCGCGTGCGCGAGTGCCTCGTCGCACTCGGTCTGGTGCTGATCACGGTGACCTACGGCCACCTGCTGCTCGAACCGCTGTTCAACTTCAACGGCCACGTCATCCCGCGCACGCTGCTGTTGCTGGTCGTCGCCTTTACGCCACGGGACGCCGACTGGTTTTCGGTGGACTACTGGCTCGCGCGACGCTCGACTCGCGGCACTGGTGACGCACCGCACGCTCAATGAGTAGCGGCGTAAATTACGTAGTTCACGCCCAGCTTGTAGGCCTCATTCGACGTATCGAACGCGAATACGCCCTGCCCTGACCATTCCCAATATTCCGGCACGTTGTTGTCGAAATTGGCGATCACCATCAGACGGCGTGCGGGATTGTTGTCCTCGTAGATGCCGTAGTAACTCGGCTTGAGGCCATACATCGGGTGCAGGATCGCGTCGATGTCCTTGATGCGGAAGAACGAGTCGAAGATCGCGTGTGACTTCTCGATCTTGACCAGACGTCCTTCGGGCAATACCCGGCGCATCTGCGACTCGAACACGTTCCATTGCTCGGGACCATCGAAGTCCTCGAAGATCGCGAAGCCACCCTTGAGCAAATACGAACGGAACGATTCGGCTTCGCCGTCGGTGAGGCTCCAGAAGCCCGGTTCCCACATCAAGGCGATCGGGTAGTTGAACAGCCGCGGATCGTCGAGCGACATGATGACGTCCGCGTCGGTGCGGATGTCCATCAACGTGATGTCCTTGATGATCATCGAGAGGTGCTGCTCGGCGCGCGGGTAGTCGTGATTCCACGCCGCGCTGAAGCCGCCGCGGCGGAAGCCGCGAAGATCGGATCCCCAACGGAGCCGGGCGAGTGTGACCTGGCCATCCCCGGGTAGCGGATCGGAGCGGCCGGTGAGGACGCCGCCACTGGCCACCAGCGCGACAAGCGCGATCGACACCGCGAGCCCCGTCCGGCGCCAGCCAGGCATGTGCCGATGATAACGCCGTTGCCTACGCGTGCGCGTGGCGTTCGAGCAGCTGTTCGAGAATGGCCGCCGGCTGCACGCCGGCCGAGCGCTGCACTTCCTTGCCGCCCTGGAAAATCATGATCGTCGGGATGGAACGGATGCCATACCGTGCGCTGAGCTCGGGGTGGGCTTCGGTATCGACCTTCAAAATCAGCGCGCGGCCAGCAGTTCGCTGGGCGAGCTTGGCGATTTCCGGCGCCATCATGTGGCATGGGCCACACCACGAAGCCCAGAAGTCGATCAGGACAGGCACCGACGCGTTGGCAATCGCCGCGTCGAACACGCCTGTGTTCGGGACGTCAATCGGCTCATTCGGACGGGGCAGCGCGGTCTTACATTTTCCGCACTGCGTGGGTTTGTCGAGCCCCGCGTAGCGGAGGCGGTTGGTGGTGCCGCACGAGCCGCACGCGAGAAGCACGCCGTTATCGTCGAGTGTCATCGTGAAGCCGCCTCAGGCGTGACATACGCCTCTCTTGGCCGAAGCAACAGCGATGCCACTCGCCCGTCGTGCTAGCGCAGCCGCTTCGACATTTTCACCGCCGCCATCGGCTGGCCGCGCATGTTGTGCTCGGTGCAGCCTTCGGACCGGTAGCCGAGCGCCGCATAGAACGGCTCGGCATTGATCGAGGCCAGCAGTGCGAGATGGTCGAGATGATGGGCGGCGGCAAGTCGCTCCATCTCTCGCACCAGCGCGGTGCCCACGCCACGGCGGGCCGCTTCGGGCAGCACATAGCAGGCGCGTAGCTCCGCATCCTCGAGCACCAGCGCACCGAGGCCAACGACCCTGCCATCGATCTCCGCGAACAGTCGCAGCTCGTGGTCCGGGTTCTTGACGAAGTGATCGACGAAATCGTCGGTGGGTGGCACGCACCAGGCGTCGATCAGCTCGGGCGGATAGTGATCGGCGGCAAGCCCGCGGACCGATTGGGCATGCACCTCGAGAAACAACCGTTCCTCACCGCTGCGCAGTTCGCGAATGGCGACGGGCACGGGGAACTTTCTCTAACGCGAGCGTTCGTGATTCGAAGACGATGTCGAACGTGATCGGCACGCGCCGATGATACTGCGAACGGGCGTTAGGTCATTGCCAGCCCTGCCGCTTGGCCACGGCGCACGCTTGCTCGGAGCCGAGCTCGCACGCTGTCACGATGTCGGCCCGCGCAGCTTTCAGGTCGCCCTTCTGATGATTCGCGCCGCCGCGTTCGAGATAGGCGCGGCCGTCGCCTGGCTGATAGGCGAGATAGTTTGTCCAGTGCCCAATGATCGTGTCCCATTCGCCACGTGGCGCAAGGAGTAGATCGATGCTGAGGACGGCATCGAAGTGCGAGGGATTCTGGCGCACGGCTGCTTCAAATTCGGCGAGGGCTGCCTGCTTGTCACCGGTCCTGACGTGCGCACGCCCGCGCGCGTAGTGCCCGTCGGTGCCGTCCGCCGCTGCCGACGCGATCTGGCGCTCCATAAACTCGCGCCAACTCGGCACGTTCCGGTTGGTCGGCTCAATTTCGGCCAGGAGCTCAAGCGCAGTATTAGCTTCGTTGATCCGCCCAAGCCCGGCGAGTGCTCGAAACCGAACCGCCAGCAGGTCCGGATCGTCGGGCCCCATCAGCAGGCCGGTCGTGGCATCCTCGAGCGCGGCGTCGTCCTCCTTGGCGTCGAGATAGGCCGACGCGCGAGCGAGGAAAAATGCCGGCGCCGGTCCGGCGGCGACGGCGGACTCGAACTGCCGAAGCGCCTCTTCACCCTCGGCGGACCGTCCCAGGTCCCACGCCACCACCCCGCCTAACACTGCGAGTGCGGGATGATCGGCGACGAACGGTTTCGCCCGGTCCCAAATGGCGGTAACGGCTCGATGCGACCCACCCCAACGCGGCAGCCGGCAGATCGCGAGCGCCCACCGAATGCGAAGGCTGGCGGGTGCCATCGCCAGGCCGTCCTGCGCGATCTCGCCGCACTCGGCCTGGGTGCCGCCGGCACGCGCCACGTTGATCAGCAGCTGGTAGCCGAGTACTTCCTGCGGGTCCCGCTGCAGGGCGGCACGCGCGTCGCGGTCGGCTTTCTCCAAGTAGCGTTCCATGCCCGCGAACTGTTCGGGCGTGGTGTTGGCGGCCAACCTCGTCCCTCTCGCGTCAAACGCCAACGAAAACATGTGAGTACCGCTGGCGATGTAGGGGACGACCGATTCCGGCGACGCGGCAACCCACTCCTCGATGAGCGGCGTAATCGACGGATCGGCGATGTCAAAGGTGGCCATCAGTCGATGCCACTCGGACTCGTGACGGATGTCCTGAGCGACCCGGACCCGCTTTGATTCGAGCGTCTGGGTCAGGGTGTCGAAATCGCGGCCGTGGAGCGTGCGGAGAACCTCGACCCGCGCCGGCGACCCCTCGTCCTCAGGCGGCTCGAACGGCGGAGGCGCAGGAGTAGCGGGGTCGCGATCGATTCCGGCAAAGGTCCGCGGTCCGCCCAGCAACATGTTGATGCTGGGAAACAGACTTTGGCCCAGGATTTGGCCGAGCAGGACGCTTACGGCGAGGCTCGCCAGCACCCCCAGCACCACCGGTCCGAAGCGTTTCATGTTTTACCTATCGGCCGGGGGCACGCTGCCCGTGAGCGAAACCAGACGGCTGGCGTCCCAGTGCGGCGAGTGTGACAATCAGTGCAGATGGCGAAGCAGCCGCTCGACGACCAGATCGACCACCTCTATCAACTTCCCCTCGATGAATTCACCGCGGCGCGAAACGCGCTCGCCAAGAGCAGCGGCGCGAGCCAGGTCAAGAAGCTCGAAAAGCCCAACCTCGCCGCATGGGCGGTGAACCAGTTGTATTGGCGCGATCGCAAGGCTTATGACGAGGTCATCACGGCCGCCGAACGCATGCGGGCCGCGTATAA
>Ga0190265_10003055_pt1 | contig 11396 bp, 9 predicted proteins | sample Popmic124T_FD_133135 | JGI IMG/M metagenome (GOLD analysis project Ga0190265, IMG submission 133135) | Populus adjacent soil microbial communities from riparian zone of Indian Creek, Utah, USA - 124 T | ecosystem: Environmental > Terrestrial > Soil > Riparian zone | place: USA: Utah | collected...
ACAGCAGATTACAGATGCGGTGAAAGCCCGGTACGGCAAGGCCGCCCGGGGCGTGAGGGACGGTGGGATCGCCAGCGCCTGCTGCGGCGACGGCTGCGGCTGCGGGGCGGACCCCATCACCAGCAATATTTACGATGCCGGCCAGACGAACGATCTTCCTGCGGAGGCCGTCGCGGCGTCCCTCGGATGCGGCAATCCGACGGCGCTGATTGACCTGCACGAGGGCGACGTCGTGCTGGACCTGGGGTCTGGCGGCGGAATCGACGTGCTGCTCTCGGCCAAGCGCGTCGGACCGCGCGGCAAAGTCTACGGCCTGGACATGACCGACGAGATGCTCGCGCTCGCCCGCGAGAACCAGGCGAGGGCGAACGCGCAGAACGTGGAGTTCCTCAAGGGGCAGATCGAGGCGATTCCGCTGCCCGAGGCGAGCGTCGACGTGATCATCTCCAACTGCGTCATCAATCTGTCGTCCGACAAGGATCGCGTGCTGGAGGAAGCCTTCAGGGTGTTGAAACCCGGCGGGAGGCTCGCCGTCTCCGATGTCGTCGTACTGGGAGATGTCTCATCCGGATTGCGGCGCAACATGGAGCTGTGGGTAGGATGCATCGCCGGGGCGCTGCGGGATTCCGAGTATCTGGCCAAGCTGAAGGCAGCGGGATTCGTCGAGATCAGCGTTGAACCCTGGCGCACCTACAGCCCGGCGGATGCGGCCGCGTATCTCACGCAGGCCGGTGTGCCGCCCGAATCACTCGGGGAAGCTGAGGGCACATTCGCGTCGGCCTTCATCCGGGCCGTGAAGCCCAAAAGCGCCGCAGAGCCATGCTGCGCCTCTGACTGCTGCGCGTGATCAACGGCCTGCCGGCGTAATCGACGTTCCTTGACACGCCGATTCCCCCCGGCCAATCATCCGCGGGTGTTGCGAACGAGGCTGCTGCGCGGCGCCCTGATGGCCGGCGTCACGCTCGCGCTGCTCGCGCTGATCGAAGCCGGGCTCGCGGTCGCCGGCGTTGAAGGGCTGCTCGCAGCGCGATCCGTTCGCCGGTTTTTCCGAGCGCGTGCGCGTCTTCCGCGCGGAGCCGGCGCGCGGCGTCTACGCCACCCCGCCGGCGGCCGTTCAGCGTTCGTTCAACTACCAGGAGTTCCAGCTCGACAAAGCTGAGAATGGCTTCCGCTTCTTCACGCTCGGCGGGTCGAGCGCGTACGGCTTTCCGTGGGGCAGCGAGATCGCCTTCACGCGCGTGCTCGGCGACGCCCTGCGCGCGTCGCGGCCGGAACGCACGATCGAGGCGGTGAACGCCTCGGGCATGTCGTACGGGTCGAACCGGCTGCGCGTGCTCTCGCATGAAGTGATCGACTACGCGCCGGATGTCGTAATCGTGTACGAAGGGCACAACGAGTTCGTCGAGGCGCGCTTCTACCGGGAGCTGCTTGGCCGCGACGATCGGCTCGATCCGATGCGGACGGTGTTGTACCGCTGGCGGTTATTTACGCTGGCCACGCGCATGTCGGACTGGATCCGCGATCGATCGGCCCCCGCTCCCGAGCCGGCTAAAGCCGGCCCCCACGACGCCGGCGCGCTTGTGGGCCTCGACGTCGATCGCGACGAGCCAACTGGCGTCGACGCTGCCGAGAAGGAACGCGTGCGCGCCCGGTTCGAGGAGAACCTCCGCGACATCGTCGCGCGCGTACAGGCGAGCGGACGCACGATGGTGCTCTGCACGGTGCCCGCCAATCTCCGCGACTGGACTCCGTATCAATCGGCGTTCGACCCGGCGCTTCCGCTGGCGCAGCGCGACGAAGTTATTGCGGCGATCGCCGATGGCCGGCGCCGTCTCGAGGCGGGCGATGCCGCCGGGGCGATCGAACGGCTCGAGGGGGCGAGGGCACTGGCGTCCGGGTACGCCGACGTCCAGTTCGTCCTCGGGCGCGCGTACGAGACGGCGGGACGCCGGGACGACGCGCGAGCGGCGTATCTGCGCGCTCGCGATGCCGACACTCTGCCGGCGCGTGTGATCTCGTCCATCAACGAGTCGACGCGGCGGGTGGCCGCTGACACCGGCGCGCTGCTCGTCGACGTCGACCGCCTGTTCGAAGAGGCGTCACCGCACGGCCTCGTGGGCTTCAACCTGATCGAGGACTACGTCCACCCGAATCCGCAGGGACATCGGCTGATCGCGCTGGCGCTGTGGCGCGCCTTCGAGGCGCGCGGCCTCGCCGGGCCGCCGCGCGACGCGCCGCCCGAGGTGTTCTGGGCGGCGGTGGGCCAGGCACCGGCCGACCCGCTCGCGGCGGCGGCGGGAGGCGCCGGCGCGGTGCCGCCGTGGCGCTCGGCCGCGCTGCTCTACAACACGGGCGTGGTGCTCGAGCACCAGGGGTCCCCGGACCGCGCGATCGAGAAATACCAGGGTGCCGTGGACGTATACCCGAAGAACTTTGCCGCCGCGTGCAACCTCGGACGGCTGCTTGCCCTCAGGAATGATATTTCCGGCGCCGCGCAGGCGTTCCGCCTCGCGGTGGTCGCGAACCCGCGGAGCGAGCCGGCGCTGGCCGGGCTCGGACGCGCGCTCGTGCAGCTCGGCGCCGCGGCGGAAGCCGAGGTGGTGCTTCGCCAAGCGGCGGCCATCGACCCGAAGTCTGCAGGGACGCTCAGCTTTTTGGGGCATGCCCGGCGCATGCAGGGCAAGGCCGCGGAGGCCGGTCAGGCATATCGCGCTGCGCTCGCGATCGATCCGGAGGACCGTTTCGTCCTGGCCAGCCTCGGTGAGCTGCTTCTGACGCAGGGATCACTTGACGAAGCGGAACAGCTGTTCCGGAAGGTACTGAGCAGCGACGCCGGGAACTCGCGGGCGCACGCTGGTCTCGCCGTGGTTGCAGCGCGCCGGGGGACCGCGGCGGGAAACTGAAAATCGGCTACCGGAGGACTCAGATGCGGAACAGATGCGTACTAGCCGTTCTGGCGATGGTGTCGTTGGCGTCGGTTGCGTCGGCCCAGACGAATCCTCTGTGGCGCGAGGAGAAGGTGAAGAACTACCTCCCGCACATGACGTCACCGGAGGTAAGAGACCTGCTCACCCGCACCGACATGGTGCTCATCCCGGTGCCCTCGATCGAGCAGCACGGCTTGCACGGACCATTGGGGACCGATTTCTACCAAGGCACTGAGACCGCGAAGCTGATCGCGCAGCGCACCGACATCCTCGTCGCGCCGATCCTGATGGTGGGACAGGCCGGATACCACATGGAGTTTCCCGGCACCATCACGCTGTCGTCGGAAACACTGCAGGCCGTGTACTTCGAGGCGGCGAAGAGCTTGATCCAGCACGGCTTTCGCCGCTTCGTGTTCTTCAACAGCCACCAGGGAAATCAGTACATGACGAAGTTCGTGGTCGATCGAATCAATCAGGAGACGCCCGCCGTGGCGATCGACCTCACGGACGGACTCGCGGCGATGACGCCACGGGCGCCGCAGACGACTACGACGACTGCGCAGCCGTTCGATCGGCACGCGGGAGTCAACGAGACCTCGCGGGGGATGTACCTCTTTCCCTCGCTGATGTCGATGGACAGAGCTCAGACGCCGACGCTCACCCTGACGCCGGCGCTGGCGGCGATGCTTCCGCTCGTCAAGAGCGGCGACCAGGCGGCGACGCTGGTCTTCCTGGCCGAGGGGCTCAAGCCGAAGCCAACCGGCAAGGGGACGTCGGCGGCGGACATGTCGAGCACCGGTTCGTGGAGCGAGCGCGATCCGCGCCAGGCGACCGCGGAAGAAGGGCGGCGAACGATCGATTCGATCGTGAACCCGGCCGTCGCGTTCATCGATCGCTGGAAAGCGCTGCGGCCGAACTCGAGATGAGCAGACTCAGGGCTTCGTGGCGAGGTATTTAATCGTTGTCAGGATCTGCTGGTCGCGCGGGAGCTCGGTCATGCCGGGGGGAAACGCGCCGACGCGCAGCATGTAGGCGATGATGTCCACCTTCTGCTGCGCGGTCACTTTGCCGGGGTCATCGGAAGGCATCGACGTCCGGATGCGCTCGTACAGATCACCGAGCGTCAGGCCGCTCCAGTTGCCGCCGAATTCAAACCCTGTCAGCGCGGGCGCCGCCTCCGCACCCAGCAGGTTGCCCGCGTGGCACGCGGCGCAGTGCTGTCCGTAGAGCGCTTCGCCGCGCTTGGCCTGTTCGGCGGTGTAGACCCCGTCCCAGACCGAACGCGCTTCCTGGCCGCGTGGGATGGCGCACAGGACCGCGATCCACACGGCAACACACCCGAAAAGGCAAGCCCTGGTCCTCATCACCGTGAAGAAGTCGTCGCCGCCTGCGGCGTCCTGAACACCAGCTCGGCATCGTGAAGAAGCCGGCCGGAGTGTTAGCGGCATGGGCGGTCCTCCGCGAGAAGTATGACCTAAAGCGTGTCGAGCCCTTCGGTCAGCTCTATGTACGTCCCCCAAGGATCGGTGATGAAGGCGATTGCGATGCCCAGATCGGGCCGTTTCGTGTACGGCATGTCGAACTTGATGCCGGCCGCTTCGAGTTTCTTGCAGAAGGCCTCGAGGTTCCGCACCTCGAAGCCGATGTGATCGAGCGCGCGGCCTCTGGTCGCGGCAACCGGCGTCGGATTCTTCGAATACCGCAGATTGACGCCCGGCAGAATCCTGGACTCGAAGGCGGTGGCCGGGTTGCCACCCGGTTGACCGGGCTGCGCGCCAAAGACCTTGGCGTACCACGCTTCCATGTCGGCCATCGTCTTGCCGGCGGCAGCCGGTTCGTGCACGAAAAAGTGGATCTGATCGAACACGATGGGTGTCGCGAGCGTCGGCCGCTCCGGCATCTCGAGCCTGAGGCCATCCGGCGTGTAGAAGAAGCCGCCGCGGCCGCTCGCATTCAGCTCCATTTTCGTGCCGAGCGCCTTGAACCGCTCGACGCTGGCCAGGCCATCCTTCACCAGAAACCCCAGGTGGTCGACGATCGATCCCGCACTGCCGCCCGTCGGCTCACCCTGCCGCAGCAGGAACACGACACCCGGGAACTTCACGCCTTCGATTTGTCCGAGCTTGACGGCCGAGCCGCCGAGGCCGACGAAGAATGCTTTGCTCGCCTGTACGTCCCGCACGACCAGGTGCATGTGGCCGGTCGTGACTCCCGCCTCATTCGGGGGAGCGAGTTGAGCCTCAGACCTTCCCGGGAAAAGGCAGATCGCGAAACTCAGGATGCAGACGAAGCGTGTGAGTGTCATGAGTGACGCGGATTATACGTCCAGCTCAGAGCAGGGCGTCGGCCTGCCGGCGCCGCTCAGGTGTGGCGCGCGGGAGGAACCGGCGGTCGCGCCCCGAGCGCCGGTCGGACGGCACCAGCTGATAACCCTGAGCTACCAGGTTGAGCTCAATCGCCTGCAGCCGCCGGAAGCCGCTCTGCGCGTCGGCGTCCCAGTAGACGACGGTCGCGCCGCCCGGCCCGCACATGATCAGCCGCACCTGCTCGAGGCCTTCCTCGATGCGGATGATGCGGACTGAATCGTAGCGGGACACGAACAGCCATTCTCGGCGGCGGTGCTCGAGCATTCGGGTTACGGTCCGGGTCAGTTCCTCGGCCGAGACCGGCTTGCGGAGGATCGTGGTGCCCGGCATCTCGGGCACAGGGGATATACCTGTCACCACAACGATCGGTATGTTGGCGGTCTGGCTGTGCGCCCTCAACTCCTCGTAGATCATCGTTCCCGGGATCCGCGGAAGGTTCAGGTCGAGGATGATGAGGTCGGGTGTCTCTTGATCCAGATAGTAGAGGGCCTGGAGCCCGTCTTCACAGGCGTGAACGGCGAAGTCGGAGAGACTGAGCGCCAGGCGATATAACTCGCGCAGGGTCCAGTCGTCCTCCACGATCAGAAGGATGGGACGAGGCGGCACGTGAAGCCGACTCTGCTATCTACAACAATTGTTCCATCCCGAATGTCAGCCGAGGTTTCCTAGCTCAGTTCAGCGTCCAGAGCGTCAGGGTCGAGACATCCTTCACGAAGATCCGGTTGCCCGAGATAGCGGGCTGCGCCCAGGTGTCGGCGTCGGCGACCTTGTACCGCTTAAGCTCCTCCAGACCGGTCCTGCTCGCTCTGAAGACGACCAGCTCGCTGTCGTTCTCGAGCGAGAACAGGATGTTGCCTGCGCGCACGAGCGCCGCCTGCGCAGCCGCGCGCGGTTCGGACGACCACAGCGTCTTTCCGCTCTTCACATCCACGACGTAGTACTGCCCCATGTTGCGGCTGGTGAGGCCGTACATCACGTCGCCGTCGACGACGGAGTTGCTCATGCGGCCCGGGAGATCCGGCGCTTCCCACGCGGGCGCCGTCGCCCACTGATTGCCGCTGCTCGTGATCGTGAACGCCGTCATCGGGCCGCCATGGCCCCAGACAATCACCGCATCGCCGTATCGGACCGGCGTGATGGAGTTCGTGAAATTCGGGCTGACCAGCGCCTGCTCCCAGAGCAGCGCTCCGGTCGCGGCATTGACGCCGACGAGCTTGCCCTGCGTGATGGTTACCAGCTGCCGTACGCCGCCGAAGTCCGCCACGATGGGGGAGCCGTACCCGGGCCCGTCTCCGCTCCACTCCCACCGAGCCTGTCCGCTGTTCAGGTCAAACGCGGTGAGCGCGCCCTTGTTGTGCCCGCCGACGTGGAAGATGACGCTGTTGCCCTCGATGACGGGTGAGAAGGAATGGCTCGTGTACATCGGCACGGGCATCGAGCCGGGTTTCTGCCAGAGCTGCTTGCCGGTGGCCGCGTCGAATGCGGTGACAGTGCCGGTCATGCCGATGGAATACAGCCGTCCGTTGAAGAAGACCGGCGTCGACTTCGGACCGGGGCCGTGCGGCCGGGCTGCGCTGTTCATCTCGAACGGCGCCGCGTAGGCGGTGCGCCAGATCACTTTGCCGCTGGCCGCATCGATGCCGCTCATGACTTCTTCCTCGCCTTGTCGCGAGAAGACGTAGACGCGGTTGCCGACGACGATCGGCGTCGCGTAACCGGTGCCGACGTCGACCTTCCACCGCTGCGTGAGCTGCGCGGGCCACGCCGCCGGCGCCGTGAACCCGGCCTGGGCGCCGTCGCGGTTGGCGCCGCGCCACTGGGTGACATCGCTTGCAGCCTGCCGTGCCTGGCCGGCCGCGGTCACACCGCTTATCAGAAGCAGGATGATTGCTGCGCGCCGCATGAAGTCTCCTTATTTTCAGTTGTGGCGCGAACCCTGTCGGGTTCGCGAGGCGAGCCTGACAAGGCTCGCCCCACACACGAACGCGTTTCAATTCGCTCGGATGTTGTACGCCGTAAGAATACCCTGATCGCGGATGTACAGGCGTCCGCCGCTCACGACGGGATGCGCCCACGACGGCCAGCCCTGTTCGGGCAGCCGGAAACGGCCGGTTTCGCGGTAGGCGGTCGGCGACGCGTCGGCGAGCCCGACGACGTTGTTCTCGCTCCAGAGATACAGCGAGCCGTCCGCGTACGCGAGCGATCCCTTGCCCACGCTGCGGTTGCGCCACATCACTTTCCCGGTCGCGAACTCGAGGCACGTGAGGATGGCGTTGTGGAAGCCGTAGAGATAGCCATTCACGACCACGAGGCCGCCATGGTGGTTCTGCATGTCGCGCGTGAAGTACACCTCCTGCGCGCGCACTTCGCCGTTCTGCGCGCGCAGCGCGAGGAGTGCGCCGCCGGTCCCATAGTTCGAGCTGTAGAAGACCTTGTTGTCGTGAAACACCGGGGTCGCGATGTTGGCGGTGGAGTTCGACACCGCCGTGTGGCGCCACATCAGCTTGCCGTCGGAGGCGCGAATGCCCACGCCCGCCTCGCCGGTCAACGTCATGATGGTCCGCACGCCCTGGACGTCGGCCACGATGGGCGAGGAGTAGCCCGCGCGGTCGCTCAGCTCTTTCGCCACCCACACGGTCTTGCCGGTCAGCTTGTCGAGCGCGGCCATCCCTGCACCGCGGCCGCCGGGCGAGACGATGACGTTGTTGCCGTCGACGAGTGGCGACTCGCTGATCAGCCAGTCGATATTACGGCCGCCGAACTCCTGGAGGATGTTCCGCTGCCAGACCACCGCGCCGTCCTGCACGCGAAGCGAGGCGAGGTCGCCGTTTTCCGTGAGGACGTACACGCGATCGCCGTCCACAGTCGGTGTCCCGCGCGGGCCGGGACCGCGGTCGTTGTCGCCGGCGCGCCCGAGCGGCTTCACCCAGACCAGTTTGCCGTCGACGCGGTTGAGCGCCGATACGACGCTCTGCGAATTGCGCATCCCCTGGACGAAGATGCGGTCGCGGCTGACGGCAATCGATCCGAAGCCCGCGCCGAGGTTCGAGGTGCTCCAGGCGCGCGGCGGTCCGGCGGCGGGCCAGGATCGCAGCAGGCCCGTCTCCGGCGAGACGGCGGATCGGGACGGACCGCGCCACTGCGGCCAGTCGGTGCCGGCCTGGCTTCCTGCCTGGCTTCCTGCCTGGCCTTGAGGTGCGGCCACGCAGGCGAGCAGCAGGACGCATGCGACGACGAGGCGGGCTGCCATCAGTGGACTCGCGTTATCGAGCCGGGACGGGCCGTCCTTCGGCGGCGATCTCCGCGTCCTCCTTGCCCTGCTCGAACAAGTAGGTCTCCGAGCCGGCCTTGCGAATCGACAGCAGCGAGCCCCGGCTCTCGATCACCTTGCCGCCGTACCCCTCGAAGATGACCTTCTCGCCCGGCATCAGGTCCCGCGGCCCCCATCCCTGCCGACGGATCCGGTTCGGGCTGGTCAGCTCCAGGTTCCAGTTCACGACCTTGCCGTCGGGACCCGTCACGTCGATGTAAACGCGCATGTGCGGGTTCGTCCACGCGACCTGCGTGACGACGCCCTCCAGCTTGACCTTCTTCTTGGCGTCGTACTCGGTGTCGAACCCGTGGTGCGCGAGGAGGGGAGCAGTGCAGAACCAAAAAATCCCAAGGCCCAACCCCCAAACCCCAACTCGCTTTGGGATTTGGTCATTGGGATTTGGGATTTGAAACGAGACATTTCCCACTGATGCTTTCATGATCCGGTCTCCTGCCTGCCCGATTACCTGCCTGACCCGACGCCCTGGATGCCCGCCGCGACACCGTACTGGTTGTCCTCCAGACAGATGAACTCGAGGAGGTCGCCGCCGTCCTTGATCCCCGGGCGAATGAGGCTGGCGGTGAAGTTCAGCGTCACGCTCCTCGAGAGCGCCCCCGGATCGTCGATCGTGAACTGGTGCGTCATGCGCCCGAAATTGATGCGCGTCCAGCGCTCGACGGTGTGGAGCTTCTCCGTGTGCGGTGTGCCGCGGCTGTCGAACCAGAACTTGTCGTTGTAGCCGATCGTGTCGATCACGAGCGTGTCCTTCTCGAACTTACCGGTCGAGTGGCCCCACCAGGTGGGAATCGGATCGACCGGGTGTGGGCGGCCGTCCATGTAGATGACGCGATGCGCCCCGGCGTCGCCCGTCTCGTGAAGCTGGTAGATGTGCGTCAGCCCCTTCGACGTATAGGTCATAGCGAACTTCCACGGATACGGGTTGATGCGCGGCACGCCCATTGGCAGGCAGGCCGTGTACGGCTCGTCCTTGGGCAGCCGCTTTTCCCTCAGCTCGCGCGCCCAGGGGAGCAACGGCAGCTCGCCTGGCTTCAGGCCGCCCTCGCGCTCGATGTCGCCGTTCGACCCGCCGCCGAACCATGGCCCCGTGATGTCGATCGTGCCGTCAGGCAGACGAGGGATCGGCTGGCTGTTGACATCCTTGTCGGCCACGACCGGATTCGCGGGTGCAATGTGCCGCACCCGCTCCTCCTGTGCATAAACGACGAGCCCGAGAGCCGCGGTCGCAATTACGATAAGAGGCAGTCGTTTCACGTCGGTCTCCTTTAGAGCCGGCTGAAGCCGGCCCCCACGAGTACGAATTAGAAGCCGTACTTCACGCCGAACTGCATGATGCGCGGATTGCCGGACTGGCCGGTAATCCGGCCGAACTGCCCGGAGCCCAGGTTCGTCGTCGGATTGCCCCAGCTGAAGCTGTTGACAAGGTTGAAGGCTTCCACGCGAAGCTCGAGGTTGCGCGTGTCCCCGAGTCCGATCCGCCGGCGCAGCGCCAGGTCGACGCCGTTCCAGGAGCCCGGGCCCTCGATGCCGTTCCGGATGCTGTTGCCGATGGTCCCTGGCGCAGGCAACGCGAACGCCGCGCGATCCAGGTAGTTCAGGATCCGGCCCTGCGCGTCGAACGACGTCTCGCCGTAGACGTCATCGCTGACCTGGTTGACTCGCTGCGCGCTGATGCCGCTGAAGGCGGTGTCCACGCCCGTCGTGATGCTCATCCAGCTGCCGGAGCGGATGGTGACGATGCCGGAGATGCTCCAGCTGGACGCCAGCGTCCGCAGCACGGCGTTGCTGAATTGCGGCGTTTCGATTCCGACCGTGGCGTTGGCGATATGGGTGCGGTTCTGATCGCAATACCCACGATCGTGGTCCGGGTTGTTCGGGTCGGTATACGTGGCGCCGAACTGGGCGCTGGTATTCATTTCGAGGCCGAAGCAGCGCGACAGCGTGTAGTTCGCGCTGAAGCTGAGGCCGGCAGCCGCCCGCCGCTGGACCGACAACCGCATCCCGCGATAGCTCTGATCGCCGTCATTCGTGTACTCGTCGAGGATGCCGATCAGCCCGGCGGATCTGGGGTTCTCGTTCGACAGCGACAGCACGCGCCGCTGCTGCAGGTTGCCGTTGGTCGTGCACACCGGGAATGCCACGCCGTTGATCGTGCACGGGCCCAATCCCATGAACACGCCGTAGTTCACGGCCTGAAAACCCCAGAGCCGGTCAGAGTACCGGCCCAGGTAACTCGCGGACGCCTGCCAGCTGGTGCCGAGCTGCTGCTCGATCGTGACGTTCCACGACTGGATGCGCGGCGCATTGAGGCTCGGGTCGATCGAGGCAAACGTGCCCAGCAGCGGGAACTCGGTGTCCGGGCCCGGGACGATGGGATGCGGATCGCCGCCCGGCAGGTGGCCATACGGGTTGTCGAACCCTCCGGGCGGATCCGTCAGCCGGATCCGGTTGCCGTACGGCGGCGCGGCTGCCGGGTTCGACATGAACTCACCCGTCGGGTAGTCGTAGGAAAGACCGTACGACGACCTCACGGCAAGACGTCCGTTACCGTGCACGTCCCAGCCGATGCCGGCGCGCGGTGCGAAGTTCATCCACTTGGTGTCAAGCCCGGTCGCCCCATCCGGAAAACCGGGGTCGCCGGGGTAGGTCAGTCCAGCCGGCGCGTTCTTGAACTGCGTACTGACAACGTTCCGGGTGAAGGCCTCGCGATCGAACCTGGTAATCGAGCCGCGCAGCAGGTTCTGGCTGAAGAACGGCTCCCAGCGGACGCCG
>Ga0190265_10003056_pt1 | contig 11395 bp, 9 predicted proteins | sample Popmic124T_FD_133135 | JGI IMG/M metagenome (GOLD analysis project Ga0190265, IMG submission 133135) | Populus adjacent soil microbial communities from riparian zone of Indian Creek, Utah, USA - 124 T | ecosystem: Environmental > Terrestrial > Soil > Riparian zone | place: USA: Utah | collected...
CGACGAGGAGTGGAAGCCGTCGGCGGTCGAGACGATCGAGGGCATCCGCCGGATCAAGGCGGAGATTCCCGGCGTCAAGACCTCGCTCGGCGTCTCCAACGTCTCCTTCGGCGTCTCGCCGCGGCCGCGGGCGGTCCTCAACTCGGTCTTCCTCCACCACTGCGTCGAGGCGGGGCTCGACCTGGCGATGGTTAACCCGAACCACATCACCCCTTACAGCGAGATCTCCGACGAGGAGCGTGAGCTGACCGACGACCTCGTCTTCAACCGCCGCGAGGACGCGCTGGAGCGCTTCATCTCTCACTTCGAGTCCCAGGGCGAGGAGGCCGAGGCGGAGGTCGCCGACCCGACCGCGGGCATGGAGCCCGAGGAGGCCCTGCACTGGCACATCCTGCGTCGCAAGAAGGACGGGGTCGAGGACTGGATCGACCGCTCGGTGGAGAAGATCGGCGCCGTCCCGACCCTGAACGAGGTGCTGCTGCCGGCGATGAAGGAGGTCGGCGACAAGTTCGGCGCCGGCGAACTGATCCTGCCCTTCGTCCTGCAGTCGGCCGAAGCGATGAAGCGCGCCGTGGCGCAACTCGAGAACTACCTGGACCGGATCGACGGCCACACCAAGGGCAAAGTCGTGATCGCGACCGTTTTCGGCGACGTCCACGACATCGGCAAGTCGCTCGTCAACACGATCCTCACCAACAACGGCTACACGGTGATCGACCTCGGCAAGCAGGTCCCGGTCGACACGATCATCGAGGCGGCGGTGGAGAACGAGGCGGACGCGATCGGCCTCTCCGCACTGCTGGTCTCCACCTCGAAGCAGATGCCGATCTGCGTGCAGGAGCTGCACCAGCGCGGGCTCGAGTTCCCGGTGCTGATCGGCGGCGCGGCGATCAACCGCGACTTCGGCCGCCGCACGCTCTACCCCAGGGGCAAAGAGTCCGACGAGGTCTACGAGCCCGGCGTCTTCTACTGCAAGGACGCCTTCCAGGGGCTCGACACGATGGATGCCCTGGTCGACGTGCCGGCGCGCGAGGCGCTGGTGGAGCGGATCCGCGCCGAGGCCAAGCAACTGCGCGAGAAGCCGGTCGAGGTCGATGACGGCCCTCCGGTCACCGACGACAGCGAGCGCTCCAAGACCCGCACCGACGTGCCGATCCCTTCTCCACCCTTCTGGGGAGTGCGCGAGGTCGAAATCGATCTCGGCGAGGTCTTCCCCTACCTCGACCGTCACGTCCTCTTCAAGCTGCACTGGGGCGGTCGCGGCGTCAAGGGCGAGGCCTGGCGCGACCTCATCGACGGCGCCGATGGCGAGGAGGGCTTCGCACCGCGCCTCGAGCGCATGTGGCGAGAGCAGGACTACCTTTACCCACGGGCGCGGCTCGGCTACTTCCCCTGCGCCGCCGACGGCAACGAGCTGGTCGTCTTCGACCCCGAGAACGGCGAGCGCGAGCTCGAGCGCCTGGTCTTCCCCCGCCAGCCCAAGCACGACCGCATTTGCCTCAGCGACTTCTTCCGGCCACTGGACTCGGACGAGCGCGACGTCGTCGCTTTGCAGGGGGTGACCGTCGGCCCTGAGGTGACCGACCTGATCGAGCGGCTGGAGAACGAAGGTGAGTTCGCCGAGCAGCTATTCGTGCACGGGCTCGGCGTGCAGGCAGCGGAGGGGCTGGCCGAGTGGCTGCACTCGGAGGTCCGCAGCCAGCTCGAGATCGGGCTGGACCAGGGCCGCCGCTACTCCTGGGGATACCCCGCCTGCCCCGACCAGTCCGAGCACGAGAAGGTCTGGCGCCTGCTCGGCCTCGAGCAGATCGGCATGACCCTCTCCGACGGCTACGCGGTGATGCCCGAGCAGTCAACGGTGGCGATCGTCGCGCACCATCCTCAGGCCGTCTACTTCGGGATGAAATCCGGCTTCGTGCCAGAGGACCCCGCTCCCGACGAACTGATCGCCGGGACCGAGCGCGGAGGCGAGCTGCCTCCCGAGTCGGAGCCCGCGGCGGCCACTATTTAACTAGTGCGATTTCGCAAAGTTGGGAGAATCTGTCATACCAACTGGAAACCTTATCCGTGTCGCACTATGATCAAATGGCCCAGCGGGTAACACCGCGGGCTGAGTTACGGTTAGCGCCGGGGCCTTCTTTCAGAGGTCCCGGCGCGATTTGCATGTGAGGGGAGGGTTTGCTTCCGAAACCGTACGGTTATATATCTCCCTTTCAATACTGAAACCTTACGGTTATATATCCCTCTTGAGGAGTGCGGCGGGCGGGGCGGGACCTTTCGATCCCGCCCCATCTAGCGCCCGCTGCTCGCCCCCCTTGCTGACGGGTAGGGGGTCGACTTTTCGAACCCGGGTCGCCGCTCGTGCCGGGTGTCAAGCTGGCAGCCGCAACCTGAATACAGGGCTATAGAACAATGGTCAAGACAGTACAATCAGTCAGATTTGTCATACTAAGTGCGAATTCTGTCGCTTTAGGCTGCAAATCACTGCAACACATTTTCGCGCGCGCGCATTTTGGTGGAGTCAGTGTGTGTGCAGCGAGGCATGAAGACCGGTGACGAGAGACCGCACGAAATCAGGGTCCTCACCGCCGATGCGGAGCCCGTCGAGGCGGCCGTCGATGAGCGCATCCAGCCAGGTCTCGACCGTACCGAGGGCCCAGGTCCCGGGGTCGCTCTCGAGCTTGGAGACGCAGGAGACGACCTGGCCATCCTCGACCGCGACCCGGACCCCGGCCAGCCGGCCCTGGGGCTCTCCCAGCTCGGCGCCCCCTGACTCCCCCGCGCTGGTGTCGACGGCGAGCAGGCACGCTCCGGCACGTCCCTCGGGCAGCGTCACCAGAGGAACGGCGAGGAGGAAAACGGCCTCGATGTCGATCCGGGTCACCACCTCAGCCTCTTCGGCCAGGTGCTGGCACTCGCAGCGTCCGGCGACGGCAAGCGGCGCCACGGCTTGGCGCAACCAGGGCGTGACCACGTAGGGCCGCCCTCCGCCCTGCCCCGACACCTGCTCGACCTGACGCGCGGCGCGCATCGCCCCCAGGCGCCGTTCGATTCCCGGATAGGAAAGTTCCGGAATCAGAGCGTCGAGCTCGGTCAGCGAGAGAGGGCGGGCGGCCAGCGCTCGCAGCATCGTCGACCCCCAGCCACCGACCAGGGCTCGGATCGCTGCCTTGGCGGGCTCGCTGCCGAGTGAGATCGGGCCCTGCGGCGCCCGCTCCAGCCATGCTTCCAGCGCATCCGCGGCTAAGAGCACCGCCCGACCCACCCCGGTCAGCTCGTTTTCCACCGTGTAGGGCATGCCGCCCCGCTCGCGCTTCGCCAGCGCCCCGAGCTCGCGGAGGCTGCCGACCTGGCTGCGCAGCGTGGTCTGCGCCGCGCCTCCTATCCCTTCCCGCAGCTCAGGGAACCGCAAGGGCCCATCGGTGTGGGCGCGGAGAATCGGAATAGTGAGCGGACCGGCACAGAGGGAAAGCACCATCCCCCCGGCCCGGACCCGCGCAGCAGGGGGTGAGGTCTCGGCTGGCATCGGTCTATAAGTAACGGACTAGTTCTATCTTGGTATCCGCCAGCGGCGGCAGCCTATCCGAAGCAGGCGTGACTCGACCTCTCCCCGAAGGAAGACCGAGAACTTGCGCAGGTTGCGGGCGGCTGCGCGCTCAGCCCAGCGTCGCGCTCTCGACCGCGACGCTCGCCGTGCCGTCGAGGGCGTCGAGCGCCTTGCGCACCGACATCGCGACGCAGGTGAAGATCGGCGTCTCGCGCTCGGTATAGGCGCTCGACTCGGTCGGGCGCAGCTCCTGGACCAGGTCGAGGAACTCGCCCGGGTCGTCGCCCTCGAAGGCGACGACGAACTCCTGGTCGTCGAGACCGAAGGAGTAGGAGGTGTTGATCGCGATTTCGGGGTGACGGCGGCCGACCTCGATGTGGCTCATCATGATCCGCTGCCGCTCCTCAGCCGGCAACCCGTACCAGCGGCGCTGCTTGACCATCGGGTAGAGGAAGAGGTACTTGCGCTCGGAGACGCAGATCTCCGGCCGCGCCGACTCCTCCGAGTAGGGCGAGCGCTTGGTCATCGAGAGGAACGAGTAGGGCGTCTCCGCCCACTTGGCTAGGCCGCTCTGGCCGAGCACGACGTGGAAGGTATGGAGGTCGTCCAGATTGGGGCTCTGGCTCAGCAGCACCAGATCGGCGTCGCCGCGCGTACCTATGGTTGAGTAGGCGCGCAGCGAGCGGTCGAGGGCGAAGTCCTCGCAGGCGGCGAGAAACTCGCGCTTGTCGACCGCCCGCAGCTCGGCGTCGCGGCGCCGCCAGGCGGGATCCAGCTTGAAGAACGTGAACTTGGCAAACGTGCGATCGGCCATCGGGCTCACGATAGCGCCGGTTGCGATCGTCGCCGTCTCTATCGCCGTGCTCCTGGTGCTGCGGCTCGCCGGCGCCGGCTTCGAGGGGAATCCGCCAGAGGTGCTGCGGGACGCGCCCGAGCGGATCTGGGAAGTGGCCGACCGCCGCGCCCCGGTCCTCGGCGTCACCCTCCTCGTCTGGGCCGGGGTGCTCGGCCTGCTGCTGGCCGCAACCCGGGGGCGCGCCGGGCCGCTGGCAGCTCGTCTCCTCGCCCTCACCCTCGTCTACCTGCCACTGACGCTGCTGGGCACCGCGGCACTGGAGCCTGGCGTGGGTGCGGAGCGGCTGCTGGTCATGCTCGCTCCGCCGGCGCTCGCCGCGCTCACCCTCGCCGCGCTGGGCGGTGACTACCGGTCGCTGGCGGTCGCCTGCGCCGCGACGGTCCTTGCCCATGCGGCCGACCTGGTCGCGGGCTCGCCCCTGACCCAGCTCTCGCTCGCCGGGCCCAATCCCGCCGCGGGTCATCGCTACTACGGGATCGGCAACGAGCTCGAGGCGATCCTGATCGTCCTCACCCTGGCCGGCACCGGCGCCACGCTTTCGGCTTTTCCCGCCCGGGAGCCCGGGAAAAGCCGGCAGCGCGCGGCCGCAGCCTTCCTCGCCGTCGCCGCGGTGCTCGCCTTCGTCTTCGCCTACGGCCGCTACGGCGCGGACGTCGGCGCGGCGATCGCGCTGCCGCTGGGGGCAGCCGTCGCCGCGGCGCTTGTCCTGGGCCGGCCGAGGCTCGCCCTGCTCGCCCTCGCCGTCCCGTTGCCGGCGCTGGCCATCATCGCCGCCATCGACTTGCTCAGCGGCGCCGACGCGCATCTGACCAGCACCGTCCTGCAGGCGGAGAGCAGCGGCGACGTCCTCGCCGTGCTCGGTCGCCGCCTGCGCGAGGCGGGGGAGAGCTTCGGCAGGCCACTGCTCCTTCCCGGCCTGCCCTTCGTGCTCGCCGGCGCCGTGCTCGCCTGGTTGCGGCGGAACCGCATCGCCGCATGGCTGGGCGGTCTCCCCGCGATGCGGGCTGGTTTGAGCGGCGCCCTCGCCGCCACGGTCGCCGGCACGCTCGCCAACGACTCCGGAGCCCTGCTGCTGGAGCTTGGCGCCGCCTACCTGTTCGCCATCCTCGGCTATGCCTGGGCGCAGAGCGCTTCCAGGGTGGGCGACCCGCCGGGCCGTTACCCTTAGCCCTTCGTGCGCATTGCCCTTGTCTCGCCATATTCCTGGACCTATCAGGGGGGCGTGAACCGGCACGTCGAGGCGCTCGCCGAGGAGTTCATCGGACGGGGCCATCATGTCCGCGTGCTCGCTCCCTTCGACCCTCCGGGGCGGCTCAGCCGTACGCTGCACCGCTCCGCACCCCTGGAGCGAGAGGTCCCCGATTACCTGGTGCCGCTGGGCCGCACCGTGGGGATCGGCGCCAACGGGGCAGTCTCCAACATCGCCGTCACGCCCTCGGTCGGCTTCGCCGCCCCCCGCCGCGCGCTTCGCAGCGGCGACTACGACGTCGTCCACGTCCACGAGCCGGTCGCGCCGCTGGTCGGCTGGAACGCGGTGCTCGGCGCCCGCGCCCCGGTCGTCGGCACCTTCCACGCCTACTCGACCAAGGCGCTCCCCAACCACCTCGCCAGCGCGCTTGGCGCCCGGCGGGTCCTCAACCGCCTCTCGGCGCGGATCGCCGTCTCGGAGGCGGCCGCCTGGACTGGCCGCCGCTGGTTCGGCGGCCACTACGAGATCGTCCCCAACGGGGTCGACGCCGACGCCGCCCCGGCCGGTCCCGGTCCTTCTGCGGGAGAGCTGCGGGTGCTGTTCGTCGGACGCTCCGAGGAGCGCAAGGGCCTGCCTGTCCTGCTCAGCGCCTTCGGCGCTCTGGCCGAGCACGTTCCCTGCCGCCTCACCGTGATCGGCGCCGAGCGGGAGGAGGTGCTGCGATACCTGGCCGATCCGGAGATGATGCGCTGGATCGACGTGCGCGGGCGCGTCTCCGGCAAGAGCCTCTGGAGCGCCCTGCACGAAGCAGACCTGCTCTGCGCGCCTTCGCTGTCGGGTGAGAGCTTCGGGATGGTCCTGACCGAGGCGTTCGCGGCAGGTACTCCCGTGCTCGCCTCGGCGATCGCCGGTTACAGCGACGTCGTCACCGATGGGGTCGACGGCGTGCTCGTGCCGCCGGCCGACCCGCAGCGCCTCGCCGAGGAGCTGCAGCGCGCCCACTACGAGCGCGAGCGGCTTGCGGAGATGGGCGAGGCGGCTCGGCAGAGCGCCCGCCGCTATGCCTGGTCGCGGATAGCCGACCAGGTCACCACGGTCTATGAGCGGGCGATCGAGGTTCCCCGGCCCGCCGGCGCAGCCGCGCGGGCGGTGCACTGGGCGGGGCTGAGGCCGGCCGACGGCAAGCCGCTGCAGCCTCCCCGGAAGTTGCCTTCGCTCGACCCCGAGCCGGTCACCGCGGCCCGCGGCGGACGCCGCTTCGCCCGCCGCATCGCGCTCGGCGTCACCGGCGCGCTCGGCCTTGGCCTGACCGCACTGGCCGCGCAGCGGATCGGCGTCGACAACGTCGTCTCGAGCATCGTCCGCTCTGACGTCACCTGGGTCCTCATCGCCTGCGCCCTGATGGCACTCTCGCTCTTCGCCCGCGCGGCTTCCTGGTACGCGATCGTGCGCGCCGCTCTGCCGAACCGGCCGGTCCGCCGGCGCGACGTCACTTCGGCGACGATGATCGGCGTGCTGATGTCGGCGACGCTGCCGGCGCGCCTCGGTGAGCCGGCCCGTGCGATGGCGCTCGCCCGCCACACCGGTCGCATGCGCGAGACCTTCCCGGTCCTGCTGGGGACCATCGTCTCGCAGACGATGCTCAACATCCTCGCGTTGGCGATTCTCGGCGCGATCATCGTCTCCAGCACCGATCTCTTCCACTCCAGCACCGAGAAGCTCTTCGCCTTCAGCCTCGTGCCGTTGGCGCTGCTGGTCGTCGTGCTGGCGGCGCCGACGTTGATGCGTCGCAACGGCAATGGCCGTGTCGCCCGCGCTGCCGCATACGTTCACGCGGCTCTCGTCCAGGTACGAGCCGGGCTCGCCGTCTTCCGCGAGCCCCGCCGCGGCGCCGCTGCTGCCGCGGGTCAGCTCGGAGCCTGGGCGATCCAGCTTGCCGCCTGCTGGGCCCTCTTCGCCGCCCTGGGGCTGAGCGACCAGGCGAGCGTCGGCGCTGCCGCCGCGGTTCTCTTCGCCGTCAACGTGACCGCGGTCGTGCCCGCGACCCCTTCGAACATCGGCGTCTTCCAGCTGGCGGTGATCAGCGTCCTGCACACCGGGTTCGGAATCGGCACGGCCGACGCGCTCGCTTATGGCGTCATCCTGCAGGCGGTCGAGATAGCGACTGCCGTCGCGCTCGGCCTTCCGGCCCTGGTGCGCGAGGGGCTCACCTGGAGCGACCTGCGGGTGCAGGCTCTCTCTGCCTCGCCGGTGCGGCTCGAGCCCCACCCGCAGGCCCGTGAGGCCGATACCCGGCACGGCGTCAGCGCCTAGCGCTTCCCTATCCTTCCGCGTCCCATGACACAGATCGGAACCCCAGACAATCCCGTCCGCGTCGCCATCGTCGGCGCCGGCCCCTCCGGCTTCTACGCCGCCGAGCACATCCTCAAAGACGAGGCGACCCACGCCCAGGTCGACCTCTTCGACCGCCTCCCCACTCCCTTCGGCCTGGTCCGCGGCGGCGTCGCCCCCGACCACCCGAAGATCAAGTCGGTGATCCGCGTCTACGAGAAAACCGCCGCCCGCGAGGGCTTCCGCTTCTTCGGCAACGTCAAGGTCGGGCACGACATCGAGGTCGCCGACCTCGAGCGCCTCTACCACGTGATCGTCTTCACGGTCGGCTGCGAGACCGACCGCCAGCTCGGCATTCCCGGCGAAGAGCTGCCCGGCAGCCACGCCGCCACCGCCTTCGTCGGCTGGTACAACGCCCACCCCGACTACTGCGACGACGCGTTCGACCTCTCCAGCGAACGGGCGGTGGTGATCGGCAACGGCAACGTGGCGATGGACGTGGCGCGGATGCTGGCGCTGACCGACCACGAGCTGCGCCAGACCGACACCGCCGACCACGCGATCGAGATGCTCGATGCCAGCCAGATCCGCGAGATCGTCGTGCTCGGACGCCGCGGCCCGGTCCAGGCGGCGTTCACCAACCCGGAGATCAAGGAGCTGGGCGAGATGGAGGACGCCGACGTCGTCGTCGACCCCACCGAGGTCGAGCTCGACCCGGCAAGCGCCGCGTACCTCGAATCCGAGGAGGCCGACAAGACGACGCGCGTCAACGTCGAGACCCTGCGCGAGTTCTCGCAGCGCACGCCCGAGGGCAAGCGCAAGCGGATTGTCCTGCGCTTTCTCACCTCCCCGGTCGAGATCCAGGGCGACGGCAAGGTCGAGAAGGTCGTAATCGGCCGCAACGAGCTGGTCGACGAAGGCGGAGCGCTGCGTGCCCGCGACAGCGGCGAGCGCGAAGAGCTCGAGTGCGGCCTGGTGCTGCGCTCGGTCGGCTATACCGGCATCCCGATCGAGGGCGTTCCCTTCGACGAGCAGCGCGGGCTGATCCTCAACGAGGGCGGCCGCGTGCTCGACTCCCACGACGCCGGCCACAAGGTCGGGCACTACACGGCCGGCTGGATCAAGCGCGGCCCCTCTGGCGTGATCGGCACCAACAAGAAGGACGCCCTGGAGACGGTGAAGCACCTGCTCGCCGACGTCGAGTCGCAGACCCTGCTCAGCCCGGAGAGCCCCGAGCCCTCCGCGGTCGAGGACCTGCTCGGCGAACGCGACGTCCGCTTCGTCAGCTTCGAGGACTGGCGGGCGATCGATCAAGCCGAGGTCGGGCGCGGCGAGCCGCACGGCCGCCCGCGCGTCAAGTTCGTCCGCGTCGAGGAGATGCTCGACACCCTCGGCGAGCGCGTCTCCGGCTGAGCCCGGTGGCGGACCTGGCGGAGATCAAGGCGACGATCGAGACGGCCCTGCCGGGCGCCGAAGTCGAAGTCGCTGACGAAACCGGCACCGGCGACCACCTGCGGGCGACCGTCACCGCCCCCCAGTTCGACGGGCTCTCCCGGATCGACCAGCACCGACTGGTCAAGACCGCGGTAAAGGAGCGCTTCGACGACGGGACGATCCACGCGCTCTCGCTGAAGACCCAGGCGCCGGGGTAGCTACCCTGTGCCAATGGCCGACGCCGAGCTGAAGCAGAAGGTCGAGGAGCTGATCGCCGCCAACCCGGTGCTGCTCTTCATGAAGGGCACCCCGGAGGCGCCGCGCTGCGGCTTCTCGATGAGGGTCGTCCAGGCACTCGACACGATGGACGTCGAGTACGGGGCGATCGACGTGCTGCCGGCGCTGCAGCCGCTGCGCGAGGTGACCACCGAGATCTCCGACTGGCAGACCTTCCCCCAGCTCTACGTCAACGGCGAGCTGCTCGGCGGGGCCGACATCGTCGAGGAGATGCTCGAGTCGGGCGAGCTGGCCGAGGCCCTCGGCGTCGAGCAACCGGCCGAGGTCGCCGCCGCACCGGCTGCGCCGCCGGCACAGTCGCCGCCGCTGCAGATCGACGGCAGCTAGACGGCTGCCGTCTCGGCGGGGGCGTCGTCCTTCACTTGGAAGGAGGAGCCGCAACCACAGGCCGCAACCACGTTCGGGTTGTTGACCTGGAAGCCAGCGCCCTGAAGTCCTTCGACGTAGTCGACCTCTGAGCCGAAGACGAACTGCATGCTGACCTTGTCGACGATCACCGCGACACCGTCGACCTCGAAGACGTGGTCGTCATCCTTGGCGCGGTCGAAGGCGAGCGCGTACTGGAAGCCGGAGCAGCCGCCGCCGCGGACGGCGACGCGAAGCGCCTGGTCCTCGGCGTCCTGCTGGGAGCCGAGCAGCTCGCCGATCTTCTCGGCGGCCTTGTCGGTGAGGGCGATCGCCTCTGTCGATGCGTCAGTCACTTTACAAAGTGTAGCGAGAGGTCTGCCAGAATCGCCCAGCCTTGACCCCGACCCCCCCAACCGCCGTCGTCTGCGACACGACGGCGTACCTCCCGGCCGAGCTGCTCGCCGAGCGCGGCATCGAGACGATCAGCCTCTACGTCTCGATCGACGGCCACCAGGAACCGGAGTCGGAGATCTCCGACTACGCCGACTTCTACCAGCGCCTGCGCGCCTCCGAGGGAGGGGCGACGACGTCACAGCCCTCGATCGGCGACTTCGTCTCGGTCTACGAGCCGCTGCTCGAAGCCGGGCGCGAAATCGTCTCGGTCCATATATCGGCCGGCATCTCCGGCACCTGCGAGGCGGCGAGCCAGGCACGCGAGCGCCTGATCGCCGAGGACAAGGGCGGCGAGCGCATCCACGTCCTCGACTCGCGCTCGGCGGCCGGCGGCATGGGGCTCAGCGCCCTCGCCGCCTCTGGCGCGGCAGCGCACGGCGATGATGCCGAGGCGGTCCTGGCCCGCGCCCAGCAGGCTCGCGAGGAGCTGAAGATGTGGTTCGCAGTCGACACCCTCGAGTACCTGCGCCGCGGCGGGCGGATCGGCGGCGCCGCCGCCTGGATCGGCTCGGCGCTGAAGATCAAGCCGATCCTGACCCTGGAGGAGGAGATCACCCCGGTCGAGCGGGTGCGGACTCGGGCGCGCTCGATCGAGCGGCTGCGCGACTACGCGCGGCAGCGCCACGAGTCCGGCCTCGACGGCTGGGTGGTCCAGCACATCCAGGACGACGAGACCGCAGCGGGCCTGATCGACGACGGCCGCGAGATCTTCGGTTGCGAGCCGGCCTTCGTCTCCGAGATCGGCGCTGTGCTGGGCGCCCACGTCGGCCCTGGCCTGCTCGGGATCGGGTCCGTCTCTACGTCGGTGCTCGAATAGCTAGCTGTCCTGCCCACGGACGTTGTGAACGCGGCTGATCGGCGGCCGGCCCCCCAGTGAGCTGTGCGGCCTTGTCTCGTTGTAGTGCTCAAGCCAGTGTGGCAGGGCCCGGTTTCGATGGCG
>Ga0190265_10003057_pt1 | contig 11391 bp, 6 predicted proteins | sample Popmic124T_FD_133135 | JGI IMG/M metagenome (GOLD analysis project Ga0190265, IMG submission 133135) | Populus adjacent soil microbial communities from riparian zone of Indian Creek, Utah, USA - 124 T | ecosystem: Environmental > Terrestrial > Soil > Riparian zone | place: USA: Utah | collected...
CGCACGTGGCGTGTGGCGTTCGCTCGACGCGGGCGCGACCTGGACGCAGATCTTCCTGCCGATCGAGAACGGGCCTGCGACGGGCAACACCGAGCGGCCTGAGTTCGCGGTCGCCGACATGGGCGCCACGACGAGGATGTACCTCCAGATCGGGGCGAGCGGCGCGATCGACTCCACGTTCCACGTGGGCGAGAACGTCGCGGGCGCTGCGGTGTTCACGCAGAGGTCGAGCCCGGATCCCGCGGTCCCCGGCTGGGGCTCGCAGGGTCTCTGCGGCAACCCCGCCGCGGGGATCGGGCAGTGCTGGTACGACCAGATCGTCTACAGCCCGCCCGGCCATCCGAACATGGTCTACGTGGGCGGCGTCTACGTCTACGGAGAGCAGACCGCGAACCACCGCGGCGTCGTCATGTCCGAGGACGGCGGCACCAGCTGGTACGACATGACCGAGGACGTGACCGATCCGGTGCACCCGAACCAGCTGCACCCGGACCAGCATGGCCTCGTCACGAACCCCTCCAACCCGTACCAGTTCTTCGAGGTCGGGGACGGCGGGCTGGTGCGGTCGACCGGTGAGCTCGTCGACGGGTCGGCCCAGTGCGCGACTCGCGGGCTCACGCCCGTGCGGCTCGCGCGCTGCCAGCAGATGCTGTCGAAGATCCCTGCAGAGCTCCAGTCGATGAACAAGGGGCTCCAGACGCTGCAGTTCTTCACGCTGTCCTCGAACCCGCACGAGCGCTTCCAGCTCCAGGGCGGGACGCAGGACAACGGCACCTGGCAGAGCCAGGGTCGTGGGGAGACGTGGCACAACACGAACATCAGCGACGGCGGCCACAACGGCTTCGACGTCGAGATCCCCGAGTTCCGGTTCTCGATGTTCTTCGCTCCGCAGGTGTTCGTGAACTTCTCCAACGGCGCCGACTCCGACTGGCTGTGGGTCTCCGACACGTTCTTCACGAACGGCGAGACCCAGATCTTCTACCCCGCGGTGATCAGCGACCCGCAGGTGTCGAAGACGATGTTCGTCGGGCAGGACAGCGTGTGGCGGACGAAGACGGCCGGGCAGGGCAGCATGTCGCTCGAGGAGTTCCGGGCTCGCTGCAACCTGTACACCGGTGACTTCGCCGCCTTCTGCGGCGACTGGGTCCGGCTCGGCCCCTCCGCTCTCACGGCCGCCGCGCTCGGCGACCGGGGCGGCGGCGACATCGCGATGATCGAACGGGCCGACTCGGATACGTCGACGCTGTGGACGGGAACGTCCACGGGCCGCCTGTTCGTCTCGAAGAACGCGGACGTCGAGCCTGCCTCGGCAGCCGTGCACGACCGGATCGACACGGACTCGGCGATCGATCCGAACCGGTTCGTCTCCGGCATCGAGGTCGACCAGGAGAACCCGAACCGCGCCTTCGTGACGTACAGCGGCTACAGCGCCGCCACGCCGTCGACGCCGGGTCACGTGTTCGAGGTCGTCTACGACCCGACCGCAGGCACGGCTACGTGGACGCGGATCGACGGCGAGGGGACGCCGGGCGGCCTGCCGGACACGCCCGTCACCGACGCCGCGTACGACAACGTGACCGGCGACCTCTACGCGTCGAACGACTTCGGCGTGTCCTTGCTGGCCGACGGTGCCGACTCGTGGGCGGCGGAGGCAGCGGAGGGGATGCCGAACGTGATGGTCCCGAGCCTGACGATCGTCCCGGGCGAGCGGGTCCTGTACGCGGCCACGCATGGCTTCGCGGCGTGGCAGATGAGGCTCGACCGCGACTAGGGTCGACGGCCGAAGCTGAGGCGAAGGGCCGCCCGAGCTGGGCGGCCCTTCGTCGTTCCGGGCGGTGATATCACCTTCCCGCCGCGCGCAGAGCGCAGATTTGTAACGCTCCGCGGCGCAGAAATCCGGAGCGGCGCCAGGGAGGGCGTCGCACCGACTCGGGCGCTCGCGCGGCCGCGCGGTGCCCAGCGAGAGGGGAGAGACATGGCACGGAGACGCAGGCAGGCGCTCGCCGCAGCGGCGATCGTCCTGCTCGCCGGCCTGGCACTCGTGGCCGGCATCACCTTGTCCGGGGGCGCACCTGCGGCCACGGGTAGCGGGAGCGGCGAGCTGCCGACAGCGCTCGGTCAGCATCTGGCGTCGCTTCAGAAGTCAGTGCCGGGGAATCAGGGCATGGCGCCGGAAGGGCCGTCCAGTGCGGCCGACGATGCCTTCGCGGCGCGCGCCTATCCCGATACGACGATCGCCGTGAGCGACATGCAGGCCGCGCGGAGCGCCTGGACGAACCAGCGCATCCGGCCCAAGAGGGGCAACTCGAGGCCGGGCACGTGGTTCCCCATCGGTCCCAGCCGGGCCCTGTATCCGTTCACCGAGTTCCGGAACGCCTTCAACTACGTCCCGAACGAGTACGTCGCGGGCGGGCGGACGACCGACATCGAGATCGCCGACACTTGCAGTCGCGGCGGCTGCACGATCTACATCACCCCGGCCGGCGGTGGCCTCTGGAAGACGAAAGACGGCCTGGCTAGGAACGTGAGGTGGGAGTACCTGGGCGGCCCGCTCGGGATCAACGCGGCCGGCTCGGTCACGATCGACAACGCGAACGATCCGACCGGCGAGACGATCTACGTCGGCACGGGCGAGGCGAACATCTGCGGCTCGGGTTGCGTCGCAGGAGTCGGCATGTACAAGTCCACCGACGGCGGCAAGAACCTGACGCTGCTCGGCGGCGCCGACAACGCGCTCAAGGGCAAGGGGATCGGCGAGATCCTGATCGAGCCCGGTGCACCGAATGTGATCTACGCCGCCACGACGACAGCGCTGCGCGGCATGTCCGAGGTGTGCTGCACCGGGGTCACCCGGCCCGTGCCCGGCTCGGGCAACTGGGGGCTCTACAAGTCGACGAACGGCGGCGCGACCTGGCGCTTCATCCACAACGGCGGCGTCAACGAGGCAGCGTGCGCCGGCAATACGGACGAGTTCAACAACCTCGACCCGGAGTGCTCGCCTCGCGGCGTCCGGCACATCGCGTTCGATCCGAACGACGCGAGCGGCCAGACGATCTACGCGTCGTCGTATGCACGCGGCGTGTGGCGCTCCACCGACGGCGGCGAGAACTGGGTGCAGATCAAGCTGCCGCTGATCAACACCACGACCAACCGCGCAGCGATCGCAGTCGCCAAGCTGCCCGGCGGCGCGTCGCGGATGTACGTCTACGAGGGCTTCGGTGGGAGCAACCCGTACTCGCGGCTCTTCCGCAGCGACAACGCCAACGCGCCGGCGCCGGTGTTCCAGGACCTGACGAGCCCGAGCACGGCCAATCCGGGGTTCGCCTGGCACAACATCTGCGAGCCGCAGTGCTGGTACGACATGTTCGTCCACAGCCCGAAGGGGCATCCGGACATCGTCTATGCGGGCGGCGACTACAGCTACGGCGAGACGATCGCGAACAAGCGGGCGGTCATCCTCTCCACCGACGCGGGCGTGTCCGGTACGGACATGACCTTCGACGGCACGGACGAGCTCCATCCGAACGGGCTGCACCCCGACCAGCACGCGATCGCCACCAATCCCGGCAATCCGTTCCAGTTCTTCGAGGCCAACGACGGCGGGGTCATGCGCTCGAGCGGTGAGTTCGTCGACCGTTCCGACTGGTGCGACGATCCCAATCGGGGTCTCGCGGGTGCGGACAAGGCCCGCTGCGAGCAGATGCTCTCGCGGATCCCCTCGCGGCTCGACGGGATCAACGACGGCCTCTCGACGCTGCAGTGGATCAAGGTGAAGGCGAGCCCGCACGACCCGGAGCTGCTCCAGGGCGGGACGCAGGACAACGGCACCTGGGAGGCGCCGCGAAACGGGCCGACGTGGGAGAACACGATGATCGGCGACGGCGGCTGGAACGGCTTCGACGTCGAGCTGCCGGACTTCCGCTTCCACTCGTTCTTCGATGTCTCGCCGGACGTGAACTTCGACGGCGGCGACATCGGGAAGTGGATCTGGATCGCCGATCCGATCTTCGGCCATCCCGGCTCGCAGTTCTACTCGCCGATCATCAGCGATCCGGTGACGACGAAGTGGATGTTCGCGGGCACCGGGCTCGGCGTCTACCGCACGAAGACGCACGGCCTGGGGACGATGTCGTACGAGGAGGCGCAGCGCCGCTGCAACGAGTGGACCGGTGCCTTCGACCTGCCGTGCGGCGACTGGGTCAAGATCGACGCAGTCGCCCTGAACGGCGCCGGCCACGGTGCCGACAAGGCCGGTGGAGCGGTTGCAGCCGTCGAGCGCACGACCGCCGACACCACCACCGCGTGGGCGGCTACGACGACCGGACGTGTCTTCGTGACGAAGAACGTCGGCGCCGAGCCTGCCGGCACGGTGACGTGGACCCGGCTGGACGACGACAACCCGGTCTCGCCCAACCGCTTCGTGTCGAGCATCTACATCGACCCGGAGAACGGAAACGAGGCGTGGGTCTCATACAGCGGGTACAACGCCAACGACCCGGGCCGGCCCGGACACGTCTTCAAGGTGGTCTACAACCCGGTCGCGGGCACGTCGACGTGGACCGATCTCTCGCACGACTTCGGCGACCTGCCGGTCAACGACCTCGTGCGGGACGACCTCACGGGCGACCTGTACGCGGCGACCGACTTCGGCGTCTCGCGGCTCGCGGACAGCACGACGACGTGGACCGAGTCCGCGCCGGGCCTGCCTGCCGTCGAGGTGACGAGCCTGGAGGTGCTTGCAGACGAGCGGATCCTCTACGGCGCCACGCACGGACTCAGCACCTGGAGGCTGAACCTGGCCAAGGTCAAGTAGGCCGCAGAGCTCGAGGACGACGGCGAGGGGCCGCCCGGACCAGGGCGGCCCCTCGCATAGGATCGGCCCGATGCGCCACGGGGGAGGGTTTCTGCGGGCGTTGGGCGCGGCCGTCGTGACGGTCACGTTCGTCCTGCCGCTCCTCTTCATGGTCACGGGCTCGCTGCGCGAGCCGCAGTTGCCACCGCCGCGCACGCCCCAGCTGCTGCCGGACCCGCTCGGGCTCGGCAGCTACGACCGCGCGTTCGATCTGCTCGACCTGGGCCGGTACGCCCTCAACTCGTTGTTCGTCGCGGCGATGGTGGCACCGCTCTCCGTCCTCGTCGCCTCGCTCGCGGGGTTCGCCCTCCTCGGGCTCTCCGGCCGAGTGACACGGCTCGTCGTCGTCGCGTCCGTCGTGGCGCTGATGATCCCGGCGACGGCGCTGATCGTGCCGCGCTTCACCCTCTTCCGGGCGCTCGGCGTGACGGACACCTATGTGCCGCTCGTCGCGCCCGCGCTGCTCGCGACCTCGCCGCTCTACGTGCTCCTCTTCGCCTGGGCCTTCCGGCGCCTCCCGGGCGATCTCTACGACGCGTGCCGGCTGGCGGGCATGTCGCCGTTCGCGATCTGGTGGCGGATGGCGATGCCGCTCGTGCGCCCGGTGACGGTCGGCGTGGGCGTGCTTGCGTTCGTGATCAGCTGGGGCAACTTCCTCGACCCCCTCGTCTACCTGTACGACCCGGACCTCTACACCCTGCCGCTCGGCCTCCGTGCCCTCGCCGAGCTCGATCGCACCGACTACCCCGTTCTGCTCGCGGGTGCGGTCGTTGCCACCGCGCCGGTCGTGGCAGTGTTCCTCGTGGCACAGCGCTGGTTCCTCACCGAGTACAGGGGCTCGCAATGGCTCAGCGGTTGACCCTGGTCCTTCTCGCCGCCTTCCTGGCGATCGTGGCCGGGTGTGGCGGCGGCGCCGGAGAAGACGACGACGGCGGACCCGTCCGCTTCCTCGTCTTCGGCGAGCCCGAGGAGCTGAAGGCGTACCGTGCGGTCGTCGCGGCGTACCGCGAGGAGCGCCCCGACGAGCCCGTCGAGCTGATCGAGGCCACCGACCGCACGGATCTGATCACGAAGCTGTCGACGTCGCTCGCCGGCGGCTCGCCGCCCGACGTCTTCGTGATGAACTACCGCTACTACGGCCAGTTCGCCGCCAGGGACGCGATCGAGCCGATCGCGGAGCGGCTGGAGGACTCCGACACGTTCGAGCCGGAGGACTTCTATTCCGAGGCGATGGAGGCCTTCCAGTGGCGCGGGGAGCAGCTCTGCCTGCCGCAGAACGTCTCCAGCCTCGTCGTGTATTACAACCGCGACCTCTTCCGCGCCGCGAACATCCCGGACCCCGAGGAGGGCTGGACCTGGCCGCAGCTGATCTCGATCGCGACGCGGCTGACGACGGACGAGAACGGCGTCCCGGTCGCGTCCTCCGACCCAGACCAGGGCGGTGGCGGGCGCAAGCCGGCCGTGTACGGGCTCGGCGTCGAGCCGACGCTGATCCGGATTGCCCCGATCGTGTGGTCGAACGGAGGCGAGCTCGTCGACGACGAGCGCAAGCCGACCCGCTTCACGCTCGACACACCCGAGGGGCTGAACGCGCTCGACACGTTCTTCGCCCTACGGCCGGTGATCCCACCCGACGTCGAGGTCGAGGCAGAGGACGACGAATCGCGGTTCACGAACGGCCGGCTCGCGATGATCCTCTCGTCGCGGCGCTCGACGCCGACCTTCCGCACGATCACCGACTTCGAGTGGGACGTGGCGCCGCTGCCGGTCATGCGCGAGCCGGCGGGCATCCTGCATTCGGACGCGTACTGCATCACCGCCGACTCGGGCCGCAAGGACCGCGCCTGGCGCTTCGTCGAGTTCGCGCTCGGGCCCGAGGGCCAGCCGATCACGGCCCGCACGGGTCGGACGGTGCCGTCGCTGATCTCGGTCTCCCGCTCGCCTGCTTTCCTCGAGCCGTCGAGGGCGCCGAGCAACTCCGAGGTCTTCCTCGATGGGATCCCCACGATCCGCCGGGTGCCCACCATCTCGACGTGGCCGGAGCTCGAGGACGCGTCCGAGCCGATCATCGAGAACGGGCTCTACCTCGGCCGGACCGCGCGGGAGGTCGCGGAGGAGCTGGACGAGGCGACGAGGCCGATCTTCGCGCGGGGCGAAGGCCCTTGAGCGGCCTTCGGGTCGAAGCCCTCGGCAAGCGCTACGGCACGATCGCAGCACTCGAGGGCCTCGACCTGGAGGTGGGAAACGGCGAGTTCATCGTCGTCCTCGGGCCGTCGGGTTGCGGTAAGACGACACTCCTGCGCCTCGTGGCCGGGCTCGAGCAGCCGACGGCCGGCCGGATCCTGATCGGCGGACGCGACGTCACGGAGCTGCGCCCCGGCCGCCGAAACGTGGCGATGGTCTTCCAGAGCTACGCGCTCTTCCCGCACCTCGACGTGGCCGAGAACATCGGCTTCGGGCTCCTCGTCCGGGACGTGCCCAAGCGGGACGCGGCGGCGCGGGTGCGCGAGGCCGCGAAGGTTGTCGGCTGCGAGGAGCTGCTCGAGCGCCGGCCGCACGAGCTCTCCGGTGGCGAGCGGCAACGCGTCGCCCTCGCGCGCGCGCTCGTGCGCGAGCCGGACGTGTTCCTCCTCGACGAGCCGCTCTCGAACCTCGACGCCGAGCTGCGGGTGCAGATGAGGGCCGAGCTGAAGCTGCTGCACGAGCGGGTGGGCGGTACGACGGTGCACGTCACGCACGACCAGACCGAGGCACTGGGGCTCGGCGATCGGATCGCCGTGCTCCGGGCCGGTGTGCTGCAGCAGGTGGGCGCGCCCGACGAGATCTGGGCCCGGCCGGCGAACCGCTTCGTCGCGCGCTTCGTGGGCGCGCCGGCGATGAGCTTCGTGCCGGCGGACGGGAGGCTCGGCGTCGAGGGCGCGTTCGAGCTCGGCGTCCGGCCGGAGCACGTCAGGCTCGGTGACGAGGGCGCCGACGCGCGAGTGACGCTGGTGGAGCCGGTCGGGAGCGACGCCTTCGTCCACCTCGACGTCGGCGGCGTCGGCCTGGTCGCTCGCGTCCCGGCCGAGTCGCGACCGGCGCCGGGGGCAACCGTGCGGGTCTCGGTCGAGCGCAGGCACCTGCACGCCTTCGATTTCGAGACGGGAGAGCGGGTCGAGCTCGGGTGAGCGAGCGGCGCCAGCACGCGCTGATGCTCGCGCCCTACGCGCTCGGGCTGGTCGTGCTCGTGGCGGCGCCGGCCGCGATCACGTTCGCGCTCGCATTGACGGACTACGACCTTGTCCGGCCACCGTCGTTCGTCGGCTTCGACAACTTCCGCGAGCTCCTCGACGACCGCGTCTTCGGGATCGTGCTCGTGAACTCGTTCCTCTTCGCGGCGATCGCGACTCCGTTGCGACTGCTCGTCGCGCTCGGCCTCGCGCTGCTGCTCTGGAGCCGGTTCCGCGGCGTCGGCGTCGCGCGCTCCGTGGCCGTGATCCCCACTGTCGTGCCCGAGGTCGCGTACGGCCTCCTCTGGCTCTGGCTCCTGAACCCGCTCTACGGGCCCGTCAACGGCCTGCTCACGATCGGCGGCGAGGGCGGGGGCACGGTGTTCGGGCGCCTGCCGCCGCAGTGGCTGACGGATCCCAACCACGCCCGCGCAGGGATCATCCTGATGAGCCTGTTCACGGTCGGGGAGGCGTTCGTGGTGCTGCTCGTCGCCCGCCAGGCGGTCTCGACCGACCTCTACGAGCTGGCGGCGCTCGAGGACGCTCCCGCCTGGGACGTCTTCCGCCGGATCACCCTGCCCGTGCTCGCACCGATCCTCGTGCTGCTCTTCCTGCGCGACATGCTGCTCAGCTTCACGTTCACGTTCGTGCCCGCGCTGATCGTCACCGAGGGTGGCCCGCCGAACTACGGCACGACGTACCTGCCGCTCTTCGTCTACCGCGAGGCGTTCGAGTACCTGCGCTACGGCTACGCCGCAGCCGCGACCGTGACGATGCTCGTGCTGACGGTGCCGATCGTCTGGCTGCAGTGGCGGATCCTCCGTCGCCTCCGCGCCTTCAGGGGCTCGTGACACAAAGCATTTGCAAAATGACTTTGCAACTGTGCTGCGGCTGAGCTAGGGTCAGACACTTGAAGAGGGTCGCGAACGCGGCCCCGCAGCTCAACTGGGGAGGGGACCACGTGAAGAGGATCCTGGCCGCGCTCGCGCTTTGCGCGCTCGCGCTCGCCGTCCCGACCGCCGCGCTGGCCGGCAATGGGAACGGCAACGGACCGAAGGGCGACGTCATCGACGTCGGCAAGGACGTGAAGGTGAAGAAGCCGAAGAAGAAAGACTTGCCGGCGAGCGTGCCGGCGCTGAGCAAGGCGGCCGTGGCCGCAGCGGCTGCGGTCGAGAGCCCGCCGGTCGGCACGGTCAAGATCTGGCCGCTGATCAACTTCAATACCGGCGGCGCGCAGCTCGCGACCTTCACTCTGCGGGCGGTCGGCGAGCACACCGAGATCTGGGTGGCCAACAACCTGAACTACCCGGGTGGCGCGGCGGACTGCCGCAACGACGGCGCGCGCAACGTGATCACCGATGCGCAGGCCGTTTATCTGCAGAGCGAGTTCGACGAGAACATGTACGACAAGATGACCGCTGCGTTCAGCTCGCCGCCGAGCCGCGACGGGACCGACGCGGAGTTGGAGGACATCGCCCCTGCGCTCTTCCCGGAGGGCTACTTCAACGGCCCCGGCGACAAGATCGTCACGCTCGTCGCGAACTTCCAGGACGAGAACTACCTGGATATCAACTTTCCGTCGTACGTGGCGGGATACCACTCGTCCGACATCAACGCGTTCGTGAATCGCAACGTGATGTCGATCGACTCGTTCGACTGGGTTCACCGCACCGGGCCGAACCCACCGCACGAGCCGTCCACGGTGCTGTGCGAGAACAAGACCGCGTCGCCGTTCCGGTACGAGGGCATCTTCGCGCACGAGTACCAGCATCTGCTCGAGTTCTGGGCCAGCCCGGGCGAGTCGACGTGGGTGAACGAGGGCCTCTCCGACTATGCGATCACGGTCACGGGCTACGGCTTCCCCGCGCGCACCATCGACGAGCCGGGCTGGGACAGCCACATCCAGACCTTCCTGGGCTGGCGGGCGCTCGCGACGCCGGCGAACCTAATCCCGCAGCCGCTCGGCGGGCCCGAGAACTCGCTGACTGTTTGGGAGGACCAGGGCGGGCTCGAGACGCTGTCCGACTACGGCGCCGCTTGGACGTTCATGGAGCTCCTGCACAGCCGCTACGGCGACGCGTTCATGACCGACTTCCACAACGAGGACGCGAACGGGCTCGAAGGGCTCCAGACCGTGCTCGACAAGTATCTGACCGGCAAGACGACGCGTGAGCTGATCCACGAGTGGGCAGCGATGGTCGCCCTCGACCGGTCGATCGACGACGGCGCGAAGCTCCGCGGCTCCGCGAACGAAGCGGACTACCAGGCCGACGAGCTGCACGCGGCGATCTACTGGGAGAACCCGCAGGCGTACTCGACGCCCGGCGCCCCGCCGAACGGCTCCGACTACGTCCTGCTGCGTGATGCGGCAGGCAACCCGGTCGCGGCAAAGGATGTCAACTCGATCGAGTTCTCGGGTGACGCCGCCCACGCGGCACCGCCGATGGAGTGGCAGTCGGTGCTCGAGGGCGGCGACGCGGTCCTGGCAGCGGGTGCCGCTGCGGACATCGACCGCTCGATCGTCCGCTCGATCTCCGTCCCTGCAGCAGGCGATCGGTCGCTGGTGTTCGACACGCGCTACAACATCGAGACCGGCTGGGACTTCGGTGTGGTGCAGGTGTCCACCGACGGCGGTCTCCGTTGGACGAGCCTCGGCAACGACGACACGACGAGCGAGCACGACGGCGGAGCGCTCGGCTCGATCGTCGCGCAGCTCCCGGGCTTCAACGGCGTCTCCGACTGGATCACGACGAGCTTCGACCTGTCTCCATATGCAGGGCAGACCGTCCTGCTGCGGTTCCGGATGATGACGGACGAGTTCCAGCTCGGGAACAACGCCGACGAGAGCGGCGCCGGCTGGTGGGTCGACGACGTGAAGGTCGGCGGCACGCTGGTCTCAGACGGCACGCTCGCCGGCTGGGCGACGCCGGCCCCGCCGATCGAGTCGTACACCGTGCAGCTCGTCGGGCTCGACTCGAAGAACGCCAAGCAGGCGATCCTCGCGCAGGTGCCGCTGGCGAGCGGCCGGACGGCGTCCCTGACCGGCGGTGCGCTCCGCAGCCTGCTCGGCAACCACGCGGGCACGGTCGGCGCGATCGTCAGCTACGACGAGTCGACCCAGTCGATCACGGCGTACGCGCCGTACGAGCTGAAGGTGAACGGCGTCCTCCAGCCCGGCGGCTGAGCCGGCGGGAGGGCGGCAGGAATGCGAGCGGGGCTCTGGAAACGGGGCCCCGCTCGCGGAATACTTCGTGGCATGGAGCAGTACCAGGTCGTTCTCCGCGGGCGGTCGTCGAAAGGGAAGGAGGTCGTTCGCCTCTATGGCCCGCG